>JAAIGF010242591.1_pt1 | contig 32173 bp, 28 predicted proteins | sample 6487441 | NCBI WGS metagenome assembly JAAIGF01 (sample SAMN13974129, study PRJNA590717) | phyllosphere metagenome | biome: pepper field; feature: multiple bacterial spot infested pepper fields; material: pepper leaves; isolation source: leaves from pepper fields | host: Capsicum annuum ... | reverse complement strand
TGCGGTAGAGCCGACCCATGGTCGGCTCACCGCGCGTAAGCGCGGCCGGGTTGTCGCGCGCTGGCCGAAGAGCAGCCGACCATGGGGTCGGCTCTACCACTGCAAAAGCAGGGGCGGGGGCGTTGCGGTAGAGCCGACCCATGGTCGGCTCACCGCGCGTAAGCGCGGCCGGGTTGTCGCGCGCTGGCCGAAGAGCAGCCGACCATGGGGTCGGCTCTACCAGGCCGGCCGGGGCTGCCGGTCAGAAACCGTGGGTGATCTGCGGCTGGTTGGCGGAGAAGTCGGCGTAGGGGTCATGCTCGCCGCTGCTGCCTTCGGAAAGCCGGAACTTCAATGCCAGCCCATCGCGTGAATCGGCCGCGCGCAGCGCCTCCTCGATCTCGATCGTACCGTCCTTGACCATGCGGAACAGGCACTGGTCGAAGCTCTCCATGCCTTCCTCCAGCGACGCCTCCATCGCGGCCTTGATCTCATGGACCTGGCCGCGGCGCAGCAGATCACGGATCAGCGGGGTGTTGATCAACACCTCGGTGGCGGGCAGGCGGCGGCCTTCCTTGTTCTTCACCAGGCGTTGGCTGACCACTGCACGCAGGTTCAGTGACAGATTCATCAGCACGTTGCGGTGGGCACTTTCGGGGAAGAAGTTGAGGATGCGCTCGATGGTCTGGTCGGCATTGTTGGAGTGCAGCGTGGCCAGGCACAGGTGACCGGTCTCGGCAAAGGCGATGGCCGCCTCCATGGTCTGCGCGTCGAGGATTTCGCCGATCAGGATCACGTCGGGCGCCTCACGCATCGCATTCTTCAGCGCGCTGTGGAAGGTCCGGGTATCCAGCCCGACCTCGCGCTGGTTGACGATGGACAGCTTGTGCCGGTGCAGGTACTCGATCGGGTCTTCGATGGTCAGGATGTGACCGGTGGTGGTGCTGTTGCGGTGGTCGATCATCGAGGCCAGCGAGGTCGACTTGCCCGAGCCGGTCGAGCCGACCACCAGTACCAGCCCGCGCGGGGTCATGATGACGTCCTTCAGCACCTGCGGCAGGTTGAGCGCCTCGATGCTGGGAATCTGGCTGCGGATCGCACGGATCACCATGCCGGTTTCGCCACGCTGTTTGAACACGTTGACGCGGAAGCGGCCCGCATCGGCGATGGCGATGGCCATGTTCAGCTCGAGCTCCTGCTCGAACTGGGTAACCTGGCCGGGGTCCATCAGCGAGTACGCGATCTTGTTGACCATGCCCGGCGGCAGGCCGGTATTGCCCAGCGGGTAAAGCTTTCCTTCAATCTTGATGTAGACCGGCGCGCCTGTGGTCAAAAACATGTCCGACGCGTTCTTTTCGGTCATCAGCTTCAGGAAATAGCCGATATCCATTGCATTTCCCCAACAAATCCGCCGCGTCCCGTTGCAAGCAGAGCACCGGCATGACGACAATGGCCGCAGTACCGACAACCGGCACGGCCTCCCCAAATGAATCGACGTAGCTTCGCACAAATGCGCCAGAGCCTGTATGTGATGGCGTTCGCAGTTGCCTTCTCCAGCCCGGTGCTGGCGCAGGATGGTGCCCAGGAACTGGCCCAGGCCCGCCAGGCGGTGGACAAGGCCACCCAGGCCGACGCCGACCAGTACGCCCCGGACCTGATCGACATGGCCCGGCAGGGCCTGGAGCAGGCCCAGCGCGCCGCACAGGACCGCCGCGAGCGCAAGAACGCCCCGGCGCTGGCCCTGCGTGCGGCCGCCGACGCTGACCTGGCCCGCGCCCGCAGCGAGGAAGCCACCGCGGCTGCGCAGCTGCAGCTGCACCGCAATGAAGTACAGCAGCTGCAACGCCAGCTGCAGACCGGGGAGGACCGTTGATGCGCGCACCCACGCTGATCCTGCTGGCCGGCCTTGCCGCGCTGCCGCTGCTGGCCGTCGCCGCCGATGACCCCGCGGTGGCCCAGCTCAACCAGCGCCTGTCCGCGCTGCAGTTCAACCCGGACACTGCCGAAATGGCCGCCTTCGAGCGCGTGCAGGCCCAGCAGGCAGTGGCTGCGCTGGAAAAAGCCAAGCGCCGTGATCAGGAGCTGGCCCGCTATCTGGCCGAGCGCCGGGTCGAGATTGCCGAGACCACCGTGCGTACGCGGCTGGCCCAGCGCGAGTCGAGCCAGCTCGAACGTACCCGCAGTGACCTGTTGATCGAAGCCAACCGTCGTGAGGCGGCGCGCGCGCGCCAGGAAGTGGAGCGTCTGCGCATGCAGGCCCAGATCCAGGCCGAGGAGGCCGAGCGCCTGCGTCTGGCCGCCGAAAACGAGATCCTCGCGCGCCAGGACGCCGAAAATGCGCTGACCAGCGTGGCCGGCAAGCAGCAGGCCCGGGTCAGCGCGGCCCAGCAGAATGCAGCCAAGCTGGCGCGTGAGGAGGCCGAGCTGGTGTCCGGCCACAAACTGCCGGCCAGCCGCTTCGAGGCGCGCGGCGAGGTCTTCACCCTCACCGGTGACGCCTTTGCCAATGGGCAGGCCGCCCTGTCCGCGGGTGCTGCCAACCAGACCAAGGCGCTGGCCGAGTACCTGAACATCGGCAGGAAGGGCAGGGTGCGCATCGAGGCCTGGGACAACGCCACTGGCGTGGGGCAGCGTCGTGCCGAAGCTCTGCGTGATGCACTGGTGGCAGCCGGTGTCAGCAGCAACCGGTTGCAGGCGGTGGGCCGCAAGGCCGCCGCCACCCGAGCCCGTTCGGCGGAGATCGTGATCGCGCCCTAACGCGTTGTTTTTGTTATTTATTTGTTTTTTGGCGCAGTCAGCCTGAACCGCTCGTCGGTGCCACGACCTTTTTTGTCGTTGGGGGCTTGAACCCCCCTTCGCGCAAGCGTAGGGTCAATCGTCCGGGACGCACTTCCGCGGACCGGGCGATTGGAGGGCCGGGCCGATGTGTGCAGGGCACGAACCGAGGAAGGCGCAGTACCGCATGGCCAGTGCGGAATGCCAGCTCGGGCGTGTCTGCGGGCGCCGGACTGCCTTCCTCCCTGCAACGCCCCGTGCCGCAAGGCCGGGGCGTTCGTGTTTGCTACCGAAGGAGGTTCATCATGTTTGAAGATCAGCCCCAGAGCGAGATCGACGCGCGCCGTGCGCAGGACCCGGAGTTCCGGATCCTTCATGACCAACATCGGAAGTTGAACAAGAAGTGCATGGATGCCGAGTTGGGCGTACTCCCGGTCGACGATGTCACCCTGGGCCGCATGAAGCGCGAGAAACTGCTGGCCAAGCAGCGCCTGATGCGGATGTACGAGACCCCGCTCCCCGCATCCTCCCCCTCGCACTGACCACAACCGGAGGCTGGCCTGCCCGGGCCAGCCTCCGGGGGCGCCGACGCGCAGTGGGCCGCCGTGCCTGCCGTGAGGCGCACCAGATGATTGATTGACCATCGCCACCCCGTTTACGCCGTGGGCGGCAGGGCCTCCTCGTCGACCCTGTCGCCCGCGCACTTCGCCGCCCACTTCACGGCCCGCATAGGTGGCCTGACTTTCGCGCGGTTACAACGGATAATCAGGGGTCCGGCCCGTCATGGGCGCGAAACGATCTCCCCCGATGTCCATCCATTCTTCCGTCCTCGAACTCATTGGCCAGACCCCGATCGTCAAGGCCCAGCGCCTGGACACGGGCGTGTGCGAGCTGTACCTGAAGCTGGAAAGTGCCAACCCGGGTGGGTCGATCAAGGACCGTATCGGTCTGTCGATGATCGAGGCCGCCGAAAAGCGCGGCGATCTCAAGCCGGGCGCTACCCTGGTGGAAGGCACGGCCGGCAACACCGGCCTGGGCCTGGCCCTGGTGGCCCAGCAGAAAGGCTACAAGCTGATCCTCGTGGTCCCGGACAAGATGAGCCGGGAAAAAATCTTCAACCTCAAGGCCATGGGCGCCGAAGTGCGGCTGACCCGCTCGGACGTGGCCAAGGGTCACCCGGAGTATTACCAGGATCTAGCCGCGACGATTGCCGCACAGACCCCGGGCGCGTACTTCATCAACCAGTTCGGCAACCCGGACAACCCGGCCGCACATGAGTTCGGCACCGGCCCGGAGATCCTGCAGCAGATGGGCGGCGAGCTGGATGCGGTGGTGTTCGGCTGTGGCAGCTCGGGCACGATGACCGGCCTGTCGCGGGCCTTCGCCCAGCTCTCGCCGGCCACTGAACTGGTGCTGGCCGACCCGGTCGGCTCGATCCTGGCCGAGTACATCAACGACGGCAACCTCAACGACAAGTCCGGCTCGTGGCTGGTCGAAGGCATCGGCGAGGACTTCCTGCCCTCGATCGCCGACTTCAGCCGGGTCAGCAAGGCCTACGCGATCACCGACGCCGAGAGCTTCCACACCGCGCGCGAGCTGCTGGGCAAGGAAGGCATTCTCGGCGGCTCCTCCACCGGCACGCTGCTGGCTGCGGCGCTGAAGTACTGCAGGGAGCAGACCACGCCGAAGAAGGTGCTGGTGCTGGTCTGCGATACCGGTAACAAGTACCTCTCCAAGATGTACAACGACTACTGGATGCTGGACAACGGCTTCCTTGAGCGCCCGCAGCACGGCGATCTGCGCGATCTGATCCTGCGCCCCTATGGCCAGCGGGACACCGTGGTGATCGGCCCCAACGACCTGCTGACCACCGCCTACCAGCGCATGAAGCTGTACGACGTCTCGCAGCTGCCGGTGATGGACGGCGACCAGCTGGTGGGCATCGTCGACGAGAGTGACGTGCTGCTGCATGTGTACGGCGACGAGGCGCGCTTCCGCGACCCGGTCTCCACCGCGATGGTCAGCAAGCTGGACCGGCTGGATGTGAAGTCGCCGATCGAGGCGCTGCTGCCGGTGTTCGACCGCGGCCAGGTGGCGATCGTGATGGACGGAGAGAGCTTCCTTGGCCTGATCACCCGGATCGACCTGCTGAACTACCTGCGTCGCCGGGTGCAGTAAGCTTTTGACGCCCCCCGTGAACCCGTTCTGCCCGCGTCAAAGGCCGTTAAGCCCGCGCTGGTAGACTCCCGCTCCTTTGACGGCGCCGCCCGCACGGCGCTCTGCAGGAAACACCATGACCGATACCTCCAAGCGCCCGCTTGCGCTGGCCACCCTGGCCATCCACGGCGGCCAGTCGCCGGACCCGAGCACCGGCGCGGTGATGCCGCCGATCTATGCGACCTCGACCTATGCGCAGTCCAGCCCGGGCGAGCACCAGGGCTTTGAGTATTCGCGCACCCACAACCCGACCCGCTTCGCCTACGAGCGTGGCGTGGCTTCGCTGGAAGGTGGCACGCGCGGCTTTGCCTTCGCCTCGGGCATGGCGGCCAGCTCCACGGTGATCGAGCTGCTGGATGCCGGCAGCCATGTCGTGGCGATGGACGATATCTACGGCGGCAGCTTCCGTCTGTTCGAGCGCGTGCGCCGCCGCACCGCCGGGCTGGATTTCAGCTTCGTCGATCTGACCGATCTGGCGGCCTTCGAAGCGGCCATCACGCCGGCCACGCGCATGGTCTGGATTGAAACCCCGACCAACCCGATGCTGAAGATCGTCGACATCGCGGCGGTGGCCGCAGTGGCCAAGCGCCATGGTCTGATCGTGGTGGTGGACAACACGTTTGCCTCGCCGATGTTGCAGCGTCCGCTGCTGCTGGGCGCCGATCTCGTGCTGCATTCGGCGACCAAGTACCTCAACGGGCACTCGGACATGGTCGGTGGCATGGTGGTAGTGGGTGATGATGCTCCGCTGGCCGAGCAGATGGCCTTTCTGCAGAACTCCATCGGCGGTGTGCAGGGGCCGTTCGACAGTTTCCTTGCGCTCCGCGGCCTGAAGACCCTGCCGCTGCGGATGAAGGCGCACTGCGCCAATGCGCAGGCCTTGGCGCAGTGGCTGGAAACCCACCCGGCGGTGGAGAAGGTGATCTACCCGGGCCTTGCCAGTCACCCGCAGCACGAACTGGCCAAGCGCCAGATGGCCGGCTTCGGCGGCATCGTCTCGATCGTGCTCAAGGGCGGGTTTGCTGCTGCCAAGGTATTCTGCGAGAAGACCGAACTGTTTACCCTGGCCGAATCGCTGGGCGGGGTGGAAAGCCTGGTCAACCATCCGGCGGTGATGACCCATGCCTCGATCCCGGTGGTGCGCCGTGAGCAGCTGGGTATCAGTGATGCGCTGGTGCGGTTGAGTGTGGGGGTTGAAGCGGTTGAGGATCTGCAGGAGGATCTGGAAAGGGCCTTGGCTGATGCCGCTGGAGGCGCTGCGTAAGATGCCCCAGCCCACTGTCAGCGTCCCGCTGCGCCATCGCCTGGTCAAATGGGTCGTGCGCCAGCCATTGTTGAAATTGATGTACCGGTATGTGCCGTCCGCGCTGCGCGATCGAGTGGCCGGCCGACTGATGGCGGCCCCCGAGCCGATCCACTGCCGTTTCGAACATGAAGCGAAGTGGAAGCACAGGCGCCACCCGGTAACGGATGCGCCTGTGCATTTCTTCGGCGAACCCGAGCCCGCGTGGGCCGGCCATGGCACCAACGTTTTCGCGTACCTGCGGGGCCAGTTCGGCCTTGCCGAATGCGCGAGAATGTATGCGCGCGCACTGCTGGGCGCGCGTTATCCCACAGCCTTGGTGGACGTTGACATCAACCTGCCGCACGGGTGGGACGACCACAGCCTGGATGCGTATATCGGCGAATTTTCACCGCACCGCGTGCATCTGGTCTTCATCAATCCGGACTTCCTGGAGGCGGCGCTCGAGCAGATCGGTAGTGCACGCCTGCAGGGCGGCTACATCATCGCCTGCTGGTTCTGGGAGCTGGAGAACATTCCAGACAGTTGGCTGCCAGCGCTGGAGCACGTCGACGAGATCCTGGTGGCGTCGCGCTACGTCGGTGAGGCGTTCGCGCGCGCAACCGACAAGCCGATCCTCTGCGTTCCGCTGCCACTGAGCGAAGTTGGCGACAGTGGGTTGCAGCGCGCGGATTTCGGTATTCCCGACGAGGCATTTGTGTTCCTGACTTCGTTCGACTTCAACTCCTACGTGCACCGCAAGAACCCGTTCGCCGCCATCCAAGCGTTCCAGCAAGCCTTCCCGTCCGAGCGCACAGACGTACAGCTGTTGATCAAGACCAGCAACGGGTACCGGCGCCCGGACCGCCTGCGGCTGTTGCTGGATGCCGTGGGGGACGATACGCGCATCGTGGTTCGTGACCAGGTGCTTGACCGTGCCGACGTGCAGGCCCTGCAACGCTGCGCCGACGTCTATGTGTCCCTGCACCACGCCGAAGGCTTTGGCATGGGGCTGGCCGAGTGCATGGCCCAAGGCATGCCGGTGATCGGTACGGCCTGGTCCGGCAACATGGAATTCATGGATGCCGACAACAGTGCACTGGTGGACTACACGCTCGTGGCAGTCAAGGAAGGCGAATACGCACACCATGAAGGCCAGCGCTGGGCTGCCGCAGACGTTGCCGACGCCGCGCGCTGGATGCGCCGGTTGGCCGATGAGCCGGGTATGGCGAAAGCCTTGGGCGAACGCGCCCGCACCTCGGTGCTGCAGACGCTTTCACCTGAACGCGCCGCCCAGACACTGATTGCCCGGATCGAACAGATTCACCAGCAGCGCGGACTGGCCTCAGCCAGCCCTGCAGCCCCGCCGTCCCGCCAGGAACTCCATTGATGCATAGCTACTCCGCCACCTTCAAAGACCTGCGTGAAGGTATTCAAGGGGCCAAGGTCTCTTTCTACATCGCCAAGGGTGACATCCAGGCCCGCTACCGGCGCAGCATCCTCGGGCCTTTCTGGCAGTCGCTGGCGACCGCTGTTGGCGTCGTCGGTCTGGGCTTGCTCTGGAGCCAGCTGCTCAACATCGACCGCGAGAAGTTCATTCCTACCCTGACCGCAGGGTTGATCATCTGGCAGATGCTGGCCGGCATCCTGATCGAGAGTTGTGGCTTGTTCGTCCGTCAGGCGGCCATCATCCGCAACGTCGTGATGCCGCTGTCGGTACATCCGATGAGCATCGTTACCCGTTACATGGTCAACTTCGCCCACAGCCTCCTGGTCTTTGTGATCGTGGCCGTGTTCATGAAAATCGAAGTGAACTGGAACACGCTACTTTTCATTCCTGGCCTGTTGCTGGTAATCGCCAACATGCTGTGGCTTGCTTTTGTGTTCGGCGTGATGGGCGCGCGCTACCGCGACCTGGAATACGGGGTGGCCTCGGTGATGCCGATGCTGTTCCTGATCAGTCCGGTCATGTATCGCCTGGAGTTCCTGCCGTTCTCCTCGGTCATCTTGGAGTTCAATCCCTTCACCTACCTGATCGAAGTATTGCGCGCCCCCATGCTGGGCCATGTGCCGTCGATGACCACGTATGTAGTCCTGGTTGTGATGGCCATCGTTGGTTGGCTGCTCGCGTTCTGGTTCCTGCACAAAGCCAAGCTGCGCCTGCCCTTCTGGATTTGATCATGACCGCCAAGCTTAATTTCGAGAACGTCACCCTCCGCTACCCGATCTACAACTCGCACAGCCTGTCGCTTCGCAGAAAAATGGTGGGGGTCGCCACAGGGGGGCGCCTGCAGGCAGGCAGTGGCCAGGTCACGCAGGTGACCGCGCTGGACGCTGTGTCCTTCTCCCTGAAACAGGGAGATACGGTAGGCATCGTCGGCCACAATGGTGCGGGCAAGAGCACGCTGCTGCGCACCATGGCCGGCATCTACACGCCGTTGGAAGGCCGCATCGAGCGGGTCGGGCGCGTTGCCACAATGCTGGAAGTCGGTGCGGGCATGGACCCGGAACTGTCCGGTTATGAGAACATCCGCCGGATGGGGTTGATGCTCGGCTTGAGTCTCAAAGAGATCAACTCCCGAATCCCGGAAATCGAGGAATTCACCGATCTCGGTGACTTCCTGCAGCTGGCCGTACGCACGTATTCGGCCGGCATGGCAATGCGCCTCATGTTCGCGGTGGCCACCTGCACCACCCCGGACATCCTGCTGGTCGACGAGGTCTTCGATGTCGGAGACGAAGCCTTCAAGGAGCGTGCCTCGGCGCGCATGCATGACTTCATCAAATCCTCGCAGATTTTCTGCCTGGCGTCGCATTCGACGGACACCATCGCCGAATACTGCAACCGCGTCTTCGTGCTCAATCACGGTACGCTGCGCGAAATCCCGGTCTCTCAGCTGACAACGGAAGGTTATGGCATTGAAACTCAAGCTGGGTAACGCGGTGCGCAACGCCGCCAGCCGCGCGGCGGAGTCCCGCAACATCGATGGGCTGCTGGCGCCTGGCGAAGAGGTGGTGCTTACCAGCTCCCCCTACGCCAGCCGCGACGCTGTGACGTTGCGCGGCTTCGTGCTGCCTGAAACCGACGGCATCTGGTCCGGGGCCGGGGAGACCACCCTGGATGTGCGCCTGCGCGATGTATCACCTGACCGGCGCTATCAGCTCGTCGTCGGTGCCCTGGCCTTCGAAGTGCCGGGGCACCGGGCCGTGGTGTCGATCAGCATCAACGGTGGTCAGCGCCACCGGGTGCTCGACCATGGTTCGGGGTGGTGCATGGTGCATGCCGATGCCAGCGTGCAGACGAACGGTCGCGTGCCGACCCTGCATGTGCAGCTGCACGTGGAGAATCCCACTTCGCCCAGTGCTCTCGGTATGGGTGATGACAACCGTCAGCTGGGCTACAAGATCCGGTCGCTGCAGTTGTTGGACATGGGCCCCCAGGCTGAGCCGGCCACCGGCGCATCGGTATACACCGTGCCCCTGAGCGGTGAAACTGCGCCAGCAGAGGGAACGCCCGCACATACCATCAACAAGCTCACCCAGGCCCCCACCGAGACCTTGCGTACCCTGGCCGCGCGCGGCCCAGTGTGGCGCCTGTTGTTGATGGACAAGAATCCGCTGGTACGTGCGGTCCGCTGGATGCGCCGCCTCAGCCGCAACGTGGAAGAGATCCGGCAGCAGCTGGCGGACGCGCGCCTTGATGCGGTACGGCAGGACCAGGCCTTGACCGAGCGTCTCGATGCGATCGAGGCATCCACGATAGCCCGCGAAGTCGCGCGTGCGGAATCCAATCCGCACGTCGATGTGATCATCAAGCGCATGGAGGTCAACCACGGCCGGATGCTGCAGTTGGAAGAAGCAGTACTCCGGCTGGAGCGTCTCCAGGAGCGCGGGCGTAGCGAGCAGGGGGCGCACCTTACCGCCATTGTCGCCGGAACCGAAGCGATTGGGCGGGATGTCACCTCTGCGCTGGCCGAGCTGCGCAGCAGCCATGAGGAAATACTGGTACTCATTCAGGGCTCGCAAGACGTCGATTCGCGGTTTGCCGGGGTTGACCAGACCCTCCGCATGATGCAGCAGCAGACTGAGGCATTGGCTCGACACGAGCATGTCGGGTTCCGCGAGCTGCGCGAACGCTTGGAGCTTGCGGTACAACAGCAATCCGACGAGGTCCAAAAGATCCATGCCAGCCTCGACAAGAGCCTGCAGGCAGGTGTCGAGCGGCAGTGGAAAGGCCAGGAGGAGCAGCGCGGCCACCTCATGTCCAGCCTGCATCAGTTCGAGGCCCGTTACCAGGCCGAGCTGGACCAGCTGGCCACATGGTTGCGTGGCGTGTTGCCGGCTGTGACGGCGGAGCTTGCCGCCGCCGCGGCCGATCCGCGTGGCGAGCAGGCAGTGGAACTGCTGGCGCAACTGCATGAGAAGGCCGATAACGGCGAGAGCGAGGTCCGCCAGTCGCTTGAGCTGTTGTCGCGGCTACATGCAAAGGTGGAAAGCGAAGAGGCCGAGATTCGCCAGACATTGGGCCTGCTGTCTCAGCTGCACGACAAGGTCGACAACGGTGAGATTGAGGCACGACAGATGATCGAACTGCTGGTGGCCAACAATTCGCGCTTGGAAAGCCAGCAATCGCTGGTGTCGTCCGCGATGGCCCGGATCAGTGCCTTGGCCGGCCGCATATCTAGGACTGCGCTCCGGCGTCGCGATGGCTGGCTCATCGCAACCGGGTTTGGTACGTTCTCCTGCAGCGAGAGTGACGACCTGCTGGCCATGTGCCTGCTCGACTCGGGCGACGTGGAGCGCGGCTTGCGCCTGTTCCTGGGCAAGGTTCTGCAGCCGGGCGACGTGTTCGTCGATGCCGGCGCCAACATAGGCCTGCATACCGTAGCGGCAGCGCATGCCGTGGGTGCGCAGGGGCGTGTCTACGCGATCGAAGCGATGCCCCGTACGCGCGAACATCTGCTTAGCTCGGTGCGATTGAGCGGCGTCGAAGCACAGGTGGTTGTCGTTCCGTTTGCGCTCGGTGCCCGCGACGAGGATGGCAGCTCCTTCAACATTGGTGCGGTGGCCGGCCACAGTTCGCTGTATCCGCTGGATGAGGCGGTGGAGACCATCGCGGTGGACGTGCGTCGTCTGGATGCACTGATCGACCCCGCGCCGGTGGCACTTATCAAGATCGACGTGGAGGGTGCGGAACTGGACGTGCTCGCCGGCATGACCGGCATTCTTCGTTCCAACCCGGACATGGGCGTGGTTGCTGAGTACGCCGCTTCGCATCTCAAGCGGGTAGGCACCTCCGAGGCCGACTGGGAGAGCTTCCGTGCCAGGCACGGGTACGCCTTGTTCCGCATCGACGACCTTACCGGTGCCTGCACGCCGGTTCCCGGCTTCGCGCAGCTGCGCGATGAGGTGAGCTCGAACATCCTGCTATGCCCCCCTGGCAGCCGCATACCGGTGCTTGCCGCCGCAGGGGCGGGCCTGTGAGCCGTGTTGCCGTGATCGGCGCTGGCGGACACGCCAAAGTCATCATCGATCTGCTCCGCAGTGGTGGCCATGAAGTGGTGGCGTGCCTGGACGTCGGACGCGAAGGTCAGACCGTATGCGGAGTGCCCGTCCTCGGTGATGAACGGACTGTGCTTCCTGAATTGGCCCGGCAAGGCGTTGATGCGGTCTTTGTCGCGCTCGGAGATAATCGCTTGCGTCAAAAGGTCGTCGCGAGTGTCTCTGAAATGGGCTTTAACATGATTTCCGCGATTGGCCGTTCGGCCGTCATTTCGCCCAGCGCGACGATCGGTGCGGGTTGCGCGATTATGGAAGGTGCAATAGTCAATGCTGACTCCAGAATTGGCAACTTTGCTATCATTAATACCAATGCCTCCGTGGACCACGACTGTGTCGTCGGTGACTTCGCGCATGTCGCACCGGGGTCGGTGTTGGCAGGCGGGGTCCAGGTAGGCCAGGCAGTGTTCCTGGGAGCTGGCACCCGCGTGATTCCCGGACTTACGATTATGGAAGGTTGTGTAGTTGGCGCAGGCGCAGTGGTAGTCAGGAGCATTGACTCACCCGGAACTTGGGTTGGACTGCCGGCGAAACCGATAACGAAGAAGGACTGACAATGTTGGCGTCAAAACGCATCCCGGTGGCCGTACCCAGCCTCAAGGGCAACGAAAAGAAATACGTGGAACAGTGCCTTGACTCGACGTGGATCTCGTCGGCAGGCGAGTTCATTGGCCGGTTCGAGCAGAGCTTTGCAGAATTCTGCAACGTGCGGCATGCCGTTGCCATCAACAATGGCACCACGGCCATCCACCTTGCGCTGGTCGCGCTGGGTATCGGTGAGGGCGACGAAGTCCTCATTCCGACCCTGACTTACATCGCCACCGCCAATGCCGTTGCCTACTGCAACGCCAAGCCGGTGCTGGTGGATTCCGAGCCGGGCACCATGAACATGGATGCCGCCCAGCTCGAAGCGAAGATCACTCCGCGCACCAAGGCCATCATCGTGGTCCATCTGTACGGCCACCCGGTGGATATGGATCCGGTGATGGACGTGGCGCTCCGTCATGGCCTGAAGGTCATCGAAGATGCCGCCGAAGCGCATGGCGCCGAGTACAACGGCACGCGTGTTGGCGGCATCGGCGACTGCGCGACGTTCAGCTTCTTCGGCAACAAGATCGTGACAACTGGTGAAGGTGGCATGGTCACCACCAATGACGATGAGCTGGCCGCCCGCCTGCGCCTGTACCGCGGGCAGGGCATGGATCCCAAGCGTCGCTATTGGTTCCCGGTTGTGGGCTTCAACTACCGCATGACCAATGTCGCTGCGGCGATCGGTCTGGCCCAGATGGAGCGCATCGACGACGCTCTGAAGGCGCGCCAGCAGGTCGCTGGCTGGTACGAAAAAGCCTTTGCCGCGCATGCCGACATCATCCAGCGGCCGGTCGTTGCCCCCTACGCGCATCACGTGTACTGGATGTATACCGTGCAGCTCATCGGCCTGACTGATGCCCAGCGCGACGAAGTGATGCAGATCATGGACGCCAATGGCATCGAAACTCGTCCTGTGTTCTACCCGATGCACGTGCTTCCGCCCTACCTGGAAGACGGTGCGCCGTACCCGGTTGCCAACCAGCAGGCTGCACAGGGCATCAACCTGCCCACCCATGCCGAACTTGAGGCCGAGGACGTGGAGCGCGTGGCCTCCTCGCTGGTCGCCGCCGTTCGTCACGTGAGAAGCTGACCTTGCGCGTTGCAATCTGTTCGTCGTTCGTTCCGTTCGTCAACGGTGGCGCCCGCTTCATCGTTGACTGGCTTGGCAATCGACTGCGCGAGCATGGGCACGAGGTCGAGATCATTTACCTGCCCATGGTGGAGACGCCGACCGATCTGCTGCAGCAGATGGCGGCGTACCGGATGATGGACCTGTCCGATTCGGTCGACCGGGTGATCACCACCCGGCCGCCGGCGCACCTGATCCAGCACCCGAAGAAGGTAGCGTGGTTCATCCACCATTTCCGCATGTATTACGACATGTGGGATACGCATTACCGCGGCTTCCCGGACGATGCCCAGCACCGCGCCCTGCGCGCAGCGCTGGCGCGCGCCGACACCACGGCGCTGGCCGAGTCACACCGGTTGTTCACCAATTCCCAGGTAGTTGCCGACCGCGTCAAGCGCTACAACGGGCTGGACGCGGAAGTGCTCTACCCGCCGCTGTTCGATGTCTCACACTTCAGCGATGCGGGGCAGGGCGACGAGATCGTCTACGTCTGCCGGATGGAGCAGCACAAACGTCAGCACCTGCTGCTGGAGGCGTTCAAGTACGTCACAACGCCTGTGAAACTGCGTCTGTGTGGCACCAGCAGCGGGCCGGGCTACACCAATGCCCTGCGCGCGTTCATCGTGACCGAAGAGCTGCAGGACCGTGTTACCTGTGTGGATCGCTGGATCACCGAGGAAGAGAAGGCGCAATGGCTGTCCACGGCCCTAGCGGCGGCCTACCTGCCGGAGGACGAGGATTCGTACGGCTATCCATCACTGGAGGCGGCACAATCGTCCAAGCCGATCATCACTACCACCGATTCCGGCGGTGTCCTGGAGTTTGTAGAACATGGGGTCAATGGAATGATCGCAGAACCCGATCCACGCGCGCTGGCCGAAGCCATCGATGCGCTGTGGCACGATCGCGCGCACACCCTTCGCATGGGACTGGCCGCGAAGGAACGGGTGCGGGAGCTGAAAATCAACTGGGACCACGTCCTGGAGCGGCTGCTGTCATGAAGGTGCTGGTCATCAACAACATGGTGCCGGGCCTCCGCGGTGGTGCCGAAGAGCTGGCCGATCAGCTGGTGCTGAACCTGCGCAAAGCCGGCCACCAGTCCGAGCTCCTGCGCATTCCGTTCACCTGGCATCCGCCAGAGCGCATCGTCAACGAAATTTTGATGTGCCGCAGCATGCGCCTGATCAACGTTGATCGGGTGATTGCGATGAAATTCCCGGCATACCTTCTCCCGTTCGACGAAAAGGTGTTCTGGCTCGCGCATCAGTATCGGCAGGCCTACGACATGTGGGACTCCGGCCACAGCAATATTCCCGATACCGAGCATGGTCGTGAGATCCGGGCCGCGATCACCGAGGCTGACAGCGATGCATTTTCGCTGGGGCGGGGGATATACACGGTCGGGCGCACCGTGCAGGAACGGCTGCGTCATTACAACGGGTTCGACTCGGAGATCCTGCGCGCGCCACTGAACGACGAAGAGCTTTTCACCGGTGGCAGCCAAGGCGACTACATCTTCGCAGGCGGCCGCATCAACGCCGGCAAGCGCCAGCACCGGCTGGTGGAAGCCATGGCGCTCACCCAGGCGCCGGTCAAGCTGATCGTGGCCGGCCCGGCAGATACCCCCGCCGATGCCGACCGCATCCGCGAGCTGGTGGAGCGCCACGGCCTGCAGGACCGGGTCAAGCTGGACATCGGGTTCCATCCGCGGCAGACCATCGCCGACTACGTCAACGGCGCGCTGGCCTGCGCCTATCTGCCGATGGCCGAAGACTCGTTCGGCTACGTCACCATGGAAGCCTGCCAGTCCGCCAAGCCGGTCATCACCGTGGATGACTCAGGCGACCTCACCGAACTGATCCATGACGGCGTCAACGGCTGGGTGTGCCCGGACGACACGGCAGCGCTGGCCGCCGCCCTGAACGCCGCCTTCGCAGATCGGAGCGCGACGCGCGACCTTGGCGCTGCCGCGCGCGAGCGCTGGGCTTCGCTGGACATCAACTGGGCTTCGACGGTGGAGAAACTGACCCGATGAAACTTATCTGGGCCGGTCCCTACAACCCCAACTCCGCAATTGCGCGCTTCAGCTACCACGTTGTAGCGGCGCTGCGCGCGAAGGGTCATGAAGTGGCCATCTACCGTACTGAGACCGGCGACGCGGCTGCACTGCCGGCCTTGGGCGATCCGTGCGTGCTGGAGATGGGCAGCCCACTGGAAGAGAACTGGCTGCGCACGGCCGATCTAGTGTTTGCCAACATCGGCGACCATTACGGCTTCCACGGCGGCATCTTTGAACTTGCCCGCAAGCGTCCGTTCGTGGGCGTGCTGCACGATTGGTTCGTACTGAACCTGTTCTGGGACCGTCTGAAGCAAGAGGGTCGCCCGCACGAGGCGGCGCGGCTGGTGCAGCAATGGTATGGCCAGCAGGCGGGCGAACTGTGCGGCACCGCGACCGGCGAAAACATCATGGCCCGGGCAGCCGAACACTTCCCGATGACCGGCTGGGCTGTTTCGGATCTGCTCGGCTGTATCATCCATTCCGAGTTCTACCGCCCGCTGGTGGAAGCCGGTTGTCCGGGTCCGGTGCACAAACTGTCCCTGGCATATCCGGCACCGATGGTGGCGCAGGACCGGCGTCGCCCGGCCAGCGACCGTTCACAGCTCAACGTATGCACCATTGGGATCGTCAATCCCAACAAGTGCGTGGACCGTGTCATTCGTGCATTGGCCAAGGACCCCGAACTCGCCGCACGCACCCATTACCATGTGCTGGGGGGTGTCGACGCCGGTGAACGCCAGCGCCTGGAAACCCTCAGCACCGAACTGGGCTTCCACGGGCTGCATCTGGAAGGCCGGGTCAGCGACGAACGCCTGCTGGAGGGCATGGCCGAGGCCGATATCATCTGCTGCCTGCGTGATCCCGCTTTGGAGGGGGCGTCCGCGTCAGCCGTGGAGGGTATGCAGTCCGGGGCTCCGGTCATCGTCTCCGATGCTGGGTTCTACGCCGATCTACCCGACGACTATGTATTGAAGGTTCCGCAGGGCGACTGTGAGGACGCTTTGCTGGCACACTTGCAGCAGATCGACCGGGACCGCGATGCGGCGCGCGCCTTGGGATTGAAGAGTCTGGCCTGGGCACGTGGCGAGTTTTCGCCGGCGCATTACGCCGACGGGCTCGACGCGGTGCTCGCCAACTTCATCGACTGCGAACCCTATCTTTTGACCAGCAGAGCGCTGGGTCGAGAGCTCGGTAGGTTGGGAATCACCGGCGACAGCCCGTCTGCGTCGACGCTGGCCAATACCTTGAACCGCATGTTCTCCCTTTAGCGACAGCTGACCACCCATTCAACACATTACCCAGGAATGAACATCATGAAATCTGCAGTGATTACCGGTATCTCAGGTCAGGACGGCGCTTACTTGGCACAGCTGCTGCTTGAAAAGGGCTACAAGGTCTACGGCACCTACCGTCGCACCAGCTCGGTGAACTTCTGGCGCATCGAAGAACTGGGCATCGACAAGGACCCGAACCTGCACTTGGTGGAACACGACCTGCAGGACCTGGGCTCTTCCATCCGCCTGCTGCAGGACAGCCAGGCAACCGAGGTCTACAACCTTGCAGCCCAGAGCTTCGTCGGCGTCTCCTTCGACCAGCCGGTGCTGACCGCGCAGATCACCGCGCTGGGCGCGCTGAACCTGCTCGAGGCCATCCGTGCGGTGAACCCGAAGATCCGCTTCTACCAGGCGTCGACGTCGGAAATGTTCGGTTTGGTGCAGCAGGTGCCGCAGACCGAGCAGACCCAGTTTTACCCGCGTAGCCCCTATGGCGTGGCCAAGCTCTACGCGCACTGGATGACGGTCAACTACCGTGAGTCGTATGACATGTTTGCCTCCAGCGGCATCCTGTTCAACCACGAATCGCCGCTCCGTGGCCGCGAGTTCGTGACCCGCAAGATCACCGACTCTGTCGCCAAGATCAAGCTGGGCAAGCTCGAGGTCCTAGAGCTGGGCAACCTGGATGCCAAGCGCGACTGGGGCTTTGCCAAGGAATACGTCGAAGGCATGTGGCGCATGCTGCAGGCCGACGAGCCGGGCACCTACGTGCTGGCGACCAATCGCACGGAGACCGTTCGTGATTTTGTCAGCATGGCGTTCAAGGCCATCGATGTTGAGCTGCTTTGGAGCGGTGCAGGTCTGGATGAGACCGGCGCCTGCAAGGCCACTGGCAAGGTGCTGGTGAAGATCAACCCCAAGTTCCACCGTCCTGCAGAGGTCGACCTGCTGATCGGCAATCCGGAAAAGGCCAAGCGCGAACTGGGCTGGGAGCCGTCGACCACGCTCGAGCAGTTGTGCGAAATGATGGTCTCTGCTGATCTGCGCCGCAACGCGGCTGGCGCATCGTTCTGATAACAGCGGGTAGGCAGCGTGTCGCTCGTGACACGCTGCCTGCCCCGCTGCCGTATCGCTTGGCAATGAGGTAGCCCTTTGATGACGTCCACTGCATTGGTGACCGGTATTGACGGGTTCACTGGGCCTTACGTGGCCGCCGACCTCGAGCGGCAGGGATATGCCGTTCATGGGTTGTCGAGGATGGGGGCTCCTTCTTCAACCCGCAGTGTCGTGGACCTTCTGGATGCTGACGCGCTGACGCAAGCGGTGCAGCGTATCGATCCCGATGTCGTCGTGCACCTGGCCGGCATTTCACATGTAGCGCATCGCGATGTATCGGCGATCTACCAAGCCAACATCGTGGGCACGCGCAACCTGCTTGAGGCGATTGCCTCGCTGACCAAGGTCCCCTCCGCGGTCGTTGTAGCAAGTAGTGCCCATGTCTACGGGTCCTCGTCGTCGGATATCCTCACCGAACGTTCGCCGATCCGTCCCTTCAATGACTATGCAGTCAGCAAGGTCGCAACTGAGCATCTTGCAACGCTGTACGGCGATCGCTTGCCAATTACGGTCACCCGCCCGTTCAATTACACGGGGATAGGCCAATCCATTGCGTTCTTTGTACCCAAACTGGTCGATCATGCCAGACGCAGGGACCCGCATCTGCGTCTGGGCAACCTGGATGTAGAGCGTGATTTCACCGATGTGCGTGATCTGGCGCGCAGCTACGGCTTGCTGATCGCGCGGGGCGTTCACGGCGAAGTCGTCAATGTCTGCAGTGGAAGCAGTGTCAAGCTGCGCAGCGTCATCGAGATTGTCAGTGAGCTTGCAGACATTGAGTTCGAGATCGAAAGCGATGCGAACCTGATCCGTACAAATGAAGTCAATCGTTTGGCTGGTTCCAATGAGCATCTACAGGCCCTTACGGGCGGCTTGGCATTCCGCCCGTTGCGCGAGAGCATTCGCTGGATGCTCCAAAGCTGACTGACTCGCGGTCAGCGGAACCCGCTCTTGACTGATGCCTTCTGGTGGAAGCCCTTCTTTGCCATCAGCAAATTCCTTGCGTCCCTGACCGGCCGATTTGCGCTTGGACTGTGCCGGTGGAAGCGCTGGTAACTGCCGGCGCACAGCGAAGCTACGGCGCACCTGTAATGACCCACTGATTTCCTGCTCAGGTGTTACTTTCCCCGAAGGAGACACCAATGAGCGAAGTGATGGAAGAAGAGATCAAGCGTTGGACCGCCCGGCGCAAGTCGGCACTGGTCCTTGAGATCATCCAGGGCAAGACGACAGTGGCCGCTGCCAGCCGACAGTTCGACCTGACCCCGGCCGAGATCGAGAGCTGGGTCGAAGACGGCAAGCGCGGCATGGAGAACGCCCTGCGTGCCAAGCCCGAGGACGTTCGCGAGCAGTACGAGCGTCAACTGAAGGATCTGCAGGAAGCCTACGGCGAGGCCATGCTGGAGATCCGCGCCCGAAAAAAGCTGGCCTCCCTGCTGGGAAAGGACGAGAGCTGATGCTCTCGGTCCAGCAGGGCCTGAAGGACGAAGGCGTCTCGGTTCCGATGACCAAGCTGTGTCAGTGGTTCGGCGTGGCACGTCGCACGACGTACTACAAGCCGACCCGGTCACCTGCCAAGGTGAAGCCGGAGCTAGCCGAGCCGATCAAGGAGATGATCGAAGCGGAGCCGTCGTTTGGCTATCGCACCGTTGCCGCGTTGCTCGGCATGAACAAGAACACCGTGCAGCGGATCTTCCAACTGAAAGGCTGGCAGGTGCGCAAGCGTGCCCTTGGCCAGCGTCCGCGCATCGAGGCGAAGGTCTCGCGGGCCGAGAAGCCGGATCAACGCTGGGCAACCGATCTCTGTCGCGTTTGGGGCGGCAAAGATGGCTGGCTCAGCCTGGTACTGGTGATCGACTGCAGCACGCGCCAGCTGCTTGGCTGGAACCTGTCACGGACCGGCAAGGCCAGCACGGCATCAGCTGCTCTGGAACAGGCCCTGATCACGCGCTACGGCACGCTGGGGCGAGTGCGGGAGCCGTTCCTGCTGCGCTCGGACAATGGCTTGGTATTCACCAGCCGCGACTACACCCGGCTGGTGCGCAGCTATGGCCTGAAGCAGGAGTTCATCACCCCGCACTGCCCACAGCAGAACGGGATGGTGGAGCGGGTGATCCGGACGCTGAAAGAACAATGCGTGCACCGGCACCGCTTCGAGAGCCAGGTGCATGCCTTGCGCGTGATTGCTGACTGGATCGCCTTCTACAACCAACGGCGTCCGCATCAGGCACTGAAGATGATGACCCCGGACGCGGCTTATGCCGCTACATTAACCGCATGACCTGAGCAGAAAGCGGTGGGTCATTACACACCTTCACCCAGAAGTTCCCCTTCGATCAAGCCCGCTGCGAAGTGTGAGCCCGCAGGTGTCAGGTGATAGATGTCGAGGAAGAATGTCTCGCCACTGTCGGAATCCTCACGCGTCAGGCAGCCTTTCGCATTGCAGAACGCGTCCACAAGCGAAATGTAAGCAATATTGCTGTTCTCGCTCACTGCCCGAAGGTGGGCTTCAGCCGCTACGGTCTGTCGGGGACCTTCTGCGGCCGGGCCTGCACCATACTTTGAGTAATCCAGCCGGGCTGGGGGCGTCACGTGCAATGGATCATCGCGCCAGAGATTGAACGTGATCCGCGAAGGCGTATCTTTCCACGCCGGCGGCGGGCCCAGCAGTACGACCCTTTTGACGCCGGCTGCCTTGATCCGTGCAACTGTGCGCTCGACATTGCCTAGGTCGTACTCCTGCCACATCGCGGCAAGGACAACGGTATCTGGTTTAAGCGCAGCGATGGAGTCCAACGCCCAGCGGTTGTTGTAAGCGCAATGTTCATTTGGCCCTTCGAAATCGAGGATCGGTGGGCAAGCCGAAGACGTGAACTGCGCCAGTCGCATTGTTCCAGCGTGCTGCTGGATACCACGAATGCCCGGGTACAGCGACGCCGCCGCTGAATCCCCCCACAGCACCCACAGTGGCCCCTCACCTGGGTCTACGCACTCAGGCGCATAGAAATCGGCACTTGCGCCCAGGTCCATGAAGCACACATGGTTACGCAGGCCCAGGCGATACGCGTCCAGATCATACTCGGTGGCACGCTGGATGATCTGAGGATACCGTGATGGGTAGCCATCTTTCTTCCATACCAACAGCCCAAGCCCGCCGATGCTGGCCATGGCCAGGAGCAGTGCGGTGACCTTGAGACCACCGTGCCTGGAAGAGCGCAGAGGGCGCTCAACCACCCGCCATGTAAGCCATGCGAGCACGACGCTGACCAGCAGCAGGCTGACCAGTTGCAGGTTCGACAGATCTGCGTAGGCATTTCTGGCAAATGTAAGAACCGGCCAATGCCAGAGATACAGCGGGTAGCTGATGAGCCCAATCCAGACGAAAGCCCGGCTGGAGAGGATGCGCCTGCTTATAAATGTTGCAGGTCCCGCGCCAATCAGAAGCGCTGTACCAACCGTGGGCAGGAGTGCCAGAAAGCCGGGGAAGGGCATGGATGACTCGACCAAGGTTAGTGAACCAACCAACATCGTCAAGCCAATGCCTGCCATGTACTCACGGACCAGTCGGTGAGGTGCGGCGCCAGTGGCTACAGCCCAACGAGCCAGGAACCAGTTTCTCTCGCGGGTTGCGAGGGGAGAGCAGAAGACTGCCAGCAGGGCGCCAACAATGAGCTCCCAGGCGCGCGAGAACGGCGCGTAGAATGCTGCTGTCGGATTGCCGTGCAGCACGTGAAGGCTGACGGCCAACGATAATGCTGCAGCAGTGAAGATCACAGGAAGCAACGGCAGGCGCAGCCGCCATGCGGCAAGCAGCAGGAGTGGCCAGGCGAGGTAGAACTGCTCTTCGATACCCAGAGACCACAGATGAAGCAGCGGCTTGCTCGTGGATGCCGCATCGAAGTAACCGGACTCGCTCCAAAGCACCAGGTTCGCGACAAACCCGACGCCGGCGGCAATGTGCTTTCCGAGCTGAGCAAGGTCATCCGCCAAAAGCGTATGCCAACCGAACAGCAGGCACGTGACAAGGACGAAGGCTAAAGCTGGGAAAAGGCGACGGGCACGCCGTGCATAGAAGCCGCCAATGCTGAAGCGCTTGGATGCAATCTCGGTCAGTACCGCACGCGTGATCAGAAAGCCGGAAATGACGAAAAAGACGTCGACGCCGGTGAAGCCGCCCGTCAATATCTGAGGGAACGCGTGGTAGACGAGGACGCCCAGCACAGCAATTGCACGCAGGCCGTCAATATCTGCTCGGTAATCGGCGTGAACGGCAATCTCTGCTGCTGAGCCCTGGAACGCCATGCCACCGTCAATTGCCCGCATTTCTGCCACGTCCGCTGTGAGAAGGAGGCGATTGTAGAATCTTTGCTTCGCGATTTCACGCGGTACTTACAAATTGCAGTATCCGCCTGGGCGCGAGCGGGATTTTTCTGGCGGCACCCTGAAGTCAAAAAGGGCGCAGCTGTGCTGCGCCCCAAGATGTCGCTTCAAGTCTGCAGATTATTTGGCTGCGATGGCCTGCCCATTCTCATCGCAAAGACCCTTGCCATCGGCACAGCGGGTGAACGGGCCCATGATCAGGACCGGCTGTTCCCAGTTGAAGCCGAACCACGCCACGCCGTCCTGCAGGAGCTCGGCCTGCAGCTTGTTGCCAACGAGGAAGTCTGCCGGAACAGCGGCTTCCAGCGCCTGAGCGGAGCCCGGCTCCAAGTCACCCTTAAGAGCAACGCGCAGGTCCGCGCCGCGCTTCACACCATTCGGGGCATTGCTGTCCGGAATGAGCTGCAGCAGGCCAAGGCCCACCGGGGCGCCATTGGCGGCCGGCAGCAGTGCCGTGCCATTGTTGGTGACACGGACGATCAGGTGAAGACTGTCATCAGCGGCGCTGTATGCCGGAGTTCCGACCAGTTCCAGCGTGGTCGCGACCTGCTCGCGGGTCAAGGGAGTGTTCACCTTGTTCTCGGCCTGTCCGGCGGCTGCGGGCGCAGCAGCGTCAATCTCTGCAGCCTTGCTGTCGCTCTCGTTGGAGGAGCAGGCGGACAGCACCAGGGACGCTGCGCACAGCAGCGGGAACATAAGCTTCGTACGACGGTTATCCATATAAACCTCGGAACAGCATGCTGGAGACGAGAAAAAGCCCGACAGGCATGAACCCACCGGGCGCATCAATGTGGCGTCGACTGGCGCCGACCCGCAGAAATGATAGCCGTGGATGTTTCCAGCTTCAATGCGGAGTCGTAACAGGCTCGAGGACGAACCAGTCGGCAAGAAAGCTCAACGGAGTCGGGTCATTGCTTACCGGGCTCTCGAACCTGATCTCATTGTTACCGTTACGAAGCATTCCTGGGTCCACTTTGGCGCTGAACTCAGTGGGCCCTGCCCAGACCGGGGCGAGCGGATGTCCATTGATGCTGATTTCCATGGTTTCGGCTGAGGTTGGAGGCACCATCTGCGGGATGCGCCCCTTGAGGACATAGGGCCCACCCGCCGGCACCATGACGAACTGAAGCGTGGCGACGGGCTGGTTCTTCCATGTCAACGAGCGCATCACGGGCAAGGACGTGCCTGTGGAGCTCCAGCCCGCGGGCAGCCATCCCGCACCGCGGGTCGGTTGCTCCATGCTCCACCACCGGCCGAAGTCCCAACTGAAATCGTTGCCGCTTTGTTGCTGACGGAAAAGATCAGGCCGGAACGGCCACGACTCACGATCGAGTATGTTCCTGTAACGCCGCGCAACAGGCGAGTGCCCGTGGGCAAGTGCTGCCTGATACTCCGTCGCGTCCTCGCTGCCGTGGGACGAACCATCCGCCTCTAGCGTAACGACCAGCGCACTGTCACGCGATACGAACTGGGTCTCCGGCCGAGTGTCCTGGCCGGCCAACGGGGTTTCGCTGAGCGTCCAGCCGCTCTCGCTCTCGGTGCAGGTGCCTACCCGCCCTTGGCTGTTCAATTTCTGCCACACATCGTTCAACGGCGAACAGATCACGGGCGTGTTTATCTGGCGCCCGTACAAATAGGTCAATGCCATTACCATGCCGTCGCGCAGCATCCACACGTCGTTCAACTGCTCGCGCTTGTCGATGATCACAATCGTCTGCTCAGCGGCCGGGGGGGGAACGTTGGCTACGATATCGCGCAGTAGGATCTGCTGCTGCGTGGAAAGACGGCTGTAGTGTTCGAACTGGAAAATCTGCGACGAGAATCCGAGCGCGATGCAGGCACTGGCGAGGATGATTCCAAGGCCTTCCGAGCGGCGCGCGAACGCAATGATGATCGCGACCACGACGAGCGCAGCTCCGGGCGTGGCTGCAAGGAAAGTGCGCTGCGAGATATGAAGGTGCGGCCAGGACGCGAGGAACGGCGCATAACCGAGCAGGATTATTGCCAGCCCAAGAATCGCCAGGCGCACGACATTGGTGGCGGGCGTCGCGTTATCGGCGATTGCCGCCTGGCCCGGCGCCACTTTGCAGTAGCGGCGTACTACGAGAAGGCAACCAAGCAGGGCAATGATCAGGTAGCCATAGTTTCTGAACTCGTAGTAGAGGATCGCAGCAGCGTCGAGCCAGCCCCCGACCAGTGAGCGGCCGTAACCTATCTGCGCGAGCCGCACGAGGCGCTCAAGCAGCATTGGCGCCGCTTCAGTGCCGACCATCAGCGTGCTCTGGTAAGTCTGACCGCTGCGCAGCGCATACAGAATGAAGGCGACATTGATACCAGCGGCGCACACCCATATGGCGGCAATACGCCAGCGGACTCGAACTTGGCTGATGGCGTCACGAAGACCGAGCCTTGCGAAGAGTGCGAGGAAAGGAATTACCGCGTAGGTAAGGGCTGCCTCGTATGCAAAGGTTCCCAGCATTGCAGTGATGACAGCAAGGCTTATTGCTATTCCCCGCTGCCAGGCGCGTTGCAGGGTGAATGCATAAGCGCATGCGGTTGTACCGAAGAGGCCAAGACTGATGGCCCAGTCAATATGGAAGGAACGGAAGGACAGCTGCATCGTATCTGCGGGATAGAACAGAACGAGCAGAGCGAGCACGGTCGCCCAACGCTTGGACTTGGTCAACCACCAACCAAGCAGCGCGCTTGCGATGCCCTTGGTCAACAGTGATGCTGCAAGAAGCACATGCCAGTAGTAGAACGAGTCGCTGTCGAGCATGAAGGCGAGGGCATGCGGTGCCACAGTCAATGGCCGCAGCCTGTGTGCGGCGAGTGGGCCATCGCCGGTCACCCATAGAATGGGGTCATGCAGGGTGAACAGTGCGAGAACATCCCATTCCTCGATCAGCCCGGTGATGCTGAAACCAAATGGCAGCCACAGCAGTAGCAGAGCTACGGCACAGGGAATGAACAGAAATCCCCATCGATCAGTGACGGTCGGTGAGGGTGGGGGAGATGTGGGGTTCATGAAAAGGCCTTCAGGAGAAGATTCTATCGGGACTCAGGGTGGCGATCGGGACGAAGCAGGGCCCGCGTCAACAGGAAAGACACTGGCAGCGTGACCGCGATCGACAGCAGGGGCGCGAAGGCCTCGGGTACCTTGAGGTACCCAACACTGAGCCTCAGCGCGAGGGCGCCCAGTGCATACACCGTCAGGTAGATGAGTGGGAATGTGGCAAGGCGCAGCCACGTGTGTCGTGCCCGGAACACGTACCGGGTATTGAGCAGATAACTGAGGAGAACTCCCGAGCAGTAACTTGCCAGGTAGGCCCACTGATAGTGCAGGAAATGCAGCAGCAACCAATACAGCAGCAGCGTAACGCCGGTGTTGAATGCTCCGCTTACCAGAAAGCGAAGCGCAGTTTTCAATATAGGTCGCTGGAGGTGCATCATTGCTGAGCTGGCTGCGCCATCATCGGACTGCATCGCTCGACGACTTGAACTCCGCGTAGTCGCGGATGTACTCGTCAGAGTCGTAGGGTTCCGAGGCCAGGACGAGTAGCACGGCGTCACTGGAATACTTGTACTGCGTGCCCCAGATCATGGGCGGCAGGTGAATGCCTTGGTCTGGCGAGTTGAGCTCGAGGTCGATGCGGCGGGTGCCGTCATCGGCCAGTACCCGGACAGAACCCGAGACGCAGATCAGGAACTGGTGGCAGCGCTTGTGCGCGTGCTCGCCGCGTGTCTCCTGGGTGGGGACGCCATACACCAGGAAGAAGCGCTTGGCCTGGAACGGCAGAAAACCCTCGAAATCACCCACGGACAGGGATCCGCGCATATCCGCGAAACTCGGGAGACGGTACAGTTTCACGCCGGGAACAGCCGTGTCGGTGACGCCATGCGTGATCGATGTTGGCGATGCCTCGGACGCTCCGTTGTCGGAGACATATCCGACAATACGCGCAGGATTACCAACCACGATGGCATTGGGGGGGACGGAACGGGTGACAACAGCGGCCGCCCCGATCATCGCCCCGCTGCCGATGGTGACACCTGCGAGGATGGTAGCGTTGGCGCCGATGGATGCCCCTGACTCGACAATCGTGCTGAGAAACTTCTCGGGGTAGACCTTGCTGCGTGGAAACAGGTCATTGGTGAAGGTTGCGTTGGGCCCGACGAAGACATCGTCACCCAGACGCACGCCGTCCCAAAGTTGTACCCCGCACTTGACCGTGACACGGTCGCCGACAACGACGTCGGATTCGATAAACACGCCATCGCATATGTTGCATTCGCGGCCGAGGCGTGCGCCCGGAAGTACATGGGCGAAGGCCCAGATTCGGGTGCCTTCGCCGATGCTTTCACTCTCGCAGAGGGCACTGGGGTGGACGAAATGACTCACGGATTATCCTTATCGAAGTTTTCGACCGACTGTATGATGGACAGGGGGCGGGCCTTGGTGTTCTCGAACGCATGCCAGGCATAAGTGCCCACAATACCCAACCCCAAAGAGTTGAGCGCGCCGAAGAAGAGGATGGTCAAGATGGTAAGCGTGTAACCGGGTACATGCACCAGCCCAGATAGCTTCGCGGCCAGAACAAGTACGCCGAGCAGCGCGGTGAACGCCAGGGCCAGCAGCCCCAACGCGGTAAGCATCCGCACAGGCAGGTCGGTGAAGGCGAACACGCTGTCGGAGAGATAGCGCAACTTTTTGCTGAGCGTCCATGCGCTCTTGCCGTGTTCGCGCTCACGACGTGTGTAGGTTACGAACTCGCGCTTTCCGCCAAGCCAGAAAAGCTGCGCGAGCAGGCTTGAGTGAGCTTCATTCAGGAGCAGAAGACGTTCGCGGAAATCCCGGCTGACGGCAAAGATATCGACGCCTCCTTTGGGAATGTCCTTGATGACCATCCGCCGGTAGGCCTCCCAGAAGACAGTCGATGCCAGCTTGGAGGCCGCCGGGTCGCTGCGAGCTTCGCGCACGCCGAACGCCACATCGTAATGTTCGGCGGCGTAGCGCTTCCAGAAGTTTATCACCAGTTCCGGCGGTTCCTGGAGATCGGCTGCCATCACGGCTGTGAGGTCGCTTGTACTGATGCCAAGACCTGTCCGGATAGCAGGAAATGCGCCAAAATTCCGTGTCAGGTTGACCAGTTGGGAGCGGAAGCTGCGCCCGGGGAGCTTTTCGCGCAGGCGCGAAGAGCTCTCGTCCGGACTACCGTCGACGACGAAGATGGCCTCGAATTCGCCTGATATCGATTGCGATATCAGTTCCACGGCTTGAAGCAGGTCATCAATCGATCCCTCATTCCGATAAATTGGAATGACGAGTGCGAGTGAGGGAGCTGCGGTGGTCAGAACTGGTTGCATGCAGCGATTACCTTGTCAACCTCGGCATCAGTCAGTTCCGGGAAACAGGGCAGTGTGAGTACGCGGCGAGCATCTGCTTCCGTTGCCGGAAGGGTGACGTCATCGTAGGCGCCACCATGGCAGGGCTGCCGATGGTCGCACAACGGATAATGCACTTCCGTCTGCACGCCCGAGGCCAGTAGATGCTCGCGCAGCGCTTCGCGATCATCGCAGCGCACGACGTACAGATGGCCTACGTGCTCCTCGCCTACCTGGCCCATCTGCTGGATGCGCGGATTGTCCAGTCCTGCTGCATAGCGGTTCACGATCTCACGCCGACGTTGGTTCCAGGCTTCGAGGAACGGCAGCAGGTGACGCAGCATTGCGGCCTGCATCTCGTCCAGGCGACTGTTACGTCCGCCGCGCAGGGTGTTGGTGTACTTCGCCGTCCAGCCATACTGGCGAAGCTGGGTGGCGAGCGTTGCGAGCCCGGAATCGTTCGTCACGATGGCGCCGCCATCACCGAGGGCACCGAGGTTCTTGGTCGGATAGAAGCTGAAGGAGGCGATGTCACCGAAGGCGCCCGCGCGCTTGCCACCGCGGGAGGCGCCATGCGCTTGGGCGCAGTCCTCCAGCACCTTGATGCCACGCGCATGGCACAGCGAGACAATGCTCTCGATATCTGCAAGCTGTCCGTACAGATGCGTGACAATGACGGCTTTCAGTGCTTTCCCGGCTTCGATGACAGTACGCAGTGCTGCGACCGACATCAGACCGGATTTCTCCTCCGTATCGACGAACACGGGGGTGGCGCCACAGGCAAGAACGGCACTCGTGCCATACATCGCCGCGTTGGCGACCACCGCCACGAAGTCCCCCGACCCAATATCCAGTGCCTTGAGCGAAAGCTCCAGCGCGTCAGTACCGTTTGCCACGCTGATGCAATGAGCCGCACCGCAGTAAGCGGCGAACTCCTGCTCGAAGGCTTTCACATTTGGGCCAAGCACGTAGTAGCCACTGGCAACGATGTCGGCGGCAATCGAAGACAGTGCGTCTTTGTAAGGTGCGATGTGGCGGGAAAGTGAGTTGACGGGAATCAGGGCGTACATGGGATCCACAAGAATGAGTTGGTAACGATGATTGTCTTATCGCTTACTTGGGGGCACGGCCGTACTGATCTTCAAAACGCACGATATCGTCTTCACCGAGGTAGCTTCCCGATTGAACCTCGATCAGTTCCAGCGGCAGCTTGCCCGGGTTCTTGAGGCGGTGGGTCACGCCCAACGGAATGTAGGTGCTCTGGTTCTCACTGAGCAGGATCACGTCATCACCGCGGGTGACTTCTGCGGTGCCGCTGACAACGATCCAGTGTTCCGCACGGTGGTGGTGCATCTGCAGGCTCAGGGTTGCGCCTGGCTTGACCGTGATCCGCTTGACCTGGAAGCGCTCGCCGTTATCGATGGAGTCGTAGGCACCCCACGGGCGGTAAACCTTGCGATGTGCGGCCGCTTCACTGCGGCCTTCGCGCTTGATCTGAGCGACAATCTCCTTGACGTCCTGCACGCGGTCCTTATGACCGACGAAGACAGCATCGTCGGTTTCAACAACCACGATGTCTTCGAGGCCGACCATGGCGATCAGGCGGTTGCCGTAGGCGTAGCTGTTACGGCAGTCCAGCGCGATGACATCGCCATGGCATGCGTTGCCGTCGGCATCCTTGTCCGAAACCTCCCACAGCGCGGACCACGAGCCGACGTCGTTCCATTCGGCGTCGAGAGGGACGACGGCTGCGTCAACGGTTTTTTCCATCACGGCATAGTCGATGGAATCATTCGGGCTGGCGGCAAACGCATCCGCGTCGAGGCGGATGAAGTCCGTATCACGTGCTGCCTTGTCCAGCGCATCGCGGCAGGCTGCCAGGATGGCCGGCTGAAGCAGCTCCAGCTCCTTCAGGTAGCGTGACGCCTTGAACAGGAACATGCCGCTGTTCCAGAAATACTCCCCCGATGCCACGTATTGTTCGGCAGTCGCCAGGTCGGGCTTCTCGACGAACCGGTCGACGGCGCGCACGCCTTCGCCCGTAGCCGCTTTGATGTAGCCATAGCCGGTTTCCGGCGACGTGGGGACGATCCCGAACGTCACCAGCTTTCCTGCGTCGGCTGCCTGCGCCGCCTGCTTGACGGCAGCATGGAACGCCGGTTCGTTGCGCACCACGTGGTCGGAGGGAAGCACTAGCAGGAGGGCATCATCGCCGGAGGCAAGCGCCTGCATGGCGGCAATGGCGATGGCAGGTGCCGTGTTGCGTCCAATCGGCTCGAGAATCAGCGCCTGCGGGATGACCTTGCTTTCACGCAGCTGTTCGGCCGCCATGAAGCGGTGTTCCTGGTTGGCCACAACGATGGGTGCGGCACCAGCAATGGAGGCAACCCGCTTCCAGGTCGCCTGGAGCATGGTGTCGTCCCCCACCAGTGGCAGGAACTGCTTCGGGTAGGCCTCTCGCGAGAGCGGCCAGAGTCGGGTGCCGGAGCCACCGGAGAGAATGACGGGAACAATGGGGAGCATCTGGGGTCCTTCCTTACTCAATGATGGTCAGGGCTGCCGCCGATCAGGGCGGTGATTTCGTCTGTGCGGCGCTGGAGCAGAGCGGCGTCACCGCGGGTTTCCACGTTCAGGCGAAGCAGCGGCTCGGTGTTGGAGCTGCGCAGGTTGAAACGCCATTCGGGGAAATCGGCGCTTACGCCGTCGGTGAAATCGAGCACCGGCGCCTTCGTTTCGTAGTGGGCGAGCACGCGCGCCACCGATGCTTTGGCATCGTCGACGCGGAAGTTGATTTCGCCGCTGCAGGGGAATGCCTGCATGCGATCGGCCACCAGCTCGCTGAGCGGTTTGCCCGAGGTCGAAAGCAGCTCGACGATCAGCAGCCATGGAATCATTCCCGAGTCGCAGTACGAGAACTCACGGAAATAATGATGGGCGCTCATCTCGCCGCCGTAGCTCGCATCTTCGGCGCGCATGCGCTCCTTGATGAAGGCGTGGCCGGTCTTGCTCATCACGGGTATGCCGCCGGCCTGCTCGACCATTTCGATGGTATTCCAGGTCAGGCGCGGGTCATGGATGATGCGGCTGCCGGGCTGCTTTTCGAGCAGTGCACTGGCCAGCAGGCCTACCAGGTAGTAGCCCTCGATGAAGTTGCCGTCCGCATCGAAGAAGAAGCAGCGGTCGAAGTCCCCGTCCCATGCAATGCCCAGGTCTGCGCCATGTTCGCGCACAGCGTCACGGGTGGCGGCGCGGTTTTCCTGCAGCAGCGGGTTCGGGATCCCGTTCGGGAAGTGACCATCGGGCTCGTGCTGTATGCGGATGAACTCAACCGGCAGGTGAGGGGCCAACTGGTCGATGATCAGCCCCGCGCCCCCATTGCCCGCGTTGGTGACGATCTTCAGCGGCTTCATCGCCGCGACGTCGATGTACCCGAGCAGGTGGTCGATGTAGGACGACTTGTCATGGTCCTGACGGACGGTGCCCGTCCGCTGCGGCAGAGGTTCATCGGAACCTGCGAAATCGCGGATATCAAACAGCCCACTGTCGCCGCTGATGGGCTTGGACTGCTCCCGGACCAGCTTCATCCCGTTGTAGTCCATGGGATTATGACTGGCGGTCACCATGATGCCGCCGGCTGCCTGGCGGTTGAATGTCTGGAAGTAGACCTCTTCAGTGCCGCACAGGCCGATATCGATCACTTCCCGGCCGCTGGCGGTCAGGCCCGCGATCGCCGCGTTCATCAGGTCCGGGCTGCTCAGGCGGATGTCATGCCCTACCACGACCGGACCCGGGCCAAGCAATGCAGCCATCCCAGCGCCAATACGCTCGGCCAGAGGAGCGTTGAGCTCATCGGGGACGCGGCCGCGGATATCGTAGGCCTTGAAGCAGGGAAGCGTCATCGGTGAATCCTTGCAGAGTGACCGGCGATTATAACGAGTCCGCCCGCCTCAGCGGGCGCTCTTGTCGCTAGTGGTGCCGGGCGGGCAAGCCCACCGGAACGTTGCGCAATCCGTTGATTGCGCAACGATTATCTTGCCACTGCTCAGCCCAGGGCAGCCTCCAGCTCAGGCAGCAGCGTAAACAGATCCCCCACCAGCCCGATATCGGCGATCTCGAAGATCGGCGAATCCGGGTCCTTGTTGATGGCCACGATGGTGCCGGCGTCCTTGATGCCGGTAAGGTGCTGGATGGCACCGCTGATGCCCACGGCCACGTAAAGCTCCGGCGCGATGATCTTGCCGGTCTGGCCGACCTGCAGTTCATTGGGCACATAACCTGCATCGACCGCCGCGCGGGAGGCGCCGACGGCGGCTCCGAGCTTGTCGGCCAGCTGGTAGATGACCTTGAAGTTCTCTTCCGAGCCGACACCACGGCCGCCGGAGACCACGCGCTTGGCGCTCTGCAGGTCCGGACGGTCGCTGCGCGCC
>JAAIGF010138126.1_pt1 | contig 32197 bp, 31 predicted proteins | sample 6487441 | NCBI WGS metagenome assembly JAAIGF01 (sample SAMN13974129, study PRJNA590717) | phyllosphere metagenome | biome: pepper field; feature: multiple bacterial spot infested pepper fields; material: pepper leaves; isolation source: leaves from pepper fields | host: Capsicum annuum ... | reverse complement strand
TTTTACCTCGCTGAAAGCCAAGGGCAAGCCTGGCAAGGTCGCCCTGGTGGCCGTCATGAGGAAAATGCTGGTGATCCTCAATGCCCGTAAACGTGACGCGGAGGCCCAGATGGCCTCCGCTTGAGAACACAGTTGCTACGAAGCATCGCAATCGCCCGGTGTTACCGGGCAGGGCAGCGGCGCGGGATTACCGGGCCGCGCGTCTGGCCAGGATCAGCGGTTGCGGCCCTTGCCGCTGCCGGTGGGCTCGCCGGGCTTGTGCGGAGCGGCGCCTGCACGCGTGCCGGCACCGGGTGCCGGGCCGGGGGGCGTGCCGGTCGGGCGGCCCGCGAAGCCTGCGCCCATGCTGCGCTGGAACTCCTGCCACAGTTCCAGGTTGCGCTCGGTGAGCTGGTTCATCATCGCCCACGGCGTCTGCCCCAGCAGGTTGCCCATCTGCTGGCGGAACTGCTGCTGCTGGTCCAGGAAGACCTGCATGCTGCGCTCAAGGTAATTGCCCATGAAGCCCTGCAGGGAATCGCCGTAGAAGCGTATCAGCTGGCTGAGCAGCTGGGTGGACAGCATCGGCTCACCGTCCTGTTCCTGGTCGGCGATGATCTGCAACAGTACCGAACGGGTCAGGTCATCACCGCTCTTGGCGTCGCGCACCTCGAAATCCTCGCCATCCAGGATCAGCTGGCGGACATCTTCGATGGTGATGTAACTGGAAATCTCGGTGTCGTAAAGACGGCGATTGGGATACTTCTTGATGATGCGTGTAGCAGCCATGAAGCAAGCACTCGTCACAATAGACGCGCAGCATGGCGCAGCGCAGCAGGACTTGCAACGGTTCCAGCCGCCGGCTGGCGGGCCTTTCTGCACCGTTTGATGTTGCGCAGCAAGGTTTTCCATGCTGCGCAACATAATCTTGTACCGTTCAGGCTCGGCGACGGGCAATCCGGGTCACCAGCCCATGTGGTGGCCACCGTTGATGTCCAGGTTGCTGCCGGTGATCCAGGCGGCCTCGTCGGCCACCAGGAAAGAAACGCCATAGGCGATCTCTTCCGGCTTGCCCAGCCGGCCGGTGGGGATGTCGGCGATGATCTTCGCGCGTACCTCTTCGGGCACCGCCATCACCATGTCGGTGGCCACGTAGCCGGGCGAGATGGTGTTGACGGTGATGCCGAAGCCGGCGTTCTCGCGCGCCAGCGAGATGGTGAAACCATGCATGCCGGCCTTGGCAGCCGCGTAGTTGGCCTGGCCATACTGGCCTTTCAGGCCGTTGATCGAGCTGATCTGGATCACCCGGCCCCAGCCACGCCGGCGCATGCCTTCGATGACCGGACGGGTAACGTTGAAGACCGAGTTGAGGTTGGTGTTGATCACATCGTGCCACTGCTCGGCGCGCATGCGGTGGAAGGTGGTGTCACGGGTGATGCCGGCGTTGTTCACCAGGATCTCCACCGGACCGAGCGCGGCTTCGACGGCGTGCACCAGGGCTTCGGCGCTTTCCGGGCTGGACACATCGCCGGGAAAAATGGCGATTTCCAGGCCGCGCGCGGCCATGGCCTGCTGCCACGCCTGTGCCTTGGCCTGATCGCGGTAATTGGTGGCGACCCGATGTCCGAGGCTGGCCAGACGCTGGCAGATGGCGGTGCCGATGCCGCCGGTGCCGCCGGTGACCAGTGCGACGCGTGAAGTCATGCTGCGGTTCCGATGTTCAGGTGGGGAAGGGGGATTCTGCAACATCGGCGCGCTGCGTGCGCCTCATCGCAGGCAAATGTCGTTGCGTGGCACGACGGCCGGGTTGAATGTGGCCGACGCTTGCTTGAGCAACCGCGCGTGGTCCACTGTGCCCTCCAGCGCTTCTGGCGCCTGCCCGAGCAGTTGCCAGAGCTGTCGCAGCGTGGCGGCGGGATTTTCGGCGTCGGCTGCCAGGGCTGCCAGTGACTTGGACAGTTTGTGGCCGCTGCTGTCCAGCAGCAGCGGCAGGTGCGCATAGCGCGGCGTGGGCAGACCGAGTGCACGCTGCAGCAGGATCTGCCGTGGGGTGGAATCGAGCAGGTCGGCGCCACGCACCACATCGGTGACCTGCTGGGCGGCATCATCGACCACCACCGCGAGCTGGTAGGCCCAGCACCCGTCGGCGCGCCGCAGCACGAAGTCACCCACATCGGCGTGCACGTCCTGCTCGTGCGGGCCCCTGATCAGGTCATTGAAGCGGACCACGCTGCCGGCGGGTACGCGCAGGCGTATGGCCGGATCCTGGCGTGTCCGGCGCGCCACGCAGCGGTGGTGGACGCCGCCGCTGGCGGCCAGTTCGCTGCGGCTGCAATGGCAGGCAAAAGCGCGCCCGTCGGCCAGCAACGTGTCCAGTGCCTGCTGGTAGGCCGGGCTGCGCCCGCTCTGCCACATCACCGGCGCATCGCTGTGCAGGCCCAGTGCGTGCAGTACCTGCAGTTGCGAAGCGGCCGCGCCGGGTACCGTGCGCGGCGGGTCGACATCTTCCACGCGCACCAGCCAGCGGCCCATGCGCTGGCGTGCGAACAGCCAGCTGCCGAACGCGGCCAGCAGCGAGCCGGCGTGCAGTGGGCCGGTGGGCGAGGGCGCGAAACGGCCGCAGGGAACAGGGGAATTCATGCTGGCTGAATCGTCGGTCAGGTTGGTGCTTGAATTCAAGCTGAAGTCGCCGCAGATTGAGCGTCAACGTCTTTCCAGAGCTTACTTTTCCCATGTTCAACCGCATTGCCCTGTTCCTGATGACGAACCTCGCGGTGCTTGTCCTTGCCGGTATCGTGATGTCCGTGCTGGGCGTCAATCCGAACCAGATGAGCGGCCTGCTGGTGATGGCCGCCATCTTCGGTTTCGGTGGTTCGTTCGTGTCGCTGCTGTTGTCCAAATGGATGGCCAAGCGCTCCACCGGTGCGGTGGTGATCACCGAGCCACGCAACGACACCGAACGCTGGCTGCTGCAGACCGTGCAGCGCCAGGCGCAGGCGGCCGGTATCGGCATGCCGGAAGTGGCGGTGTACGACGGCCCGGAAGTGAACGCGTTCGCCACCGGTGCCAACCGCAACAATGCCTTGGTGGCGGTGTCCACCGGCTTGCTGCACAACATGAGCGAGGACGAGGCCGAAGCCGTGCTGGGCCATGAGATCGCCCACGTGGCCAACGGCGACATGGTCACCATGGCACTGCTGCAGGGTGTCCTCAACACATTCGTGATCGTGCTGGCGCGCGTGGTGGGCGGGGTGATCGACAGTGCGCTGTCGGGCAATCGCGAAGGCGGCGGCCGTGGTTTCGCTTATTACATCATCGTGTTCGTGCTTGAGATGGTGTTCGGTATCTTCGCCACGATGATTGCGATGTGGTTCTCCCGTCATCGCGAGTTCCGTGCTGATGCCGGTGGTGCGCAGCTGGCCGGACGCCAGAAGATGATCGCGGCGCTGGAGCGCCTGAAGGTCAACCATGGCCAGAGCACGCTGCCCACCCAGATCGCCGCATTCGGCATTGCCGGTTCCACGGCAAGGAAGCTGTTCATGAGCCACCCGCCGCTGGAAGAGCGCATCGCTGCGCTGCGCGCGTCCACGGTGGTCTGAGGGCTGCTGGAAGAATGCTGGTGCCGGCCGCTGGCCGGCAACCTTACGGGCATTCCGTGAGGGTTCAACGCAGAACGGCGCCCGAGGGCGCCGTTCACTGGGATTCCTGCAACGGGAATCAGAACTCCGGAATCAGAACTTCGCGTCGAACTCGGCTGCATAGCCGGTGTTGACCAGCACCTTCTGCAGCGATTCGGCAACCTTGATGTTGCCGGCCACCACCTGGTGGTTTTCCGGGCCGCGGCTGTCCATGCGGCCCAGCGTGGCACCCTTGAAATCGCAGACCTTGCCGCCGGCTTCGCGCACCAGCAGGATGCCCGCGGCGATATCCCAGGATTTCACGCCCGCCTCGAAGTACGCATCGGCGCGGCCACAGGCCACATAGGCCAGGTCCAGCGCCGCCGAACCGGCGCGACGCACGTCTTCAGCCTGCACCAGCAGGGTATCCACTGCCCTCAGCTGCGCGCTGGCACGGGCACGCTCGCGCGGAGCGAAGCCGGTATGGATCATCGTGCCTTCCAGGTCCTTGCGGTCTGCCACGCGGATGCGACGGTCATTGAGCACCGCGCCGGCGCCGCGGCTGGCCGTGAACAGTTCATTGCGCAGCGGATCGAAGATCACCGCATCGGTCGGCTCGCCGTTTTCCACCAGCGCGATGGACACACAGTAATGCGGGAAGCCGCGCAGGTAGTTGCTGGTGCCGTCCAGCGGATCGATCACCCACATGTGGCGGTTCGCGCCCTGCACGCCGCCTTCCTCGCCGATCACCCCGTATTCCGGGTAGGCGCGCCTGAGTTCCTTGACGATGACCTTTTCCGCATCCGCATCCACCTCGCTGGCGTAATCCATGCGGCCCTTCTGCACCACGTTGAGCGCCTCGAGCTTGTTGATGTTTCGCAACAGCACGTTGCCGGCGAGGCGAGCGGCCTTGACCATGACGGTGACGGCGGGTTTCTGCATGGCGTGAGCTCCCGTAAGGGCAGAAGAAGGATTGGCGGGGAAAAGAGCAGGTCCGGCGCAGTGGCCGGCCGCACAGTTTACCATTGCAGGCCGTCCAGCTCGACTACCACGTTCATGTCCGATCCATTGCCCGCTTCCCTTGCCGCCGCGCGGCATGTCCGTTTCGTGCTGGTTGGCACCCAGCACCCCGGCAACATGGGCGCCGCCGCCCGCGCGCTGAAGACCATGGGCCTGGCCCGGCTGGTCCTGGTAGCCCCCGAGAGGCCGCTGGACGAGGAGGCATTCCGCCGCTCCGCCGGCGCCGATGACGTACTCGGGGATGCCCCGGTGGTGGCTACCCTGGCCGAGGCGGTGGCCGATTGCCGTCTGGTGCTGGGCTGTACCGCCCGGGCCCGGCGCGTGCAGCTGGAGGAGCTGCTGCCGGTCGACGCCGCCGCGCGGGTGGCCGGCAAGGCAGGCGAGGGCGCCGAGGTGGCCGTGGTGTTCGGGCGCGAGCGTACGGGCCTGACCAACGAGGAACTGCAGCTGTGCCATGCCGCGGTGCATATCCCGTCCGACCCGGCTTTCAGTTCATTGAATCTGGCCGCCGCGGTCCAGGTGTTGGCCTATGAAGTGAGGATGCGCCTGCTTGGCGCGGCCGTGCCGGTGACCACGGATTCCAGTCCGCGCGAACTGCCGGCCAGCCATGAGCAGATGGAGAGCTTCTTCGCGCAGCTTGGCCAGACCCTGGACGAGATTGATTTCCATAAGGGGCGCGCGCCTGAGTCGGCAATGCGCAAGCTGCGCCGCCTGTTCCTGCGCGCCGAGCCCAGCGAACAGGAGGTGCGGCTGCTGCGCGGCATCCTCGCCGATGCTCAGCGCATGGCCCGGCTCGCGGGCAGTGGAACGACATAGCCTGACGCAGTTCACATTTTTTCGGTTAGTCTTCACCTCATCAACAAGGGGGAAGATGTGACTGGTTGGCTGGGGCGCATGCAGTGGGGACTGCTGGGTCTGGCGTGCCTGCTGATGGCGGGCACGGCGGCGGCTGCGTCCGTGACTGCACCGGACAACGCCGCCGACAGGCGTTCGGTGCTGGTGCTGGGGCGGATCAGCGATGATCCCCGCGCCCACCATGCGCAGTTGCAGCCGCTGCTGGATTACGTGGTATCGAAAATGGGCGACGTCGGCATCCGCGAGGGGCGCGTGTTGATGGCGCGCGACGTGCAGCAGATGGCCAGTTACCTGCGCCGCGATCGCGTTGATTGGGTCACAGAAACCGCCGGCACCGCGGTGGCTCTCGGGCAGCGTGCGGGCGCACGTCCACTGCTGCTCACCGAGCGCAGCGGCGTTCGCGACTATCACACGGTGTTCTTCGTGCGCCAGGACAGCCCGGTGCGCCAGTTGCAGGACCTGCGCGGCCGCAGGCTGGCCCTGCAGGCAGTTGCATCCACCAGCGCCTACCTGGTGCCGGTGATGACCCTGCTGGAAGATGGCGTGATGCCGGTGATCCTGCAGGATGCCGAGGACGCGCCTTCGCCCGATACAGTGGGTTACGTGTTCGCGCGTACCGAGTTCAACATCGCCGCCTTCGTCAGCAAGGGCATGGTCGATGCCGGGGCGGTGAGCAGCGTGGACTGGGACGATGGGCGGAGCATGCCGCCGGCGTTCAAGCGCAACCTGCGCGTCATCCTGCGCACCGATCCCTATCCGCGCGCGCTGGAGCTGGTGCGCAGCGATCTGGATGCACGCGTGCGCGGGCGGTTGCAGCAGGTATTGCTTGACGCCGCCGCTGATCCGGATGCACGCCACGCCCTGCAGCAGTTTTTTGGTACATCCGGCTTCCACCGCGTGGATGCGCGGATGCAAGGCCGCCTGGATGATCTGAAACGTGGCTTGGGACGGGTACGGATGGAAGTGGAATGAAATCCCTGGGATCGGGTATGCAGGCGCGCTTCGTGCTGGCCATGGGCGGTGCGATGCTGGTGGTGCTGGCCTTGCTTGCGGTGCTGCTGGGCCGTCAGGCCGTGGCCCAGCGCGAGATGGTGCGGCTCAGCGGCACGGTGATCCATGAACTGTTCGACAGCAGCATGCGCAACCGCGCCGAAATGATTGCCCGCGATCTGTCCGAATCGCTGGTCAATCCGCTGTACTACAACGATCTGGAGCAGGTCGGGGCGCTGGTGGCCAATGCAGCGCGGCAACGCGCGGTGGCCTACGTGCTGGTGTTCGATGCGCATGGCAACCTGCTGCACGATGGCTCGGTGGCGGTGACCGGCCATGGGCGGCCGATGGGCGATCCGCTGGCGGCCGGTGCGGTGATGGCCAATGGCGTGCACGTGCAGGAATCGGCGAAAGTGCTGGAGAACAGCATGCCGATCCTGATCGGCAAGCAGCGCCTGGGCGGCGTGCGCGTCGGCATGTCGCTGCAGGACGTGCAGGCGCTGGAAACGCGGGCCAGCCTGGACCTGGCCGAGCGGCTGGACCAGGTGGGAAGCCGCCACCTTGGCTGGTTGATGCTGCTGCTGGCGCTGCTGGTGGCCATCGGCGTGGCGGTCATCGTCTACGTGCAGCGCACCCTGGTGGCGCCGATCCACGACCTTGCTGCTGCCGCACGGCGGATCGAAGCGGGAGATTACCAGGCGCCGTTGCGCGAAAGCCGGCGCGATGACGAAGTGGGCGATCTGGTACGGGCATTCACGCGCATGCGCGATGCGATCGCCCGCCATGACCGCGACGTGCGGCACATGGCGTATACCGATGCGCTTACCGGGCTGACCAACCGGCTGGCCTTCCGCGAAGCGCTGGATCATCGCCTGATGGCCGCGCGTGCATCAGGCCAGCGGTTGGCGCTGCTGTTCGCCGACATGGACGATTTCAAGCGGGTCAACGATACCCTTGGCCACGAGGCTGGTGACGAGGCTTTGCTGCAGTTCGCGCAGCGCATCACCAGTGCGATGAAACGGATGGGGGGCGACGATGCCCTGCTGGCCCGCTTCGGTGGCGATGAATTCGTGATGCTGCTCGGCGAAGGCGATGTCGTCGCGCGGGCGCGCACGCTTGCCGAACAACTGGTGTGCGATCTGCGCGAACCGCTTATCGTGCAGGGCAAACAGTTGTTCCTGGGTGCGTCCATCGGCGTCACCCTGTACCCCGATGATGCCGCCGACGCGAGCGTGCTGTTGAAGAATGGCGACATCGCGATGTACCAGGCGAAGATGGCCGGCAAGAACTGCCACCGTTACTACAGCCGCGCGATGGACCACGCGGTGGAGCGGCGCGTACACATGGAGCAGGAGCTGCGCGGGGCCTGGGAGCGGGGCGAACTGCGGCTGGTGTACCAGCCGATCTACCGCACCTGCGACCGTCGCCTGGTGGGCGTGGAAACCCTGCTGCGCTGGCAGCATCCCAGCCTGGGAGCGATTCCGCCCTCGGTGTTCATCGAAGTGGCCGAGCAGAGCGGGTTGATTGAACAGATCGGCCCGAAGGTGCTGCGTGCGGCATGCATGGAGGCCGCGCAGTGGCCCCATCCGCACGAGCGCGAAGGCCTGTTCGTTTCCGTGAACGTATCGCCGCGCCAGCTGCGTGGCGGCGAGCTGCCGGATCTGGTGGCGCGCTGCCTGCAGGAATCCGGTCTGCCGGCGTCGCGCCTGCATCTGGAATTGACGGAAACGGCGGTGATCGGCGATGAAATGCTGGCCGCGCAGTTGCTGGACAAGCTGCACCGCACCGGAGTGAAGGTGTGGCTGGATGATTTCGGCACCGGCTTTTCCGGGCTGAGCCACCTGCGCCAGGTGCCGGTGGATGGGGTGAAGATCGACAAGAGCTTTGTCGCCGACATGCAACGCGATCCAGATGACCTGGCGCTGACCACCGCCATCATCGCCATGGCCCACGCGCTGGGCATCACCGTGGTGGCCGAAGGCATTGAACAGGAAGTCCAGTTCAACCTGCTGAGCCAGCGCGGCTGCGACCTGGCCCAGGGCTACTGGCTGAGCCATCCGGTCAACGCCACCGACATCGTGCGGCTGATCCAGAAAGGGGACGGAGGCGGTTAATTTCGCTTGACCACCTCCGTCCCCCTTTTTCAGAGCGGGCGCTTGCTGGGGTCGCCGGGCAGTTCGCGGACCAGCTTGGGTACCAGATAGCCGGAAAGGCGCGCGGTCAGCGCTCGGATCAGCGCCTTGGCCTGGGCGTCATCCACCTCGAAATGGGCCACGCCCTGCACGCGGTCCAGCTGGTGCAGGTAATAGGGCAGCACGCCGGCGGCGAAGCTGCGTTCGCTCAGCGCCTGCAGGGCATCCACGCTGTCGTTGACGCCGCGCAGCAGCACCGCCTGGTTCAGCAGCTGGCCGCCGGTGGCGCGCAGGCGTGCCATCGCCGCGTCCACGCCAGCATCAAACTCGTTCGCGTGATTGGCATGCACCACCACGGCCAACGGCCAGGGCAGCCCGGACAGCCAGGTGATCAGCTCGTCATCCACGCGCTCGGGCAGCACGATGGGCAGGCGGGTATGGATGCGCAGGCGGCGCAGGTGCGCGATGCCACGCAAGGCATCGGTGAGCTCGGCCAGCTTGTGGGTGGCCAGCGACAGCGGATCGCCGCCGGACAGGATGACTTCATCGATGTCCGGATCGTCAGCGATCGCCTGCACTGCCTCGGCCCAGCCACCGCGGGCGGCATTCTCCGCGCCGTAATCGAAATGCCGGCGGAAACAGTAGCGGCAGTTGATGGCGCAGCTGCCGGTAGCCACCAGCAGCGCACGCCCACGGTATTTCTGGATGACGCCGGTGGCCTTCCTGGCCGCGCCGTCGCCCACCGCGTCGAAGCCGAAGCCTTCGGCCGGGCGCATTTCCGCGTCGATCGGCAGCACCTGGCGCAGCAGGGGATCGGCCGGGTCGCCCGGGCGCATGCGGGCGACGAAACCTTCCGGAACGCGCAGCGCGAACTGCTTCAGGGCCGCCTCGGAGACACCCAGCGCGGCTGGCTGCAGGCCCAGTCGTGCCAACAGCTCGCCGGGATCGCGGATCGCCTGCCGCCACAGCTGCTGCCAGCGCGAAACGGCGGGCAGCACGGAAACGGGCCGGGAAGAGGCGGAGAGCTGCATGGACAGGGGGCCTGCGGTTATCATGAGGGCAGAAAAACAGTCGCCCACCGGCTACCGGCGGGCTTTCCATTCTATCCGGCTCGCCGCATCCGCGGCGTTTTGCCATCTGAGGAGTTTGCGCATGGCCACTGCGGGCATGAACGATGTCAAGAACGGGATGAAAATCCTGGTCAACAATGAACCTGCGGTCATCTCCGAGACCGAGTTCATCAAGCCGGGCAAGGGCCAGGCCTTCACGCGCGTGCGCTATCGCTTCATCAAGTCCGGCCGCACGGTGGAAATGACCATGAAGGCCACCGACGACGTGGAAGTGGCCGATGTCGTCGACACCAACATGAATTACATGTACAGCGACGGTGAGTACTGGCACTTCATGGACCCGGAAAGCTTCGAACAGGTGCAGGCCGACAAGGCGGGCATGGGCGGCGCCGACAAGTGGCTGAAGGGCGAAGAGTCCTGCATCGTCACGCTGTGGAACGGTTCCCCGATCTGGGTGCAGCCGCCGAACTTCGTGGAGCTGAAGATCACCGAAACCGACCCGGGCGTGCGCGGCGATACCTCCGGCGGTGGTGGCAAACCGGCTACCCTGGAAACCGGCGCGGTGGTCCGCGTGCCGCTGTTCGTCAACCAGGACGAAATCATCCGTGTCGATACGCGTTCGGGCGAGTATTCCGCACGCGTCAAGTAATGCGCGTACGCGCCGGCGCATTCGCGCCGGCGCACCCCACGATCCACCATGCGGATCGCGGACCACTCGCCAGCATCCGTACCCCGCCGCTTCGCGGCCGTCCCTGATCCAGGGAATCGCTCTTCAGACGCTCAGTGGCAGCTGTCCACCGGCGACCAGTCGTCAGGTCCGAGCAGGGACCACGAGCGTTCCGCCCCCCAGCCAGTGAGCCCGCATGACTGATTCCACGCATCTTCCTGAAACCTGCGACCTGTTGATCGAAGCCGGCTACGTGGTGCCGATCGAACCGCACGCGGTGGTGCTGGAAGACCATGCGGTGGCGGTACGCGACGGGGTGATCGTCGGCATCCTGCCGCATGCCGAGGCGCGTGCGCGCTTCCGCGCCGTGCAGGTGGTCAGCCGCCCCGATGCCGCGCTGATGCCGGGTCTGGTGAACGCGCACACGCACAACCCGATGACCCTGCTGCGCGGCGTTGCCGATGACCTGCCACTGATGACCTGGCTGCAGCAGCACATCTGGCCGGTGGAAGCGGCAGTGATCGGGCCGGAGTTCGTCGCCGACGGCACCACCCTGGCCATCGCCGAGATGCTGCGCGGTGGCACCACCTGTGCCAATGAAAACTACTTCTTCGCCGATGTGCAGGCGGCGGTGTACAAGCAGCATGGCTTCCGCGCGCTGGTCGGCGCGGTCATCATCGATTTCCCCACTGCCTGGGCGAAGACCGATGACGAGTATTTCGCCAAGGCCGGTGAACTGCACGACCAGTGGCGCACCGATCCACTGATCGGCACGGCGTTCGCGCCGCACGCGCCGTACACGGTGAACGACGCCAATTTCGAGCGGGTACGCATGCTGTCCGACCAGCTGGACATGCAGGTGCATCTGCACACCCACGAGACGGCGCAGGAAGTGGCCGATTCGCTCAAGCTGCATGGCCAGCGTCCGCTGGCGCGGCTGGATCGGCTGGGGCTGGTCAACGACCGGTTGATCGCGGTGCACATGACCCAGCTCACCGAGGCTGAGATCCACCTGTGCGCCGAACGCGGCGTCAGCGTGGTGCACTGTCCGGAATCCAACCTCAAGCTGGCCTCCGGCTTCTGCCCGGCATGCGCGCTGCAGCGCGCCGGTGTCAACCTGGCCATCGGTACCGATGGCTGTGCCAGCAACAACGATCTGGACATGTTCAGCGAGAACCGCACGGCGGCGATCCTGGCCAAGGCCGTGGCCGATGATGCCACCGCGCTGGACGCAGCCACCACATTGCGTGCCGCCACACTGGGCGGTGCACGTGCGCTGGGCTTCGGTGAACGCATCGGCTCGATCGAAGTGGGCAAGCAGGCCGATCTTGCCTGCGTCGATCTGTCAGCGCTGGAAACGCAACCGCTGCACAACGTGCTGTCGCAGCTGGTGTACGCCACTGGCCGCCAGCAGGTGACCGATGTGTGGATCGCCGGCAAGCCGAAGCTGGTGCAGCGTGAACTGGTCGGCATGGATCTGCCGGGCATCATTGCCAACGCACGGCAGTGGCGCGAGCGCATCCGCCACGTCCGCGCCTGACCGTCCCCAAACCCGCCGCGTGCGCCTGGCGCCGCAAGGAACCCCGACATGAACGCTCCCCACGCATCCTCTTCCAATTTCGACCAGGCCGAACTGGACAAATTCGCTGCGCTTGCCAGCCGCTGGTGGGATGCCGATGGTCCGCAGAAGCCACTGCATGCCCTGAATCCGGTACGCCTGCAGTATGTGGCCGACCGCGTTGCACTGCGCGGTGCACGGGTAGTGGACATCGGCTGCGGCGGCGGTCTGTTGAGTGAAGCACTGGCCCAGGCGGGTGCGGAGGTGACCGCCATCGACCTGGCTCCGGAGCTGGTCAAGGTTGCGCGCCTGCATGCGCTGGAAAGCGGCGCAACGGTCGATTACCGCGTGCAGGCGGCCGAGGACCTGGCCGCCGAACAGCCGGGCAGCTTCGATGTGGTGACCTGCATGGAAATGCTTGAGCATGTGCCCGATCCGGGCGCGATCATCGAAGCATGCCTTCGCCTGCTGAAGCCGGGCGGCCATCTGTTCCTGTCCACCATCAACCGCACCGCGGCCGCGTTCGCGGTGGCGATTGTCGGTGCCGAATACCTGGCGCGGCTGCTGCCCAGGGGCACGCATCACTACCAGGAGTTCATCCGGCCGGCGGAGCTGTCGCGCTGGCTGCGCGATGCCGGTCTGCAGCTGCAGGATGTCAGCGGCATGGCCTACGAGCCGTGGCGCAACCGTGCACGTCTGAGCAGCCGCACCGACATCAATTACCTGGCCTATGCAACGCGGCCATCGCAGGGCACGACGGCGTGAGTCCGTCGGCATGAGCACGATGCGTTTTCCGCGTGCGGTGCTGTTCGATCTGGATGGTACGCTGCTGGACAGCGCACCGGATTTCGTGGCCACCAGCAACGCGATGCTGGCCGCGCGCGGGCAGGCACCGGTGACGTTGCAGCGGCTGCGTCCGGTGGTGTCCAAGGGGGCACGGGCGATGCTTTCGGCGACCTTTCCCGGCCTGCCGGAGAACGAACGCGATGCGCTGGTGCCGGAGTTCCTGCAGTGTTACCAGGCGCTGATCGGCCAGCACGCGGTGTTGTTCGAGGGTGTTGCCGGCATGCTGCAGGCACTGGAACTGGCTGGCGCGCGCTGGGGCATCGTCACCAACAAGCCGGAATATCTGGCGCGGCTGATCCTGCCGCAGCAGCAGTGGCAACAGCGCTGCGCGGTGCTGGTGGGCGGCGATACGCTGGCCGAGCGCAAGCCACACCCGCTGCCGCTGCTGCATGCTGCAGGCGTGATGGGCGTGGAAGCGGCACAGTGCGTATACGTAGGCGACGATGAGCGCGACATCCAGGCAGCACGCGCGGCGGGCATGCCGTCGGTGGCGGCATTGTGGGGATATCGCCTGGACGATGACGATCCGGTGAGCTGGCAGGCCGATGCGATGGTTGCCGATCCCAGCCGGCTGCAGCAGGCCGATTGCTGGCCGACCCCGCCGGCGTCGCCGGCTTCGTTTTGACGTTTGAAGGACATGCCGTGAACAGCAGTGCGTTGGACAGCTTCCTGGACAAGTGGCGTACGCGCTGGCCGGAATGGTCGGTGGCCGAACCCTTCGTTGCACCGGCGCAGCGGATGCGGGCGGTGGCGTGGTTTGCGCTGCTGCAGGAATTCGACGACATGCTCAATGCCAGCGGCGATACCTTGCCGGCCGATGCGAAGCTGGCCTGGTGGGGCGAGGAGCTGCGCAGCTGGGCGGCGCGGCGCTCCCGTCATCCGCTGGGGCGTGTACTGGAGCCCGTGCCCGCGCCGTGGGGGCTGCTTGCCGATGCGTTGCCGGGACTGCCTGAGGCGCGTGCAGTGGCGGTGGATGCGGCCGCTGCCGAAAAAACGCTGGAAGACTACGCCGCTGCGGTGGCAGCCGTGGAAGCGGTGGTGTTCGACGACCGGCATCGCGCTGGTGCCTCGCGCGCCGTGCTGCTGCAGACGCTGGCCCAGCGCCTGCAGGATTCAGGCATTGCCGGCGTGCCGCGTGCATTGCTGGAAGCGCAGGGCGACGATCCCACGCAGCGCTGGGCACGACAGTTGCTGGCAGGCTGGGGCGCGCGCGTTCCCGGGCCACGGCCACGGCGGATATGGTCGGTGCTGGCGCGTTCCCGGCTGGCCTCCCGTGCTGCCGGGACGCCGGTTGAAGCTACGCCGGTGCGCACCTTGCTGCGCGTTTGGTGGGCTGCGCGCGGCATTTGACCCCTGCGGCAGATGGGCGCGCGTAACGGTAAACTGCCCGGAACATGAAATCGTCGCACTGCTGAAGGGCCTAGCATCCTGGGTAACCACCAGGCAGCCAGACAATGTTCTTCAGCGTTCCAGCATTTGTGCACGGCATTGTTCGTTCGGCTGTCGTCAGATCAGAATCACGCCTGCAGTCACGGCGGGATTTCTATGGCCAAGATACTCCGCCAGTCGAAGGGCTGCGCGTGGTTGGTAACTCGGCAATGAAGATTCCGGCCGCGCGCCCGTCTCCCGGCGTTCTTCAAGTCGAAGCTGTCTGCAATGCAGACGTTGCCCGTTGCAGGTCAAGCTTTCCGCTGCGGGTTCTTCCCGCCACGACACCGATACTTTTTCAGTGGGAGGTTCTGGATGCGGAGAGATTCCGGAACGAAACCTATCCCATATTGAGTACGCCTGGACATCCATATCTTTCAAACATCGTCAATGCATGCACCATGGAGCCCGGGCGCGCGGTCGGACTGTATCTGTCTGGAGCCATCACTGAAGATCACAAGCGTGCCCTCGAGGACTTGAAGGAGGCGTATACGAACTTCACCGTCATCTATGAAGGGGACGTTTCGTTTTCAGGGTTTTACCAGAAGACGGTAGTCTCGTGCATCGAGGATACGATCGCGTTGTACGAGAGGAACCACTGGAACCAGGATCTGATTCAGCTCGCACGCCGCCATCTCGAAGAGATGAAGCCTGAGGACCGCCACATGACCCTGCTGGACGAAGCCCTCACAACTTCCGGTCATCCTCGATTCGACCATGTGCGCAACATGCTTCTCATGAAAGGCGGTGCGGTTTTGCAGGAAGCAGGAAGGCTGCCCTTGGATGGCCGCATCCCTATTGGGGAGGGGCTGATCTATCTGGATTGCGATATGGTTTTGACAGCGCCTATTGGCGAGATCGCACTCCCTGATGGATTTGGTGCATATAGCAAGAACGGGACGATTGAGAATGGAATCGCCGCTGTTGATCGCCCTCATCATCCCGTTCTGAAGGCAGGCATGCGTCGCTATGAAGGCGACTGGCATTCGTGTCATCCTTACGATCATGTGTTTTGCGGCGGCATCCGTGAGCACTTCGGAACGGGCGGTAATCTGCAGGGTCCGGATCTGGCAAGATTGATCGCGTTCCCTGTGGACAGCATCGATGCAGATACGAGCAGTCGAGTAGGCAGCTCATGGAAGCTGGGGTGAGGTAGACAGTGTCAGCGACGACGGTCTGCGGTCATCGCCGGTATCAACGTCCCAGCGCCAGCAACGGTTCGATCCGCATATCGAACCAGTTCATCCCCCGATGCAGGCGCGGGCCGGTTGTGCGTCCGGTGGCGCTCACGGCGGCGATCACCTGGACCTGTTCGACCTGATCGTCCACTTTCACGTCGATGCGTGATCGCCGGTCACCACTGCGCCGTAGGCGGCGCTGCTCTGGATAGGGCGGTGCCGTGCGTCAGGGTTTCCCACAGGAAGTGGAAGTCGCCCTGATTGGGACGATGCGTCGCCAACCACGCCGCGGTGTACGGCAGCGCCTGTCCCAGGCGTCCGGCGAAGTGCGAATGGCCGATCTCCAGCGTGCCCCGCACATCCGATACCAGCTTGCCCTTGCACAACCATGCCGGCACCGCGGGGCGACTGAGCATGTCGGTGTGGAACTCCATCGCTGCGATCAGGCGTGCGCCCTGCTCAGCGTACAGGTGCCCCCCCTGCAGGCGATTGGTTTCTGCTGCGTTGAGGTAGGCGGCCAGGCCATAGGCTGTGTGCGCCAGATCCCGGCAGGTCTCCTCCGCCAGTCCTGCCGCCATGATGGTCTGGCCGAACCACAGCGTCTCGATGGGCGTGGTGCAGCCGGGGCGCGGAAGTGGTGCAGCGCCATCCGCCGGCATGTAGACGTAGGTGGGCAGGCGGGTGTTCCAGTCGTTCACGGCGCGGTCGTAGAGGTCACGACGATCGGTGTAGATGCCCATGTTCATGCGCGCCTCGATGCCACTGGCATGCCAGTTCCCGCCCGGACAGGCGCCCATCCGGTCGATGTCGGGCAGGTACTGCGCGATCAACCACTTGCCGAAACGCTGCGCATCTGCGGCGGGCCATGCCGTACTGGTGTGGCGGATGATTTCAGCCGCACGTGTCCACAGCTGTGTCGCCCAGGACGCCTGCAGCGGCGCGTTGCTGTTGGCGTGGCCGCCGGTCAGCGTGGTCGCCCAGGCATCCATGATCTCCACGGCCTTGCGCGCGTGCGCGTCGTCCCCCAGGTACGCCCACAACAGTGCGTGGGTATAGGCGGCCTTGGCATCGTCGCGTTCGGCTTTGCAGCCGATGTTGGGCTTGTCGAACGGGCCGCATTCCACCTTTGCAAACGGCGTGGCGACATAGGCCGGTGATGCCAAAGGGCTTTGGCGCATGGCCGCCATGGCGGAGGTCTTCAGAGGATCGCCGGCACGCAACGCGTCGCGTGTTTCCGTCAGTGCCTGCGAATCGAGCAGGATGCCGGGGTGGACGAACACCTGGCCGTGAGCGATGGCCGGCGAAAGCAGGACGAGCGAGAGAAGCGGGGCAGGGACGCGCATCGTGGCGGCTTCCTGGGAAGGAGCTCCCACCTTGGCCGCCTTGGAAGTCGCCAGTCATCGGTCAAAGGCAGAATGACGGGTCGGTAATACCCGCCAGTTGCCGCTCGCCAGGGCGACTCCAGGCGAGGCACTCAGGCATTGCCGAGGATGCTGTTCGGCAACGCTGTGTTGCGTCTGATGCGGGCGCCGGATCAGCCGCCGGCGGCAGTGCGTTCCAGCACCAGCAACGGGTCGATCCGCGTATCGAACCAGTTCATGCCCCAATGCAGATGGGGGCCGGTCGCACGTCCGGTGGCGCCCACTGCGGCGATCGCCTGGCCCTGCTCGACCCGATCGCCCACCTTCACGTCGATGCGTGAAAGATGCAGGAAATTCGAGCTCACGCCGAAGCCGTGATCGATCAGCAGGGTGCCGCCGGTGAGATACAGGTCCGGCGCTGCAAACGTCACCACGCCCGCGGCGGGAGCCTTCACCGGTGTGCCGGTGGGGACGGCGATGTCCATGCCGGAATGGCCCGACCCGGGTTGCCCGTTGTAGACCCGGGCATTGCCGAACCGACCGCTGATGCGGCCCTGCACAGGCCAGATGAACGACTGTGCGAAATCGGCACGGTCGTCGTCGCGCGTACGTGCCGCGGTGACCTGCGCCTGTTCGCGCTTGATGCGTTCGGCGATGGCCGGTGGCGGATTGACGGTCTTCGGCGGCACGCCGTTGACCCGCTCGGTCGGCCAGTCGCGAGGCGTCACCGCGATGGTGGCGGTCTCGTTGCCACCATCAGGGCGTTGCACCTGCACCTGCAGTGGGCCCTTTTCGTCGCGACCGATGCCGAAGACTACGCTGCCATAGCCGCTCACCCGCAGCTGGCGGCCGGCATAACGCACGCGGCTGCCGGCCGGTACCTTGCCGATCACCAGCGCGCCCTGCGAGGCGCTTACCGGAAACACCATGCGGTTGTCGATCAGGCTGCCGATACCATCCTGGGCCTGGGCCGAGGAGGCAGTGAACAGCGGCGCGGCCAGCAGCAGCGCCGCGGACAGCGGCGCCTGCAGAAGAATGAGCGGACGCATCAGCGGTCGTAGGTCATGCGCTGGCCGGCGGGTTCACCGACCAGCTTGCTGCCATCCCACACCAGCTGGCCGTTGACCCAGGTGGCGGCGACGCGCGAGTGGAAGGTGGTGCCTTCGAATGGCGACCAGCCGCACTTGGACAGGACATCCTCGCGCCTGACGGTGAACGGTACGTCCTCCACCAGCACCAGATCGGCGAAGTAGCCTTCGCGCAGGAAGCCACGTTCCTCCACGTCGAACAGCTGGGCCGGCGCATGCGCGAACTTCTGCACCACCTGTTCGCGGGTGAGCTTGCCTTCGTGCACGCGCTCAAGCGCCGCCACCAGCGCGTACTGCACCAGCGGCAGGCCGGACGGTGCCTGCGCGTAGGGCTTCTGCTTCTCTTCCCAGGTGTGCGGCGCATGGTCGGTGGCCAGCACGTCCAGCACGTCGTCGGCCAGTGCGGCGGTGATCGCCTCGCGGTCGGCAACTTCCTTGATCGCCGGGTTGCACTTGATCAGGTTGCCCTTGGTCGCGTAATCCGGGCGGGCGAAATGCAGGAAATGCACGCAGGTTTCTGCGGTGATCTGCTTGCGGCTGCCATCGGCACGGATCAGCGGGCCTTTTTCGAACAGCGCCAGCTCATCGGCGGTGGAGATATGCAGCACGTGCAGGCGGGTGCCGTGCCTGCGCGCCAACGACAGGGCCAGCTGCGTGGATTTGATGCAGGCTTCACGCGACCGGATGTCCGGGTGCATGTCCGGAGTGAGTGCGTCGCCGTACTTTTCCTGGAAGGCCTTCAGGTTGGCATCGATCATCGGCGTGTCTTCGCAATGCGTGATGATCGGCGTCGGGCAGTCACGGAAGATCGCATCCAGCGTTTCCGGATTGTCCACCAGCATGTTGCCGGTGGATGCGCCCATGAACACTTTCACTCCCGGCGCCTTTTTCGGGTCCAGCGCGCGGATGGCTTCCAGATTGTCGTTGCTGGCGCCGTGGTAGAAGCCGTAGTTGGCCCATGCACGGCCGCGCGCGAGTTCGTACTTGGCTTCGAGGATGGTCGAATCAAGGGTCGGCGGGTTGGTGTTGGGCATGTCCATGAAGCTGGTCAGGCCGCCGGCCACGGCCGCCGCCGATTCGCTGGCGATGTCGCCCTTGTGGGTCAGGCCCGGCTCGCGGAAGTGCACCTGATCGTCGATCATGCCGGGCAGCAGCCAGCGCCCGGCCGCGTCCACCACCTGCTCGCCTTCGCGTGGTGCCAACCCGCTGCCGATCTGCGCGATGCGGCCATTCTCGATACGCAGGTCGCCGTCGAAGGTGCGGCCTTCGTTGACCAGACGGGCGTTGGTGATCAGGGTGGAGGGCATGTCAGTGGTTTCCTTTGCAGCGGCAGGCAGCATCGACCGTGCGCTCTGGCACTGGATCGATCCCGCCGGGATGGAAGGGATGGCAGCGTCCGAGCCTGCGCACGGCCAGCCAGCAGCCACGCAGCGCGCCATGTCCGGCGATGGCCTGCATGGCATATTCGGAGCAACTGGGAACGAAGCGGCAGCGCGGCCCGAGCAGTGGGCTGACGAAACGCTTGTAGAACCGCAGCAGGGTGATGAGCAGGTCTGAAATCACCCTGCCATGGTAAGGCGTACGCCCTGCTTTGGGGTGAACCCCACAGGTGCGGGCCGGCGGCCGGGAAAGCCGTGGCAGCGACGGTGTGCGCATTCATCGGCACCCTGCTGCAAGGCATGGTTGGCAGCGGCGTGCATTTGTCGCAGGATGGGCCGTTGGTTGCCGCGATCTTCCCGTGTGGCAACCATGCCGGCGGCGCTGTTCCGCTGGCCAGGTTCCGTGCCGCGCCGTGGCGGTGCGTGTCCGGTGCACCGTCCAGCCCGATGTCCAGGGCGGCGTGGGCGTCCTGTCACGTGGTTGCTGCTGCCGGTCGGGTAGGCTATAAAGGCCCGCTTCCCGGGCCCCGGTGAATCCAAGGAAGAGCGTTTCGTGGCTGCTAAAAAAACTGCAAAGAAGGCCGTCAAGGCCGCCAAGAAAACCGCCAGGCCTGTTGCGAAGAAGACGGCGGCCAGATCTGTTGCCAAGCCGGCCAAGGCAGCGGCGAAAAAAGCGCCGTTGAAGAAGGCGGTGGTGAAGAAGGCAGCCGCGAAGAAGGCGCCGGCGAAGAAGGCGCCGGCGAAGAAGGCCGCGGTCAAGAAGGTCGCCGCAACCAGGAAGACCGCGCAGAAAAAGGCGCCGGTCAGCAAGGCGGCGGCGAAGAAGACGACCGCCAGAAAGGCTCCTGCGAAGAAGGCGCCGGTGAAGAAGGTGGCCGTCAAGAAGGTCGCTGCGACGAAGGTGGCGGCGAAGAAAACCGCGGCCGCAGCTGCGCCGAAGAAGAAGATTTCCCCGGTCGTCAAGCCTGTACAGGGCAGGGCGACCACCAGCAAGCCGCAGGCCCGTCCGGCGGTAAAGAAGTCCGTCCCGGCCACGCCGGCGACCGGTAAGGTGGCCAGCAGCACGGCCAGCAAACCGGCGGCGGCATCCCCCGTGAAGTCCGCACCGAAGCCGGCATCGCCGGCTCCGGCCAAGTCTGTCCCGGCCAGCGACGTGGCTGTCCCGGTGCCTGCGAAGGCAACCGGAACGGCACCGGCGTCGGCCCCGCAAATCAAGAATCCCGTGTCTGCTCCGAAATCCTCCGCGAAGAACCCAGCAAAATCCGAAGCCGCTCCGAAGACCGTGACCCGCCCGACGGGCAAGGTCGCCGTGGCGGTCACCGCACGTTCCACTGCCCCGGCACCGCGCAGCAAGTACAAGGTGGTGGAGTACAAGACCGATGAAGCAACCGGTCGCCCGATTCTGCCGGAAGGCTACAAGCCCAGCGCGGACGAGGAGTACATGAGCCCGCTGCAGCAGGAATACTTCCGCAAGAGACTGCAGGATTGGCGCGCCGACCTGGTGGAGGAATCCAAGCAGACCATCGAGAACCTGCGCGAGGAAGTGCGTGACATCGGCGATGAAGCCGAGCGTGCTACCCGTGAGACGGAGAATTCGCTGGAACTGCGCACCCGCGACCGCTACCGCAAGCTGATCGGCAAGATCGACAGCACCCTCAAGCGCCTGGAAGCGGGCGATTACGGCTATTGCGTCGATACCGGCGAAGAGATCAGCCTGGAACGCCTGGAAGCGCGCCTGACCGCCGAGCGCACCATCGATGCGCAGGAGCGTTGGGAGCACCTGCAGAAGCAGCAGGGCGACTGAGGCTCCATATGCGCCACATGGGTTCACAAGGATGTGAACTCCCATGGGATCGGCGTTTCGCCGGGTCCCATGCCTGATCAGGAAATCGTTCGCCTCGAAGAAAGTCCTTCGCGGTGATAGTGCCTTCTACCCGGTGATCGAACGTCGTCGAGGACGTACGCGGTCGGGTGAAGCGCACATCGGCACGTCGACGTCGAATACCGCCGGAACCGGTTGTAGTGAGGCACGCTGGCCCATTGGCTGCCGGTCGTGGGCGGCTGCGCGCAGCACCGGCACCAGGCCGACGAAGGCCTGTCAGCGCAGCTGCAGTTCCAGCGCACCCTGATGCGGCAGATCGACGCGTAGCGGTTCGCTGCGCAGGTCGCCGGCGCCGGGACTGCCATCGCGTGACAAGCGGGCCAATACTTCCACGCGCGCATGCGATGACAGCGGCTGCGTCGGCATCGGGCTGTCAGCGTCGCCCAGCGTCACTTGGGAGGGAAGGGCGTCAAGCGGATAACGGCGTACCGCCACCGGCATCGGCGGCCCATCCGGCACGCGCGCGATCACGAACAGGGCCGCATCCGACGGCCAGCCGGTGGCATCGAAATCCTGCGGCAGAGCGATCCTGACCGTCAGCGATCTGCCTGCAGCCGATGCATCCGCCACCGCATTGCTCTGCGAAGGCGCGGTGGCCGCAGGCCCGGCTTCCGTTTCGCCACTGGCCATGCTGCCGCGCACCAGGGAAATCTGTTCACGCAACGCGGAGGCGGCCCCTTCCTGCAGGCGGGGCAGCAGTGCCGACCACACCGCTACGGCTTCCGCATCACGTCCACGCTGGCGCAGTGCGATGCCGAGCAGCCATGCGGCCCGTTCGGCGTCGGGCTGTACCTGCAGCGCATGTTGCAGCCACTGCAGTGCGACATCGTCGAAACGCTTGCCAGGGTGCGCCTGCGCGCGCGCCTGTGCCGCTTCCACCAGCAGCCCGGCATCGTCCGGTGCCAGCGCAACCGCGCGTGCAAAGGCGTCGGCTGCAGCGGGCATCTGGCCCAGCTCGGCGCGCGCGCGACCCAGCAGGGCCCAACCATCGGCGCGCTGTGGATCGCGCTGCAATGAATCCTCCAGGGCCTGCACGCCATCGCGCAGATCGGCCACGGATGGCGCCGGCGGTGCCTGCGCCGCGCGCGGATCACCGACCAGCAGGTACAGGCCCGCCACCGCCACGCCCACACTCAGGCATGCCAGCAGGAAGCCGCCACGACCGCGTCGGCGCAGCGGCCACAGCACGCACAGTGCCAGCAGCACGCCGGCCATGCCTGCGACCATGGGCAGCCAGGCGCTCACCAACCGTCTCCGCTGAGGTCATCGGTCGGCAGCGCGCGTCCGCGAGCACGCACCACACGCCACACCACCACACCGCCAGCCAGCAGGAACAGCAGCGGCCCCCCCCACAGCAACCACGTGCCGGGCTGCAGTGGCGGCTGGTACAGCACGAAATCGCCATAGCGGGCGACCAGGAACTGCTTGATCTGGGCGTCGTCGCGCCCCCCCTGCATCAGTTCCAGCACTTCACGGCGAAGGTCCTGGGCGATCTGCGCGTTGGAATCGGCCAGTGACTGGTTCTGGCACTGCACGCAGCGCAGCTGCGCGGTCAGGGCATGGAAGCGTGCCTCTTCGCTGGCATTGGCGAAGGCCAGCGGGCGCGGGTCGTGTACCGGCTGCTGCGCGAAGGCGCTGAAGCAGGTCAGCATCGCCAGCAGCAGTGATGCCAGCAGCAACCGATGCAGTGCGTGTGCATCGGCCATCCGGTCAGGGAGCCGCGTGCAGGGCATTGCCGGCATCGGCCTGGGCTTTCTCGATCCGCTCCAGCGCGGGAATCAGCTTCTGGTCCACCACGGCCTGGGTCATCGCGCCGCTGTACTTCCAGCGCACCACGCCGCTGCCATCCACCAGGAAGGTCTCCGGCGCGGCGCTTACGCCCCAGTCGATGGCGGTGCGGCCCTCGACATCGCTCAGCACCACCATGAACGGATTGCCGAGCTGCTCCAGCCAGCGCAGGGCGTCAGCCGGCTCGTCCTTCCAGTCGTAGCCGATCACGCGCACGCGCTTGGTTTCGGCAAAGCGGGTCAGCACCGGGTGCTCTTCACGGCAGGCAGCGCACCAGCTGCCCCATACATTGAGCAGGTAGGGCGCGCCGCGCAGTTCTTCGCTGCGCACGATGAGAGAGGGTTCGTGCAGCACCGGCAGGGCAAAAGCCGGGGCCGGTTTGTCGATCAGCGCCGAAGGCAGCACGTCGCGCTGCGGGTCGCCACTCTTCATCACGCCATGGATCATCAGCCCCAGCAGGCCGAAGAAGAACAGCACGCCGATCACGATGGCCACGGGCGGCAGCGGACGGCGGGGGGCGGGGGATCCGGACATGGAAAGCTACTCCTGCGACGACTACGGACTACGGAAACGACGGTCGGCGGCGACAACCAGCCCACCCAGCGCCATCAGCAGCGCGCCCAGCCAGATCCAGCGGACGAACGGCTTGATGTGCACGCGCACGGCCCATGCATTGTTGCCCAGCGGCTCGCCCATTGCCACGTACACATCGCCGGAAAGGCGTGCATCGATGCCGGCTTCGGTCATCACCTGGCCACCGCTGGCGTACTGGCGTTTTTCCGGGTGCAGCAGCGCGCGCTCGCGGCCATCGCGGAACACCCTCAGGTGGCCGCGGTCGGCACTGAAGTTCGCGCCTTCGCGATGGTCCACGCCTTCGAAACGGATCTCATGACCGGCCACGGTGACGCTGGCGCCCGGTGCCAGCGCCACCTCGCGCTGCACGTTCAGGGCCTCCACCAGCAGCGCGCCCACCAGGAACACCGCAACGCCGGCGTGTCCGAGCAGCATGCCGGCCATTTCCGCGGTGAAGCGGCCATTGCCACGCAGGCGCAGCCAGATGAAGCGCGCGGTGCCGAATGCCACCCAGGCCGCAGCGGCGATGCCCAGCCCGGCTTTCCAGCCGTTCTGCGGTGCGCGCCACCAGGCAAGCGCACCCAGCAGCACCGCCAGCGCCAGCCAGGGAAGCAACGCCGCCACCACGCGCGAAGGCTGGTCGCGTTGCCATTTCACCAGCGGACCAAACGGCAGCAGCATCACCATCGGCGCCATCAGCAGCAGGAACAGGCTGCCGAAGTAAGGGGGGCCGACCGAGACCTTGCCCAGCCCCAGGGCATCGGCCAGCAGGGGATACAGGGTGCCCAGCAGCACCATCGCGCAGGCGCTGGCCAGCAGCAGGTTGTTGGCCAGCAGCAGGGTCTCGCGGGAGGCGGCGGTGAAGCCGCGGCGTGGATCGGTGCTGTCCACGCCCAGCGTGCCGGCCCGCAGCGCATACAGCAGCAGCGCGCCGCCGATCAGCACCGTCAGGAACGCCAGGATGAACAGGCCGCGCGAGGGATCGGCGGCAAACGAATGCACGCTGGTGAGCACCCCGGAACGCACAAGGAACGTGCCCAGCAACGACAGCGCGAATGCGGCGATGGCCAGCAGCAGCGTCCAGCTGGCGAAGCTGCCGCGCTTTTCGGTCACCGCCTGCGAATGGATCAACGCTGCACCCACCAGCCACGGCATGAAGCTTGCGTTCTCCACCGGATCCCAGAACCACCAGCCGCCCCAGCCGAGCTCGTAATACGCCCACCAGCTGCCCAGCGCGATGCCCACGGTGAGGAATGCCCAGGCAACGTTCGTCCATGGCCGCGTCCAGCGCACCCAGCGTGTGTCCAGACGTCCATCAAGCAGCGCCGCAATGGCGAAGGCGAACGGCACCGAGAACCCCACGTAGCCCAGGTACAGGATCGGCGGGTGGATGATCAGGCCCGGGTCCTGCAGCAGCGGGTTGAGGTCGCGGCCTTCCATTGGCGCCGGCAACAGGCGCGTGAACGGGTTGGAAGTGAAGATCAGGAAGGCCAGGAAGCCGACGCTGACCACGCCCATCACGCCCAGCACGCGGGCCTGTACGGTTTCCGGCAGGCGCCGCGAGCCCAGGGCCACGGCACCGGTCCATGCCGCCAGCACCAGCGCCCACAGCAGCAGCGAGCCTTCGTGCGCGCCCCACACCGCCGACCATCGGTACACCATGGGCAACAGCGTGTTGGAATTCTCGGCCACGTAACGCACGGAAAAATCCTGCTGCACGAAGGCGGCGGTGAGCACGCCGAATGCGCCGGCCACCAGCAGCAGCTGTGCCAGTGCCGCCGGCCGCGCCACCCGCATCCAGCCGGCGATGCCGCGATGCGCGCCAGACAGAGGCAGGCCGGCCTGCAGCAACGCGGCCAGCAAGGCAGTCAACAACAGGATCTGTCCCAGTTCGGGCAGCACTCAGTGCGCCTCCGGCGCCGGCATGGGCACATCGTGCTTGATGTGCGCCTGGCCCATCTTGTCGGCCACTTCGCGTGGCATGTAGGTTTCATCGTGCTTGGCCAGCACTTCCTCGGCGATGAAGCGGTCGCCCTGCAGGTGTCCGGTGACGACCACCGCCTGGCCTTCGCGGAACAGGTCCGGCAGGATCTGCTCGCTGCGCACCTCCAGCTGCGCGTCGCCATCGGTAACCGTGAAATAGGCGACCAGCGAACCGGGTTCGCGACGCAGCGAATCGCGGGCGACCATTCCGCCCAGGCGGAACCGCTGCGCATGGCCGGCATCGCCGCGCAGCACTTCGGCGGGGGTGTACAGATACGCCACGTTGCGCTGCAGCGCCATCGCCACAAGTGTGGTGACCAGGGCCGATGCTGCCACCAGCAGCACCACCCACAACAGGCGTCGACGACGCTGCGGATTCATCGTTCCAGCTCCAGGTCAGCCAGCGGCGCATGACTGGCTGCGCGCCGCGCGGCCTGGCGCTGCCGGCGCTGGCGTATGGCGCGCAGGGCCCAGCGCAGGCGCAGGTGCGAGCCCAGCGCATCCACCGCCAGCACCAGCATGAATACCGCGTAGGCGGCCACCACATACCCCAGATAGCTCATGCATCCTCCTGGAAGCGCCGCTGCACCCAGTCCTTGCCGGCCTCGCGCTGCAGGTTGTCGGCGCGCGCCTTGGCCAGCAGCGAACCGGCGAACCACAGCTTGGTGCCGAGCACCATCAGCCACAGCGGCAGCTGCATGCTGGCGTCCAGCGTGCTCTGTCCGACCAGGCGGATGGTCTGGCCCTGGTGCAGGCTGCCCCACCAATCGACCGAATAGCGGATGACCGGCAACAACGCTACGCCGACGATGGCCAGCAGACCAGCTGCCCGCGCCGCGTTGCGACGGTCTTCGATGGCGACGTACAGGCCGATCACGCCCATGTACAGGAACAGCAGGATGAGTTCGGTGGTCAACCGCGGATCCCAGTCCCACCAGGTGCCCCACATCGGCCGTCCCCAGATGCTCCCGGTGAGCAGGGTGATGACGGTGAAGCCCGCGCCGATGGGCGCGCAGGCCATGGCCAGCACTTCGCACAGTTTGATGCGCCACACCAGCGCGATGGCCGCATACAGCGCCATCAGCGCGAACACGAACAGGCTCATCCAGGCACTGGGGACGTGCACGAACAGGATGCGGAAGCTGTCGCCCTGCTGGTAATCGGCCGGCACCACGAACAGCGCCTGCCACAGCCCCAGGGCCAGCACCGGCAGCGCGGCCAGATGGAACACCCGCGACCAGCGGCGTGCGAAGTGGTCGAAGACAGGCGGTGAACCGAGTTGGTGGAACCAGCGGACGATCGATTGCATGCGGTGGCGGCTATCCCGGGTTCGGTGTGGCTCGGCTCAGTAGCGTTCAGCTCAACGATATGCGCAATGCCGCTGCGGTTGCCAACGGTGCCAGCACCAGCGCCGCCACCAGGCCGGCGGCGAGCATCAGCAGCGCACCTGACGGATCCTGGCCGCGTGCGGCGGCGGCGACGCTGCCTGCACCGAACACCAGCACCGGCACGTACAGCGGCAGCGAGAGCAGTGCAACAAGGATACCAGAGCGTCGCAGGCCCACCGTCAGTGCTGCCACCACGCCGCCGATCAGGCTCAGCAGGGGCGTTCCCAGCAGCAAAGATGCCAGCAGCATCGGCAGTTGGTCATGTGGCAGATGCAGCATTTCGGCCAGCAGCGGACTCGTCACGATCAGCGGCAGCGCGGTCGTGAGCCAGTGCATCGCCACCCGCACCAGCACCAGCCAGGAAAGCGGCACCGGCGCCAGCAGCCACTGTTCCAGCGAGCCGTCTTCGGCATCCGAACGGAACAGTCCATCCAGTGCCAGCTGTCCGGCCAGCAGCACCGCCAGCCACAGTACGGCAACGGCGTCCGCCGCCAGCCGCTGCGGATCGCGACCGAGCGCCAGTGCGAACAGCACCACCACCAGCACCGCGAACAGCACCGGCTGCAGTACGTCGCCGCGCCGCCGCCATGCCATGCGCAGATCGCGGATGGCCAGTGCCCGCGCGGTGCGCCACAGGCCCGGTTCCGTGCCTGGCGCGATCATGCCGCCACCTGCAGCTGCAGTTGCCGCGTGCGTACCGGCGGTGCCGCATAGGCGCCGTGGGTGGTGACCAGTGCTGCACCGCCTCCGCGCAGGTGCGCGGAAATCATCCGGTTGACCAGGGTGATGCCCTCCAGATCCAGGTTCGCGTACGGTTCGTCCAGCAGCCACACCGGCGCCGGTGACAACCACATGCGTGCCAGCGCCAGCCGGCGCTTCTGTCCGGCCGAGAGATGGCGCACCAGCGTGGCCTCGTGGCCGGCCAGACCCACCACGGCCAGGGCATTGCCGGGCATCTGCCGCGCGCGGCGGCCATGCAGGCCGCACAGGAAATTCAGGTTCTGCAGCGTGTCCAGGTCCGCCTTCAGCGCCGGCAGGTGGCCAAGGTAGGCCACGAAGCGCGCGCGTTCGGCAGTGCCGGCGGCGCGGCCATCGATGCTGACACGGCCACCGGAAGGACGCAGCAGACCGGCCAGCACGCGCAGCAGGGTGGTCTTGCCGGCCCCGTTGTCGCCCTGCACGAGCAGCGCCTCGCCGGCATCCACGTGGAAGTCCAGCGGACCGAACACGGGGTCTTCATCGCGGGTGAAGCTCAGGCCATGGGCGGCCAGCAACGCGGGGGTATCCAAGGGACGGGGATCATCGCAGCGGAAGCGGGCCCCGATTGTATCGGTCCGGTGCGCAGCGCGCGCGTCCGCCCCGGCCCTTGCCGGGCGCTACCGGGGCGGCCCTGCCATTGCGTACACTGCCAGACCCCGTCCGATGTCCCAGGCCGATGCAACCCAATACCAAGCTGCCCCGGGTGGGCACCACCATCTTCACCGTGATGTCGCAACTTGCCGCCGAACACGGCGCGGTCAATCTTGGCCAGGGCTTCCCGGATTTCAGCGCCCCACAGCGGCTGATCGATGCCACCTCGCGGGCGATGGCCGAAGGCCTCAACCAGTATCCGCCGATGACCGGTGTTGCGCCGCTGCGCCAGGCCATCGCGCAGAAAGTGCTGGACTGCTACGGCGCGCAGGTGGATGCGGACAGCGAGATCACCGTTACCAGCGGCGCCACCGAAGCGATCTTCAACGCCATCCACGCCGTGGTACGTGCCGGCGAGGAAGTGATCGTGCTGGACCCGGCCTACGACTGCTACGAACCGGCCATCGAACTGGCCGGTGCCATCGCCGTGCACGTGCCGCTGGATCCGCAGACCTTCGCCGTGGACTGGGACCGGGTGCGCGCGGCGATCACGCCGCGTACGCGGATGCTGATGGTCAACACGCCGCACAATCCGTCCGGCGCGATGTTCGATGAGGCCGACATGCAGGCACTGGCCGATCTGCTGCGCGGCACCGGCATCTATCTCATTTCCGACGAAGTCTACGAGCACATCATCTACGATGGCCGGCGCCACGAATCGGCGCTGCGCCATCCGGAGCTGCGCGAGCGCGCTTTCGTGATTTCCAGCTTTGGCAAGACCTACCACTGCACCGGCTGGAAGATCGGCTATGCCATCGCGCCGCCGGCGTTGAGCGCGGAGTTCCGCAAGGTCCACCAGTACAACACCTTCACCAGCTTCGGCCCGGCCCAGTACGGCTTCGCCGCGATGATCCGCGAAGAACCCGGGCACCATCTGCAGCTGGGCGCGTTCTACCAGGCCAAGCGCGATCGCTTCCGCGAGCAGCTGGCACAGACCCGCCTCAAGCCGCTGGCGGTGCCGGGTGGTTACTTCCAGCTGGTCGATTATTCGGCCATCAGCGATCTGCCCGACCATGAATTCGTGAAGTGGCTGACCATCGAGAAGGGCGTGGCGGCGATTCCGCTTTCACCGTTCTACGAAACGCCACCGGACGGCCAGCGCCTGGTACGACTGTGCTTTGCGAAGAACGAGGCCACCCTGGACGCGGCGATCGAACGCCTGCGCGTGCTGTGAGCGCCATGCTGCCGGTGCAGGATCTGCGCGTCAGCCTGGTGCAGGGCGACACCCGCTGGCACGACCCTGCGGGCAACCGCGCGCATTACCGTGACCTGTTGGCGCCGCTTGCCGGCAGCACCGATCTGGTGGTGTTGCCGGAAACCTTCACCAGCGGTTTTTCCAACGAGGCCATCGCACAGGCCGAAAGCATGGACGGCGCCACGGTGGAGTGGATGCGTGCCCAGGCGGTGGCGCTGGACGCGGCGGTGACCGGAAGCGTCCAGCTGCGGGTGGACGGGCGCGTCTACAACCGCCTGTTGTTCGCTACTGCGGACGGCGGGCTGCAGCATTACGACAAGCGCCATCTGTTCCGCTATGGCGGCGAACACGAACGGTATGACGCCGGGCGCGAGCGATTGTGCGTGGAATGGAAGGGCTGGCGGATCAATCCACAGGTCTGCTACGACCTGCGCTTCCCGGTGTTCTGCCGCAACCGCTTCGATGTGGAGCGGGCAGGACAGCTGGATTTCGATCTGCAGCTGTTCGTTGCCAACTGGCCAGCGGCACGCGCCTACGCATGGAAGACCCTGCTGCGTGCGCGGGCGATCGAGAACCTGTGCTTCGTGGCGGCCGTCAACCGGGTTGGGCGTGACGGCAACGACCTGGATTATGCCGGCGACAGCGCGGTGATCGATTTCCTCGGCCAGCCGCAGGTGGAGATCCGCGGGCGCGAGCAGGTGGTCACCACCGCGTTGTCCGCCGAGGCACTGGCCGCGCATCGTGCGCGCTTTCCCGCCATGCTGGATGCCGACCGGTTCCAGCTGGACGCTTTTTGACGAGGAACACCGCGATGATGAAAAGGACGCTTTTCCTGGCCGTTGGGCTGCTCGCTTCGCCGCTGCTGGCGCCGCCGGCGCAGGCGGCCGGCAATATCGACTGCCGGCTGCGCTATGACCTTGCAGGCTGGTCGCTGTTCTACAAGACCGCTGCCGGCAACGGCACCATCACCTGCGACAACGGCGCGCGTCTGGCCGTGAAGATCAAGGTCCGCGGTGGTGGATTGACCGTCGGCAAATCGAAGATCGTGGGCGGCGAAGGACGCTTCACCGGCGCCTATGCGCTGGATGACCTGTTCGGCAAGTACGCGGCGGTGAGCGCCCATGCCGGCGCAATGCGTTCCAGCGGCGCGGCGGTGATGACCAAGGGGGATATTTCGCTGGCGCTTGCAGGCACCGGCGAGGGCTGGGACCTGGGTATCGACGGCACGGCGTTCACCATCGAACGCCGCTGAGGAAGGCGGGTGAGGGTAAGCCCAGGGTGGGTGAGGGTAAAGTCAGGGTGGGTGACGACCGTTGGTCGTCACGCTGTTCGACCAGCACCCAGTGACGACCAACGGTCGTCACCCACCAGTTCAGGGATGCATCTCCCGTCAGTCCAGGACTGCTTCCCCCCCAGGTGAGGGCTGAACCCTCACCACATCGGCCGTGTATCAGCCGCCGCGCGGGCCACTGCGGCGGGGACCGCCCGGCCCACGGTTGCCGCCGGGACCACGGTTGCCAGCGGGGCCGCGATTGCCACCCGGACCGCGGTTGCCCGCCGATCGCGCGCTGCCGTACGGGTTGTAACCCGGTGTGGCGTGGTCGGACGGGAACGACGGCGCATTGCCCGGATGGCCGTACGGATGCTTGTTGCCCTGGCCACCACGGTTGCCACCGGCACCGGCACCGGCACCGGCGCCCGGAGATTTCGGCTTGGCATAACCACGGCCGCCGGCTCCCTGGCCCTGGCCGTAGCCTTCGCCTTGGCCACGTGCGCCGGGACCGCGCGCCCCCGGACCACGGGCACCCGCGCCGGGACCGCGTGCACCGGGGCCGCGTGCCCCCGGGCCTGCATTGCGGTGACCGCTCGGGCCGGTGCTGACGCCGTCGGGCACATACCAGGTGCGGAACGCAGCCGGGTTGCCTTCCGGCAGCGAGCGGTCGTTCTTCGGCGCACGCTGCTTGAACGGCTTCTGCGACTGCCTGGCCGCTGCTTCGCCGCTCACCGTCAGGCCACCCTTGAAGCCGCCGCCCTTGCCGCCGCGGCCACGACCGCGGTCTTCGCGCACGTTGTCGAAGCGGCGCAGTTCGCGGCCTTCATCGGCCGTGTTGTGGCCGTTGACGTAGGCGGTTCCACGGCCGCCTTCGCGGCCCATGCGCACGGTGGTCTTGGCGGCACGACGCTGGCCGATCACCGGCTGCAGGGTCAGCGCCGATGGCGCGCCTTCTTCCAGCTTGAGCTGCGCGCGCAGTGCTTCCACCTGTGCGGTCGGCAGTTCCAGCGAATGCCCGCGGGTGAGTTCGCGTGGCAGGCTCACGGTGCCGTAGCGGGTGCGCTTCAGGCGGCTTACCTGGCAGCCCTGGGATTCCCACAGGCGGCGCACTTCGCGGTTGCGGCCTTCCTTCACCACCACGCGGAACCAGTCGTGCGAATCGGTGCCGCCGATGCGCTCGACCTCGTCGAACTTCGCCGGGCCGTCTTCCAGCGCCACGCCGCGCTGCAGACGCAGCAGGGTGTTGTCGTCGACCTTGTCCTGCCCTTCCGGCGCGCGCACGCGCACCACGTACTCGCGCTCGACTTCGAACGACGGATGCATCATGGCGTTGGCCAGTTCACCGTCGGTGGTGGCCAGCAGCAGGCCGGTGGTATTGATGTCCAGGCGGCCGATGGCGATCCAGCGTGCGCCCTTCAGCGCGGGCAGGGATTCGAAGACGGTCGGACGGCCTTCGGGGTCCTCGCGGGTGGTCACTTCGCCTTCCGGCTTGTTGTAGACCAGCACGCGCGAGGGCTCGGCCAGGGCGGTGGCGACG
>JAAIGF010167210.1_pt1 | contig 32249 bp, 35 predicted proteins | sample 6487441 | NCBI WGS metagenome assembly JAAIGF01 (sample SAMN13974129, study PRJNA590717) | phyllosphere metagenome | biome: pepper field; feature: multiple bacterial spot infested pepper fields; material: pepper leaves; isolation source: leaves from pepper fields | host: Capsicum annuum ... | reverse complement strand
GATGATCTGGCGTCCGCAGGGCCTGATGCCCATGCAGCGCCCCCACCTGGAGTTGAAACAACGATGAGCCGCCCGATTCTAGAAGTGAGCGGCCTGTCCATGCGTTTTGGCGGCCTGCTGGCCGTCAACGGGGTCAGCCTCACGGTCAATGAAAAACAGGTGGTGTCGATGATCGGCCCGAACGGCGCCGGCAAGACCACCGTATTCAACTGCCTGACCGGCTTCTACAAGCCGACCTCGGGCAGCATCCGCCTGGGTGGCGAGCAGATCGAAGGCCTGCCGGGCCACAAGATCGCCCGCAAGGGTGTGGTGCGTACCTTCCAGAACGTTCGCCTGTTCAAGGAAATGACTGCGGTGGAAAACCTGCTGGTCGCCCAGCACCGCCACATCAACACCAACTTCCTGTCCGGTCTGTTCAAGACCCCGGCGTTTCGCCGCAGTGAGCGCGAGGCGATGGATTACGCGGCGCATTGGCTGGAGCAGGTCAACCTGACCGAATTCGCCAACCGCCAGGCCGGCACCCTGGCCTATGGTCAGCAGCGCCGCCTGGAAATCGCCCGTTGCATGATGACCCGGCCGAGCATCCTGATGCTCGACGAGCCGGCCGCCGGCCTCAACCCGCGGGAAACCGACGACCTGAAGGCGCTGATCGGCGTGCTGCGTGACGAGCACAACGTGACCGTGCTGCTGATCGAGCACGACATGAAGCTGGTGATGAGCATTTCCGACCACATCTTCGTGATCAACCAGGGCACGCCCCTGGCCGACGGCACGCCGGAGCAGATCCGCAACAATCCGGACGTGATCAAAGCCTACCTGGGGGAAGCGTAATGCTGTATTTCGACAACGTTTCCACCTTCTACGGCAAGATCCAGGCGCTGCACGGCGTCAGTGTGGAAGTGCGTCAGGGCGAGATCGTCACCCTGATCGGTGCCAACGGCGCCGGCAAATCCACCCTGCTGATGACCCTGTGCGGTACGCCGCAGGCCACCAGCGGCAGCATCCGTTATCAGGGTGAAGAGCTGGTCGGCATGGAAACCCCGCTGATCATGCGCAAGAGCATCGCCGTGGTACCGGAAGGCCGCCGTGTGTTCGCCCGCCTGACCGTCGAGGAGAACCTCGCCATGGGCGGCTTCTTCGGCAGCAAGGCCGACAATCAGGAGCAACTGGACAAGGTGCTGCACCTGTTCCCGCGCCTGAAGGAACGCCTGGTGCAGCGTGCCGGCACCATGTCCGGTGGTGAACAGCAGATGCTCGCCATTGGCCGTGCGCTGATGAGCAAGCCCAAGCTGCTGCTGCTCGACGAGCCGTCGCTGGGCCTGGCACCGATCATCATCCAGCAGATCTTCGACATCATCGAACAGCTGCGCAAGGACGGGGTGACCGTGTTCCTGGTCGAGCAGAACGCCAACCAGGCGCTCAAGCTGGCCGACCGCGGTTATGTGCTGGAGAACGGGCGGATCGTCATGCAGGGCAGTGGCCACGATTTGCTGAACGATCCGAAGGTGCGTGACGCCTACCTGGGCGGCTGATGTGCTTGAGTACCGGCGGCCCAATAGCCGCCGGGACATTTACCCTGAACGATGCCCGGCGCGCTCCAGTCCCAATATTGAACGGACTAAACAGGAGTAGCACCATGCTGAAGTTTCTCGGCAGTACCATCGGCATCATCTTCCTGATCGGCCTGCTGGTCGTGATCGGTATCTTCTCGCTGATCTTCTGATCACTGTCATCTGCAAGCCGGGCCTGTGCCCGGCTTTCTTCATGCCCCGCGCATGACTCGGCTCACGGCGTTACAATGGGCATCACTTTGCTGATGATGCTTCTGCCATGACCGAACCCCTGCGCCTCTCCAAACGCCTGATCGAACTCACCGGCTGCTCACGCCGTGAGGCCGAGCTGTACATCGAAGGCGGCTGGGTCACGGTCAATGGCGAAGTGGTCGATGAACCCCAACGCAAGGTCACCGACGAAGCCGTCGCGCTGCTGCCTGATGCAGTCGCCGAACCTCTGGTTCCGGTCACCCTCCTGCTGCACATTCCCAGTGGCCGCTTTCCGGAACGCGCTGCCGAGGAAATCGGCGCGGACAGCCGCTGGCCAGAGGACCGTTCAGAGCAACGAACGCTCAAGGGCCACTTCGCCAACCTGACGCCTTGTATCCCTCTGCAAGCGGGCGCCGATGGCCTGCACGTGCTGACCCAGGACTGGCGCATCGAGCGCAAGCTCAAGGACGACCTGAGCAAGCTGGAGCAGGAATACGTGGTCGAGGTCAGCGGTGAGCTGTCCGAGCGCGACCTCAAGCGCCTCAATCATGGCCTGGTGTTCAACGGTACGCCGCTGGCGCCCTGCAAGGTCAGCTGGCAGAACGAAACCCGCCTGCGCTTCGCCCTGAAGAACCCGCTGCCCGGTCAGCTGGTGTTCATGTGTAACAGCGTTGGCCTCAAGGTGCTGGGTATGAAGCGTATCCGCGTCGGTGCCGTGTCGATGGGCAAGGTGCAACCCGGACAATGGCGTTATCTGGGCGCCAAAGAGCGTTTCTAAGCTCATCTTTTTGCGCTGCGCCCAGCAGCGCGGCCTCTCCAATCAGGAATACTCATGCTCAATAATGATGTGCTGCGCAGCCTGCGCTACATGCTCGATGTCAGCGATGCGAAAATGGTCGAAATCGTCGAGTTAGGCGGCAAGACGGTCAGCGAAGAAGAAATCACTGCCGTTCTGAAAAAGGACGACGAGCCTGATTACCAGGATTGCACCGACGACCTGCTGGCCCATGCCCTCGACGGCCTGGTGTACTTCAAGCGTGGCAAGGATGAGAGCCGCCCGGCCCCAGCCCTGGAGCTGCCGGTGACCAACAACCAGGTGCTGAAGAAGCTGCGCGTTGCCTTCGAGCTGAAGGAAGAAGACATCCACGCCATCATGCGCAGCGTCGATTTCGAGGTCTCGAAGCCAGAGATGAGCGCGCTGTTCCGCAAGGCGGGCACCAGCAACTACCGCGCCTGTGGCGACCAGTTTCTGCGCAATTTCCTCAAGGGCCTGACTCAGCGCCTGCGTGACTGATACGCCATGAGCTACCCGGTTTCGCCCATCGGCTATGTGCGCTCCTGCTTCAAGGAGAAGTTCGCCATTCCGCGCCAGCCGCACCTGGCGCCAGCGGCGCGGGGCGTCCTCGAACTGTGCCCGCCATTCGATGGCGGCGACGCGGTGCAGGGCCTGGAACAGGTCAGCCATGTATGGCTGCTGTTTCTGTTTCATCAGGCGCTGGAAGACAAACCGCGCCTCAAGGTACGGCCGCCACGCCTGGGCGGCAACCGCTCGATTGGCGTATTCGCCACCCGGGCGACGCATCGGCCCAACGGCATTGGCCAGTCGGTGGTGAAGCTGGAGAAAGTCGACAAGGACCGCCTGTGGCTGTCCGGTATCGACCTGCTCGACGGCACGCCGGTGCTCGATATCAAACCCTACGTGCCCTACGCCGACAGCGTGCCCGATGCTCACAATCACATCGCGGCCGATGCACCGGTACGAATCGACGTGCTCTGGCAGGACAGCGCCTTGGATAGCGCCCGCCATCACGCCCTGCGCCTGGGCGAGCCGTTGGTAGAGTTGATCGAGCAATGCCTGGCGCAGGATCCACGCCCGGCCTATCAGCAGCCCACGCCCGAACGCCGTTACGGCGCGCAGCTGTGGGATGTGGATGTGCAGTGGCACTACCCGCAACCTGGCTGCATCAAGGTGCTGGATATCACCCTGCCCTGACAGCGTGCAGGGGACATCTGCTTAGCCGACGGTTCAAGGCCAGAGCAGACATCCAACGATTCGTGGGAGAGGCTCTAGCCTCGAGATCTTTACACCCTGGCAGGCACAATCGGGGCTAAAGCCCCTCCCACAAAAGCAGCAGCTGCGATGTCCGCTCCCGCCACATTCCTGCCTCGATGCAAGCAGCATCCCTTTACTGCAGACGAAAAAAATCCGCAGCCATCGCTGGCTGCGGATTCGAGACCTTCAGTCGATCAGGCGCCGGCTTTCTGCACGGCATCCTTGATCAGGGTCTGCAGCTCACCCTTTTCGTACATTTCCAGCAGGATGTCGCTGCCGCCGACCAGCTCACCGGCTACCCACAGCTGCGGGAAGGTCGGCCAGTTGGCGTACTTGGGCAGGTTGGCACGAATTTCCGGGTTCTGCAGGATGTCGACATAGGCGAACTTCTCGCCACAGCCCATCAGCGCCTGGGAGGCGCGAGCGGAGAAACCGCACTGCGGCGCATTCGGCGAGCCTTTCATGTACAGCAGAACGGTATTGCTGGCGATCTGCTCTTTGATGGTTTCGATGATATCCATTAGGCACCTCAGAACTGGACTATCCGACTCGTGGGTCGATACGGTGCCACATTGTAACCAAAAGCCGAGCGCAATGCTCAGCCATGCAGACATCACACACCCGATTCAAACCGCCACCACGTCCACCGGCACGCCATTCAGTGCAGCATTGCCGGATAGCGCGTCGAGCAACCGCTCATCCGTCAGGTCATTGGCACTCGCGCCGGGCGTTGCCTGGGCAATGCTCATCTGCACACCGGGGCGGCCGTGGCCCCAGCCATGGGGCAGGCTGACCACGCCAGGCATCATCTCGGCGCTTGCCAGCACCTCTACTTCCAGCACGCCAACCCGCGAGCGCACGCTGACCCGCTGGCCATCCTGCAATCCGCGCCGAGCCAGATCCTGCGGATTCATCAACAGCTGATGACGCGGCTTGCCCTTCACCAGCCGGTGATAGTTGTGCATCCAGGAGTTATTGCTGCGCACATGACGACGACCGATCAACAGAAGCTGACCCTCAACCCATGCCGGCTGTGTGGCGAAACGCTGCAGATCGTTAAGCAGCAATACCGGCGCAGCCTGCACCTGGCCATCGGCGGTTTTCAGGCGCGCCGCCAGGTTCGGCTTGAGCGGGCCGATATCCAGACCGTGGGGGTGAGCCTGCAAGGTCTGCAAACTCAGTTTGAGCGGCGAGCGGTCACCATAAGGCCCCATGCGCAAGCCCATGTCGATCATCTGCGCAGGCGCTTGAGTGGGCTTCAACGTGGCGCCGGTCTGCGCGGCGAAGGCTTGCGCCAGGCCGACGAATATCTCCCAGTCGTCCAGCGCGCCCTCGGGCTTGGGCAGCACCGCCTGGTTGAAGCGGGTGACATTGCGCACCGCGAACAGGTTGAAGGTGGTGTCGTAGTGATCGTGCTCCAGCGGCGCGGTGGACGGCAGGATCAGATCGGCATAGCGGGTGGTTTCGTTGATATACAGATCCACACTGAGCATAAACTCCAGCCCCTCGAGCCCGCGCTCCAGCTGGCGACCATTGGGCGTGGACAGTACCGGGTTGCCGGCCACGGTGATCAGCGCTCGAACCTGACCCTCGCCTGCCGTCAGCATCTCCTCGGCCAGGGCGCTGACTGGCAGCTCACCGCCATATTCCGGCAGGCCGGACACGCGGCTCTGCCAGCGATTGAAGTGCCCGCCGGAAGTGACGCCGACCAGATCCACCGCGGGTTCGGTGCACAGCGCCCCACCCTCGCGATCCAGATTGCCGGTGACCAGGTTGATTACCTGCACCAGCCATTGGCACAGGGTGCCGAATACCTGGGTCGAGACGCCCATGCGCCCGTAGCAGACCGCGCGCTGCGCTGCGGAGAAGTCGCGGGCCAATTGGCGGATCGTTTCGGCCGCAACGCCGCACTGGGCGGCCATGCGCTCTGCGCTGAACGCAGCAACCGCATTACGCAATTCATCCAGCCCGGCGACTGGCAGATGGCTGTCGCGGTCCAGGCCCTCCTCGAATAGCGTGTTGAGCATGCCGAGCAGCAAGGCTGCGTCCTGCCCGGGGCGAATGAACAGGTGCTGGTCAGCGATGGCTGCCGTTTCGGTATGGCGCGGGTCGACCACCACCAGCTTGCCGCCGCGAGCCTGGATGGCCTTGAGGCGCTTCTCGACATCCGGCACGGTCATCAGGCTGCCGTTGGAGGCCAGCGGGTTGCCACCGAGGATCAGCATGAAGTCGGTGTGATCGATATCCGGGATCGGGATCAGAAAGCCATGGCCGTACATCAGGTGGCACGTCAAGTGATGGGGCAACTGATCGACCGAGGTCGCGGAGTAGCGATTGCGGGTCTTGAGCAGGCCGAGAAAGTAATTGCTGTGGGTCATCAGCCCATAGTTGTGAACGCTGGGGTTGCCCTGATAGATCGCCACCGCATTCTGCCCGTGAGCCGCCTGCACGGCGGCCAGGCGACTGGCGGCGAATTCGAAAGCCTCCTGCCAGCTGATGGCTTCCCAGCTGTCGCCGGTACGGCGCATGGGCTGGCGCAGGCGATCCGGGTCATTCTGGATGTCCTGCAGAGCAACCGCCTTGGGGCAGATATGGCCACGGCTGAACGGATCGTCGCGATCGCCCTTGATGGAGCGCACCTGGGGCTGCCCATCGGCAGCCTGCTCGACTTCCAGGGTCAACCCGCAGATGGCTTCGCACAGGTGGCAGGCACGGTGATGGAGGGTCGTGGTCATGGCCAGCCTCGCTTTATTGTTGAAGGGTCATCATGGGCGTCGACGCGGCTGCATACCAGCAGCTTCGACGCCGTGAATCGTCGGTCATCAGGGCCATGCATCTGGCCGGCGCGGTAGCCCGAAACGCCCGTCATATCTGGCAATCCGGGCAAATTTGCGCCTAGGCGTCATTTACTTATAAGATCGGCGGCTTCCCGTTTCGTCGCACTGTGCGGCCCCCAGCCGCAGGTTCTCTCGTTTTTTCTCAAAAAAGAGCCTGCGCCCTGTATGTCAAAAGGTAGTTAACGATGAGCGCAAGACACTTTCTCTCGCTGAAGGACTGCACACCGGACGAACTGGTGGGCCTGATCCGACGCGGCATGGAGCTGAAAGGCTTGCGCAACAGCGGCGTACTGTTCGAACCCCTGCGCAATCGCGTGCTGGGCATGATCTTCGAAAAGGCCTCGACCCGTACTCGCGTGTCCTTCGAAGCTGGCATGATCCAGCTCGGCGGCCAGGCCATCTTCCTGTCGCCACGCGACACCCAGCTGGGCCGTGGCGAGCCAATTGCCGACTCGGCCATCGTCATGTCGCGCATGCTCGATGCGATCATGATCCGCACCTTTGCCCATAGCACCCTGACCGAATTCGCCGCCAACTCCCGTGTGCCGGTAATCAACGGCCTGTCGGACGACCTGCACCCCTGCCAGTTGCTGGCGGACATGCAGACCTTCCACGAACACCGCGGCAGCATCGTCGGCAAGACTGCCGCCTGGATCGGCGACGGCAACAACATGTGCAACTCCTATATAGAAGCGGCCATGCAGTTCGACTTCAAGCTGCATGTCGCCTGCCCGCAAGGTTACGAGCCAGACGCCGCTCTGCTGGCCGAAGCTGGCGAGCGGGTGCAGATATTCCGTGACCCCCGCGAGGCGGTGGCCGGCGTTCACCTGGTAAGCACCGATGTATGGGCCTCCATGGGCCAGGAAGAGGAAATTGCCGAACGTCACAAGCTGTTTGCCCCCTATCAGGTGAACCGCGCACTGCTCGACGCCGCCGACGAGAGCGTGCTGTTCCTGCATTGCCTGCCGGCCCACCGCGGCGAGGAAATCAGCGTCGATCTGCTCGATGATCCGCGCTCGGCGGCATGGGATCAGGCGGAGAACCGCCTGCATGCACAGAAGGCGCTGCTCGAATTCCTGGTCGAGCCGGCGTACCACCACGCATGAGCCAGCCGATGCTGTTGAGCCTGCGCAACCTGGGTTGCGGCTACGGTGACCAGCGCATCGTGCAGCAGCTGAACCTGCACCTCAATGCCGGGGAAATCGGTTGCCTGCTCGGCCCTTCCGGCTGCGGCAAGACCACCACCCTGCGCGCGATTGCCGGCTTCGAGCCGGTGCTGGAAGGGGAAATCGCCCTGGCCGGTGAGGTGATCTCCCGCCCCGGTTTTACCCTGGCGCCGGAGAAGCGCCGTATCGGCATGGTATTCCAGGACTACGCCCTGTTCCCGCACCTGAGCGTGGCGCAGAACGTATCCTTCGGCATTCGCAAACAGGCCGACTGCGAGCAGGTGACCCGCGAATTGCTGGAGCTGGTCAAACTCGACCACCTGGGCAAGCGCCATCCAAACGAGCTGTCCGGTGGTCAGCAACAGCGCGTGGCCCTGGCCCGCGCACTGGCCACCAACCCACAGCTGCTGCTGCTCGACGAGCCGTTTTCCAACCTCGATGGCGAACTGCGCCGGCGCCTCAGCCATGAGGTGCGTGACATCCTCAAGGCCCGCGGCACCAGCGCCATTCTGGTCACCCATGACCAGGAGGAAGCCTTTGCCGTCAGCGATCAGGTCGGCGTATTCAAGGCCGGTCACCTGGAGCAATGGGACACGCCCTTCAATCTCTACCACGAGCCGCAGACGCCCTTCGTCGCCAGCTTCATCGGCCAGGGTTACTTCATCCGTGGTCAGCTCTTGGCCCCCGATGAAGTGCAGACCGAAATGGGCGTGATCCGCGGCAACCGTGCTTATGCCTGGCCGGTCGGCAGCGCGGTGGATGTGCTGCTGCGCCCGGACGATATCGTCCACGACCCGCAGAGTGCGCAAAAGGCCAAGATCGTCGGTAAGAGCTTTCTCGGCGCCGCTACCCTGTACCGCCTGCAATTGCCTACCGGCAGCCAGCTGGAAGCACTGTTCCCCAGCCATGCCGATCATCAGCCAGGCGAACAGGTGGGGATCCGCATCGCTGCCGACCACCTAGTGGCGTTCGCAGCACCAGGCAGCGTGGCCGCGCCCTCGACGCTGGAGCTGGCCGACTAAAAGCCCCTAGAGATGCAGCTGGCCGCTGCTCACCAACCTCGCATGGCCAGCGATCTTCACCCGATCCCCGTTCAGCCGGCACCACAGAAAACCGCCGCGCTTACCGCCCTGATAGGCGCTCAGCTCGGGCTTGCCCAGCCTCTGCGCCCAGTAAGGCGCAAGAATGCAGTGCGCCGAACCGGTGACCGGGTCTTCATCGATACCCACCGCGGGCGCGAAGTTGCGTGACACGAAATCCACCGACTCACCCTTTGCGGTGATGATCACTGCCGGCCAAGGCAATTGCGCCAGTGCTTTCAGATCCGGCTGGCAGGCAGCCACAGCGTCCTGCGACTCGAGCACGACGAGCAACTGCGACGCATCCAGCACGGCAATCGGCGTTTGCCCGAGAATGTCAGCCAACCCCTGAGGCGTGGCAATCGGTGTCGGTTGCACGCAAGGAAAATCCAGCACCAGCCGATCACCTTCACGGTCGACCGCCAAGGTGCCGTCCACATAGTTGAAATCGATACGTTCACCCGGCTCGCCATGGCATTCGAACAAGGCATGGGCGCTGGCCAGCGTGGCATGCCCGCATAGCGGCACTTCGGTGGCCGGGGTGAACCAGCGGATGCGCCAGGCTGCGCCCTCCTTCACCACGAACGCAGTTTCGGCCAGGTTGTGCTCGGCGGCGATCTGCTGCATCAGGCCATCTTCCAGCCAGTGATCGAGGCGATAGACCACCGCCGGGTTACCCGCGAAGGGCCTGTCGCTGAAGGCGTCGATCTGGTGAAACGGCAAAGGCATGGGGATTTTCCTTTTAGACGGCAAATAGGCTCAGCATGCCTGCATCGCGCCACCCGGCTGCGATACAGCACCAATACGGGGAAACAGTGCGCTCAGGGCTGCGTATGAATGCCGTAGCGTTTCAGCAAAGCCTCGAGGCGACCGTCCTGCCGGTAACGCCGCACACCGTCGTCGAAGATATCGCGGTAGCGGGCACTGGTGGGCAGCACTGGAGAGAAGGCGATGTAGATCGGTACGTCCGGCACCCGACAGCCGACCTCGACCAGGTCATCATGATTGCCGTGCTGATCCTGGTACATGGCCATGATCCAGGTGTTTTCCAGCAGGGCATCCAGGCGTCCCAGTTCGACCTTGCGCACATTCAGCGCCAGCGCCTGCTCGCCGGCAGCGAGCTGCAGCCGCTCCTGGTCTCGCTGATGGCGACGAATATATTGATCGAGCTCTTCGCCATAGCTATAGCCATTGATTACTCCCAGGCGCACCTGGGCGAGCGAGTCCAGCCCGGTATAGCGCCAGGTGCTGCCGGCGCGGGCATAGAAACAGTTGCGGGAGATGCCCGGGGCCGACTGGCCGAAGAGAAAGTCCGGCGCATCACGCACGCCCGCGCCGACCAGCGCGTTGGCGCGGCCGCTGCGCACGTCCTGCACGGCGCGCGCCCAGTTGGTGACACGGTATTCGACCTGGATGCCGGCCTCGGCGAAGATCTGCGTGGCCAGCTCGATGAAGATGCCAGGGCGTTCGGCGTCCTGCGCACAATTGACAGGACACCAGACGTCGGCCTCCATGACCAGGGTTTCAGCCCGGGCACAGGCGCTGCCCAGCAGCAAAGCTGCGAACAGACCTGAAGTCACCCACCCAACGCCTTTCACTGTCGCTAGCCTCCTGCCGATGCGGGCGCCGTTTCCGCCGCACTCCATGATACCCCGCGCCCTGCCCTGACGGGGCAGCGCGGCGGCAATGCCGACAGTGCCAGTGTCTGGCGCTCGCTTCAAGCTCGGCGCGCAGCGTTCCGGCAATGTTTGCCAAACCCTAGGCGCTGTCTGGATCAGCGACCGATATCGGCGAATTGCGCCTGGGTATGTTCGGCAAGAGCCTCGGCACTCAGTTCGACCTCCAGCCCACGCCGCCCGGCACTGACATAAACGGTAGAGAAATTCTTGGCGCTACTGTCGATAAAGGTCCGCAGCCGCTTTTTCTGGCCCAGCGGGCTGATACCGCCGACCAGATAACCGGTCGCGCGCTGCGCGGCTTCGACTGGCGCCATGTCCACCTTCTTCACCCCAGCCGCGTGGGCCAGGGCCTTGAGGTCGAGGCTGCCAACCACCGGCACCACCGCCACCAGCAACTCCCCCTTCTCGCTGGCCGCCAGCAACGTCTTGAACACTTGGGCCGGTTCAAGGCCTAGCTTCTCGGCCGCTTCCAGGCCATAGGACGCGGCCTTTGGGTCATGCTCATAGCTGTGGATTCGATGCGCGGCACGAACCTTTTTCAGCAGATTCAATGCGGGTGTCATGAAGGCTCCGAATGAAACGAAACGATGAAGAGGCCCGGCGATTCTAGCGCCGCGGCCGGCGCAGCGCTGTGCCAATCAGCAGCCGCTGAGGAAACTTGTTTCACAACGGAACCTATCAATCGTGAAACTGACCTATTGAACTGTACGTTCGTTTGATTTCGAAAATATACAGGCCTTCTTCGGTTCGTTTTTTGACAATACGCAGAAAGTCGAACTATTTTTTTCGATTACGAACAAATACTGTTCCCTACCCCGATGGCAATGGTGCAAACGCAGCCCGCCCAGCAATGGGCCGCCGAGCCTGACACCAGCGCCTCAAAACAACAAAAACGAGGCTTTCCCATGACTAACGCGCTACAACAACCCACGCTATCGGGCCAATGTATGGCCGAGTTTCTGGGCACGGCCCTGCTGATCTTCTTCGGTACAGGCTGCGTTGCCGCCCTCAAGGTCGCAGGCGCCAGTTTCGGCCTGTGGGAAATCAGCATCATCTGGGGTGTCGGCGTCAGTATGGCGATCTACCTGACGGCTGGCGTGTCCGGCGCCCACCTCAACCCGGCAGTGAGCATCGCCCTGAGCGTTTTCGCCGGTTTCGAAAAGCGCAAGCTGCCGTTCTACATCCTCTCCCAGATTGCCGGCGCCTTCTGCGGCGCACTGCTGGTGTACACACTCTACAGCGGGCTGTTCGCCGAATTCGAACAGGCCAACCAGATGGTTCGTGGCTCCCAGGCCAGCCTGGAACTGGCCTCGGTATTCTCCACTTTCCCCAACCCGGTGCTGTCCACCGGCCAGGCCTTCATGGTCGAAGTGGTGATCACCGCCATCCTGATGGGCGTGATCATGTCCCTGACCGATGATAACAACGGCCTGCCGCGCGGCCCGATGGCCCCGCTGCTGATCGGCCTGCTGATTGCCGTGATCGGCAGTGCCATGGGCCCGCTGACCGGCTTTGCGATGAACCCGGCGCGGGACTTCGGCCCCAAACTGATGACGTTCATCATGGGCTGGGGAGAAATCTCCCTCACCGGCGGCCGTGACATCCCCTACTTCCTGGTGCCGATCTTCGCGCCGATCCTCGGGGCCTGTCTTGGCGCCGCGGCCTACCGCACCCTGGTCGCGCGTCATCTGCCCAGTGTGGTCGAGGCGCCTACGGTAGAACGCGCCGCCGACCGCGACGTCAAAGCTTCCTGATTTCAACGGCGCACATCCCCCAGGGCGTGCGCCTTTTGTCCTCCGCTCACTCGCTCAAGGCAATCGACATGACAGACGCTCAAAACAAGAACTACATCATTGCCCTCGACCAGGGCACCACCAGCTCCCGGGCGATCATCTTCGATCGCGATGCCAATGTGGTGTGTATCGCCCAACGCGAATTCACCCAGCATTACCCGCAAAGCGGCTGGGTCGAACACGACCCGATGGAAATCTTCGCCACGCAAAGCGCGGTGATGGTCGAGGCGCTGGCCAAGGCCGGCCTGCACCACGACCAGGTGGCCGCCATCGGCATCACCAACCAGCGCGAAACCACGGTGGTGTGGGACAAGAACACCGGCCGGCCGATCCATAACGCGGTCGTCTGGCAGTGCCGGCGCAGCACCGAGATCTGCCAGCAACTCAAGCGCGACGGCCTGGAAGACTACATCAAGGAAACCACCGGCCTGGTCACCGACCCGTACTTCTCCGGCACCAAGCTCAAGTGGATCCTCGACCATGTCGAAGGCAGCCGCGAACGCGCCCGCAAGGGTGAACTGCTGTTCGGCACCATCGATACCTGGCTGATCTGGAAATTCACCGGCGGCAAGGTGCACGTCACCGACTACACCAACGCCTCGCGCACCCTGCTCTTCAACATCCATACCCGTGAGTGGGATGCGAAGATGCTCGAGGTGCTGGACATCCCCCGCGAGATGCTGCCCGAGGTCAAAACCTCTTCCGAGGTCTACGGCCACACCAAGAGCGGCATCGCCATCGCCGGTATCGCCGGCGACCAGCAGGCTGCGCTGTTCGGCCAGATGTGCGTCGAACCAGGCCAGGCCAAGAACACCTATGGCACCGGCTGTTTCCTGCTGATGAACACTGGCGACAAGGCGGTCAAATCCCAGCACGGCATGCTCACCACCATCGGCTGCGGCCCGCGCGGCGAGCCTGCCTATGCGCTGGAAGGGGCGATCTTCAACGCCGGCTCCACCATCCAGTGGCTGCGCGACGAACTGAAATTGGTCAACGACGCCTACGACACCGAGTACTTCGCCGGCAAGGTCAAGGACAGCAACGGCGTATACCTGGTACCGGCCTTCACCGGCCTGGGCGCGCCCTACTGGGATCCCTACGCCCGTGGCGGCCTGCTCGGCCTGACCCGCGGCGTGAAGATCGACCACATCATCCGCGCCGCCCTGGAGTCCATCGCCTACCAGACCCGCGATGTGCTCGACGCCATGCAGCAGGACTCCGGCGAGCGCCTCAAATCCCTGCGTGTGGATGGCGGCGCGGTGGCCAACAACTTCCTCATGCAGTTCCAGGCCGACATCCTCGGCACCCAGGTGGAGCGCCCGCAAATGCGCGAGACCACGGCCCAGGGCGCCGCCTACCTGGCCGGCCTGGCCACCGGTTTCTGGAGCAGCCTGGACGAGCTGCGCGGCAAGGCGGTGATCGAGCGCGAGTTCGAGCCACAGCTCGCCGATGCCGAGAAGGAAGCCCTCTACGCCGGCTGGAAAAAGGCCGTGGATCGCACCCGCGACTGGCAACCCCACGAAGAGCAAAAGTGAGCCATCAGCCGGGCTCAGCCCGGCTGCAACTGGCAGTGAGCAGATTCGTGCGGCATCATGGAGCAATTCCGTGCGGCCCGAAGGACATTCAATGAATCTGCCCCCTCGCCAGCAGCAGATCCTCGATCTGATCCGCGAACGCGGTTACGTCAGCATCGAGGAGCTGGCCACCCAGTTCGTCGTTACCCCGCAAACCATCCGCCGCGATATCAATCAGCTGGCCGATGCCAACCTGCTGCGCCGCTACCATGGCGGCGCGGCCTATGATTCCAGCGTCGAGAACACCGCCTACGCGATGCGCGCCGACCAGATGCGCCAGGAGAAACAGCGCATCGGTGAAGCGGTAGCCGCGCAGATTCCCGACCATGCCTCATTGTTCATCAACATTGGCACCACCACCGAGGCCATCGCCCGGGCGCTGCTCAACCATAACCACCTGAAGATCATTACCAACAACCTCAACGTCGCCGCGATGCTCTCCGCCAAGGATGACTTCGACGTGCTGCTGACCGGCGGCAACGTGCGCCGCGATGGTGGTCTGGTGGGCCAGGCCAGCGTGGACTTCATCAACCAGTTCAAGGTCGACTTCGCCCTGGTCGGCATCAGCGGCATCGACGAAGATGGCAGCCTGCTGGATTTCGACTACCAGGAAGTCCGGGTTTCCCAGGCGATCATCGCCAACGCCCGCCAGGTGATTCTCGCCGCCGACTCCAGCAAGTTCGGTCGTAACGCGATGATTCGCCTGGGCCCGATCAGCCTGATCGACTGCCTGGTGACCGATCAGCAACCGGTAGCCGGCCTCTGCCAACTGCTCGACCAGCACAAGATTCGTCTCGAAGTCGTCTGACGCCCTCCTTTAACCCCCGCCGCGCTCGGCCTCAAAGGCCCATCGCGGCGGGGCGTGTCGGTTTTATTCCAAATCGAACATCGTGCGAACCTTCTCGGTTCGCAAGTATCTGTAATTGTGTTCGCGAATTTTCATTCCAACGCTTTTCGTGATCTTTTTTGATCGAACGGCACTGGATACCCATCTATTCATGCGCTAGTATTTTCGTAAATGAACATTAATGTTCGATTTGAAAATACAAACGCTATACGAGGCCACGACGATGCCCACATCCAGCCTGTCCAACAGCCCGCTGTCCGAGGTTTACGATATTGCCGTGGTCGGCGGCGGCATCAATGGCGCCGGTATTGCCTGTGATGCGGCGGGTCGCGGCCTGTCGGTGTTCCTGTGCGAGAAGGACGACCTGGCCCGCCACACCTCCTCGGCGAGCAGCAAACTGATCCACGGCGGGCTGCGTTACCTGGAGCACCACGAATTCCGTCTGGTGCGCGAAGCCCTGGCCGAACGTGAAGTGCTGTTGGCCAAGGCGCCGCACATCGTCAGCCCGATGCGCTTCATCCTGCCCCACCGCCCGCATCTGCGCCCGGCCTGGATGATTCGCGCCGGCCTGTTCCTCTACGACAACCTGGGCAAGCGCAAGGCATTGCCGCGCTCGCGAGGGCTGAGCTTTGGCGCCAACAGCCCGCTCAGACCAGAGATCAGCAAAGGTTTCGAATACTCCGACTGCTGGGTCGACGATGCCCGCCTGGTGGTGCTCAATGCCATGGCAGCCCGCGAGCACGGCGCCCACGTGCACACCCACACGCGCTGCGTCAGCGCACGGCGCAGCAAAGGTGCCTGGGAAGTCGACCTGGAACGCGCCGACGGCAGCCGCTTCTCGATCCGCGCCAAGGCACTGGTCAACGCCGCAGGCCCTTGGGTGGCGCGCTTCATCCGCGATGACCTGCAGCAGAAGTCGCCCTACGGTATCCGCCTGATCCAGGGTAGCCACATCGTCGTGCCGCGCCTGTTCGAGGGCAAAGAAGCCTACATCCTGCAGAACGAAGACCGCCGCATCGTCTTCGCCATCCCGTATCTGGACCGCTTCACCCTGATCGGTACCACCGACCGCGAGTATCAGGGCGACCCGGCTGCCGTGAGCATCAGCAAGGAAGAGACCAGCTACCTGCTCAAGGTGGTCAACGATCACTTCCGCAAGTCACTCAGCCGCGAGGACATCCTTCACAGCTACGCTGGCGTGCGCCCGCTGTGCGATGACGAATCCGACGAGCCCTCGGCGATCACCCGCGACTACACCCTGTCGCTGTCGGCCCAGGGCAACGAGCCACCGCTGCTGTCGGTGTTCGGCGGCAAGCTGACGACCTACCGCAAGCTGGCCGAATCGGCGCTGGCCCAGCTGGCGCCGTTCTTCCCGAACATGAAGGCGCGCTGGACGGCCGAAGCGCCGCTGCCGGGCGGCGAGAACATGCACAGCCGCGAAAGCCTGGCCGACGCCCTGCGCGCTCGGCATGCCTGGCTGAACGCCGAGCTGGCGAACCGCTGGGCCGTCACCTATGGCAGCCGTACCTGGCAGTTGCTCGACAAGGTGCAGGGCGAGGCCGACCTGGGCGAGCACTTCGGCCATGGCCTGTACGCCCGCGAGGTGGACTACCTGCGCGAGCAGGAATGGGCCACCGAAGTGGACGACATCCTCTGGCGTCGCAGCAAGCTGGGGCTGTTCCTGTCCGCCGCCGAGCGCAGCCGACTCGAAGCCTACCTGGCACCCGCCGCGACCGCGATTCTTACAGCTGTACCAAATGCTCATCCAGCCGATGAGCCTGCAGGTGTGGCAGTACCGCAGCAAGCAACGGCGCCTTGAAGCGCTCCTGAAAGCGGTGGGCGAGGCCTGGAATCAGGCGTAGCTCACTGCCGCGGATGTGCGCGGCGACATGCACGCCGTGCATCACCGGCAGCAGTGGGTCGGCAGTACCATGCACCACCAGTGTCGGCACCTGCAGACGATTGAGCAGATCGACCCGACTGCCTTCGGCAAGGATCGCCAGCAATTGCCGCTCCACGCCGGCCGGATTGAAGGCACGGTCATAGGCGATTTCGGCCTGGTGCAGCAGCATCGCACGGTCATCCACCACACTGGGGCTGCCCAGCGCGGCCAGCAGATCGGCCTGCTGCTCCAGGGCCACCTCCCGGCTCGGCGCCTCGCGACGTGCCAGCAGGTGCAACAACGCCGGACTCGGCGCCGGCAGCCCCTGAGCGCCTGAGCTGGTCATCACCAACGTCAGGCTGCGTACCCGCTGCGGCGCCATGTCAGCGATGTGCTGGGCGATCATGCCGCCCATGCTGGCCCCCAGCAGGTGAAACTCGTCAATGCCCAACGCATCCATCAGGCCCAGCGAATCGCCGGCCATATCGCGCAGGCTGTAGGGCGCACCGACCGCCAAACCAAGGCGGTAACGCAGCACTTCATAGGCAAGGTTGGCGGTGGGAGCTTCGGCGTTCCAGCGGCTCAGGCCGACGTCTCGGTTATCGAAACGGATTACCCGAAAGCCCTGCTCGCACAGCTGCTCGACCACGTCGTCCGGCCAGTGGATCAACTGCCCGCCCAGCCCCATGACCAACAACAGGGCAGGATCGCTGCTGCGCCCGATGCTCTGATACGCCAGGCTCACCTCGCCCACCGACACGCGCTCGACATCCGTGCCGACCTTGCATACTTCGCCCGCCAGGGACGACAGGCTGCACAGCAAGGCAGCCAGAAAAATAACCACGCGCATCTTGGATTCCACAAGCGAAAAGGCCGGATAGCAGACAAGTGTCGCAGTGATGGGCCATGGCGCGCTGCCACAGAACGGTGACAGTTTGATGAAAGCCGCCAGGCGGACGAAGGCGCGCTGCTCGACAGCAAGCCCGCCCTGAGCGACACTGCACATAATGAATACTGCTCATCTTAATGGCCGAGCAATTGAATAACCTGCAGGTAACCAGATGCTCGAAATCCGCCATTTGAAGACCCTTCACGCCCTGCGCGAAACCGACAGCCTGGTCGAAGCCGCTGACCGACTGCACCTGACCCAGTCGGCGCTGTCGCATCAATTCAAGGAATTGGAAGAGCGCCTGGGCATGCAACTGTTCGTGCGCAAGACCAAGCCAGTGCGCTTCACCAGCGCCGGCCTGCGCCTGCTGCAACTGTGCGACAGCGTACTGCCGCTGCTGCGCGGCGCCGAACGCGACCTGTCGCGGTTGGCCGGTGGTACAGCGGGTCGCCTGCATATGGCCATCGAATGCCACAGCTGCTTCCAGTGGCTGATGCCGACCATCGACCAGTTTCGCGATGCCTGGCCGGAGGTCGAGCTGGATCTGGCCTCGGGATTCTCGTTCGCTCCGCTGCCCGCCCTGGCCCGCGGCGACCTCGACCTGGTGGTGACCTCCGATCCAGTGGAACTCTCCGGCATCACCTACGTGCCACTGTTCACCTACGAAGCCATGCTGGCGGTTGCCAACCAGCACGCCCTGGCCAGCCGCCCCCATATCCGCCCCGAAGATCTGCTCAAGGAAACCCTGATCACCTACCCGGTGGAGCGTGATCGCCTGGATATCTTCACCCGCTTTCTCGAACCCGCCGATATCGAGCCGGCCCAGGTGCGCACCTCCGAGTTGACGGTGATGATGATGCAACTGGTGGCCAGCGGCCGTGGCGTCTGCGGTCTGCCCAACTGGGCGTTGCACGAGTACAGCTCGCGCGGCTACGTGACCGCCAAGCGCCTGGGCGACAAGGGGCTGTTCGCCACGCTCTACGCCGGTGTGCGCACCGACATGCTCGACGCGCCGTTCATGCGCGACTTCCTGCTCACCGCCAAGGACACCTCGTTCGCCAACCTCGAAGGTGTGAGCGTTGCCCGCTAATACCCTCCCCTTTGATTGCAGGGCCATACGATGAACATCAGCGATATCCCCTTTGGCGTCACCGACTGGAGCACGGTCGAACCCACCGAACATGCCGGCGAAACCGGTATGGCCTACTGGCGCACCTGTCAGTTCGGTACCCTGCGCGTACGCATGGTCGAGTACTCGGCGGGCTACCTGGCCGACCACTGGTGCAAGAAGGGCCACATCCTGCTGTGCCTGGAAGGCGAGCTGCATACCGAACTCGAAGACGGCCGCCAATTCGTGATGACACCGGGCACGAGCTATCAGGTAGCCGACGGGGCCGAAGCCCACCGCAGCTCGACAACGACTGGCGCGCGCCTGTTCATCGTCGATTGAATCGCCGGCAGGCGGGTTACAGCCCCGGCATTCTGCCGCTATGCTGACAGTCGATTTCTGCGCCTGGAGCCCGTCATGATCAACGCTTACCGTCTGCCTCTTCTCGCCGGCCTGGTTCTGCTGAGCGCCTGCGCCAGTCCCTCCAAGAGTTTGCAGGTGCAGAAACAGAGCCAGTGCCCGATCAGCCTGCAGGCTGGCCAGCAGTTGATTCTCAGCCTGCCGAGCAACCCGACCACGGGCTATCGCTGGGCAGTGCAGGAAGACGCGGCCGCAGTGCTCAAGGCGTTGGGCCCTGAAGTCTACAGCGCGGCCGAGGACTCGGACCTGGTCGGCGGCGACGGCCAATCCACCTGGCGCTTCCAGGCCACGGCGCCGGGAGAGGCCCAATTGCTGCTGACCTACGCCCAGCCCTGGGACACCAGCGCCACTCCCGCCGACACCTTCGACTGCCAGATCCGCGTGCGCTGACCAGTCGCCTGCATCGCCCCACACACGCCGACCATCGCATCAGGCTTGCAGTGAGGTTTGGCTAATCGCCGGACTTGGCTAAAATGCGCGCCTTTCCAGCGCCATGCAGACCGACCGTGAACAGACAGCCCGACCAACTCTTCGCCCAGCCACTGGATCAGGTCCCGGATTTCGTCTTCAACGAGGACGTCGCCCGGGTGTTCCCGGACATGATCAAGCGCTCGGTGCCGGGCTACCCCACCATCGTCGAGAACATCGGCGTGCTGGCCAGCCAGTTCGCCCAGCCCGGCAGCCTGCTGTATGACCTGGGCTGCTCGCTGGGCGCCGTCACCCAGGCACTGCGCCGGCATGTGCAGGTCGAGGGTTGCCGGGTGATCGCCGTGGACAACTCCGCGGCCATGGTCGACCGCTGCCGCGAATACCTGCACGCCCAGGACGCCATGTTCCAGGAGCTGCTGCCGGTCGAGGTGATCGAGGCGGACATCCTCGCCATGGACTGGCAGCCTGCCTCACTGGTAGCGATGAACTTCACCCTGCAGTTCATCGCCCCGGAAAATCGCCTGGAGTTGCTGAGCCGTATTCATCGCACGCTGCTGCCGGGCGGCGCCTTGATCCTCTCGGAAAAACTGCGTTTCGAAGACGAGCAGCAGCACGCCCTGCTCACCGACCTGCACGTCGCCTTCAAACGCGCCAACGGCTACAGCGAACTGGAAATTGCCCAGAAACGCAGCGCCATCGAAAACGTCATGCTGCCCGACAGCTTCGAACAGCACCGCGAACGCCTGCACGCTGCCGGCTTCAGCAAGGTGGTGCCGTGGTTCCAGTGCCTGAACTTCGCCTCGCTGGTGGCCCTGCCATGATGCGCCGTATGGATCTGGACGCCCTGCAGGCCGAGCTGGCCGGCACACCCCTGCAGGACTGGAGCGCCGACCTGCCAGGACAGATTGATGCCAAGCTGGCCATCGGTCACGGCGACCTGCAGCGCTGGTACGCCGCCGTCGAAGCATTGCCGCCGCTGCAGGCCGAGCAGATCGACCTGCAACAGGATTTCCGACTCGACGGCCCCTGCGATGACGCAACCCGCGTGGCGCTGGACAACGCACTGCGCGGCCTGATTCCCTGGCGCAAAGGCCCGTTCCATCCGTTCGGCGTGCATGTGGACACCGAATGGCGCTCGGACTGGAAATGGCAACGCGTCTCCCCGCACCTGAACCTCGCCGGCAAGCGCGTGCTGGATGTGGGTTGCGGCAATGGCTACTACATGTGGCGCATGCTCGGCGACGGCGCTCGCAGTGTGGTGGGTATCGACCCGAACTGGCTGTTCCTCTGCCAGTTCCTGGCCATGAAGAACTACCTGCCGGATAGGCCTGCCTGGCACCTGCCGCTCGGTATCGAAGAGCTACCCGCGAAACTCCTGGGCTTCGACACGGTATTTTCCATGGGCGTGCTCTACCACCGCCGCTCGCCCATCGACCACTTGCTGGAACTCAAGGACTGTCTGCGCAAGGGCGGCGAACTGGTCCTCGAAACCCTGGTGGTGGAAGGCGACGTCCAACAGGTGCTGGTTCCCGAAGACCGTTACGCACAAATGCGCAACGTCTGGTTCCTGCCCTCGGTGCCGGCGCTGGAGCTGTGGCTGCGCCGCGCTGGCTTCGTCGACGTACGCTGCGTGGACGTCAGCGTCACCTCGGTCGAGGAACAACGCAGCACCGACTGGATGCGCTACCAGTCGCTCCCCGAGTTTCTCGACCCGCTCGACCACCGCCGTACCATCGAAGGCCTGCCGGCACCACGTCGGGCCGTTCTGGTAGCACGCAAGCCCTGATAAAGGCTAGCTGACGGCATCACCCTGGCGGCGCCATTCCGCTTGCCGCGCGGCGATCAGCGCGAGGGGCATCTGCGCCCCGGCACTGACGCGCGTGCGAGCGCTTCCCAGGCGAATCTGCCCTGCACAATCGAGCATCAGCAGGCGGCGCATCTTGCGCCTCCAGCACCAGGCGAAGTACCAGTCGCCCAGCCATCGGCTCAGCTCATGGGGGTTGATGCCCGTCGACCATGCCTGGTTGGCGCGCCCGATATTTTCGGCATGCTGTTCGTTCGACCTCATGGCAACTCTCCTCGGCAACCAATGCTCACCGGTTATCGGTGATTGCTTGCCGACAGCTTGGGCCGCGCTTATCGTTAATAAAATCTACAAATACCTAACAACAAATTAATAAAATATTAACGACATGATGAACAGTCCATTGCTGACCGACGTGCCCGCTGCATTGCCCCTATTGGAAAGCGATGTGCTGAAGACTTTCGTCGGCATTGCCGAAAGCGGCAGCTTCACGCGCACCGCCACGCAGGTCTTCCGCACCACGGCGGCGGTCAGCCAACAGATCAAGCGCCTTGAGGAAAGCCTCGGGCGCACGCTGTTTCTGCGTGAAAGTCGCCGCGTGAGGCTCACGGCGGATGGCGAGATCCTGCTCGGCTATGCCCGCCGCCTGCTCAAGCTCAACGAGGAGGCGGTGGCGCATTTCCGTGTGCCCGACCTGAGCGGCACCGTGCGTTTCGGCACGCCGTTCGACATTGGTGTCGGCTCGCTGCCGGATCTGCTATCGCAGTTCGCCCTCAGCCATCCGGCCGTGCAGGTCGATGTCTCGGTGGGTCGCAGTTGCGAGCTGATCGAACGCCTGGACGCTGGCGAACTCGACCTGACCTTGCTCAATACCGGCGATGCCGATGCCGATGACACCCGTGGCGAAGTGATTTGCAGCGAGTCATTGGTGTGGGCCGGTCGCGAAGGCGGCCTGGCTGTCAAGCGCAACCCATTGCCGCTCGCGCTGGCCAGAACCGGCTGTGCCTGGCGTCGTGCCGCCCTGGACGGCCTGGATCGCCTTGGGCGCAGCTACCGCATCGCCTACTCCAGCGAACAGTGCGCCGGCCAGGAAGCCGCGCTGCTCGCCGACCTGGCCATTGCGGCCTTCCCCGCCAGCCTGGTCAAACCGCCGCTGCGCCGCCTTTCTCAGCAGGAGCACGGCCTGCCACCACTGGGCGACTACCACATCAAACTGCTGCGCGGCAGCAATCGTGGCGCGGCCGCCGAAGCACTGGCGGCGCAGGTGGCCGTGGCTTACGGCGGCAAGCGTTAGCGTGGCGCGGCGCCCTGGATCAACTGCTTCATCTCGCGCACAGCTTCCTTGAAGCCAACGAACAGCGCATGGCTGACCAGTGCATGGCCGATGTTCAGCTCGTTGATGCCGGGGATCGCCGCCACCGGCTCGACGTTGTGGTAGTGCAGGCCGTGGCCGGCATTGACGATCAGCCCCAGGGAAACACCCAAGGCGACACCATCACGGATCCGCTGCAGTTCGGCCTCAGCCTCTTGCGGCGTGTGCGCATCGGCATAGCGGCCGGTATGCAACTCGATAGCCGGCGCGCCAACGCGCTTGCTCGCCTCGATCTGCCGCGGGTCGGCATCGATGAACAGCGAAACCTCGCTGCCAAGGGCCGCCAGGCGCGTTACCGCGGCAGCAATCCGCGCCTCCTGCCCGGCCACGTCCAGGCCGCCTTCGGTGGTCAGTTCCTGGCGCGTCTCCGGTACCAGGCACACGTGCTCGGGACGTATCTCCTCAGCGAAGTCGAGCATGAACTCGGTAACGCCCATCTCGAAGTTCATGCGTGTCTGCATGACTTCCTTGAGCACGCGCACGTCGCGCTCCTGGATATGCCGACGGTCTTCACGCAGGTGCACGGTGATGCCGTCGGCGCCCGCCTCTTCGGCGTCCAGCGCAGCCTTGACCGGGTCCGGATAACGGGTACCGCGGGCCTGGCGCAGGGTGGCGACGTGGTCGATATTCACGCCCAGCAAAACACGGTTGGGTTCAGTCACGGTTGGGCTCCTTGAGCGTCATGAACAATTCACGGCTGACCAGGGGTCGGCCGCCGAGATGAGGGGCGAGTGCCTGACGCATCAGACGCTTGGCAGCGGCCAGCGCACCGGGTGTACTCCAGTCTGCATCGGCCATGGCCAGCAGTTCGCTACCGAGAAACGCGCCGGGCTGCCAGTGGCCGATGGGCAGGAAGCCGCTGTCGGCCTGCCATCGATACAGGCCTTGCGCGACCACGGCATTGCCCTGCACATCGCTGTCGAGGGCGAAACCATAGCCGAGTTCATCGAGCAGCCGCCATTCGAATGCGCGCAGCAGCGGCTCCAGCGCACGGCCCTGGGCCAGCGCCAGAATGGTCATGGCGTATTGCTCGAAAATCACGGGATGCGGATCTTCGGCCGGCAGCACGCGAATCAGCAGCTCGTTCAGGTACAAGCCGCTGAACAGTGCCTCGCCGGAGAGCAGGTTGGGAATGCCGGCAGCTTCCAGCCGGCCGACGTTCTTCAGCTCGCCGCGGCCGCGGGTTTCCAGCTCGAGGGGGATGAAGGGCCGAGCCAGGCTGCCAGCCTTGCCACGCGCGCCGCGCAGCACGGCGCGTAAACGACCTTGCGGAGTTAGGAAATCCACCAGCGCACTGCTTTCGCGGTACGCACGGCTGTGCAGGACATAGGCGGGCTGGCTGAGCGCAAGCATTGCTGAACCACTCGCTAGGGAAGCCAGCCGCAAGGCGGCGGGGGAACCGAATCAGATATTGTCGTAGCCCAGAGAACGCAAGGCGCGCTCATCGTCGGACCAGCCACTTTTGACTTTGACCCAGAGGTTGAGCATGACCTTGGTGTCGAACATCGACTCCATGTCCTTGCGCGCTTCCTGGCCAATACGCTTCAGGCGCTCGCCCTTCTCACCGATGATGATCTTCTTCTGGCCATCACGCTCGACCAGGATCAGCGCGTGGATATGCATGATCCGCCCCTCGCGCTTGAATTCCTCGATTTCTACGGTGATCTGGTAAGGCAGCTCGGCACCCAGCTGACGCATGATCTTTTCGCGTACCAATTCAGCCGCGAAGAAGCGCCCCGAACGGTCAGTGATCTGGTCTTCCGGGAAGAAGTGCACGCCCTCGGGCAGACGCTCGCCGACCAGCATCTCCAGCGCTTCGAGGTTATGCCCGTGCTGCGCCGATACCGGTACGATTTCGGCATTGGGCAACTGCTCGGCCAGCCACTTCAGGTGTGGCATCAGATCAGCCTTGTCATCCAGGCGGTCGGTCTTGTTGACCGCCAGGATTACCGGGCCCTGCACGTACTGAATACGCTCGAGCACCATCTGGTCTTCATCTGTCCAGCGGGTACGGTCAACCACGAAGATCACCACGTCGACGTCCTTCAACGCCGACGCCGCGTTCTTGTTCATGTAGCGGTTGATCGCTTTTTCGTTGTTCTTGTGCAGGCCGGGCGTATCAACGTAGATCGCCTGCACGTCGCCCTCGGTCTTGATGCCAAGCATGTTGTGGCGAGTGGTCTGCGGCTTGCGCGAGGTGATCGCCAGCTTCTGGCCGAGGATGTGGTTGAGCAAGGTCGACTTGCCCACGTTGGGCCGGCCAACGATGGCGACATAGCCACAGCGCGTTACAGGCGAATCAGTCATTGCCGTTCTCCACACCCAGAGCGATCAGCGCTGCCGTCGCCGCTACCTGTTCGGCAATGCGGCGGCTGGCGCCTTGGCCCAGGGTTTTATCATTGAGTAGATTGACCTGACACTCGACCACGAATGTCCGGCAATGGGGCTCGCCCTGAATGTCGACCACTTCGTAACGCGGCAGCTCACAGGCACGCGACTGCAGAAATTCCTGCAGGCGGGTCTTGGGATCCTTGTTGGTGTCGACCAGCGTCAGGCCATCCAGCTCATTGGTCAGCCAGGCCAGCACGCGCTCGCGGGCGGTGTCCATGCCAGCATCCAGATAGATGGCGCCGATCAGCGCCTCCAGGGCATCAGCGAGGATCGAGTCGCGACGAAAGCCGCCGCTCTTCAGTTCGCCAGAACCCAGACGCAGGTACTCGCCGAGGTCGAAACCGCGTGCCAGGATGGCCAGCGTTTCGCCCTTGACCAGGCGTGCGCGCAGCCTCGACAGCTGGCCTTCGCGGGCCTGTGGGAAACGCTCGTAGAGCGCCTCGCCGGCGACGAAATTGAGGATGGCATCACCGAGGAACTCCAGACGCTCATTGTTGCGCCCGGCAAAACTGCGATGGGTCAGAGCCAGGATCATCAGATCCTGGTCCTTGAAGCTATGCCCGAGCTGGCGCTCGAGGCGAGTCAACGAAACACTCACGGCATTCGCACACGGAATTCTTTATCGAAATTAACCACCAAGTCGATGTTCTCGATCAGGTGCTCACGTTTGTCATATTTGAGGTGGGCAAGAAACTCATTGCCATCCTGGGTCACTTTCAGCACGTCCTGCATATTCAGGTCGCGGATGCTGTTGACCGTCATGCCACGGCTGACATGAGCGTAGAAATCGGCCACGGTTTTGACGCTATCCACGCGATCGGTTTCCACCGAGGTGATGATCTTTTCCATCGACATGTAGTCGAGGTAATGCGGCACCACCTTGAACGCCGTGCTGGCCAGAAACGCTACAACGGCAAGCACAACCAGCCAGCTGACGATCGACAAGCCCTGCTGCGAGCGCGCGAATTTCATGTTTATCCCCAAAATATCCAGATAGTCCGATGCGCACCAGGCGCATCACAAGACTATAGATAGCTGGCGGCGCCGTATTGAAAGGCGCCGCAAATTTTCATCAGATCAGTGAATCAGCCCGACGCGGGAGAGGTTCGGCAGAGACTTGAACTTCGGATCCGGCCAGCTCATCCAGATGGCGAATGCCTTGCCGACGATGTTGCGATCCGGAACCATGCCCAGTACATCTTTGGGGATATTCGGGTCGTTCCAGTAGCGGCTGTCGTTGGAGTTGTCGCGGTTGTCACCCATCATGAAGTAGTGACCTTCGGGAATGGTCCACTCCTTGCCGGGTTCGGCACGGTAGCGGTTCATTTCCTTGCGGATGCGGTGTTCCACATCGCCCAGGCGTTCGCTATACAAGGTGGCACTGCCCAGGCTGCCCGGCTCTTCGCCGATCAGTTGTTCGGCCACCGGTTTGTCATTGATGAACAGCCGCTTGTCACTGCTGTAGCGCACATGGTCACCCGGCAGGCCAATTACCCGCTTGATGTAGTTGACGTTGGGATCGCTCGGGTAGCGGAACACCATGACGTCGCCGCGTTGCGGGTCACCTACTTCGATCACCTTGGTGTCCAGCACCGGTAGGCGAATGCCATAGGCAAACTTGTTGACCAGGATGAAATCGCCCACTTCCAGGGTCGGGATCATCGAGCCGGACGGAATCTGGAACGGCTCGACCAGAAAGGAGCGCAGCACCAGCACGATGGCCAGCACCGGAAAGAACGACTTGCCGTATTCAACCAGCAGGGGTTCCTTGTTGAGCTTCTCGACCACTGCGTCGTCGACTTGCTCGACCTTGCCCTGGTAGCTGGCGATCGCTGCACGACGCCGCGGCGCCAGGAATACCAGATCGAACAGGGCCAGGGCGCCGCACACGGCGACGGCAATGACCAGCAACAGCGGAAAATTGAATGACATAGGCCTCAGCTATCCAACTTGAGTACAGCAAGGAAGGCTTCCTGTGGAATCTCCACGTTCCCCACCTGCTTCATGCGCTTCTTACCGGCCTTCTGCTTCTCCAACAGCTTGCGCTTACGGCTCACGTCGCCGCCGTAGCACTTGGCCAGAACGTTCTTTCTCAATGCCTTGACAGTGGTTCGTGCCACGATCTGGCCGCCGATGGCCGCCTGAATCGCCACATCGAACATCTGTCGAGGGATCAGCTCTTTCATCTTCTCGGTCAACTGACGCCCTTTGTAGTGGGCGTTGTCACGGTGCACGATCAGCGCCAGCGCATCGACCTTGTCGCCGTTGATCAACACGTCCAGCTTGACCAGATTGGCCGACTGGTAACGGTCGAAATGGTAATCCAGCGAGGCGTAGCCACGGCTGGTGGACTTCAGACGGTCGAAGAAATCCAGTACCACCTCGTTCATCGGCAGGTCGTAGCGAACCTGAACCTGGGTGCCGAGGAATTGCATGTCGCGCTGAACGCCGCGCTTCTCGATACACAGGGTGATGACGTTGCCCAGGTGCTCCTGCGGTACCAGGATGGTCGCGGCCACGATCGGCTCGCGGAAATCCTCGACCGAGGAAACATCCGGCAACTTGGAGGGGTTGTCGACGTAAATCGTTTCACCGGTCTTGAGCAGAACTTCAAAAATAACGCTTGGTGCTGTGGTGATCAGATCCAGGTCGTATTCGCGCTCCAGGCGCTCCTGGATGATCTCCATGTGCAGCATGCCGAGGAACCCGCAACGGAAGCCGAAGCCGAGGGCGTCGGAGCTTTCCGGCAGGTATTGCAGCGACGAATCGTTGAGGGTCAGCTTCTGCAGCGCATCGCGGAAGTCCTCGAAGTCGTCGGAGCTGACCGGGAACAGGCCCGCGTAAACCTGCGGCTGAATCTTCTTGAAGCCCGACAGCATTTCCACATCTGGCGTCGAACTGAGAGTCAGGGTGTCACCGACTGGCGCACCGTGGATGTCCTTGATGCTGGCGATGATGAAGCCCACTTCGCCGGCTTTCAGATCCGCCGTGGCGGTGTGCTTTGGGTTGAACACGCCCACGCTGTCGACCAGGTGAATCTTGCCGGTGGACTTGACCAGAATCTTGTCACCTTTCTTCACCCGGCCGTGGCGTACACGCACCAGGGAAACGACGCCCAGGTAATTGTCGAACCAGGAGTCGATGATCAGCGCCTGCAATGGCGCCTCGATGTCGCCGGTCGGCGCCGGAATGGTCTGTACCAGGCGCTCGAGCACTTCATCGACACCCATGCCGCTTTTGGCGCTGCAGGCCACGGCGTCGGTGGCATCGATACCGATGATCTTCTCGATTTCGTCCTTGACGCGATCCGGATCGGCTTGCGGCAGGTCCATCTTGTTCAGCACGGGCATCACTTCCAGGCCCTGCTCGATGGCGGTGTAGCAGTTGGCAACCGACTGCGCCTCGACACCCTGGCCAGCATCGACCACCAGCAACGCGCCTTCACAGGCGGCCAGCGAACGGCTTACTTCATAGGTGAAGTCGACGTGCCCCGGAGTGTCGATGAAGTTCAGCTGATAGGTGATGCCGTCCTTCGCCTTGTAATAGAGCGTGACGCTGTGGGCCTTGATGGTGATGCCGCGCTCACGCTCCAGATCCATGGAATCGAGAACCTGGGCCTCCATCTCGCGCGCAGTGAGGCCACCGCACATCTGGATGAAACGGTCAGCCAGCGTCGACTTGCCGTGGTCAATGTGGGCAATGATGGAAAAATTGCGGATATGACTCAGGTCACTCACAGGACAACACTCGAAAAAGGCCGCAGGCGACTGCCCGCCGAAAATAGCCGCAAAGTTTACCCGAGTGGTTACCCCCACGTCACGTCAGGACAACCGCGCTAGCGCAGTAATTGATCATCAGCGTGTCTCACCTTGCTTGAGCCCCTGGTTTTTTTGGGTAGCCCGCAGTACAGGGCGACGAGACGCGCACAAAAAAGGGCGACTCTCGTCGCCCTTCTCTGCCTGGCCGTCAGTTATTGACAGACCTATTCGGCCACGCCTACTCGGCCAGACCTATTCGGCAAAGCCTACTCGGCCAGCTTGAAAGTGATGAAGCTGGCACGGCCCTGACGCAGCACGCGCATCGACACCGAACGGTTCTTCGGCAGCGACTGTGCCACCTCGGTGAAGTTCTTCGCCGAGGTGATGGCCTGGTTGTTCAGATGGGTAATCACGTCACCGGGGCGTAGACCGATCAGCGCAGCCGGACCGTCCTGCACCTCGCGAATGACCACGCCACCGCGCAGATCCAGCGCTTTTTTCTGCTCATCGGTCAGCTCGGCAACACTGACACCCAGACGGTTGCTGCTACGCTCGGCGCCAGGCGTCGGAGTATCGGTCGCTTCGTCGCCATCGTCGGCAGGCATGGTACCAACGGCCAGCTTCAGGGTTTTGCGCGCGCCTTCACGGACGATCTCCAGATTCGCCTTGGTGCCCGGCTTCAGGGCGCCAACCAGATGAGGCAGGTCGGCGGACATGATGATCGGCTTGCCATCCAGACTGAGGATCACGTCACCGACCTGCAGGCCGCCCTTGGCAGCCGGGCCATCTTCGAGCACCTGAGCAACCAGCGCACCGGCTGGCTTCTCTAGCCCGAAGGATTCGGCGAGATCCTTGTTAACTTCCTGAATCACCACACCCAGCCAGCCGCGGCTGACCTTGCCGCTAGCCTTCAGCTGGTCGGCCACATCCATCGCCACGCTCATCGGGATGGCAAAGGACAACCCCATGAAACCGCCCGAACGAGTGAAGATCTGCGAGTTGATACCGACCACTTCGCCATCCAGGTTGAACAGCGGGCCGCCGGAGTTACCCGGATTGATCGCCACGTCGGTCTGGATAAACGGCACATAGCTCTCGTTCGGCAGGCTGCGACCCTTGGCACTGACAATACCGGCAGTTACCGAGTGATCGAAACCGAAGGGCGAACCGATAGCCAGCACCCACTCCCCCACCTTGAGGTTGTCGGAGTTGCCCAGCTTGACCGTGGGCAGGTCATCCGCCTCGACCTTGAGCAGCGCCACGTCACTGCGCGGGTCGGTACCGATCAGCTTGGCTTCCAGCTCGCTGCGATCAGACAAACGCACGATGATTTCATCGGCATCGGCCACCACGTGGTTGTTGGTCAGGATGTAACCGTCTTTGGAAATGATGAAGCCCGAGCCAAGCGACTGCGCTTCACGCTGCCGACCACCGCCACCTGGCGCGCGTGGCTGCTGGGGAATGCTGCGCTCGAAAAACTCGCGGAACATCGGTGGCAGGCCTTCCAGGTCTGGAACGGAGAGGCCGCCGCTGCTGGCAACGGCATTCGGCACTTTTTGTCGGGTACTGATATTGACCACGGCAGGTGAAGCCGCCTCGACCAGCGGGGTGAAGTCCGGCAGCTGCGCATGCGCCACCATGGATTGCCCCAATAGAAACACCGCGAACAACGCGGCCGCATAATTTTTCAGGCTCGGCATCGACATTGCAGTTTCTTCCCCATCCAGAACAAACGAGGCCCTTGCGGGCCATTGGTACAACAAACAGACGGCATCTCGGCCTTGATCGTTATAGTCGACCGTTATGGCGTGGCATGCACATCGTCGGTACGCATCGACATGGCGACACGCTCCGCCGTTCCCAGCGGAATTTCGCCCACCACCGTTACCATGACATCTCCATCGTCTGTTGTCAGGCGTCGGGACACCGCTGCGGTAGGGCCAAGCTGGTTACGCGCATCCGCTACGGAAGCATCGTGCAGAGGCTCGAGAAACACGGAAAAACGCGCCAGTCCGTCATCATAAACCAGACATTCGACGCTATCAGCGGATACCGGGCTGCGCTGCCGGGTCACCGCACTGAGATTGAAACCTGGCGGCAACCACTCGGAGCGCCAAGATTCTGCAGACGGCGTACGCGCCTTGACGACCCGCACCGGCGCGCAGTTGGTAGAGGGTTGCAACACGGCAACGGGCTGGGTATCGGCCGTATCCAGTTGGGTAAACTGGAACCGCTCGAGCAACTCACCGCGATCATTGACCAGCAGTGACTTGAGCGGTAAGCCGGTTTCCTTGTCTACGTAAAGCTGAACACCGTAACGATGCTGATCACGGGGAATCAGGCCAAGGATCACGGCTGAACGACCGGCCACGCGGGACTCGCCACTCAAGCGCAGCTCGTACCACTGTTCTATCTGTTTGGCATCGAGGCCATGGGCGGGCCAGGCCTGCTCATCGACAACGGCAGAGGCAATAGGACCGTTGACGCATTGCGCCTGGCCATTGACCCGCAGCATTTCCTGCGGCACCCCATCTAGCTGCAACAACCGCTCGCGCACAGTTCCACCCGGCTCGACCTGACGCCAGATGCTGTGAGTAGAAAGATTGCCATTGCGTTCGTAAACGAAGGTGCCCTGGAAGCTTTGCCTGCTTTCGGCCTGACTCAGCCGTTGCAGCCATCCCTGTGCATCAGCGGCTATGGCAGGGTTTGCCAAAATACCGCCGAGCATCAGGGACGTGACGAGAATGGAGCGCATACGCGTCGTTCTTAACGCTCTTCTACACTCGCAGACCGTGCAAACGGCAGTGCATTCTCAGCAGTGCCAGGGGCAGACTGCTGACCATGCTGACGCAGGTATTCAGGCAGACGCTGTTCATGCCAGCCTTCACCTTCGGCAGAAACGGTCTCTACAGCCGGCTGCTCATCCGAAGTCTTGAAGCCTGCCAGAATGGCCGGCCCTTGAGCTTGCGGAAGCGCGATGGACGGCTGATCCTGCTGCGCCAACTGGGCACCAGAAACGTCATCCTGATTGTAGAAACGCACGCCAGCCAACACGGCAACCGTCACGGTTGCAGCTACGGCTACGCGTCCGAGGCTGCGCCATGGACCACGCACGACTTTCTCTTGCACAACTGGAGTGGCATCGTTTTCCAGAGCCGCGGAAACGGCTGCAGCGATGTCCAGTTTTGGCACGAGCAGGTCCTTGTGCATCACGGCGCGAGCTACCTGATAACGAGACCAGGTGGCACGCAGATCGGCATCGTCGCTCGCACCGAGCACACGCCGAAGTTCAAGTTCATCCGCTTCGTTATCCATCACCGCGGACAGCGATTCCTGCAGGGCTTCACGACTCATAGCGGTTCCTCTCTTGGCTGTCGCCGCTGTCTCAGGCTTCCTGCAACAGAG
>JAAIGF010242269.1_pt1 | contig 32286 bp, 32 predicted proteins | sample 6487441 | NCBI WGS metagenome assembly JAAIGF01 (sample SAMN13974129, study PRJNA590717) | phyllosphere metagenome | biome: pepper field; feature: multiple bacterial spot infested pepper fields; material: pepper leaves; isolation source: leaves from pepper fields | host: Capsicum annuum ... | reverse complement strand
GTACATCGCCGAGAACGGCGGCCTGGTGGACCTGGACGCCGCCGGCAAGAAGCAGGACTCGGGGCCCAAGTTCGGCTACATCCTGCAGTTGCTCAGAAACCGCATGATGGCCGGCGTGTACCTGGGCCAGTACTGCATCACTACCCTCACCTACTTCTTCCTGACCTGGTTCCCGGTATACCTGGTGCAGGAACGCGGCATGACCATTCTCAAAGCCGGCATCATCGCCTCGCTGCCCGCCATCTGCGGCTTTATCGGCGGCGTGCTGGGCGGCGTGATTTCCGACGCCCTGCTGCGCCGCGGCAACTCGCTGAGCGTGGCACGCAAGACGCCAATCGTGGCTGGCATGCTGCTGTCGATGAGCATGATCATCTGCAACTACGTGGAAGCCGACTGGATGGTGGTCTCGTTCATGGCCCTGGCGTTCTTTGGCAAGGGCGTCGGCGCCCTCGGTTGGGCGGTGGTGTCGGACACCTCGCCCAAACAGATCGCGGGTTTGTCCGGCGGGCTGTTCAACACCATCGGCAACCTGGCGTCGATCACCACGCCAATCGTGATCGGCTACATCATCGCCGCCACCGGCTCGTTCAAGCTGGCCCTGGTGTTCATCGGCGCCAATGCCTTCGTCGCCGCGTTCAGCTACCTGGTGATCGTCGGCGAGATCAAGCGCTTCGAACTCAAGGGCCTCAAGCCTGAGGCCAATGACGGCGCCAGCCAGGCCACCGGCGAGGTCACACGTTGACGGCTGCCGTGGTGGTCATCCCATTACCGGGATGACCACCTGAGGCTCAACGGTCGGTCGCACCGCCCGGCGCCTCGGGCACGCCACCCAGATGTTCGAACAGGCTGCGCATCGGCATCGACAACTCGCTCCAGTTCCTGAAGCACAGGCACAGCTCGCGCCGGGCCCAGGCATCATTCAGGGCGATCACCTTGAAGCCATGGCGGCGCCTGTGCAGGCGGGCGATGGCCTGCGGCAGGATGCCGAGGCCGATGCCATGGCTGACCATCTGACAGAGCGCCTCGAAGCTGTGCATGCGAACTCGCAGATCCAGTGGCTGACCAGCCACCCGCGCGTGCTCGTCGATGTGATCCTGCAGCGCACTGCCCTGGGCCAGCCCCACGAACGCCTCGCCCAGCACCTCGGCGAACGACAGGGTGCGGCGGTCGGCCAGCGGGTGATGGGGTGCGGCGACCAGTACCAGATGGTCCCTGGCCACCGGCTGCAGCTGCACGCCTTCGGCACTGACGGCGCTGGACACGATGCCCGCTTCGGCCAGGCCACAGGCCACGTTGCGCACGATGTCGACGCTGGTGCGCTCCTTGAGCTCGATGCGCAGGCGCGGCCGCTCGGCCAGCCAGGGTGCCAGCCGGCCCGGCAGGAACACCGTCAGCGCGGCGGTATTGGCGTACAGGTGCAGGGTGCCTCGTGCGCCGGCCGCGTAGTCCTGCAGCTCACCCTTCAAGGTGTCCTGCTGGCGCAGTATCAGCCGTGCATGATGGGCCAGCGCCTCGCCGGCCTCGGTGGTGGTCACGCCGCGTGCGCGGCGCTCCAGCAGGGCCACTCCGACGGCACCTTCCATCTTGCGCAGCCGTTCGCTGGCGGAGGCCAGCGCGAGGTTCGCCCGCTGCGCACCCGCGGTAATACTGCCGGCATCGGCGATGCACAGAAACAGCTGCAAATCTGCCAGATCGAGTCGCATCGGGGCCTCTGTGCCTCTGGTTTTGCCGAAGGCTGTGCTGAGTTTTCCGCATTGTGCCGAGTACCCTGAGCAGCTTCAATTGCACGGGTCACCTCAATCGAGCCGTCCCCATGCACGACACCACGTTGTACCTGCTGCTTTTGGTTGGCACCTTCCTGGCAGCGGGGCTGGTCAAGGGCGTGACCGGCATGGGCTTGCCGACCGTGGCCATGGGGTTGCTGGGCACGCTGATGTCGCCCGCGGCAGCAGCGGCGATGCTGATCGTGCCGTCTTTCGTGACCAACCTCTGGCAGCTGTTCAGCGGCCCTGCACTGGCGCCACTGCCGCGCCGCCTGTGGCCGATGATGCTGTGCATCCTGGCTGGCACGCTCGCGGCTTCGACCTTGCTGGTGGTGGCGAATCCGCTCTGGTCAGGGTTCTGGCTGGGCATCGCGCTGATCGCCTACGCCCTCTACGCACTGCTCGCGCCGGCCTTCACCGTTGCGGCCCGGGCGGAGAACTGGCTGTCACCGGTCGTGGGGCTGGTGACCGGCGTGGTGACTGGCGCAACCGGCGTATTCGTAATGCCCGCGGTGCCCTACCTCGGCTCGTTGAACCTGAGCCGCGACGAACTGGTGCAGGCGCTGGGCCTGTCCTTCAGCGTGTCCACCCTGGCGCTCGCCATCGGGCTCCACTGGCACGGCGCGTTTCAGGTCGGCCAATTCGGTACGTCGGCCGCGGCTGTCGTCCCGGCGCTGCTCGGCATGTGGCTGGGCCAGCGGCTGCGCGCACGGATCAGCCCGGTGCACTTTCGGCAGTGCTTCATGGCGTTTCTGATCCTCCTCGGCCTCGAACTGGCCTCGCGGCCATTGTTCTGAAGCAGGGTGATTCATAAGCAATGGCGACCGCGTAGAACGGCCACTCAGTTACCGACGTGCGCCCGAGCGCTCGCCGTGCTGGTGCAAGCCAGGGCGATCAGCGCAGCACCGCAGGCGACGGCGCCGAACAGGAAGGTCGCCGCCGAACCCAGGAAGTGCCAGAGCACGCCCGCACCGGTGCTGGCGACGAGCAGCGCGATACCGCTGACCAGGTTGAACATGCCGAACGCGGTACCACGCAGCTCGGCTGGTGCGGTCCTGGCGACCATGGCGGCCAGCAGCCCCTGGGTCATGCCCATGTGGATGCCCCACAGGGCGACGCCAATCGCCAGGCCAATCCAGCCAGGCAACAGCGCCAGCGCGAGATCCGCCAGCACCAGGACGACCAGGCCCACGGCCAGCAGCTGACGATGGCTGATGCGATCCGACAGGGCGCCAAATGGGTAGGCAGACAGCGAATACACCAGGTGCATCGCCACCATTACCAGAGGCACCAGCGCCAGCGGCGTACCGACCTCCTCGGCCTTGAGCACCAGAAAGGCTTCGCTGAACCGCGCCAGGGTGAAGATCGCGCCGATCAGCACCACCTGCCAGTACGCGCTGGGCAGCTTGCGCAGCTGTGCACGGCGCAGCGGGTTGGTGCGCGGACGGTCGATGAGCGTTTGTGGTTCCTTCAAGCCGAAACACAGCAGCGCAACGGCCAGGAATGCCGGGATCACCGCGACCCAGAACACCGCGCGGAAATCGTCATTCCAGAGCAGCATCAGCACCACCGCCAGCAATGGGCCGAGAAACGCGCCGATGGTGTCCAGCGACTGGCGCAGGCCATAGGCGGCGCCACGTACTTCCTCTGGCGTCACGTCGGCGACAAGTGCATCACGAGGCGCACCGCGAATGCCCTTGCCGACCCGATCCATGAAGCGTGCGCCGAACACCAGGCCAGGCGTGCTGGCGATGGCGAACAGCGGCTTGCTCAGGGCGCCGAGGCCATAGCCGAGCACCGCAAGGCCCTTGCGCTTGCCCAGGTAGTCGCTCAGGGCACCGGAAAATATCTTGGTGATCAGCGCGGTCGCCTCGGCGATACCTTCCAGCAAGCCGATGACGATAACGCTCAGGCCCAGCCCGGTCGCCAGAAAAAGTGGCAGCAGGCTATGGATCATCTCCGAGGAGATATCCATGAACATGCTCACCCCACCGAGCACCCACACCCCGCGCGGAATCTTGCGCAGCGCTTCACTTGAATAGAACATCCCGTCCCCGCCCGATCAGTGGCCCACGTGCCTGAGGCAAACCGCCAGGAAAGCTACCACAACGCGGGTGGAGAATCTGCGCGCGCCGGTGCAGCGGCTCACACCACGCTGGCGCGCTGCAGGTCGCTGCGATGGCCAACGCCGGCATTCTGCAGGCGTTGCACCAGGTCCTCACGGGCGGCTCGGCCACCGCTGCGTACGTAGTCGAGCTCACTGGCAGTGATCAGCACCACGGCAATCAGGCTCACGGCAATCAGGCTCACGGGCGACAGTGGCATGTCGTTCAGCTGCGTCGGGAAGTCGGGTGCTGGGCCGCCGAGCAATACGCCGACGACATCGTCGTCGCTGACGAAGTGTGCGGTCAGTTGCTCGCCGATATGCTGCGACTGGCTCACGCCGGGCAGCTCCAGGGACAGCACGCCGTGCTGCTCGATCTGCTCGACGATGCCGCCGGCACCGGCCACTGTACCGGCCACGTGCTGGAGCAACTCGAAGGCCCAGCTGTACTTGAGCGGGTCGACTTCGCCCGGCTTGCCTCGAGCGTGCACGGGAATGTCGGCGGTTTCCAGGAACAGCTCCATTTCGAAACCGTTGCCCATGCCTTCCACGTCATCGAACGGATCGGAAAGGCCGTCGGTCGCCAGGAGGATGGACTCGCCACGGCGTACCACACGGTAGGCCTGACGGGTCGACGGCCACTGCGGGCCGCCGGTGAAGCTGGGGCTGATCAGATAGCCCAGCACGTCCTGCTCGACGGTGCCGACACCCTGCCAATGGCGATCCAGACACTCACCGCTGGCTTCGCGGGCGGCCTGGTTGGCCGCCTCGGCGGCGCTGGCGCTGGCAGGCATCTCGGCGGGTTGCGCGACGGACGATTCAGCCTCGGCGGACGGTTTGGAAGACAGGCCGAACAACTTGCGGAAAAAGCTCATGGGCGATCCTTGCTGAAGGGCTGCTCGACGGTTCGAGCAGAGGCTGAAGAGGCAGCTGCAATTGTGGCGGGCCGATACCCGTGTGGAAACCGACCGGGCCACACGCCGTGCAGCCCATTCGACCACCGCCCTGCGCAAGGTTCACAGCCGTGCGCTGTCGCAGCTCACGCCTGTTCGCCGCGCACCGCCGTTACTGCGGTGCGCAAGCCCAGCAGGTAGCTGTCCACGCCAAAACCGCTGATCTGCCCGCGCACCACGTCGGCGAATACCGAGTGGTGGCGGAAGGCTTCGCGGGCATGGATGTTGGACATGTGGATTTCCACCACCGGCACGCTGAGGATCGCCAGCGCGTCGCGGATGCCATAGCTGTAGTGGGTCCAGGCACCGGCGTTGATCAGCACCGCGTCGCTACCTTCCAGGTAGGCCTGGTGGATGCGTTCGCACATGGCGCCTTCGTAGTTGCTCTGGAAGCTGTCGATTTCCACGCCGAGGGTTGCGGCCAGCTCGCCCAGGCGCGCGTCGATTTCGGCCAGGGTGATGGTGCCGTACTGCACCGGGTCGCGCTTGCCGAACATGTTGTGGTTGATGCCGTGCAGCATGAGTACTTTCATCATCAGTTCCCTTAGAGCCTGCTCAAAGGCTCGCGAGCTAGAGCAATGCAAGGCGAAAACAGGCGAGGACGCAGAGTTTACGAGCTGTAAATGAGCAGTCCGAGCCTGTTTTTAACGCCGCAGTGCCGACGCGCAGCAGACTTTGAACAGGTTCTTACACCAGTGGCACGGTGAGTCGTTGGATCACCGGCCCGGTTTGCGGGCGCACGCCGCGCCACCACGCGAAGGCTTCGGCGGCCTGCTCGACGAGCATGCCCACGCCGTCTGCCAGAGTGCTCACGCCGGTTTTCTTGGCCACCTGCAGAAACGGCGTCAACCCTTTGCCGTAGGCCAGCTCATAGGCCAGCGCCGCGTTGCCGAACACCGCCTCCGGCACCGGTGGCAGCTCGCCAGTCAGGCTGGCCGAGGTAGCGTTGATGACCAGGTCGAACGACTGCCCGACCAGGTCTTCGTAGGTGCTCAAAAGCAGGCGCGGGTCATTCACTTCGCTCTCCAGCACCCGCGCCTTGGCCATGTCGCGATTGGCCAGGACCAGGTGCGCCGGGCCGGCCGCCAGGAACGGCAGCAAGGCACCACGCACCGCACCACCGGCGCCGAGCAGCAGTACCCTGCGCCCCGCCAGCTGCTGACCGAGGTTGTGCTCGATATCACGCAGCAGCCCGACGCCATCGAAGTTCTCGGCCAGCACCGCATCGCCCTCGAACTTGAAGGCATTGGCCGCCCGCGCCAGGCGCGCCCGTTCGCTGGGGTGGGTGGCCAGCTCGAAGGCCTGCAGCTTGAACGGCGCGGTGATGTTCATTCCGCGCCCGCCCTGGGCCTGGAAACGCGCCACGTCACCGGCGAAGTCGCTGGTCGAGCCTTCGATGGCGCTGTACTCAATCTGCTGCCCGCAACTTTGCGCGAACAGCCCGTGTATCAGTGGCGACTTGGTGTGGCCGATGGGGTTGCCGATCACCGCGTATTGGTCTGTCATGCTTGTTCTCCATGGCTGTACAGCACACCGTCTGCCTGCAACCGAGTGATTTCCTCGAGGCTGAAGCCCAGTTGCGCGGCGACCTGCGCGTTGTGTTCACCCAGGTCCGGCGCGACGCGGGTGACCGTGGTATCGCAGTCGGAAAAGCGGAACGGCAGGTTCGGCAACTTCAGGGTGCCGTAGCGCGGATGCTGCTGCTCGAGGATCATGCCGCGGGCCTGGATCTGCGGGTCGTTGACCACTTCGTCGATGCGCTGCACCTTGGCGCTCGGCACGTCCACCTCGTCGAGCAGCGACAGCAGGCGGGCCACCGGGTTGGCGCCGACCCAACGGCGCACGACGGCGAGGATTTCTTCGCGATGCTCGTTGCGCCCGCTGGGGGTATGCAAGCGCGTGTCACTGCTGAACCCAGCCACCCCGGCATCGGCCTCGACCAGGGCGGCGAAGCGCTTCCACGAATCGTCGACCTGGGCGGCGATCACCAGGTCGCCGTCGGCGGCGCGGAATACGCCATAGAGCGTCGAGGTCGGCATGTCATGGCCGGTCTGCTGCGGCAGGATCTGCCCGCCGGACAGGGTGTAGCACTGCACCGCGTACTCGTGCATCGACACCAGGGTGTCGTAGAGCGCCATGTCGATGTGCTGGCCCTTGCCGCTGCTGACGCGCCCCAGCAGGGCGGCGTTGATGGCCGCCACCGCGTGGATGCCGGTGTACATGTCGCCCAGGGAAATGCGCAGCAGCGGCGGTGCCTCACCGGGCGTGCCGACCATCTGCATGATGCCGCTCTTGGCCTCGGCGATCAGCCCGAAACCTGCCCGGTGCGCATCCGGGCCGGTATGGCCGTAGGCGGAAATCGAGCAATACACCAGTTTCGGATTGCGCTCGGAGAGTTCCTTGTAGCCCAGGCCCAGCTTGTCCAGCGCGCCGGGGCGGTAGTTCTCGATAAACACGTCGGCGCTGTCGCAGAGCCTGTGCATGAAGGCTTTGCCGCGCGGGTCCTTCATGTTCACGCTGACCCCCTGCTTGCCCATGTTGAGCTGCAGGAAGTAGCCGCTCTGCTGGTCGTCGAGGATGAAGGCATGTTGCCGGCCGGCATCACCGCTGCCGGGTCGCTCGACCTTGATCACCTCGGCGCCCAGGGCCGCCAGGCAGCGGCCGACATAGGGGCCGGCGAGAAAATGGCTGTAGTCGATGACCCGGATGCCCTTCAGGGGCAGTGGCTGGCTCATACGCGGGCCTCCCGGCGCGGCACCATCAGGCGGTGCTCACCGCGCTGCACCACCTCGCCTTTCTGGTTGATCAATTCCGAGGGCAGCACCACGATGCCCCAGCCCGGCTTGCTCTTGCTGGCACGCATGGCGCCGACGCGCATCTTCACGTGCAGCACGTCATCGACGCGGATGGGCAGCAGAAAATCCCAGGTCCAGCCCAGCGACATGCCGGGCAGAAAGCGGTACTCGCACTGGGTCTTCAGGCCGTCGGCGATGGACAGCCCCATCAGCCCGTGGGCGACCAGACCGCCGAAATGGCTGGCCTTGGCGTATTCCTCGTCGACATGCACCGGTGTGTGGTCGCCGGTCAGGTCGGCGTAAGCGAGGATGCGTTGCTTGGTCACGGTGTAGCTGGGGGTGATGGCTTCGTCGCCCTCCTGGGCGTCGTCCCAGTACTTCTCGACGATGCTCATGCCGACACCTCCACACGGGCATTCACCGCCAGGGCTTCGGCCACTGCGCTGGCCGGCGAGGCCTGGATGAACTCCACGGCCAGGCCATCGGGCAGGCGCAGCCAGTTGCTGCCCTGGGGCATCACGGTCACACCCTCGAAACGCAACGCGGCGGCCAGCGCCGCTTCCATGTCCTCGCACATCATGCCCAGGTGGCCCATGCGCCCTTCCGGCCCGGCAAAGCCCGGCTGGCTGATGAACTGCATGCCGCCGAGGGTCCAGTACTGGGTCGGCTCCTCGAGGGTGCCGTGCACTTCACGCATGGTCATGCCGAACACATCGTGGAAGAACTTGATGTACCAGTGGATATCACTGACCGGGAAGGCCACGTGTTCCAGGTAGGCTTTGGGAATACTCATCGCTTGGTTTCCTCTTGTTGTTGATCGGCCATGGCGCGTTCGATGCCCTTGACGCACGCCACCAGCGTGGCGTTGACGGGCGTGGCGATGCCATGGCGCTGGCCGAGCCGCACCACGGCGCCATTGATGAAGTCGATTTCGGTGACCGAGCCCTTTTCCAGGCTCTGCAGCATGGAGGTCTTGAACGAGGCCGGCAGCCCTGCGCTGGCCAGGTTCCAGGCCTGCTCCGGCTCGGTGAGGCTGAGGGTCACGCCCGCCGCCTGTGCCACGGCGATGGCTTCGCCCACCGCGGCCAGGGCGGTTTCGCGCAGCAATGGCTCGCTGTAGAGCTGGCCATAGGTGAGCATGGTGATGCCGGTCAGCGCGCCGGTGGCGACGTTGACCAGCAACTTGTCCCACATGGTGCCGAGGATGTTTTCGCTGACCCTGGTATCCAGGCCGGCGCCGCGCAACACCTCGGCGATATGGCTGATGCGTGCGCTGACCTGGCCGTCGAGCTCGCCGATAAAGGTCTGCTTGCCCTCCACGCCGCAACGGATGCGCCCCGGCGCCAGCAGCACGCCGCCCACGTAGGTCTTGCCGGCGATCACCTGGTCACGCCCGACCACGTCGGCGAGCAGGTCCTCGTGGCCAAGGCCATTCTGCAGCGACAGCACTACGGTCTGTGGCCCGAGCAGCGCAGTAGCGCCAGCGATGGCCTTACTGGTGGCGAACGACTTGACCAGTACGATCAGCAGATCGACGGGGCCGACCTCTTCGGCGCGCGAGGTGGCATGGATACGCACGCTGCGCTCGATATCGTCTTCGATCACCGTCAGGCCGTGCTGCCTGATGGCCTCTATGTGCGCGCCGGCGCGGTTCAGCAGCCAGGTTTCATGGCCTGCCTCGCTCAGCGCGGCGCCAAAAGTGCTGCCCAACGCACCGGATCCGAGGATGCAGATTTTCAAGGTGAGGCGCTCCTGCTTTTTTTCTCACCTTAAACACGCCCCCATTGTTGAGCTATACAATGAAACCAATAGCTCCATCAGAAAATTAAATAATGACCAAGATCGATGCGCTGCCCGAGCCCAAGCTGCTGCTCTTGTTCGATATGCTGTACGACACCCGCAGCGTGACCCGAACGGCCGAACAGCTGGGGCAGAGCCAGCCGACCATCAGCCTGTGGCTGGGCAAACTCCGAGAACAGCTTGGCGACCCGCTGTTCGTGCGCACGCCCACCGGCATGGCACCCACGCCCCAGGCAGACGCCCTGATCACCCCGTGCCGCGAGGTACTCGAATCACTGCGCCGGCTGACCGCCTGGGAGATCGGTTTTGACCCGGCCAGCGCACAGCGGCGCTTTCGCCTGTGCCTGAGCGACGCCAGCCACATCACCCTGCTGCCGAAGATTCTCGAGTACCTGCGCAATCACGCACCCGGCATTCGCCTGGAAGTCGCGCGCATCGACGGCAATACCGAGCGGGCCCTGGAAACGGGGGAGGCCGATCTGGCCATCGGTTTCGTGCCCTGGCTGGGCGGTGGCATCTACCAGCAGGTGCTGTTTCCCCAGGACTGGGTCTGCCTCGCCAGCCCGGGCCATCCACGCATCGGTGATGCGCTGCAGCTCGACGGGTATGTGCGCGAGGGTCATGTGTTCGTGAGTGCAGGCACCGGCCAGAAACTGCTGGAAGCCGCCCTGGCGTGCCATGCCATCGAGCGGCAGATCGTTCTCGAGCTACCCGGCTTCCTCGGCCTGGGCGCCGTGGTGGGCAACACCGACCTGATCGCCACCCTGCCGCGCCATATCGGCGAAACCCTGGCCCGCCCCCACGGCCTGAAGGTGCACACCTGCCCCCTGCCGATCGAGACTTTTCTGGTCAAGCAACACTGGCACGCCCGTTACCATCAGGACCCGGGCAACCGTTGGTTACGCTCGACCATCTCGACGTTGTTTCAGGGCAGCTGAGCGCGCTGATTCCTGCTGCGCCAGCGGCACGAATCCCACAGAGCCCTAGCGCGTCGACTTCACGTTGCCGTGACGGACTTCCCTGGACGGCGAGTTACCGAAGTACGCCGTGTAGCACTTGCTGAAATGACTCGGCGAGACGAAGCCACAGGCCACGCTGACATCGAGCACCGGCAGGTCCGAGTGCTGCAGCAGGCGGCGGCCTTCGGTGATGCGCAGCTCCAGGTAATAGCGCGCTGGCGTGGTGCCCAGTTGCTGCTGAAACAGCCGCTCGATCTGCCGCCGCGAGCGGCCCGAGTAGGCGGCCAGCTGGTCGGTGCTCAACGGCTCCTCGATATTCGCGCTCATCAGGTTGATCACCGTGCGCAGCGGCTCGCTCATCTTCGCGTGCAGGGTGGGTTTGACCCGTTTGTAGCGCGATTCCTCGAACGCCAGGATGCCAACGATGCCCTCGGCGAGATCATGGCCATGCAGCGCGCCGATCCACTCCAGCACCATATGGAAGGCTCCGGTCGGGCTGGCGGCGGTCAGCCGCTCGCGGTCGACCACGAAGCTTTCCGAGGTCACCTGACTGTGCCGGGCGATTTCCGCCAGCGCCGCGCGGTGTTCGGGGTGGATCGCGCAGCGGTAGCCATCCAGCAACCCGGCCTGGCCGATGAACCAGGCGCCGCTCCACAGCCCCGCCAACGCCACCTGCTTGTCAGCCGCGGTGCGCAGCAGTTGCCTGAGTACGGGAATCGGCCGCAGCGGCGTGCGCAGGCCGGCGCAGATCACCAGCAGGTCGAGCTCGGCGAGATCCTTGCCGGTCAGCTCGGCATCCGGGCAGATGACGATGCCCAGGTCGCTGGTCACCGCCTGGCCATCCAGGCTGAAAGTACGGGTGACGAACAGGCCACGGTCGATCAGGTTGGCGGTCACCAGCACGTCCAGCGCCTGGGTGAAGGCCGGCAGGGAAAAGTGCTCCTGCAGCAGAAAGCCCACGCGGGTCTGCCGGGATGCATCCTTCTTCGCCGCCACGAAACGCAGGTTCTGCCCCTGCAGCGTCTCGCTGAAACTGCGTCTGTCCGCCATCGTCCGCCCCTGTCTGCAGCCCTGTCACCTCTGGCCGATTGTGGCAGCTGACGGCGGACTTGGGGCGTTCATTCGATTGTGAAACACTGCAGCGCTTCGATGACCCGCGAGGACACTGCCGGTGAGCAACCCCAACGTTCGCATCCTCAAGCAGCACCTGCTATCGGATAACTGGTACGTACTGAAGAAGATCGACTTCGAACTGCAGCGTCGCGACGGCAGCTGGCAACCGCAGACCCGCGAAGTGTACGACCGCGGCAATGGCGCCACCATCGGCCTGTACAACCGGGCCAAGGGCACCGTGATCCTGACCCGACAGTTTCGCATCCCGGCGTTCGTCAACGAACACCACGGCTACCTGATCGAAGCGGCCGCCGGGCTGCTGGACGATGCCAGCCCCGAGGAACGCATTCGTCTGGAGGCCGAAGAGGAAACCGGCTATCGCGTACGATCGGTGCGCAAGCTCTTCGAAGCGTTCATGAGTCCCGGCTCGGTGACCGAACGGGTGCACTTCTTCGTCGGCGAGTATCAGCCCGAGGACCGCGTTGCCGAAGGCGGCGGCCTGGCCGAGGAAGGCGAAGATATCGAGGTGCTGGAGCTGCCCTTCGCCGACGCCCTGGCGATGGTCGACGACGGTCGCATCATGGACGGCAAGACCATCATCCTGCTGCAGTACCTGAAAACGCTGATGCCCGCCGCGCCACTGATGATCCTGATCGCCGGCGCCCAGGACGCGGTGCAAAGCTGCGCGACCAGGCTGTTGCAGGCCGGGCATCTGCCGGTCACGGCAAGCTGGCCGACGCAGGCCGGAGAAGAAGACTCAACGATGGATACCGAGCGCTACGGGCAGCTGCTGCTCAGCCGCTGCGATGCGCTGCTACGTGTGGCGGGGCCGTCCAACCAGGCGGATCGGCTAGTGGCGTTGGCGCAAGCGAAAGGGCTGGTGGTTTACCACAACCTGGATGAGATACCCGGCATGCAAGCGGCCCGCTTATAACTCGTGAGATGCTTGGTCAGGGCTAGTCGCAGGCTGGCAAGATGGACGAGCGGGAGGTGCGCCAAGAGCCCGTTCATTATCTTTCAGCCCAGATTCGTCGATTTGGCAGCTAAGTGGCAGTAGCGGCGTTTCGTAGGGTGGACGACGCTTCATCCGTCCACCGCTATGCAATCGCAATAGTGGATGAAAAGAGCGTCATCCACCCTACATAGCGGACATCGATGCAGTACCTGTGGAAACGGGCCATGCCCGAGAATTCACGGGCATGGCCCGTTCCCACACGATTAAGTAATGGCTGAGTTCGCTGATTCGCTTTCAAACTGAGTGAAATTCACCATTAGATCGTGAACAGGTTCTACGCAAAGCGCCGCGATCGATCAGGGTTGCGGGGCCTCCCTTCCCCGTTGAACGAAGCGCCGATCAGGTTTCCACGCTTTCGTTGGGGAAGGTGCGCGGCTGCTCCTGCTCAGGCTGTTCGTGCTTTTCCTGCTGCTGCGGCTTTTCCTCGGCGCCTTCCTTCTCCGGCTTGCCGAGCATTTCGTTGGTGGACTTCTGCACCTCGTCGATCTGTTCGTTGAAGGCAGTGACCGTATCGCTGACCGCTTCGCGGGCAATGTCCTGCACGGCCTGCTCGGCCTTTTCGGTGAACTTCTGTGCCGACTCTTCGGCCATCTCGCAGCCGGCCAGGGTCAGGCCGATCACGGCAACCAGGGCCAGCGCGGAAAGGGGTGATGGATTCATGGCTCATCTCCTGTGGTGAGAAGCCCCGGCGGCGCCGGGGCGTTGGAATCGTCAGTGCGGGGTCTTTTCAGCGTCGAGGGCCGGCGGGTCGTTGCGGGTTTTCCACAGCGACAGCAGCACGCCACCGATCAGCAGGCCCAGGGTCACGCTCAGGGAAATCACCGGCGGGGTCTTGCCGATGATGCCGACCAGGAAGATCTTGCCGCCGATGAACACCAGCACCAGGGCCAGGGCGTACTTGAGGTAGGCGAAGCGATGGATCATCGCCGCCAGGGCGAAGTACAGCGCGCGCAGGCCGAGGATCGCGAAGATGTTCGAGGTGTAGACGATGAACGGGTCCTGGGTGATGGCGAAGATCGCCGGCACGCTGTCGATGGCGAATACCAGGTCGGCACACTCGATCAGCACCAGCGCCAGGAACAGCGGCGTGGCCCAACGCACCATGTTGCCGTTGGCATCCGGCTGACGCACGAAGAAGCGGCCTTCGTGCAGGCGGTCGGTAACCCGCATGCGTTTGCGCACGAACTTGATCAGCTTGTTTTCGGACAGATCCGGATGGTCGTCGACCTTGCTGAACAGCATCTTCACGCCGGTCAGCAGCAGGAAGGCGCCGAACACGTAGAGGATCCAGCTGAACTGCGCGATCAGCGCGGCGCCCAGGCCGATCATCAGGGCACGCAGCACGATCACGCCGAGGATGCCCCAGAACAGCACCTCGTGCTGGTACTTACGCGGAATGGCCAGGAAGCTGAAGATCATCGCCATGAGAAAAACGTTATCCATGGACAACGATTTCTCGATCAGAAAGCCGGTATAGAAATCCATACCGGAGGTGGCGCCTTTCATGTGCCAGACCCACAGGCCGAACAGCAGGCCCGCGGTGATATAGCCGCCGGACAGCAGCAGGCTTTCCTTGACGCCGATTTCACGATGCTCACGGTGCAGCACCCCGAGGTCGAAGACCAGCAGGCTGACGACGATGGTGATGAAGATGAGCCAGAACCAGGCGGGTGTGCCGAGGAAGTCGGCGGTGAGGAACGGTACTAGGGTGCTCATGAGCCCCTCCTAAGTCAGAGTTGTACAAACTGCAACTCCGACATGGCAGCCTGGTAGCTGTCAGAGGGGCCCGGCGTCGCAGCGCCAATCTAGCAGGCGCTGCGGGGTTCTCAAGTGGCGACTCGTTGCAAATTATAACGAGGCGAACACTCGGGAAATTCGCTTAAAAGTTCCCATCAGGCGAGAAATAAGTTGTTTCAGGCGCTTTCCCGAATAACGTCTGGCTTGTCACCCGGCGCCCACGCACTGCCCCGCAGACGGCTGGCATCCCTGGCTGGCGGCAGGCCGAACAGGCGCGCGTAGTCACGGCTGAACTGCGATGGGCTTTCGTAGCCCACGCGGTAGCCGGCGCCCGCGGCATCCAGCGCTTCGGCGACCATCAGGCGGCGGGCCTCCTGCAGGCGCAAGTGGGTGCGAAATTCCAGCGGGCTCATGGCCGTGACCGCCTTGAAGTGGGCGTGAAAGGTCGAGCGGCTCATGCCGGCGATCTCGGCCATATCGTCGATTCGGCAGGCCTCGGCGTAATGGCCGCGTAACCAGACGATGGCCTTGGCGATCTGGCTCAGGCGGCTGTCGGCCCTGACCATCTGCCGCACCATGGCCCCGCCACTGCCGACCAGCAGGCGGTAGAGGATCTCGCGCACCGTCAGTGGCGCCAGCTCGGCGATATCGCCGGGCGCGTCCAGCAGGCAGGCGAGCCGGGCGGCGGCATCGAGCAGTTCAGGCGTGGTCTCGCCAAGCTGGATGCCGGCGGCAGGTGCGCCGTCCTTGTCGTCGGCCGGGTAACGCAGAGCCAGGTCACTGAGCACGGTCATGTCCAGATCGACCACCAGGCACAGGTAGGGCCGCTCCTCGCTCGCCTCGATCACCGAGCCCATGACCGGAACGTCCACGGAGGCGATCAGGTAATTGGCCGCATCGTAGACATAGGTCGTGGTGCCGGCCGTCACCTGTTTGCGGCCCTGGACGATCAGGCAAAGGGTCGGCTCGTAGACCACCGGCATCGGTACCGTCGGCGTGGCGGAACGCACAAGGCTGATGCCGGGGATCGGGGTCGGCTGGATGCCGTCACCCGGGGTATGGCGGCCGATGATCTGTACCAGCTTGTGCAGCGAATCCATGGCATCTCCTTCGATAACCAGGGTTTTACAAGGTTTTTCAAACGGATGATCGGATAAGTATCCGCGACGATCCGGTTACGAACACAGAGTGCCGCACGGGCAGACTCGTTCACGACAGATCGGCAGCCCGGCTCACCTTGCCACCCAGCGGGCAGGCGAAGGCTTGGCAACGAGCCCGAGCCAGCATAGGCCAGGCACGCCGATCAGGCAGCCCAAACCACAAGAGAGACTCCAGCCATGCGTATTGCAACCCTGCGTAACACCCGTGCTGCGGCCCTGTGCGGGGCCCTGCTGTTCGCTGCTCTGTTGCCGAGCCTGGGCCAGGCCAACGCCAGCAGCGAGATCGAGGCCCGCAACAAGCAGGCGGTCAGCCAGGCCTTCGAGCGCTGGGCAGCCGGCGGCACCACGTTCTTCAGCGACATCCTGACGCCCGATGTGGTGTGGACCATCAAGGGCTCTGGCCCCAGCGCCGGCGTCTATCGCGGCGTGGACGCCTTCGTGGCCGAGGCGGTACGGCCCTTCGTCGCCCGCCTGTCCACACCGGTCCGCCCGGTCAGCAAGCAGGTGTGGGCCGATGGCGACCACGTGATCATCCAGTGGGACGGCACCGGCATGGCACGCGATGGCCAGCCCTATCGCAACAGCTATGCATGGATCTTCCGCATGCGCGACGGCAAGGCCTACGAGGTGTCGGCCTACCTCGACCTGCCGGCCTATGACGACGTGCTGCAGCGCATTCCCGACCCGGCATGACGGCCATGAACTGCCGAGCAACCTGCCTGCGCGCCCTGCTGCTGGGCGCACTCCATCTGGCGGCAGCCACTGCGCTGCTCGCCTCCCCCTCAACCACTGCGGCCACGCCGCCCAGCCAGGAGAACGCCATGTCTCAGCATCCCTACGTGGGCATGTGGGTCACCGACGACGGTCAGATCCGCCACGAACTACTGCCCAACAACCGCTACGACGAAGCGCGCGGCACAAGGGAAAGTGCCTATCAGGGTCGATACGAGGTGAGCGGCACGCATATCGATTACTGGGACGACACCGGTTTCACCGCCGATGGCGAGTTCGTCGACCGCGATACGCTGCACCACGGTGGCATGATCTTCCGCCGTCGTTAGCCAAATGCAGGCCGCCTCACGTGGCGGCCTGGCTATTTTCAGCCGGCGGTGTCGATCAGCAACTCGGGTTCGTGGCTGACCGGGAAATTCATCGAGCGGGCGATAAAGCACATTTCATGGGCCTGATGATGCAGCGCGCGGGCCTTTTGCAGATCGCTTCCAGCAGCCAGGGTCACCCTGGGCCGCAGCACTACCGAGGTGAACTGCCCGGCACCATCGGCCTGTTCGAGCATCGCGCCCTGGGCATTGTCTTCGTAGGCGTTCACCACGATACCGGCGCCAGCACAAAGCCCGAGATACCAGAGCTTGTGACAGGCGGACAGCGACGCGACCAGCAGTTCCTCGGGGTTCCAGCGTGCTGGATCACCGCGAAAACTCGGGTCGGATGAACCGTCGATGGGCGCCTTGCCCTTTGCCTCGATGCTGTGCGCCCGGCTGTAGCCGCGATGGGACGCGGTGCCGCTGCCCTGGTTGCCGGTCCAGGTCACGCGTACGTCGTAGTGATGCTGCTTTTCCGCCATTTGATGCCCCTTGGATGATGGTCAATCTGCTCGGCGAGCCTAGGGTCTGTTGCCGTTTCACGCACGGCCGCGCCGGAGCCCCTTTTGTCGCGAGGTAAGGGCCGCGCCCGCTCCCGGCGGGCTTGCGGCATTTCCCACATCCATGTGGGTCACACAGCCGCGAAGTTTAGCTAGCTAAATGAGCCGGCGAGAAACGCAGCATCGCGACAAAACAGTCCCGGCCCTACGGGTGGGGCCGCCTAGGTTGTGCGGGAAATCTCGCCATGCGTCGTTGGAGGACTTGGCAAGGGAAAACGCGGACGGCTAGTCCATTACCTGCGTCCTCCGCCTAGCGGATCGCCGCCCGGCCTGGCGAGATTTCTCGCGACAACGCGGCTCGCGTTGAAACGGCAACAGACCCTAGCGCTTTCGCGCGCTCGACGGTTGTACGTTTCGCTGATTTTCGGGCAGCCAAAAGCGCTCTGTTCGCTCTTCGATCGAGGGGAGTGCATGACGACAGAAGCACTGACATTGCATCAGTACGGAGCTTGCGACGGTGGAGCAGTTAGCGGGCGCCGGCCTGGATGATCAGCGCCCGACAACCGCAGCGTCTCGGGGCGGCTGCCCGCCCCGAGACGTCTGCATCACTGCTCGCGCGTCACCCGCCAGATGGTGTTGGACAGGTCATCGGCGATGATCAGCGCGCCTTTCGGGTCGACCGTCACGCCCACCGGGCGGCCACGGGTCTTGCCGTCATCGCCGCGGAAACCGGTGGCGAAGTCGATGGGTTCGCCAGCCGGGCGGCCATCGGCAAAGGGCACGAAGATCACCTTGTAGCCCACCGGGTTGTCGCGGTTCCAGCTGCCGTGTTCCCCGACGAATACGCCGTTGGCGAACTGCTCGCCCATCTCCGGGATGGAGAAGTCGACGCCGAGTGCGGCCACGTGGGAGCCGAGGGCGTAGTCCGGCTTGATGGTGATGTCGACCATTTCCGGCTTGTGCGGCTGCACGCGGGTGTCGGCATTCGGGCCCCAGTAGGCGTAAGGCCAGCCGTAGAACTTGCCCTCCTGCACCGAGGTCAGGTAGTCGGGCACCAGATCCGGGCCCAGCTCGTCACGCTCGTTGACCACGGCCCACAGCTGGCCGGTTTCCGGCTGGATGGTCAGTGCAGTCGGGTTGCGCAGGCCGGTCGCATAGGGCTTGTGCATGCCGCTCGCGGCGTCGATCTGCCAGACCAGCGCGCGGTCGGCCTCGACCTCCATGCCGCGCTCGCCGATGTTGCTGTTCGAGCCGATGCCGACGTACAGGTAACGGCCATCGGGGCTGATGGTCATCGCCTTGGTCCAGTGGTGGTTGATCTCTTTCGGCAGGTCGGTGACCTTAGTCGGCGCGCCGCTGGCCTGGGTCTGGCCGTCCTGGTAGTCGAAGCGCACCACGGCGTCCTGGTTGGCCACGTACAGGTTGCCCTCGTGGAAAGCCAGGCCATAGGGCGCGTTGAGGTTCTCGGCGAACACCGTCTGGGTTTCGTAAGTGCCGTCACCGTCGGCGTCGCGCAGCAGGGTCAGGCGGTTACCGCCTTTGACCTTGGTATTGCCCTGGGCCTTGATATAGCTGGCGATCACGTCCTTGGGCTTGAGCTTGGCGGCGTTGCCGCCACGGCCTTCGGCCACCAGGATGTCGCCATTGGGCAGCACCAGGGTCTGGCGCGGAATCTTCAGGTCGGTGGCGATCGCGGTGATGCTGAAACCGTCCGGCACCGCGGGCTTTTTATCGCCCCACTGCGCCGGCTCGGCGATCTTCATGCTCGGCAACAGGCCGCGTTGCGGTTCCGGCAGCTTGGGGTCGGGACCGCGCTCGATGGTGGAGTCCGCTTCGCCGCCACAGGCGCCGAGCAGCAGCGCCATGCTCAGGGTAGTCAGTGCGCCTGCAGTTCTCATCGCTCACCTCCCGAACGCAGGTTGCTCAGGCCCAGCCAGGCAGTGATCACCGCCAGCACGGCGACGATGGCCGACAGCACCAGGCCGGTGGGCATCACCGCCCAGGCGTCCTTGGCGTGCTCGAAGGCGTTGATCAGCCCGACCACCCAGGTGACCAGCAGCAACAGGAAATACAGCACCGGACGACCAGCCTTGCGCTCGGCACCGACCAGGTTGGCCAGGGCGAACAGCAGCGCCAGACCGGCGAACAGCAGCCCGCCAGCGATCAACCAGGCCGCGAAGTTGGCCCACTGGATCTGGAAGCTGTTGTAGTAGGCGATATCGCTGAGCAGCGCGCCGAGAAACAGCGGAACGGTGCCGGCCAGCAGCATCGCGTGCAGCGGCCCTGGCCTGTATCGGTAGTCGGGGTGAGTGGTAACGGTCACGGTGGCTCCTTAACGTTATCGTTCAGCGATTCCGGTTGACCGCCGGCAAAGGCACCGGCCGGTCAGGCTCGCGCTGACTGCGCATAGGGGAAGATTGCGCGACGAGAACGTTAGTTCACCTCCATTTCCGGTCGGAAATATCCTGCAAAATCCGCCGTAGCTCGGCTTCTGCCGATCGCGGGAGCGCCACGAAAACCTCCACCGGTAACGCTGCATCATCGGCGAGTGGGAATAACGCTCCTTGCAAGGCGTCTGGGCGAACACGCGGCTGACGCCTTGCAGGCGGATCAACCAAGCAGCCCCTTGAAGAACCGCGCGGCGTTTTCGTCGAGGGTGGCGATGTCGTAACCGCCCTCCTGCACCACCACGCAGGGCAGGCCAAGAGCGCGGATGCGCCGGCCCAGTTGCTCGAAACCAGCGTGGCTGACCGCGACCTTGGACTGCGGGTCGTTCTCGTAGATATCGAAGCCCAGCGAGAGCACCAGCACCTGCGGCGCGAAGGCGATGATCGCCTGCTCGGCCTGGCTCAGGTAACCGAAAAAATCCGCCTCGCTGGCGCCATGGGGCATCGGCAGATTGAGGTTGTAGCCCAGGCCAACACCGGCACCACGCTCGTCATCGAAGCCGGCCACCACCGGGTAGAAGTTGGTCGGGTCGCCGTGGATGGAAACGTACTGCACGTCGTCGCGCTGGTAGAAGATCTCCTGGATGCCCTGGCCATGGTGCATGTCGGTGTCGAGGATGGTGACCCGCTGGAAGCTGGCGCGCAGCACCTGGGCAGCAATGGCCGCGTTGTTGAGAAAGCAGAAGCCGCCGGCCGCCTCGGCGCGCGCGTGGTGACCCGGCGGGCGACACAGCGCGTAGGCCTGGGGCTCACCATCGCGCACGGCCAGGGCGGCGGCAACGGCGGCCTGGGCCGACCAGTAGGCGGCCGTCCAGGTGTGCTCGCCGATCGGGCAACTGCCGTCGGCCAGGTAGCGCGCGGTCTTGCCGAGAATGCCGCGTAGCGGGTTGTTCTCGCGGATGAAGATGTTCGACATCACCTCGTCGCCCCAGTCCTCGTCGACCTCGTGCCACTGGGCGTAGGCGCTCTGCAGGTAATCCAGATAGGCGTCGCTGTGCACCGCGCGCAGCGGCGCGAGACCGTGGTCCGCCGGTTCGCTGACCGTGAAACCGAGCTGGCGGGCCATGGCCAGCAGCGGGTCGATGCGTGCAGGGATTTCCTGGGGCTCGCGCATCTGCCCGCGGGACAGGTAGCTGCGCGGGTGATGCAGGCGTTGCTGGGGATGGAAAAAGGTTTTCATGGCGATTATCCGTAGTCGTGGCCGACGGGGCGCGCGCCCGTCGGCGATTCAGTAACCCAGTTCGGGATCGACTTGATGATTCAGCGGCAGGCCGGCGTGCAGGCGCTGCAGGTTGTCGGCGATCTGCCGGGCGATGCAGGCGTCGGATGCCGCAGACGCCATGTGCGGCGTGATCCACACGCCGGGCGCCTGCCAGAGCGGCGAGTCGCGGTGCAATGGCTCGCTGGCGAATACATCCAGCAACGTGCCACGCAGCTGACCGCTGGCCAGCGCGTCGAGCAGATCGGCCTCGACCAGGTGCTCACCGCGGCCGCAGTTGATCAGCGCCGCGCCCTGGGCCAGATGCCCGAACAGTTCGCGGTTGAGCAGGCCGCGTGTGGTGGCGGTCAGCGGCAGCAGGTTGACCAGCAGGTCCAGGCCGTCGAGAAAAGCAGGCAACGCTTCGTCACCGGCAAAAGCGGCGATGCCGTCCAGCTCGCGCGCTGTGCGCGCCCAGCCGCGCACTCCATAGCCGGCCTCGGCCAGCCGCGCGGCTACCGGCGCGCCGATGGCGCCCAGGCCCATCACGCCGACCCGATAATCCCGCGCGGCGCGCTGCACCGGCCGCTGCCATTGCTGGCCAGCACGGCCATTGAGCACCTGGTCGAAACCGCGGTGAAAATGCAGCACGCCCCAGTGCACGTATTCGGCCATGCCCAGCGAGTGATCGGGATCGACCACCCGACACACGGGAAGCCCGGCAGGCCGGGAGCGATCATGCTCGAGGTGGTCGACGCCCGAGCCGATCGAGTGGATCAGGCGCAAGGCCGGCAAGGAACCCAGGCTGCCCTCGGCGGGGTACCAGCAGGCCGCCACCTCGGCCCGCTCGGCACCCGGTTCATGCGGACGCAGCACCTTGAGCTCGGGCGCGTGGCAGGCGAACACAGCGGCGAGCCAGTCCTCGAGCGGCTGCTCGCGGCACAACAACACGACGCTGGGCATCGGCTCAGCGGCACCAGTCATCGCGCTGCTCCTCGATCAGGCTCAGGGCGGCCTGCCAGGCCAGGTCGATGATGCCGTCGATGCCATCGCGGGCGAACTGCGCCGCGGTATGCCGACAGACTTCCTCACTGGGGATATTCAGCGCCACGCCGGCCGACATCGCCTGAATCTGCGCCTGACAGGCGCGCTCCAGGAAATAGATCTCGTGAAAGGCATGGGCCACGCTCTGCCCGCCGGCCAGCAGGCCGTGGTTGCGCAGAATCATCGCCTTGTGGCTGCCCAGGTCCGCCACCAGGCGCACGCGCTCTTCGAGCGACAGCGCGATACCTTCATAGGTGTGGTACGCCAGGTGGCCATGGAACTTCAGCGCATGTTGGGTCAGCGGCAGCAGGCCATCGCGCTGGGCCGCCACGGCCATGCCGGCGGCGGTATGGGTGTGCACGATGCAGCACATGTCCGGGCGGGCCTCGTGGATTGCCGAATGGATGACGAAACCGGCAGCGTTGACCCGTCGCTCGCCGCTCAGGCGATCCACCACATTGCCCTGCAGGTCGATCAGCACCAGGTCGCTGGCACGCATCCTCTCGAACGCCACGCCGTAGCGATTGATCAGAAAATGATGCTCGGGGCCCGGCACCCGCAGCGTGATATGGGTGTCGATCAGGTCGGTCATGCGGTAATGGGCGACCAGCCGGTACAGGGCGGCCAGGTCGCAGCGCGCCTGCCATTCGGCGTCGCTGATGATCTCGGGTTTGCTCATGGGGTCACGACCTTCGGGTTGGACGGGCTGAGGGTGTGGCGCTCCTGAGCCCGCAGGTGGGCCAGGCCGATCACGCCGACCAGCGACATGAACGCGAGCACGCTGAAGAACAGCGCCAGCGGCAGCCATTGACCGGCGAACTGCCCGGCCAGGTAGGTGCCGATCAGCGGCGTGAGGCCGCCGGTCAGGCCACTGCCCAGCTGATAGGCGATGGAAATGCCCGAGTAACGCACCTGGGCCGAAAAGGCCTCGGCCATATAGCCGGCGATCGCCGAATACAGGGCCGCCAGCAGCAACACCGCCAGAGCGATGCCGGCGGTCATGTAGACCAGGTTGCCGGTCTGCACGAGCAGGAACATCGGGTACGGCACCAGCATGCACAGTGCCGCCACCCACTTCAGGAAGCGCCCCTCACCGAAGCGCTCGGCCAGCAGCGCCGAGCACGGCTGGGAGAGGAACTGCAGGATGGTGACCAGGAACAGGCAGTCGAGGATGGTCGACTTGGAGATGCCCTGGTACTGGGTAACGTAGGTGATCATGAAGGTGTTGGTGAAGAAGAAGCCGCCCGAGCCGATGGTCACCGCGGCGGCGGCGAACAGGATCTGCCGCCAGTTGTGGCGCAGCACGTCCCTGACCGGGCTCTCGGAGGTCTGCTTCTGCTCCTTGACCTTGGCGAACTCCGGCGACTCCGGCACGCCGAAGCGAATCGCCAGGCCCACCAGCATCAGCACGCCACTGAGCAGGAACGGCACGCGCCAGCCCCAGCTCATCAACGCTTGCTGATCCATCTCGCTGATGGCGCGAAAGGCGATCAGTGCCAGCAGCAGGCCCGCCGGGCTGCCCAGCTGGGCGAAGGAAGCGAAGAACACCTTGCGGCCCTTGGGTGCGTGTTCGCTGGCCATCAGCACCGCGCCGCCCCACTCGCCGCCCACCGAGATGCCCTGCAGGAAACGCAGCGCCACCAGGCCGACCGGCCCCCAGATGCCAGCCTGGGCATAGGTCGGCAGCAGGCCGATGCAGGTGGTGGCCACGCCCATCAGCACCATGGTGAACAGCAGCATCTTCTTGCGCCCCAGGCGGTCACCCAGATGGCCGAACACCACACCGGCGAACGGCCGGGCGATAAAGCCGACGGCGAAGGTAGCGAACGCCGCCATGGTGCTCAGTACCGCGTTGTCGCTGGGGAAGAACAGCTGCCCGAGCACCAGCGCAGCGGCGAAGGCGTAGATGTAGAAGTCGTAGAACTCGATGGTGGTGCCGATGAAGGCGGCCGCCGCGGCACGACGCGGCGTGGAGGTTGGGGTGGTCATCGCAGGCTCCCGGATTCGTTTTTATAGGCAGGAGAAAAAGCACATCCCCGGTAGGGATCGGTCGCACTCTGGCGGTGCATTGTCAGATCATGCCCCCGGCCCTATGCTAAGCAAAGCTTCTAATTTCAATACTCAAGTATAAGAAAAACGGATAATCGCACCTGCCATGAACCCTGGAAATCGCAACCCCGAGGCGCGCCGTTTTCTCAATGACCGGCTGGACTGGAACCTGTTGCGTACCTTCCTGGTGATCGGCCAGGAAGGCAGCATCAGCCGCGCCGCTGCGCGACTGCACCTGAGCCAGCCAGCAGTGAGCCAGGCGCTAAAGCGCCTCGAGGAGCAGCTGGAAAGTGCCCTGATCATTCGCAGCGGGCCGCGTATCGCCCTGTCCAAGGCTGGCGAGGAAGTCATGCAGATCGCTGCCGAGCTGTACGGCACCGTGTCGCGCCTGGGCCCGGCACTCGACGCGCCGGAGGAAACCGTCGCCGGCAAGATCCGCATCCTGATGATCAGCCGCATCGAATCGCGCTTCTACGACGACTTTCTGGCCAATTTTCACGTCGATTACCCGCGGGTCGAATTCGAGTTCGATGTGTTGCGCAGCTCTGACGTGGTCAGCGCGCTGCTGCAGAAGACCGCCTCCTTTGGCCTGAGCCTGTGCCGCACGCCGCAGCCGCGCCTGGAGCAACGGGTGATGCTCCAGCAGCGCTACGCGTTCTTCTGCGGCAAGCGCCACGCCCTGTTCGGCCGCAAACACCTGAAGCTGGCCGACCTGAAAAGCGAGAACTTCGTGAGCTTCACCAGCGATCAGATCGGCGGCAACCTGTCGCCGCTGACCATCTTCCGCGATCAGCAGGGCTTTACCGGGCGCATCGTGGCGTCCTCGCCGAGCCTTGATGAAATCCGCCGCCTGGTGGCAGCCGGTTATGGCATCGGCTGCCTGCCGGAACATATCGTCGCCAAGGACGTGCAGGCCGGCGAAGTGTGGCGCCTGCCGCCGGCCGAGGGAGTGATCGATGTGAATGTGTACCTGCTGTGGAACCGCGAGCAGAAACGCACCCATGCCGAGGCGGTGTTTCTGGAGCGCTTCGAGCAGGCGCTGCTGGCCACCGACGTGCGCAACAGGTTTTGAGAGCCTGTTCATGATCCTTCAGTCCAGGTTCGGTGATTTCGGCAACAAAGTGGCGGAAGCGGCCGTTCGGCCGCTTTGGCTTTTGGGTGCTCCTCATGCCAGAGAATTATCAGGCGCTACCAAGTGCCCCTCCAGGAGGCCGAGTGGAATCATTGTGCAGGGGGACGAGCCGCATGGATGCGGCGAGAGGCCTGATGGGCCATGGATGGCTCCTCCAGGCCGGCCCCCGGAACAATGATGGAACGAGGGAACCCCAGCGAAGCTGGGGCCGGATGTCGGGGCTAGACCTTTTGGTTTCTTTTGGGGCGATGCCAAAAGAAACCCGCTCGACAGAGCGGAACCGAACGTAAGAGCAATGCGATAACGATGGCAAACCACTGCTCAAGCATGCGCAGCGAGCTGTCCAGAAAACTCGAGGCTAAAGCCTCTCCCACAATGGCTTTACTCACCGTCCGCTTCTGCCTTATACCCGCCGCTTCAGGCACATAAGGATCGTGAACAGGTTGTGAGGCGAGCGGCGCCATGGCCGCCCGCTAGAGTCTCAGTCCGCCGCGGGCTCGCCGTAGCGCCAGCGAATGAAATGGTGCAGGGTCAGCAGGCCGCAGATGATTACCAGTGGAATCAGCAGCACCCCGGAAAGAATCGAGCCCCACCAGGCCACGCCGCTCTGCCAGGTCTGGCCCTTGCCGGCCGCTACGAAGGCCAGGCGGGTATCCACTTCGCCAAAGCGTGCATCCGGGTTGAGCACCTGCACCTGCAGCCGATAATCACCGGGCTGCATGGGAATGCGCGCCACCGCGCGAGTGATCTGGTCGCTGCCATAGCTGGTCAGCTCCTCGCCCAGCGAGCCCTGCCCTTCGGACGCCAGCTCACCGGCCGGGGTGAGCAGCTTCCAGGCCAGGGTCATCGGCGCCGGCGGGTATTCGACCCACTGCTCGTTCTCCCAGATCGGCCCGCCAGACAGCTTGCGCACCGTGAACAGCGGCAACTCGCCCGTGGAGAACACCACCGCCAGGGTATCGAACTCGAGCGTGCGCACCTTGACCGGCAACTCGACGGTTTCGCCCTCGTCGAGGCGCACCGGGGCGTCGAGCGGCAAGGTGGTCGCCCAGACGAAGAACAGCCGCAGCGCTACAACCAGCAGCAACAGACTCAAGCCCGCGCTGCCCCACAGAACCGCTTTACCCTTGTGACTCAATGTCGACTCCTACTGCCGCTGCGAAAACACCAGCGCAAGGCTACTCGATAAGCCCGCTTGGATTCACCTGCGCCAATGCGTCGCACCCTGCTACGCCACCGCAAATGGGCCAGGCCGCAAAAGCTTCGTGAATATTGCCGCTCATGTTAACTGCCGCTCTTGCGCCGACAACGCAACGGACGCCACGAAGCAAAGCCATGCTCAAACGCAGCGCGCAACCTGCTACTGGTTGGCCTGTAAACCGCCTACTGCGGCAAGCACTGGCGAATGGCCTCGATGGCCGCCTCGACATCCTCGAGCGTGGTGTAGCGCCCCAGGCTCAGGCGGATGCTGCGATACGCCTGGGTGGCGTCCAGCCCCAGCGCCAGCAGCACGTGCGACGGTGCGCTACTGGCCGAATTGCACGCCGACGTGGAGGAGAATGCCAGGCTGCCGCTGAGGCTCTCGACGTTGAACCAGGGGTGGTCGATGCACAGGTTCAGGGTGTGCGGTACCCGCTGCCTGGCACACCCGTTGAGACGCACGCAAGGCAGGCTCGACAGGCCTTCGCGAAGCTGCTCGGCGAGCCCGGCGATACGCCGGTTTTCCTCTTCCATCACCTCGCCCGCCCGTGCGAACGCACTGCCCATGCCGACGATCTGGTGGGTAGCCAGGGTGCCGGAGCGCAGCCCCTGCTCATGGCCGCCACCATGGATCTGCGCCTGGATCAGCCCGCGCGCCCGCTCACCCACGTAGAGCGCGCCGATGCCTTTGGGGCCATAGCTCTTGTGCGCGGAGAACGACATCAGGTCCACCGCCAGGCTGGCCAGGTCGATCGCCACTTTGCCGGTGGCCTGGGCAGCGTCGACATGAAACAGCGCGCCGCGCTGACGCACCCGTTCGCCAATCGCGGCGATATCGGTGAGGGTGCCCAGCTCGTTGTTGACGCACATCAGCGACACCAGCAGGGTGTCGTCACGCAGCGCCGCCGCCACGGCCTCGGGCTGGATCAGGCCCTCGCCGTCCGGCTGCAGCCAGGTGACCTCGAAGCCGTCGAGCTCCAGCTGCCGGGCGGTATCCAGCACGGCCTTGTGTTCCAGGCTGCTGGTCACGATATGCCGGCGCCCCTGCGCCGTGGCTGCCACACCCTTGAGCGCCAGGTTGTTGGATTCGGTGGCACCGGATGTCCACACCAGGTTGTCGGCGCTGGTACCGACCAGTTCGGCGACCTGCCGGCGCGCCTTTTCCACGGCACGGCGTGCGCGCTGGCCGAACGAGTGCGAGGCCGACGCCGGATTGGCGAAGGTACTATCGCGGCCCATATGGGCCAGCATGTGCCGGATCACCTCATCGTCGATGGGCGTGGTGGCGGCGTAGTCGAAGTAGCGCTCAGTCATGGGATAAAGGCCGTGTGGATCAACAGAGGTGCCGCCTGGAGCAGCGGATCGGAGGGAATATGCTAAGAGAACGGCCAGGAAAATAGATTGATATTTGCCGGCCCGCAGCCAGCGAATAAGAAACTATTATTCGAAAACAGGCATATAAACGGAAAATATTTCCATGATTATCCGCTTACGTGCTTTGCTTATTCCACGATCATCTTAACGGGGCACATCATGGACAAGTTCGACCACGCCATCCTCGGTCTCCTGCAGCACGACTGCACCCTGGCCCTGGGTGAACTGGCCGAGCGCGTGGGCCTGAGCAACACCGCCTGCTGGCGGCGCATCCAGAAGCTCGAGGAAAGCAAGGTGATCCGCGCCCGCGTGGCGCTGCTCGAGCCGCGCCAGGTCGGTGTACCGGTCACGGTATTCGCCTTCGTGCGCACCAATCAGCACAACGCCGACTGGCTCAAGCAGTTCCACCAGAAGGTGGCCGCCATCGACGAGGTGGTGGATTTCTACCGGCTGGCCGGGGTGACCGATTACCTGCTGCGCGTGGTGGTGCCGGACATCGAAGGCTACGACGCCGTTTACAAGCGGCTGATCGAGATTCCCGGCATCGCCGACGTCAGCTCCAGCTTCGCCATGGAACGCATCAAGTCGACCACCGCCCTGCCCTTGCCTGCCAGTTTCTAACGCCGCCTCCCCATAATCCGGGTCACCCGGCTATCGCACTCAGGCGTGGTTCAGGTACCAGCGCCAGTCCTGTTCGCCGACCTCGCCCATGAACTGCCGGTACTCGGTTTTCTTGATCGCCAGGAACACCTTGAGGAATTCCTCGCCCAGAGCTTGGCGAGCCCAGGTCGATCCTTCCAGGGCGCGCAGTGCGGTAAGCCAATCGGTGGGCAGGAATTCGGTGGCCTGCTCGTAGCCGTTGCCGACGATGGCGGCGCCCGGGTCGATCTGTTCGCGAATACCGTGGTGGATGCCGGCGAGAATCGCCGCGGCCGCCAGGTACGGGTTGGCGTCGGCGCCACAGATGCGATGTTCGATATGCCGGCTGACGGCCGGGCCACCTGGCACGCGGAACGACACGGTGCGGTTGTTCACCCCCCAGCTCTTGGCCAGTGGCGCGTAACTGTTGGCCTGGAAGCGGCGGAACGAGTTGGCGTTGGGGCAGAAGATCGCCAGCGAATCGAGCAGCGTGGCCATCATGCCGCCGATGGAGTGACGCAGCAGCGGTGTGCCCTGCGGATCTTCACAGGCGTACAGGTTGTTGCCCTGCTCGTCGGCCAGGCTGACGTGCATGTGCATGCCGCTGCCGGCCAGATCGCCGAACGGCTTGGCCATGAAGCAGGCCTGCAACCCATGCTTGTTGGCCACGCCCTTGACCAGGCGCTTGTAGCGGATGCCCTCGTCGACGGCCTGCAGCGCGTCGAAACGGTGCTCCAGGGTCAGCTCGAGCTGGCCCGGCGCGTACTCGGAAATCGCCGTGCGTACCGGCAGGCCCTGGGCTTCGCAGGCCGCGTACAGGTCGTCGAGGAACGGCTGCACCTGCTCCAGCTCGTACACGCCGTACACCTGCGGCGCCTCGGGGCGCACGCCGTTCATCTGCACCGCCGGTTGCGGGCGGCCGTTGGCGTCGCGCTGCTTGTCGAGCAGGTAGAACTCCAGTTCCACGGCCATCACCGGATGCAGGCCGTCGGCCTTGAGGCGCTCGATCACCCGCACCAAGGCATGCCGCGGGTCGGCGGGCGCGGCAGGCAGCCCCTGGGTCGGGTGCATGCTCACCTGCAACTGCCCGGTGGGCGTGCTGCGCCAGGGCTGCAGGGTCAGGCTGCCGGGCAGCGGGTAGGTCCAGCAGTCGGCGTCGGCCACTTCCCAGACCAGGCCGGTGGCTTCGACGTCTTCACCCTGAACGGTCAGGGCCAGGATCGAGCTGGGCAGCGGGCGACCGTTCTGGTAGATCGCCAGCAGCTCTTCACGGTGCAGCAGCTTGCCACGCGGAATGCCGTTGGCATCGATCAGCATCAGCTCGATGCTGCGCACCTCGGGGTGGGCGGCGAGAAAGTCGCGGGCTTCCTGGATGTCGGCGAATTGCATGATCAGTACTCGTAAGGGATTGCGGGAAACACCGGCGTGATCTCCAGGACCAGGCCGGTCGATTGGCTAGGCACGGGCACCTGGGATTGCCAGCAGCTCGGTCAGCCCTTCATCGAGGGTGGCGAGCAGCATGTCGACATCGGCGCTGGTGGTGTCGGGGCAGCACAGGGTCATGTTGTGGAACGGCGTGATGAGGATGCCACGGTTGATCAAGTACAGGTGCAGGGCCATCTGCAGGCTGTCATGGAAGGCCGCTTCGGCCTCGGCACCGGTTTTCGGCGAGGTGGCGCAGAACTGGAATTCGCAGCGCGCGCCCAGCTCGGTGACCGACCAGTTCAGGCCGTGCTTGCTCACCAACGTGCGCAGCCCGGCAGCCAGGCGTGCGGCCAGCGGCAGCATGTGGGCATAGGCGGCAGGCGTCATCACCTGTTCCAGGTTCACCCGCATGCAGCGCATGGCCAGGGCGTTGGCCGACAGCGTGGTGCCCATGCCGCTATGACCGTGGCCGTGGCTGGTTTCGCTGGCGTGCTGCTGGGCCAGGCGCATGGCCTGAGCCATTTCGTGGCTGCAACCGTATACCGAGCACGGCACGCCACCGGCGATCGGCTTGCCGAGGGTGATGAAGTCCGGCTTGAGGTTCCAGGCTTTGGTGCAGCCGCCGGCACCGGTGGAGATGGTGTGGGTTTCGTCGATGATCAGCAGGCTGCCGTACTGCGTGCTCAACTCGCGAACCTTGTCCATGAAGCCTGGCTCGGGCAGTACCATGCCGATATTGGTCATCGCCGGTTCGCAGAGAATCGCTGCCACGTCGCCCTGGGCGAGTGCCGCTTGCAGCGCGGCGACATCGTTGAACGGCACGGCGCGGCTGGTCTTGGCCAGATTGCGGGCCTGACCGATCAGGCCACCGCGGTGCACGGTGCGGCCCTCCTTGCAGCGCACCATCACGTCGTCGACGGTGCCGTGGTAACAGCCGTCGAACACCAGCAGCACCTTGCGGTTGGTGATCGCACGGGCCCAGCGAATCACGAAACGGTTGGCGTCGGTGGCGGTGGTCGCCACCTGCCAGAACGGCAGGCCGAAACGCTCGGCGAGCAGTTCGCCGGCGATGATCGCGTCTTCGCCGGGCAGCATGGTGGTCAGGCCGTTGGCGCCCTGCTCGGCGATGGCCTTGGCTATCGGGTCCGGCGAATGGCCGAACATGCTGCCGGTGTCGCCCAGGCAGAAGTCGATGTACTCGTGGCCGTCGACGTCATAGAAGCGCGCGCCCTTGGCATGGCTGACGAACAGCGAGCTGGGCATCGACCAGTCGCTCATCCAGTGCATGGGTACGCCGCCGAACAGCGACTTGCGCGCACGCTTGGCCAGCTCGACGGATTTCGGGTTGCGCTGCAGAAAACGCTCACGTTCGCCTGCGGCGAAGGTTTCGACGGCTTTATCGTTGATGCCACTCTGGTACATGGGAAGCTCCTATTGTTTTCAATTGGGTCGGCGCAGCGCTCAGTTGCCGGCCGACACACCGCAATCGATGGCCAGGTCGGCGCCGGTGATCGACCGCGCACCGCTCTGGCACAGAAAGAACGCCAGGTCGGCCACTTCGCCGGGCTGGATAAAGCGCGCCGCCTCGCCTTGCGGGTACTTGGCCAGCAGCTCCTGGTAATAGGCGGCCATGTCGCCATTGCCGTAGCGCTCGGCCTGGAACCTGAGCATCGGGGTTTCCACATCGCCCGGTGACACGCTGTTGCAGCGCACCCCATCGGGGGCCAGGTCCAGTGCCAGGGCCTTGGTCATGAGGGTCACCGCGCCCTTGCTGGCGCAGTAGGCAGCGGCATTGCGGTTGCCCTGGCGGCCGGCGTCACTGGAGATGTTGACGATGGCGCCCTTGCCCTGGCGCAGCGCCGGGATGCTGGCCGAGCACATGAAGAAGGTGGCCTTGAGGTTGACGTCCAGCACGATGTCGAAGTCCTCTTCGCTGAACGACTCCACCGGCCCTTCGCGCCATACCCCGGCGCAGTTGACCAGGGCGTCCAGGCGGCCACGGCCGGCCAGCAGCGCGGCGACCACCCCGCGGCAGGCGTCGGGCTTGCGGATGTCCGCAGCCTGGGCGCCGGCAAGCTTGCCCTCGGCTTGCAGGGCGGCGAGTGCGCTGGCGTTCAGGTCGGTGCCGAACACCGCCCAGCCGCCCGCTGTGAAACGCTCGCACATGGCCTGGCCGATACCGCCCAGGGCACCGGTAATCAGAACGACGGGTTGCATCGGTTCACTCCTCGGCTTGGCAAGCCGCTTGAGATAGGTAACTAGGGAGAGGGGGCCTGGCGCTCAGGGCGCCTTGTTCTCGATCAGGCTGTTACCGCCATCGATAACCAGTGTCTCGCCAGTGATGTAGCTGGCTTCGGGAGACGCCAGGAAAGCCACCGCAGCGGCGACTTCTTCGGGATGGCCGGCGCGCCCCACCGGCACATAGGCAGCGGCACGTACTTCTTCCGGCAGGCTGGCTGCAGTGGCAATCCAGCCAGGCGCTACGCAGTTCACGGTGATGCCTTGCCCCGCCACTTCCAGCGCCAGCGACAAATTGAGGCCGACCATGCCGGCCTTGGCCGCGCTGTAGCCGGCCTCACAGGGGTTGCCAACCCTGGTGCCGGTCACCGAGCTGACGTGCACCACGCGGCCATAACCACGCTGCTGCATGCCCGGCAGCACGGCACGGGTCAGCAGGAAGGCAGTGGTCAGGTTGCGCGAGAGCGACAGGTTCCAGTCAGCGAGGCTCATCTTGGCGACTTCGACCATCGGTTCGACGCTGCCCTGCATGGTCATGCCC
>JAAIGF010041493.1_pt1 | contig 32330 bp, 23 predicted proteins | sample 6487441 | NCBI WGS metagenome assembly JAAIGF01 (sample SAMN13974129, study PRJNA590717) | phyllosphere metagenome | biome: pepper field; feature: multiple bacterial spot infested pepper fields; material: pepper leaves; isolation source: leaves from pepper fields | host: Capsicum annuum ... | reverse complement strand
TTTATTCGACCAGCGGATAAAAAATCTGTTCACTCAGTGTGAAATTTAGTAACATAGAAGTAGCCGGTAGATTCCGAGACTATTACAGTGAGGTGCAAGTGCATGAAGTTTAGCGAGTTTACTTACCAGCGCCCAGATATGGATAAGCTGAAAACAGATTTTGATCTACTATTAACCCGCTTTAAGGAAGCATCTAGTTTTGCGGAGCAGGACGAAGCGATGGCGGCGATTAATAAGCTAGCCAATACCTTTTCAACTCAGACTCAGCTCGTATCCGTTCGTCACTCCATTAATACGGAAGACGAATTTTACAAAGCAGAGCAGGAATTTATGGATGAAGTCGGCCCTGTATTTCAGGAGTACATAGATAGCTATTACAAGGCGCTTGTACACTCTGCTTTCCGTAGTGAGCTAGAGCAGAAATGGGGTAAGCAGTTGTTTGACTCTGCGGAGTTGACACTGAAAACGTTCCATCCGGATATCATTGCTGATCTGCAGCAGGAGAACAAGTTGGCTACCGCTTACAGTCAATTGATTGCTTCTGCCAAAATTCCATTTGAAGGCGGCGAGTATACGTTGTCTCAACTGGAGCCATTCGCACAGTCCAAGGATCGTTCGATGCGTCAGCGTGCGGGCGAAGCAAGATATGGATTTTATGCAGCAAACAGCGAAGAACTGGATCGTATCTATGATGAGCTGGTCAAGGTACGTACAGGAATCGCACGCAAGCTGGGATATAATACGTTTACTGAACTAGCTTATGCACGTATGGGACGTACCGATTATGGTCCTGAGCAAGTAGAAGCATTCCGTAAACAGGTGCAACAATATATTGTACCTGCAACGACTCGGCTTAAAGAGCGTCAGCGTCAGCGCCTCGGTCTCGATCGTCTGGCATACTTCGACCAGTCGTTCAGCTTTGATAGCGGGAACCCAACACCTAAAGGCGATGCAGATTTTATTATTAATAATGGTGCTCAAATGTATTCGGAGCTGTCACCAGAAATTGATGCGTTTTACCGGATGATGCAGGCGGATGGTCTGATGGATCTGCTTAGCAAAAAAGGTAAAATGGGCGGCGGATACTGTACGTTCCTGAACGATTACCAGCGTCCATTTATCTTCGCGAACTTTAACGGAACATCCGGCGATATTGACGTACTGACTCATGAAATGGGACACGCGTTCCAGGTATATGAAAGCCGTCATTTTGAAGTTCCTGAATATATCTGGCCAACCTATGAAGCGGCAGAAATTCATTCCATGAGTATGGAGTTCTTCACCTGGCCGTGGATGGAGCTGTTCTTCAAGGAAGATACAGACAAGTACAAATTCGATCATCTGTCCGGTGCCCTGAGCTTTATTCCGTATGGCGTAGCCGTAGATGAATTCCAGCATGTGATTTACGATAACCCGGATATGACACCAGATGAGCGTAAAGCAGCATGGAAAGCGGTAGAAGAGAAATACTTGCCATTCTGGGATCAGAGTGACCATGAGTTCCTCGCAGCAGGTGGTTACTGGCAAAAGCAAGGGCATATCTATGAAGTGCCATTCTACTATATCGACTACACATTGGCGCAGATCTGTGCGTTCCAATTCTGGAAACGAATGCACGAAGATCAGAAGGCTGCATGGGCAGACTACGTGAATCTGTGCAAACAAGGCGGTAGCAAGTCCTTCACTGGTCTGGTGGAAGTGGCTGGATTAACTTCTCCATTTGAGGAAGGCTGTGTCGCATCCGTAATCGGTGAGATTGAGAACTGGTTAAACGGGATCGACGATAGCAAGCTCTAAGAGCGTGAACAGCCTATTGGGTTGATGTAATCCCTATTGTTGGTGCAACAGGGATACAATGAACACGTCGTGCCTATACGATCTGTTTGAGAAGAGCGAGTCAAGCAGGCTCATTATGTTTGGTTAGGATGCAGATTACAGTAGCATCTACCGAGCTGATGAGTCTGTTTGTTTTGGCTGGATGTGGAAGTGTATAATGTGGTTCATATGATCCCGTAATTCATCACTGAAACGGAGCGTGCGCAGATGTCAGAAGCAGCATGGAAATTGGAAACGGTAAACGTCCCCCTGGAGCTAGCATCTTATTTTCCGTCATTTGAGGCAGGAGATACTATAGATCGTTACATTGAGCGTCTATTTGATTGGAATCAACAAGGGGATACATGGATACACTGTCAGGCAGTAGCTGAACAAGCCAAGCAACTCGCCGAACGATATGGAGCTAATATCGAGTTGGCGGTGCTGGCTGGTTGGATTCATGATATATCAACCGTCATTCCAGATGAAGAGAAGTTTGCACTTGGCGAGCGGTACGAACTGGTTACCGCCGATGCAGAGCGTCAGGTTCCATTTTTACTTCATCAACGCTTGTCTGCGTGGATTGCCGAGCATGTATTTGGCTATGACAATGCCGAGCTACTTCATGCGATTGAATGCCATACAACGCTACGCGAAGATCTGGAGCTGTTAGATAAAGTATTATTCGTTGCGGATAAGCTGTCGTGGGCAGACTCTGATGCAGCACCTTATATTGCAGCAATGCGAAGTGCGGTAGAGCAGTCATTAGAGCAGGCGATTGACGTGTACATTGCAGATATGCTCGCTTATCCAGGCAAGCTAGCTGTGGTTCATCCTTGGTTGGAAGCTGCGCAGATTACATTGGAAATGGAGCGGTATTATCATTCCCTGACTGCGCTATCGAAACCGATCATCTGGGGCCCGGTAACAGCTAGATTCCGTCCACTACGACAGCTACTCCCTAATCAGCAGGCATTGGTGAGTAATGTGTCAATTGTTCCGATGGTGGAGGATCGTTTTGTCATGATTCAGCTTACCGATGGTCGCTGGGAATTGCCAGGTGGTACACTGGAACCGAATGAATTGCCGCTGGATGGATTACGACGTGAGGTGCGAGAGGAAATCGGCGGTGAGCTACTGGACTATCAGTTATTTGGCTATTTTGCATGCGAATCGTCTGCAGATACGGCTTATCGTGAACATATTCCACATCCACGTTTTATTCGTTTGGCTGGCTTTGGTCAAGTACGACTGGATGGTAAGCCGCTGAATCCGCCAGATGGCGAGCAAATTGCAACGGTAGATGTGGTGACAATCGAGGAAGCAGAGCGACGTTTTCGCAGTACAGGGCGAGACGATCTGGCAGACTTTTATCTGATGGGGCATTATGCTTGGCGTCAGTCTCAGCCACAATCGGACGCTTAGCCGCATCGTATCTGATTCATGCAAATGGATGGTATATAGATCGCGCAAGATCGTGATAACATATATTAGTCGTATCGCCCCATCCAGCATGCCAAAATTAAAGCGATAAACACGATACAATAATAACAACTACAGACAGGAGTCAAGCCGATGTATATCCGTCACGCGCGTCAAGGAGATGAATCGGGCATTGCTGCTGTGCAAGTGCACAGCTGGCAGACAACCTATGCGAATTTGCTAGACGATGATTATTTGCAGCAGCTCTCGGTTGCACAACGTGAGCAAGCCTGGCGAGCGTCTTTGCAGCAGCTTGAACATCCCATTCTTATACTTGAAAATGATGAGGGTCGTATTGTTGGGTTTATTAGTGGAGGATCGAATCGGGAGCCGAAGCTGGCTAATGGAGCGTATGATGGTGAAGTATACGCTCTATATTTGCTCGCCGAGGTACAAGGGCAAGGGTGTGGAGCACAATTGCTGCGATCTATGCTTCGTTTGTTAGAGGAGCAGGGCTATCACTCCGTAGTTGTATGGGCGTTAAATGGGAATCCTGCGATTACCTTTTACCAGCATTGTGGAGCTATCTTCCTACAAGAGAAGACGATTCGGATCGGCGGTAAGCTGTATCGCGAGACGGCATTGGTATGGGATCGTTTAAATGAATAAAGGGAGAGACATGTTCAATGATAAGATATGGAGGAAAACGAACTACATATAGAATGACATCTCAGAATAATACATGGAGAATTAATGGTATAGCACATACATATATAGCCGATCAAGCAACTCATCCTGATGGCGTATCCTCCTATTGTCTTCATCTGAACAGAACATGAGAAGTCAGCGTACACGTAGAAAAGCCAGTTCTATTCAAGCATCATGGTCGATATGGCAGTATATCGCAGCGATATTATTACTAGGCTATGCGGCTTTACTCGTCTATTGGATGTTCTGGGGCTTTGGCAGAGTGGCGCCGGATACGAATACGCCGTATCGGTATAATTGGATTCCATTACGGACAATCTATGAGTTTGCTACGATGAAGGTGGGAACTCGGCTCGATCAGTGGATTAATTTGCTAGGCAATGTGGCGGTGTTCGTTCCTTTTGGCTTATTGATTCCATTTGTGTTTAGAGTACGGTGGTTGTCTTTTATTATTAGATTTGCGAGTGGGATATTAATCCTGGAGCTATTGCAATTGATCACACGCCGCGGCACTGCAGATATTGATGACATTATTTTGAATACAATTGGAGCATGTATCGGTTATGCGGTGATTGAAATTATTGTGGGATGGCGGCGTCGTTCAAAGAAAATGAATCGTGGACGCTGAGAAGAGTACATATCGTTTTCTACAATTCGGGTTGGTATGATGGAAAAATGTTGGTTTTGTTTATAAAAAGAGCAGTTAGCTAATCGCTGACTGCTCTTTCAATTTACACATATGAGCCAAGAATCGGAACGAAGAACGATCTGGAAGAACGATCTCAATGCCGTCCACCTTATTTAAGACATATGCATCAGCATGTTCTCAAATAATCAATCACATCATCCTAGCGTCTGCGTGATCTCTCCTCGTCCTTTTCCAACCGTAACCTTCGCCAGCGCACCATTAATCAATGTAAGCTGTGGTGGGATATGACCGATATCCGTACCATACACGACCGGAATCTCCAATTCGTCAAATACCATATGCAGCGCATCCGTCAGCTCAAATTCCTGAAGCGGCTCATAGCCGGCTGGACGACCGATCAGTACAGCATGGGTATGCTGGAACCAACCCGCCTGCTGCATTTGCCAGAGACTACGATAAATTTCACCTGCACTTAATTCACAGCTTTCCAGATACCATATCATGCCATGCTCTGTGCCATACTGCTGTACAAAATCATGCAAAGGAGCCCATGGCGTACCCACAAGCGCAGACAGCACATCCAGACATCCACCAATCAGATGCCCGGAAACGGTCAGTTCGGCGTCTGGTTCGTCCTCATGACCGAGCCATTCCCAGCGAGTAGGGGTATCAAATGTGAATCCAGGGCGACTGTAATCAGCAGTTCCTTGATAGCGAGCGGAAGAATATTGCGTCACGGGCTGTCCCGCACCAGCTAACAACAGATCATGCCAGCGCTTCGTTGTATCATCGCTTGATTGTGCGATATCTACACCGCTAGGACCATGTGCGCTACCGTATCCGGTTTGCAGGGTGTATACAAAGGTCAGTGTACTAATATCCGAGAAGCCAAGAATCCATTTCGGCGGCAACTGGCGAATACGATCCCAATCAAGCAGTGGAAAGAGCTCCATCAGAAATTCTCCACCCCATGGCGGGATAATCGCTTTAATCGTTTCATCCAATAGGTAGCGTTCTAATTCAGCAGCACGCTCGGCTCTAGGTAAACTCACACATTTGTAATTCGTCCACATGCTGTCACCAATCACGGTTTCATATCCGAGTTTGGTCAGATAGTCATGCATCTTGTGCACGAGCGAATGGAGATCTGTACGAACTCCACTTGATGGTGCGGTCAGCGCAATCCGGTCACCCGGCTGCAAAGGAGCAGGGAAGGTAAACTGCGCTGGATAGGAGCGTTGCGAGCTAACGATACTGTTAACTGATTGAACAGAGTTCGACTGGGAATGCGAAGATGAGTTCATGGGAGTCCTCCTTTAAAATAAGCGATAACGAACAAACGCGATCTTCAAAATAAATCACCAGAGACGATAGGTGGCAAAGGGCTCGCTATATCGGAATGGCTTGCTCAGATGTTCTAGCTCAGCTTTGATTTTGTCGCTAAGTACCACATCTACACTATGTAGATTATTATTCAATTGGGCAACCGAAGTCGCACCTGCGATAATGCTAGCTACTGCCGGTTGCTCCATCAGCCATGCAAGCGACAATACAGCAGGATCAATCGACAGTGAACGTGCCAACCAGCTAATACCGTCTGCCAGACCGATGCGCTCACCTGTCATTAGACGGTTGAAAGAAGGATCTTTATCCGCTCGTGAACCGGCAGGAGCTTCGTATTCCTGCGAATATTTGCCGGTTAAAATTCCACCTGCAAGTGGGAAATAAGGGATAATGCCGACTCCCTGATCCAGACAGAGCGGTAGCAGTTCCTGCTCAGGGGCACGGTCTGCAAGCGAATAAGAGGTCTGAATCGAGATGAAGCGTTCCAATCCGAGACGATCGCTAATACCGAGCGCCTTCATCAGCTCCCAGGCAGCATAGTTGGAAGCACCGATATAACGTACCTTGCCGGATTGAACGAGATGCTCTAATGTACGAAGCGTCTCATCAAGCGGTGTGTTCGGATCAAATGTATGAATCTGGTACAGATCAATATGATCAGTCTGCAAGCGGCGCAAACTATCTTCTAGCTCACGCTGCAAATGGTAGCGTGAAGATCCGCGTTCATTGGCTCCTTCGCCGCGTGGTAAGCCTGCCTTGGTTGCCAAAATCACTTCGCTTCTCTTCGCTCCTTTCAGACCCTCGCCGATAATTTCCTCCGATGCCGTATTGGCATAAATATTCGCCGTATCAATGAAATTCACACCACTATCAATCGCAGCATGTAAAATCTCAATCGACGTTTTTTTATCGGCACGCTTGCCGAAAGAATTAGTGCCAAGGCCAAGCAGCGACACCTGTAGGCCACTACGGCCAAGATAACGATATTTCATGAATAAAAATACTCCTCTCACTGATTAGATCGCTTAGCAGTTCTATTAATTAGATTAGTTTGGAAACTTGTCTACTCTGGATTTCTACGAAGCGACAATGAATAGTATCCATTGTGTATAAGCGATAAGCCTATTTTACGTACTATGATTGAACAATCAAGATTCATCTGGTTCATTTAGACGAATCGAATACCGATCCCCCGGCTCAGAACGCACATCAACCGATGTACTGAAAAATTCACTCAGTCGCGGCGAAGCGAGCATATCTGACGTATCGCCAGCATCGAAGACCTGTCCACCACGTAGCAATAATGTTTTGTTAAAGCAAGGCATAATCTCTTCGATATGATGCGTCACATAGATTAATGTAGGTGCATTGCTACGGGTCGCAATCTGCTGAACACGATGGAGTAGTTGATCTCGTGCGAAAATATCCAGTCCCGTACAAGGCTCATCTAAGATGAGTAGCTCTGGCTCCGCCATCAGTGCGCGAGCAATCAGGATACGTTGCCGCTCTCCTTGAGATAAGGTATCATAAGTGCGTCCCGTCAGGTGCTCGGCGTCGAGTTGACGCATGAGCGAAAGGGCTTGTTCACGATCCTGATCGCCCGTTTCACTGTACACACCGATTGAAGCGAATTTGCCGCTTAATACGATATTTTCTGCAGTATCACGACCATGCAGCCGTTGCTGTAGGGAGGTGCTTACCCAGCCGATCTTTTTGCGATGCTCACGCAGGTCAACTTGACCATACGTCTCGCCAAGTACTGCAATGTTGCCCGTCGTTGGCCATATGTATCCATTAATCATATTGAGCAGGGTTGTTTTGCCTGAACCGTTCAGTCCGAGTAGACACCAGTGTTCACCCGGCTGAACTTGCCAGGAAATGTCGTTAATAATAGTACCTGTCTCACGTCGCCAGCTGACATGCTGCATATCAATAATCACAGTATTCGCTCCTTCACTTCAGCTTCAATCTGATCGGTATGCGTTCTACAATTCACAGTATTCTATCATCTGTTCTAACACATTACACTACCGTGCATCTACCATGGAATAGATAAAAGCGATATATTAAAATGATTATATCATCATTTGTACTAGTCCAGCATTTGGCACCATAAATGCGAGGTGAAATGAAAAAGGGATTTTTGCATAGCAAAACATCCGTACTATTTCAGCATTTGGCAGGTCAGACATGAACATGAACAGAAGTGAAGTTAGTCGATTATACAACAGCCATTTTACAGCCCGGAAAGGAAGTACATAGTATGCAAAATACACATAAAAATAACGATTCATTACACAAGGTTCGCGATGGAATTATCGGCTTGTTCGTTGGTGATGCGGTCGGTGTACCGTATGAATTCATGAGCCGTTCGGAAATTGCACGGCGTCCTGCTACCGATATGATCGGTTATGGTACGCACACACAGCCACCTGGCACATGGTCGGATGATAGTACGATGACGATGTGCTTGTTATATAGTCTGAAGCTGCATCCAGAGTTGAATACAGATGATCTGGGACGTCGGTTTATTCAGTGGTATCGACAAGGCATGTGGACAGCACATGATGAGTTATTTGATATCGGCATCGCAACGCGAGGTGCGATCCAGCAGATGGAGCAGGGAAATATCCCGTTTGAAGAAGCGGGGGGCACCGACGAATATAGTAATGGAAATGGCTCACTAATGCGTATTTTACCGCTTGTGTATCGGTTGGATGGAGAAGATCGCGTTACACGGTATGAATGGATTCGCCGCGTGTCTTCGCTTACTCATCGTCATCCGGTGTCTATTCTGGCAGGCGTGATCTTTATTGAATTTGCATTGGAGCTCCTGAACCATGCAGAAGGAAAGACTTTATCGGCCTGCTATGCTTCGCTATGTGAGACGCTACATGAGCATTATCAGGATCATGCAGAATATCAGCGATTTGAACGGATCTGGAATGGTTCGCTACTGACATTGCCTGAGTCGAGTATAGAATCGAGTGGTTATGTGGTTCATACTTTGGAAGCAAGTCTATGGACGCTTTTGCACACCGATAATTATAAGGATGCTGTATTGCAAGCGGTGAATCTGGGACTGGATACGGATACGACAGGTGCAGTTACGGGGGGGCTGGCAGGAATGTATTATGGTTATGATGCGATTCCTAAGCACTGGCTAGCTCAGCTTGTACGCCGCACGGATGTTGAGGAATTATGTGCTGAATTTGCGGTGAGCTGTGCAAGTGTAAGGCATGGAGGAATGGTAGATGAGTCGGAATGAAATGTTGTGGGGAACGAGGCCATGGACAGGAAAGCTAATCATGCTAGGCATGCTGGCGCTAACGACGTTGTTTTGCATCTGGATCGGTTCGCATTTACGCGTGTACACAGGGCGAGAATTATATCGCTTTTTGAACTGGGATATTTTTCTCGCGTGGACGCCTGTTGGACTGGCGCTTGCGCTGGACGGGATGATCTCGCTCTATCGTAGTGGGCGAATGGGAATCGTCGGTCGATTGCTGATTGGTCTAATTGGACTGTGCTGGCTATTCTTTTATCCAAATGCAGCGTATCTGGTTACGGATCTAGTGCATCCGTTTGTTCATTATCGGCCAAGCGGACGATTTGTACAGGATCTGGAGTTTTGGTATCATCTGTTTTTGTTTTTTAATGCAGGGCTGCTTGGACTTGGACTAGGCACCTATGCGTTATCCTCGGTTCAACAGCATATCGCTGAACGGTTCGGATCGCTGCGGGGCTGGATTTTCGCGCTTGTGGTATTAGTATTAAGTAGTACTGGAATTTATATTGGACGATTTATTCGCTGGAATAGCTGGGATGTATTCACAAGGCCCCAGCAGATCTGGAATGATGTTATGATGATTGTGAATGATCCGTCAGAGCTACGATTTATGCTGATGTTTACAGGAATGATTCTGGTTATTAGTGTGATTAGTTATATTTTGATGCGCGGCGGCATGTATACGATTCGCCGTACTAGCGGGTATCGCTGGTAGAGATGAAGGAGTGCGAAAGGGATGTCCCGCTATAATCTGTTCACCAAAATTGTCATTTTAGTTGTACTGATGCTGATTCCTGTTATTGTGCTGTACAGTTATTCCAACCGGACGACTGCGAACGTGCTGCGTCAAGAGCTGAATCAATCCAATATGAACCAGCTCAGCTTTTTCCAAAATCAAGTCAATACGAATATCGAGCTGCTCGCTTCATGGCCGAATCTGCTCATTCATGATCCAGATATTGTGAGCTTTAACGATCTGTATTTGCATAATGATTATCTGGATCTGGATGCGATCAACCTGGTCAAACGGATTCAAAGTAAGCTAGCGATTCAAGAAAGCTCGTCCAACTGGCGCAGTCATCTGTCGATTTATTCGCCTTCGCTTGAGCGGCGCATTACCGACAATGACGTGACGGATATTAGCAAAAAAAGTGCCTTACAAGCATTCCACTCTGGCTGGCAGGTGAGCAAGCTACCCGGTCATAGCGCAAGTGCGGCAGATCAGTTTGAATTTTCATGGACATCTATCTCGCCTTATAATGCTACAGTTGAGGCTGATAATATTAGTACCGTTGTGAAGGTTCAATTTGATAGCGGTAACATTCAGGATATGCTGGACAAATTCAAGAGTGATGGACGTCGTGATCCGTTTTATTATAACCCGGCATTTGGTACGATTTATAACCGTTCTGCCGATCATCAATTGACCGATGAGCTGATTACTTCGCTACATCAGCAGCCGCTGCAAGACCTGGAAAGTCGTACGATTGAGGTTGAAGGTAAGCCTTATATGGTCAATGTGGTGCGATCTGAAGCAACGGGCTGGTATATGGTGGATTATATTCCACTCGATGATATTTTGAAGCCGATCTATGATTCGAATCGGTTATTTTACCTGGCAATGATTGTGCTGCTGCTGATGAGCTGTATCGCTTCGTATCTGCTGTATGCACAGGTACAGGTGCCGATGCGCCAGTTGATCGCAGGCTTCAACCGACTGAAGCAGGAGGATTATTCGGTACGGATCAAGCCTAAGGGACGCAATGAATTTGCTTATCTGGCTGATCGCTTTAATTCGATGGTGACGCAGATTCAGATGTTATTTGAGCATGTGTATTTGGAGAAAATCCATGTACGCGAAGCAAGGCTTAAGCAATTGCAATCGCAGATCAATCCGCATTTCTTCTATAACTGCTTTTCCTTTATAACCAGTATGGCGAAGCTGAACAATCAGCAAGCAGTTATTGCAATGTCGAAGAATCTGTCGCAGTACTATCGGTATACGACGCGGCAGGAGCGCGATCTTGTACCATTGTCTGAGGAAATGGCATTTGTCAGTAATTATCTGACGATTCAGCAAATGCGTATGTCGCGTTTGGATTATACGATTGAGCTAGAAGAATCCTTGCAAAATGTGCCGATTCCGCCGCTACTCATTCAGCCATTGGTGGAAAATGCGGTTATTCACGGTATAGAGCCCTATTCGTCTGCGGGACAGCTCACGATTAAGGGCTGGCGTGACGGCGATCACTGGCAGATCAGTGTAGAGGATGACGGTAAAGGGCTGGATGAACCACGACGCTTCAAGCTATGGAACAGCTTGCAGGAGCCGCTTGGTGAGGAAATGGGCTGTGGATTATGGAATGTGCATCAGCGGATGCAGCTTCGTTTTGGCGAGGATGCAGGGGTAACGTTTGAAACGTCTACACTTGGCGGACTTAAGGTCATGCTACGCTGGCGAGTGGAGCAATCGCAGCCTACAGATCGCAGAACGTTAGAGACAACAGAGAAAGAGATCAGGGAAGTGAATGAACATGGTTAATATTTTACTGGTAGATGATGAATCCTATGTAACGGAAAGTCTGGCGCTAACGATTCCATGGCAGGAGCTGCGCATCCATGAAGTACACTGCGCTGACTCGGTTGATCATGCACTAGCGCTATTAGAGCAGCATGAAATTGAGATTGTCGTGACGGATATTCGCATGCCTGATCGGGATGGATTGGAGCTACTCGGTGAATTAGCGAAACGTTGGCCGAATATACGCTCTTTTGTGTTGACTGGACATTCAGATTTCGAATATGCACAGAAGGCCATTCGGCTGAATGCGAATGATTATATTTTAAAACCAGTTGATGACGATCAATTTATGGCAAGTATCGGTAAGGCAGTCGAGGCGATTGAGCAGGAATGGGGTCAACTGGACAAGTACAATCGACTGGCCTATCGTCGTCAATCGGAGCTTGAACTGTTGCGAGAAGGTTTACTCAGCGATATGCTGCTCGGTCGTGATCTAGGTGGGCGCGAACTGCGGGAGCGACTGGAAAGCTATGAGATTGCCCTACAGCCAGAGCGCCGTACACATATGCTATATATGTCGACAGGCAGCTCTCTGCGTGGGATGGAGGAAAGTGAGGCGAGGCTGTTAGAATATGCGCTAGGCAATATTGCGGTTGAGCTGCTCGGTGAACAAGATCCTGTCTGGTTTGGCAGAACCCCGCACAGTGGCTTGATTCTGCTCTGGCAAAATGACGAGCATCCAGATGAATACAATCATGAACGGTTACAGACTCTCACAGCAAGTGCAGAGAGTTATCTGAAAATACAATTGACCGTCTATGTCAGTGAATCATTCATATTTCCGGCTGAAATGGCAACCGTGTACCGTTACGTGCTTCGCTCTGCACAGCATCCCGCCGCAGAGAGTGGCTCTCGCATCCACTGGCTGAAGCAAGATGCAGGCATTCAGGAGCGCCCAACGATGATTAAATACATGGAGCCGCTGTATAAACCGCCAACTCTGATTCACCTGCTCGAATCCGGGCAGTGGAATGGAGCCCGAGATAAGGTCATGTCCGTTCTCGATTCGCTTGAGGCATTACCACTGACTCATGAGCATCTCTATGAAGTGTATCTCGCGGTGAGCAATGCACTGGTGTATATGTCCCATCATCATGGACATATGCTAGGCGAGAGCGACGCGGGAAGCTTGAATCCCTTTGCTGCCCAACATATTACGGGTTCACTCGATCGCCTGCGTAGCTGGTGCATGAGCGTTCTTGGCAGATTAGAAGTACAGCAAAGCAGTACCGGCACCGAACATAGCCGTAGCCGGATCGTCAAACAAGTACAGGAGATCGTCTCCGAAAGTCTCGGCCAAGACGTCTCTGTCAAAAGCATCGCCGACCGCGTCTATCTGCATCCGGTCTACCTGTCCAAAATCTACAAAACCGAAACCGGCGAGGGCCTCGGTGACTACATCATCCGCATTCGCATGGAAAAAGCGCTGTACATGCTCAAGCATACCAATCGCAAAATCTACGAAATCACCGCCGAACTCGGCTACCAGAATCCGCAATATTTTAGCAAGTTATTCAAAAAACACTACGGCATGACGCCCAATGAATTCAGAGATAGCTGAGATGAAATAAACATCTGTGCTGTGCGGGGGCCGCTCCGGAAAGGGATAAAGGTATAGGCTCCGGTTGAGCGTTTAGAATCTACGGATTAGGAGAAAATGTAGATTCTAAACGCTCAAAGCAGTACGATATTTTGCTTGCGCAAAAATCCTTTTTCATTGAACCCCGCGTTTTAAAAGCCAAACGCTGCAAGTCACCCATCACCCTTATTCCCTTTCCTCCGCTCCGCCGCATCTATGTTTATTTCACAGCTGGGAGAGGCAGGGGAAGACGAGGTGCAGACAGAGGTGAAATAAAAAGCTGAAATTGAAATTATAGCATGCGTTTTTAAAGGCTTATTTGAATGACACTGGAGGTGGATAAATTCTAAATGGATGTACAAGTCCAATGCAATGTAAAGATTTAAAAACTATAAGAACGAAAGAATTAAATATTAAAAATAACAAACTATTGAAAGAAAATTAGATAGTTCTGTCCTACATAGAGTAATTGACTTAGCATAGGCCTTCCCGTAGCGATTGCTGAATTATCGCCATTCCCACTAAATAGCACTCATTCCAAACTCTCGAACAAGCCCAAGTGGTAAAATTCCAACACAACACCTTGCAAAAGGTGCAGGAATATTAACTTCGTGACATAGGCGCATCCGCACCCCTCAAGTATAATAAAAACATGAAACAACAACAGTTCATGTACAATAGACGTACAACGAGCGGTGTTTAACCTGAAGGGGGAGCAAGCAACATGGGAATGAAGAGAATAGCGGCAGTTTTGCTGACCACGATGCTGACAGCGGGAAGTCTGGCTGCATGTGGTGGAGGCGGCAGTGCAAGCAACGGGGCTGCATCGGCGACAACTGAAAACGCATACAAAGACAAGTACGATCCGCCGGTAACTGTAACGACAGTATGGGGCGTAGACCCAACACTGCAATTCAAAAACGGTGAATCTATCGAAAACAACGTAGCGACCAAATGGGCAAAAGATAAGCTCGGCATCGACATCAAGTCACTCTGGTCGGTAACGGACACGAACGGAGCATTTGCAACAAAAATGCGTCTGGCGATGTCCTCCGGTCAAGAGATGCCAGATGTAGTAACGATCGGTGATACCGATTCACAGCTCGCACAGGATCTGATTGACTCCGGTATGTTTAGCGAAGTTGGCCCATTGTTTGATAAATATGCTTCCGAGACATGGAAAAAAGCAATGACCCAAGATCCAAACGCATGGAACCCATACATTCGTGAAGGCAAAAAGATGGGTATTCCTGTACTCGATTATGCCTACAACCACGATTATGTACTCTGGATTCGTCAAGATTGGCTGAACAAGCTGAATATGAAAGCTCCAACCAATATGGATGAGCTGGAAAAAGTAATGGATGCGTTTAAAAACAAAAATCCAGACGGCCTGTCTCCAGACAAAGTCGTTCCACTGAGTATCGGCTTCAAATCATCCATGAACACATGGATGGGCGATCCGTCCTGGATCTTCGGTGCTTACGGTACATTGCCACAACAATGGAATGTAGCTTCCGATGGCACACTGCAATACGGTTCCGTTCAACCAGGGATGAAAGAAGGCTTGTCGAAGCTGAAAGAATGGTTCGACAAAGGCTACATCCCAAAAGAAGCTGCACTGTGGGATGAGAACAAAACATCCGAACCGGCTGTAGCAGGTACAGCAGGCATTATTCCAGGTCCTTACTGGATGAGTGGATGGCCGCTGCAAGATACAGTGAAAAATGTACCGGATGCGGTATGGAAACCAATCACGATTCCGGTTGGTCCGAGTGGCAAAGCGATGCGTCATGGCACAAGCACAACGAACGGCGTGATTCTGATTAACAAAAACATGAAGCACCCGGAAGCACTATTCACGTATGAGAACTATATGTTCGACAATCTGGCTAATCCAGATGCCAAAGGCGAGTTCAAAAACGGTCTGTTCAAAGGCTATGACTATGATCTAGACGCTTCTGGCAACACGGTTGCCATTGATAAAATTCCTGGCGGTTATGTGAACAGCGTACGTTATCTGCTCGTTCGTGATGGCGCGCGTATTCCAAACGCTCAAATGGATGCCCTGCTGAAACTGGCAAATGGCGACAAACCAGAAACACGTCTCGAACGCGACGTAGCAACAAATTATGGTAAGCAAACACCAGAAGCTGCCAAAGTGCTGATGTCTCAAAAAGATATTTCATTCCCAGACATGTTCACTGGTCCAACTACACAAAGTATGAAAACGAAAATGGACTACTTGAACAAAATCGAAAGCCAGACGTTTAACGAGATCATCTATGGCAAGTCTCCGATTGATGCGTTTGATACCTTTGTACAAACGTGGAAATCTTCAGGCGGCGATGATGTGACCAAAGAAGTGAACGATTGGTACAGCAGCATCAAAAAATAAGTAATCCCATATCAAAACCATCTGTAGCAGATACAGCAGCATAAGTGGAGAATAACGACCTGGTCTCCGGGTCGTTATTTCTTCAGCCTTGCTATGCGTCTGCGCTGCTTGAAAGTAGGAGGAGAGTATATGAAAACATTAAAGAAAACGTGGCCGTTTCACGTGATGCTGCTACCATCCATGATTTTCCTGCTATTATTTAGCTATTTGCCTATGGGCGGAATCGTCATGGCTTTCCAAAATTTTAAGCCATGGCTCGGCTTTACCGGCTCCGAATGGGTTGGTCTGGATAACTTCCGTATTCTGTTTGAACGCCAGGATAGCGTTCAAGTAATTTGGAATACGCTGATCATTGCCGTATTAAAGCTCATTTTCAATCTATTGGTTCCGTTTATATTTGCAATTTTGCTGAATGAGATTCGCCGTGTGAAGCTGCAACGGACGATTCAGACACTCGTTTATCTGCCGCACTTTCTGTCCTGGGTTATTCTAGGCGGGATTCTGATCGACCTGCTCGCAACGGACGGCTTTGTGAATCGCATACTGAGCTCCGTCTTTGGCGTTCAGCCTATCTTTTTCCTCGGTGATAATGACTGGTTCCGCTTCACCGTAATCGTATCGGACGTATGGAAGGAATTTGGCTATAACACAATCATCTTCCTGGCAGCACTTGCAGGCATCAATCCAGCGCTGTATGAAGCAGCAGAGATGGATGGAGCAAATCGCTGGAAGCAGACGTTCCATATTACGATTCCGGGCATTCTGCCAATCGCTGCGGTGGTTGGAACACTGGCGCTTGGTAACGTACTGAATGCTGGTTTTGACCAGATTTTCAACCTGTACAACCCGCTCGTCTATCAGAAGGGCGATATTATTGATACATTTGTGTATCGTACCGCGATTTTGAATGGCGAAATGGGATTTGGGACAGCGATCGGTCTGTTCAAATCGGTAATCAGTATGGTTCTGATTCTGCTGGCTTATCGTGCAGCTGCCAAATGGGCGAACTATCGCATCTTCTGATGACTTACGAGGGAAAAGAGGGAAAGTATGTATTACAAAACAACAGGCTATCGAATCTTTAATGTGTTCAATATTGCACTTCTCATTCTACTCGCGGTAATGTGTATCGTTCCGCTCATCCACGTGCTGGCGGTATCGTTCAGCTCCAAGGCGGCTGCGGATGCCAATCTGGTCGGATTATGGCCGATCCAGTTCTCTGTCGAAGCGTATAAAAAGACGATGTTCAATCCGGTCTTTTTGCATTCGATTTGGATTTCGGTACTGCGTACGGTGATCGGAACAGCAATTACACTGTTTCTGACTTTCCTGGCGGCTTATCCGTTATCAAAGGAAGAATCGGTATTTAAAGGACGCACGATCTATTCCTGGCTGTTTGTATTCAGCATGGTATTTACAGGCGGTCTGGTACCCTTCTATATCGTCATTCAAAAGCTCGGTCTGATCGACTCGTTCTGGGTGCTCGTATTACCGGGTGCTGTAAATACGTTCTTGGTCATTCTGATGATGAATTTCTTCCGTGGCATTCCGAAAGAACTGGAAGAAGCAGCATTTATGGACGGAGCCGGACCATTCCGTACACTGTTCACGATGTATCTGCCGATCTCAATGCCGTCGATTGCAACAATCACGCTGTTCAGTATGGTGTTTCACTGGAACTCCTGGTTTGACGGGTTGTTGTATCTGAACAATTCGAATCAATTCCCGCTCGCGACTTTTCTGCAAACGGTTATTATTCAGCAGGATATGAGTTCGATGAGTGCCAGTCCGAAGGAAATGGAGCTGATCTCGCAGACGACAGTAAAAGCGGCACAGATCTTCATCGGTGCAGCGCCGATTCTGATCGTGTATCCGTTCTTGCAGAAGTTCTTTGTTAAAGGGATGACGCTGGGGTCAGTTAAGGAGTAGATTTTTAACAAGTAGAAGTATAGACTGTTGAGCTATTGAAATTCAACTGCGGAATATAAAAGCAATTGGAATATATATGCATCTTATCTTTAGTAGGTATCACTCACTACATGAAGGAATAAGGGAACGTTCTCAGGTGGAGCGCAGGAATCTACGAATGTGGAAGAAATGTAGATTCCCGCACTCCAAGCGTGTGTATATTATCAAACGCTAGCAGCGTGTTTATAAAGCCCAACACTAGTAATCGTTCTTTTCCCTTATTTCCTTCATTCCATTTTGTAGCTTTTGCATCATACTCTAACTTCGTCATTATAATAACGGATAAGTGCCACAGAAAAACTTAATTTATAGCTACATTGCATAGACAGAGTATGCTCTAAGACACGATTCGAGCTCTATGTACAGTTCTATTCAGCAATAACCTAGATAGATGTAGCCTCTCCAACTATACAGATTATAAAAGCAGCACGTATACAAGCAAGCTTAAGCCTTAGATAGTATAGACAGCATATTTTACTCCTATCATATATCGCTATATTGCCTTTAATGTATGAAGTATATACGACCATTCTAGATAGATCTACGCTATTAAATTAGTAGACGTTCACTACTATTCAAAACTACAATTTGAACTTGAATACGATATCAAAGGAGCTTGTCATGACAAATTATACAACGAATGTTACGCCGTCCTGGACGGCGATGCTGCATGGTGCAGATTATAATCCGGAGCAGTGGAGACATCGTCCGGATATTTTGGAAGAAGATATTCGGTTGATGAAGCTGGCAAAATGTAATGTGATGTCGGTTGGTATTTTCTCATGGGTTGCGCTGGAGCCAGAAGAAGGCGTGTATACATTTGAATGGCTGGATCAGGTGCTGGATCGTTTTGCGGCGAATGGCATTCAGGCTTTTCTGGCAACGCCAAGTGGTGCGCGTCCGGCATGGATGTCTGCGAAGTACCCGGAAGTACTTCGTGTAGAGAAGAATCGTGTGCGTAATCTGCACGGGTTCCGTCATAATCACTGTTTTACTTCACCAGTATATCGTCAAAAGGTGACGGAGATGAATACACTACTAGCCGAGCGTTACAGCGATCACCCGGCGGTGATTGGTTGGCATATTTCCAATGAATATGGTGGGGAGTGTCACTGTGATTATTGTCAGGAGGCCTATCGTAACTGGCTGAAGGTTAAATATAATAACGATCTGGAACAGCTTAATCGTGCGTGGTGGACGACATTTTGGAGTCATACGTATACAGATTGGTCGCAGGTGGAATCTCCGGCTCCACATGGCGAAACGCAGGTGCATGGGATGAATCTGGACTGGCGTCGTTTTGTAACAGATCAGACGGTAGATTTTTGCCGTCATGAAGTGGAGCCATTACGCAAAACAGAGCGTTTGCTACCGGTAACGACGAATTTCATGGAGTTTTTTGAAGGATTGAATTACTGGAAATTTGCTGATCTGCTGGATATTTTGTCATGGGATAGCTATCCAACATGGCACGATCATGATGGGGATACCATGCAAGCTGCCAAAATCGCTATGATGCACGATATCGTGCGCTCGATCAAGCAGCAGCCATTTCTACTCATGGAAAGCACACCAAGTCTGACGAACTGGCAACCCATCAGTAAAAATAAGCGTCCAGGCATGCACTTGCTATCCTCGCTTCAAGCGGTCGCGCATGGTTCAGACTCCGTGCAATATTTCCAGTGGCGTAAAAGTCAGGGCTCAAGCGAGAAGCTGCATGGCGCGGTAGTTGACCATGTTGGTCACGAGCATACTCGTGTCTTCCGTGATGTACAGGATGTTGGTGATGCACTCGAGCGTCTACAAAGCGTTCGTGGTAGTCATGTTCAAGCGGAGGTTGCTGTTATTTTCGACTGGGAAAATCGCTGGGCTGTCAAAGATAGCCAGGGTCCTCGTAACAGTGGCATTGGCTATGAGGATACAGTATTGAACTTCTACCGCGCATTCTGGGAACGCGGCATCGCTGTGGATGTGATTGACATGGAACAAGACCTGTCCAAATATAAAGTCGTTGTTGCCCCAATGCTGTACATGGTAAGAGAGGGTGTAGGCGAGCGATTTGAACGCTTTGTGGAAAATGGCGGAACACTGCTGAGCACCTACTGGTCTGGCATTGTCAATGAAACCGACCTTTGCTTCCTTGGCGGCTTCCCAGGTCCACTACGCAATGTACTTGGCATCTGGTCTGAAGAAATCGACGGTTTACATGAGAATGATCGCAATCGTTTAATCGCCACAGATGGCAATAAGCTAGAGCTACAAGGCGAATACGAAGTACGTGACCTGTGCGACCTGATCCATTTAGAACATGCAGAAGCACTCGCTGTGTATGGCGACGACTTCTACGCTGGTCGTCCAGCTCTAACCGTTAACCAATTTGGTCAAGGTGAAGCCTACTACATCGCAGCTCGCACCACGGATCACTTCATCAGCGACCTGATCGAGCAAATTACGACCAAAGCTGGCGTCACCCGTACACTGAGCACCCCACTACCAGAAAACGTAACCGCACACGCTCGTGCTCGTGCACAAGGCAACGACGAATTCGTATTCATCCAGAACTACAGCAACGAACTCAAGTCAGTCACGCTGGATAATCAATCCTACGCCGATCTAATCGCCGGAACTGAATTACCAACCAACAGCACGGTTGAATTAGAGCCTTATGGGATCCGTATCTTGAAGCGTGATCTGATTCGATAATAACAAATAGAACCCACAGTTCAGGATAATATCTAAACTGTGGGTTTTTATATTGTATATTGATCCATAATTAATATGATATGGAGTTGAAAAGGATGAAAGAAATAAATGAAGCGAAAATTATAATATTTAGAAAGTTTAGTTATGAAAAAAGAATTACATTTAGAAGATATGGCTGCACACTTTAACGAATCAATGCCTAAGGAGCAATGGAAAGAGTTAGCTTTTTATCTTTCTGAACTTGAAGACGAGGGCTACATTCGTGTTCCCAATGATGCTTATTCAAAAGGTGGGGCAATCCATCCTATTTATCAAAATAATGTTGCTCTTATCTGGCTTGAGAAGATTATTTGATTGCGGAAACCGTGTATTGCTCTAAAGTAATCATCCGAAGCATACTAATACATACGTTGCTAAAAGCACAGAACGAAAGCAAGGAAATAAGGGGAAAGGACGACTACTAGTGTTTGGCAGTATAAACACGCTACTAGTGTTTGGCAGTATAAACACGCTTGGAGCGCGGGAATCTACCTTTTCTCCTAATCCGTAGATTCCTGCGCTCCACCTGAGGACGTCCCCTTATTCCTTGCTGTAGTGTTGTTTGCCCCAGAACATCGTGTATTAAAATGAAGCTCAAACACAAAATCACCTTTGAAATCAGTGAAACAAGCAGTTCAGTTGATGCGCGATGCTTAGTTCAAAAACGCATCCAAAGCAATCGTCACTTTCCCCTTCGAATCAAACGCACCTTTCGTATACGAGTACCATGTACCATATTGCTCCGGCTCCCAGTAAAACACGCCAAGCCCTTTCCCACCAGACACCGCACGTGTCTTATTCAAAATATCGCTCAAAAATGCCTTGCTCGTCGCTGGATCACTCGCATCCATACCGACCTCGCTAATCATGACTTCCTTGCCATAGCGCGTCACCATATCATTCATATTGCTCAGCGTTTGCTGATTCAGTGTCTGCCAGTTGCTTTTGTCCGGGTATAGCGACATCCCAATCACATCATATTTGGCGCCGTTTGCTTTCAGTCCGTCGAACATCCAACGGAATAACGAATTGTCATAGCCGTTCGACAGATGCACAATAACCTTGGTGCCAGAATTGACCTTTTTCACCGCATCATAGCCAGAATTAATTAACTGTGCAAAATTGCTCATGCTCTTTGACGCACGTCCATCCTGCCATAGCATACCATCGTTCGTTTCATTCCCAACCTGAACCCATTCTGGCGTTACGCCCTGTGATTTCAGGGTGTTCAATACATCGTAAGTATGATCGTACACCGCCTGCTTCAGACCGTTAAAGTCTTTGCTGTTCCATGCAGCTGGCTTCGTTTGATGCGCAGGATCTGCCCACACATCGCTATAGTGAAAATCAATCATGATGCGGAATCCCATATTTTTGGCACGTACCGCTTGCTTGACTACATCGGCTTTATTAGAAAAATTAATCGAAGGATTCACCCACACACGCAGACGAATCGAGTTGATGCCATGATCCTTCAAAATTTGTAGAGCATCCTGCTTCGTACCGGCATCATTATAAAAAGCCCAGTTATAAAACTCCATCTCCGATAGCCAGCTCACATCGGCGCCTTTGGCAAAAGCAGATGCGGCCTCTGCTTGCGGTGCAGGAGCGGCAGCCATACTCAGTCCACCGATCATTGTCAGACTTAAAGCAAGTGCAGTTAAGCGTTTCATGATTTTCTTCATCGGTATTCATCAGCCTCCATTTTGTATGCGTTTACAAAAATGTGCGTTCTTCGCGAAGGAACATATTTATTGTAGCCCGAAGCAGAAGGACAGGGTACGATACAATACCAATATTTAAGCACTTTTTTCAAGAGGATGGATGTATAAATAGTTGCGTAATATTTGCTATATTGTATGCCCATCATTTCCTTTTCTTCCTTTAATATAAAAAATCTATAGCCATCAAATTTTTTTCACTGTCGCCCTGATGACCTTTAAGCAAGAATGAGCTACGTCTTTATAGATGTATCATTGTATTCTTTTAATCATGCTAACAAGGACTTCACCAAAGACTCTGATACCCATGATTTAGATCATCCGATCACCCAAGCAAAACGATTACTTTTCAGCATAAAAAGGCGTAGCTTTGCGGTTCTAGCGAGGTAAAGTTTACAAGCTAGCTTATTCTGATTATCATAATAAAAGATATACATATCTAGTGTGAGTGATCTGCTCACGCGATGTGAAATGGAAAAAGGATTTTTGCAAAGCAAAAAATCCATACGACTCTAGTGTGAGTGATCTGCTCACGCGATGTGAAATGGAAAAAGGATTTTTGCAGAGCAAAAAATCCATACGACTCTAGCGTGAGTGATCTGCTCACGCGATGTGAAATGAAAAAAGGATTTTTGCAAAGCAAAAAATCCATACGACTCTAGCGTGAGTGATCTGCTCACGCAATGTGAAATGAAAAAAGGATTTTTGCAAAGCAAAAAATCCATACGACTCTAGTGTGAGTGATCTGCTCACACGATGTGAAATGAAAAAAGGATTTTTGCAAAGCAAAAAATCCATACTTATCACAGCATGCCTGGTAACATTTTTTTATGTAGGATATGACCGTGTATGAAGATCCATGTTTATCCAATGTGTCAGTTCTGCTTATAATGGGAATGTTATGTACTTGTGAAAGTAGGTCAGTTAGGAAGTGAAAAGGAGGGATGATGGCGAGTTATCGTAATGTATACGAATAAGAACGAGCGTTCCATGGCTAATCGGTGAGCCTAAGTAGGCTTGAATCTATAGAATATATTGTGAATAGATCGAAACATTCACACAGCACACCTCGTTAAAATAAGTAACTAGCATACAGAGCACAATTGAATAGCAGACTCATACGAATACAGCCTATACATACGTTCAGACAGCAAATATTCGTATGTCGGTATAATCAGCTAGACCTCTGTGCAACACTTTGGATCTGTAAGCTGTTATTCATATAGAAAAAGTAGCTAGGTGGATAGCTACATGTCGGTGTCAGGCTAACGATGTCGGGAACATTAGCGGATATTGTAGTATGGACGGACAGTTCAAAATACAGTGACACTCGGGATGATTCATGTACGATCAATTTATGTCAACCAGAGAATGGCAGGGGAATGTATGAACAGAAAACACAACTGGATCATGGGAATGTTTTTAGTATGGATGCTGATGGTAATGCCATCAGTCGGTCATGCTGCACAGCAGGCACACATCAATCTGAACGGCAAAGAAATCAGTATGCCGAACAATGTAGAGATTGTTAGTGTGAAAGGCAGTGTAATGATACCGCTACGTGTAGTGGTGGAGCAGCTTGGCTACAAAGTAAGCTGGGCAGGCCCAAGTCAGACAGCTACGATCACGCAGGGCTCGAATGTGGTCGCACTTACCGCAGGTAGTATGGTGGCAACGGTCAATGGCAAGCAGGTTGATCTGGAAGCTGCACCGCTGATCCAGCGCGGCACAACGCTGGTGCCTTTACGTTTTTTAGGTGAGAACACAGGCGCTACAGTCAAATGGGATAATACGACAAAGACAGTCATGTTAACGATGAAGCCTGCTTCCACGGACAATTCAGGAAGTACTGGCAATACGTCTGGTTCAGGCACCACATCCGGCTCTGAAAGTACTTCTGGTCAAGCTGGAAGCACACCGACTGCACCAAGTGCAATGGTGAGCGCGATGAGCTTTAGCGATAATCGGCTTACGATTAATGTAGACGGTACGGTGAAGCCCAAGTATAACTCGCTTACGAATCCAGATCGGATCGTACTTGATTTGCCGAAATCAGGCTTTTCCGATGCCTTTTTAGCAGGTCAGACCATGTCAGTGGGACAGGTAGGCAAGCTTGATGTGACCGGATATCCGCAGGTGGCGGGCGTACGGTACTCTTTGTTTAACAGCAGCCCGTCGACGGTTCGAGTCGTGCTTGATCTGAATCAAGCACAGCAATACAAAGTGATTACCGATGCTAAGGGACTTGTAATGGTTGAACTCAGTGGTGCAACCGATACGAACAATTCTTCGGGTGGTACAACAGGAGGAACGACAACGCCAGGCTCTGATAACGCCAACACGGGTGCACAGACAGGCGGAACAACTCCAAGTAATGGCACCGATCCTTCTAATAACGGAACAGGTACGCCAGGCTCTACCGATAACGGTTCAACCAACATACCGAATACCCCAGGCTCAGGCCCAGGGCAAAATGGGAAAAAGGTTGTTGTCATTGATCCAGGTCATGGTGGAACTGACCCTGGTGCGATTAGCCTGAATAAACGTAACGAGAAGGACTTCACATTGGCAGTTGCACTGAAAATTCAGACCTTGCTCCAGCAAGATCCGAATATTGATTTTGTACTAACACGTAGTGATGATACGTATCCAACATTACCGGATCGGGTCAAGCTTGCGAATAATCTACATGCGGATGTGTTTGTCTCTATTCATGGCAATAGCACCACATCCAAAGTATCGCCTAGCGGTACCGAGATTTATTACACTCGTAAAGATAGCTTGAGCTTTGCGCAGGTCATTCATAATCATGTGGTTCAGGCGCTAGGTCTTCCGGATCGTGGGATCCATGCCAAGAGTCTTCATGTGACACGTGAGACGACTATGCCAGCAGTCCTGGTCGAAGCAGGGTACTTGAGCAATGCTGGAGATGAAGCATTAATGTATACGGATGATTTCCAGCAAAAGCTTGCACAGGCAGTCGTTGACGGAATTAAGGAATATTTGAATGTCCAATAAGTGACAAAAGCATGAAAACCGTGTAATTTTTATTCGACATTATTTGATTCAGTATGGTATAAATGTGGTAAGCAACTGTGATACAAATATGACGCCTTCGTCATTTTGTAAGTGTTCACAGCCTTGTTTACCACATTTTTTTGTATGTGTATTGCTAAGAATAGTAGCTAAGTCGTTAGTCCTAGTTTGATCCATTGTTGATAATGGATCCGTCGATTTTATTCCATTTATTGGCTTGCCAACTTTGTTTGGTAATACTAATTGTATACATAACTCCATGACTAGACAGCATGATCCAGAACCGCTGAGGAGGACATCCATGAAAAGAAATCTCATTACACTACTGACTGCTGCCGTATTGTTAACTTCCGCTCCGGAGATCAGTCAGGCAGCGGTAACTACCGTTCCAATTGGCAAAATCAATATGCCCGTTAACTTTCGCTCCGGTCCAACAACGGGTAGCACCGTATATAGTACACTTCAACCGGGGACAAGCATCAAAGTATTAAATGAAGTGAGTCCGCATTGGCTCCAGATCAAAGTTGGCGTCAAAGTCGGTTATGTATCCGCTACCTATGTGGATTATAAGCCGCTAGCATCAGCTTCTGGCAGTAAAAGCAGTACAAGCTCCTCATCATCCAGTACAGCTAGTAAGAGTAGTAACGCGAGCACGAGTAGCTCTACTAACACGACCGTATCTTCACCTTCGCTGGCATCCTCGTCATCCGTTACGAATACAGATACGGCGGCTAGCACGAATACAACAGTGGCTCCACTGGTATCGAATGCACCGGGTACAGGTATTGTAGAGAAGGGCGTTAATTTTAGAGCAGAGCCGAATACGACCAGTACTGTGCTGCGTGTATTGGCGGCAGGAGAAGCCTTCAGTGCGCTAGAGCAGCCAACGGCAGCATGGGTGAAAATTCAGGACAAGAACGGCGTTACTGGTTATGTATCGACCGATTATGTATCCTATACATTACCTGCTTCACAAACAGCGATTCTGACAGAAGTGCCACAGCAGACCGTGGATGAAGTAGACGCGAAGCCGTTCAATCCACCTGCACCAGCATTTAACTTCCCAACCCTGTCGACAGGGCAGCCGCTGGATGAAGCTTCGGCAGATCGTATTATCGCGAATGCACTTTCATTACAGGGCATCACACAATATGGCTTCGGTAAAAATGAAGCGCCAACGCTGTTTGATTGTTCATCCTTCACACGTTATGTATTCGGACTGGAAGGTATTGATCTAGCCTGGGGAACACGATATCAGAAGGATGTAGGTATTCCAGTGGATCGTGGACAATGGCAAAAGGGAGATTTGCTCTTTTTCTCAGCAGGTGATCCAAATGTGATTACACACGTAGGTATCTATGCAGGGGATAATAAGCTCATTCACAACAGTCCAAGCCTGAACGGAATCACGATTTCGAATTTGGATATTGCCTACTGGCAGGATCATTACGTGACAGCTCGTCGGGTTTTGCGCTAAAGGAATAAGTTTACGCTGCTCGTTCGGTATCGTACATGATGCTGGACGAGCTTTTTGTGCCATAACGGTAAACAATAACTAAGAGTCTGTACAATGTTTACACATGGTAAAAGTTAGTCTGTTTATGGTATGCTAGTAATATTATGAAGAGAACGTTTGCTTATGATAATTGATTATACCCACCCAGGGAGGCAGCATGAATATAGATCCTAAAGCACCAGCTATTGACTGGGAGTATGTAGTACAAAATTTAAAATCATCTGTGACCATTGCAGACGCACGCAAGCCGGATTGCCCGCTTGTATTTGTGAATGGGCATTTTACGGATCTAACTGGCTATACCCGGGAAGAAGCGGTGGGCTATAACTGTCGCTTTTTACAAGGGGAGGACACGAAGCCGGAGACGGTGGAGGCGTTTCGTGATGCGATTGCTAAGCAGGAATCCACAACCATCGAGATTCTCAATTATCGCAAAGATGGTTCTTCCTTCTGGAATGAAGTCAATCTAGACCCTATCTTTGACCAAAATGGTGAATGTCATTATTTTGTCGGCATTCAATTTGACATTACAAAGCGTAAGGAAGCAGAGCTTCAGGTACTACAAGCAAAAGACGAAGCTGAAAGTGCCAATGTAGCTAAAAGCCGTTTCCTCGCTAATATTAGTCACGAGATTCGTACACCGCTTAATGGTATTATCGGCATGACGGAACTGATTCTACTGAATGAAGTAGAAGAAGATCTGCGCGACAATATGAAGATTGTACAAAATAGTGCGGAGACGTTACTCACACTCATCAATGATATTCTGGACTTTTCCAAAGCGGAAGCTGGCAAAATGAATCTGGAAAGTATCGAATATAATCTGCATGAGCTGATGGATATGACGATCAAGGCTCATCGTCCGCTCACACTGGAGAAACGAATCGGACTTCATCTCCATATTGATCATAGCGTGCCACAGCAAGTGTACGGTGATCCACATCGACTTAAGCAGGTGCTGAACAATCTGATCAGTAATGCTGTGAAATTCACGCGTAAGGGCGCAGTGGATGTGTCGGTGACAGGTTTTGAAGATCAAGGCGAGGAACTTAAGCTACGGTTCAGTGTGAAGGATACCGGTATTGGCATCGCGAGCAAGGATCAGAACAAGCTGTTCCAGAGCTTTAGCCAGGTCGATGATTCACAAAGCCGTGAGTTTGGTGGTACAGGTCTGGGTCTCGTCATTAGTCAGCAGATTGTTGAATTGATGAACGGGACGATTACGGTAGAGAGTGAGCAGGGAGAGGGTAGTACGTTCGAGTTCACAATCCCGGTTCGCTATCCGATCATGTCCGTTCCACGTAGCGATTCCAATACATTGGTGAGAAAGCTGTCGGAGACGGTTGCTCGTCAACCTAAATTGCCAGATGGGCCAGACCGAGAGAGTGCACGTCTGAGCGTTCTGTTAGCAGATGATGACCGTATTAGCTGCCTGATCACATCGCGTATGCTCAATAAGCTGGGTTACTATGTGGATATCGTCGATAATGGTCTGGAAGCGATACGCTCTCTGGAGCGCGATGATTCCTATGATCTGGTACTGATGGATATTCAGATGCCAGTGATGGATGGACTTGAAGCTACGTTTGCGATCCGTAATTCCAAAACGATCCAAAACAAAGATATCCCGATCGTCGCGATCACGGCCAATGTGTTCAAGGATAATCAGGATCACATTATCGAAGCCGGCATGAACGGTGTGATGTCGAAGCCTGTACAGATGGAACGCTTGATGGAGCTAGGTCAGCGTTTGGAAAAGCAAAAGCGTCTGTAGTTCGCTTAGAATATCTATAATCATTACAACGAGATGTACAATAAAAAAAGGCTGTACGCATGTCATGATTCATGACCGCGTACAGCCTTTTTCATAATGTGAAAGTAAGGATAGATGTAATAATAACGAATAGAGATATGTTAATCGGCTATAGTCACCTATGCAATTCTCCAATGAAGTAGAGCTCTACGAAGGTGACAATGATAAGCAGCTGTAATATAGACAGTAAACCAGTTAGCCGGTGTCCCAAACCTTACCATATAGAAGGATGATAGTGATATGAGAATATTCGCTTCTCTAGTCCTCCAGCGTCGATAGATCGCCTGTAGGCAGCTCAAGCTCCCATGCTTTCAATACACGGCGCATAATTTTACCGCTACGTGTCTTCGGCAATTTGTCCTTGAACTCAATCTCGCGTGGTGCGGCGTGAGCAGACAAGCCTTCCTTCACGAAGCGAGTAATGTCCTGCTTCAATTCGTCCGTGGGCTCATAGCCTTCACGAAGCGAGATGAATGCCTTGATCACTTCTCCGCGTACCGGATCGGGCTTGCCGATGACACCAGCTTCGGCAACAGCTGGATGCTCTACCAGCTTACTTTCGACTTCAAACGGGCCAACTCGCTCACCTGATGTGTTAATCACATCATCTATGCGCCCCTGAAACCAGAAGTATCCATCCTCATCCATATAGGCAGAATCGCCAGAGATATACCAGCCATCAATACGCATGTATTCTTCATATTTTGCAGGGTTATTCCATATTTTACGCATGATCGACGGCCAAGGTGTTTTGATTGCCAGATTGCCCATACGAAGTGGCGGTAATACATTGCCTTGATCATCCAGAATCGCAGCCTCAATCCCTGGTAAAGGGCGACCCATCGAGCCGGGACGAATATCCATACGCGGATAATTACAGATTAATTGAGCACCAGTCTCGGTCATCCACCATGTATCATGAATCCGCTGCTTGTACACACGATAGCCCCAGCGAATAACTTCAGGATTGAGTGGCTCACCTACACTGAGCACATGGCGCAGCGAGGACAGATCATATTGTCCAACTGCTTCGTCACCTGCACCCATCAGCATACGGAAGGCAGTCGGTGCGCTGTACCAGACCGTCACCTGATAACGCTGGATAGTTGCATACCAATCCTGCGGGCTGAAACGACCCCCTCGGATCACATTCGTTGCACCATTCAGCCATGGAGCGAATATGCCGTACGATGTCCCTGTAACCCATCCAGGGTCGGCTGTGCACCAGTACACATCGTCGGGCTGTAGATCAAGCACAACACGTCCTGTGTATTCATGCTGTACCATTGCGCCATGCACATGATATACGCCTTTTGGTTTACCAGTTGAACCGGATGTATAGTGGAGGATCAGACCGGCTTCTTGATCGACCCATTCGATCTCTGCTTCATCGGAAGCTTCAGCCATCGCTGTAGTCAGATGAATATGATGATCTTCCAGTTCAGATTCGTCACCATACACAATAATATGTTTTAGTTCAGGAAGCTCAGCTGCAGGCACGCGTCCAACCAGCTTCGGTGTAGTTACAATCGCGACGGCACCGCTATCCTGCAAGCGATCGCGTACGGCCGTTTCCATAAAGGCTTCGAATAACGGACCTGCAATCGCACCAATTTTAATAATACCGAGTAAGGTGAAGTACAGCTCTGGCGTACGTGGCATAAAAATAAACACACGATCACCCTTGCCAATACCAAGCTTACGCAGCATATTAGCAGCCTTATTGGATTCGCGGCGTAATTGTTCAAAGGTGTAGCTCTCATCACGTTCCAGATCGCTGTAATGAAGGGCAATTTTATCCTTCAATTCAGAAGTGGCATGACGATCAATCGCTTCGAATGCAAGATTTACTTTACCCGTTTGGTGCCAGCTAAATCGTTGTTCTACATCGGACCAGTCAAATTCCTTACGGGCTTGCTCATAATCCATCATGTTAGCATGCTGTGCTTCTGCGGCAATGATTTCGATCGTGTCTTTTCCCATAATGACCTCCACCTGATTTTGAGTATGATATGCACTTCCATATATAGCGCTTACATTTTAAGATACTACCATTTCACAAAATGTTCAAATTCTTTCTCGGCATTTATCCAAATCTTGTTCTATGAAAAAGTGTTGAAATTTGAACTATAAACATACATAATATTACAAAAGTTATTCAAAACGCGAAACTTTTTATATGAAATGGAGTCTAAACAAAAGCGGCTTGGGTCTGCATCAGTTTCTGTGCTTGTTCCGACATGAGATCATAACAGAGAACCATAGAGTGGAAATGGACAATAATTCTGTTATTGTAAATGATCCTACAATTGCGAATATCGAATAGCTGACACAAGTTTTAATGAGAATAGGTAGCTACACAGTAATCCATTTACCATCTTAATACGGACGCAATCCTGCGTGAATAGGGAGGGCATAAACCTATCATAATCAAGTTGGCAAAAGAACAGATCATTACAAAGAGGGGTGGATTATAATTATGAGTCATTCACACACTGCAGCCAAACTCAAACCCAGGCAGAATATTGATGAAGTGTCGATTATTCGCGTAATTGCCTGTCTGAGCGTAGTGTTGCTGCATTCGATCAAGTTTTCAACTGGAGATAGCGCAGAGGGAGCGGTCGAATTTGGCCTTTGGTCACTAGCAGGACTGTTGTCCTTTGGTACTTCTACATTTGTATTTATTTCGGCGCTCGTACTCGCTTATTCATATCCGAAAAATTTGCCGAATGGATTCTACATGAAACGGATTCGTTTTTTATTCATTCCATTTGCATGTATGGCGGTATTTTATGCGATTATTTCCGGGCTGACCAAGGACTGGTCGATTCCGAAGCTGATCGTCTATAATCTGCTGGGTGCGTATCATGGCTGGTTTGTACTCGTTATTTTTCAGTTTTATGTGTTACATCAACTGTATGCCAAATATATTGATCGGTTTCGCCCATCGGTTGTCCTGGGCGTATCGCTTTTGATCAACGTGGCATATCTGGCATTCTTTAATCTAGTACCTGCACCCGGTGGGCAACTAGCAGCCTACATATGGGAACGCGGCTACTGGATGCCGTTTACAGGATGGTTGTTTTATTTCTCATTAGCATATTACTGTGGGAAGAATTACAAACAATTCGTAGCTGTACTGGAGCGGTATAAATGGTGGATTATCGCTGCATTGCCAATCACAGCGGGTATTGTAGTCTACAATAATGCTTTTTCTAGTTTTGGATTTGGCTCTAAGCGTGTGGACATGATCGGCTTTACCGTCGTTATGATCCTGCTGCTATTTTTAGCATTCCGCGGTGTGAAACGGATTCCGCCGATTGTGACGCTGATCAGTCAGTATTCATTTGGTATTTATCTTGTGCACTGGTTCTTCCTGGATATGATGGATCGGGCGGTGGAGAAGCTGGGCATACCACTTGGCTATGCAGAGATTCCGTTGTTATTCATCCTCGGTATTGCCTTATGTATCGCAACGATCTGGGTATTCAATCATGTGGTGCCATTCGGTCAATATGTGGTTGGACGAATTAATACTGGACGCGCGTCTCGTACACCAGCAAATACACATGCAGCAGGAGCTACCGCTCTAAAGCAGTAATAAAAGTATAATTGTTACATCTACATCTACATCTACATCTACATCTACATCTACATCTACATCTACATCTACATCTACATCTACATCTACATCTACATCTACATCTACATCTACATCTAAGTCGATAGAGTACGCATATGTGATCGTA
>JAAIGF010348166.1_pt1 | contig 32544 bp, 27 predicted proteins | sample 6487441 | NCBI WGS metagenome assembly JAAIGF01 (sample SAMN13974129, study PRJNA590717) | phyllosphere metagenome | biome: pepper field; feature: multiple bacterial spot infested pepper fields; material: pepper leaves; isolation source: leaves from pepper fields | host: Capsicum annuum ... | reverse complement strand
GGTGGCCCAGCTGCGCCACTGCTTGCCGTAGACCGGGCCAAGGTGGCCGTTCTCGTCGGCCCACTCGTCCCAGATCCGCACCTGGTTGTCCTTCAGGTAGCCGATGTTGGTATCGCCCTTCAGGAACCACAGCAGCTCGTGGATGATCGAGCGCAGGTGCAGTTTCTTGGTGGTGACCAGCGGGAAGCCATCGGCCAGGTTGAAGCGCATCTGCCAGCCGAACACACTGCGGGTACCGGTGCCGGTACGGTCGTTCTTCTCCGCGCCGTGTTCCAGAACATGCGAAAGCAGGTCCAGGTAGGGCTTCATGGCTTCGCTCCGTCCACCACCGGCTGCGGCTGCAGCACCGGCGCGCGGCGCGCCATCCACAACAGCACCAGGCCCAGCGCCACCAGTGGCAGGCTGAGGATCTGGCCGCGGGTCAGCCAACCGAAGGCGACGTAGATGCCGTTGTCCGGCATGCGCACGAACTCCACCGCGAAGCGGAACAGGCCGTACATCAGCGCGAACAGGCCCGACACCAGGTAACGATGGCGCGGCTTGGCCGACACCGTCCACAGCACCGCGAACATCACCAGGCCTTCCAGAAAGGCTTCGTAGAGCTGCGATGGATGACGCGCGTACTGGTTCAGGGCACCGCTGGCGAACTGCGCCTTCAGGGTGGCGGCATCAAGCTGCGCCAGCCCGGCTGGCAGGCCCGAGGGGAACACCACGCCCCAGCTGCCACCGGTGTATTTGCCCCACAGTTCGGCGCCGATGAAGTTGCCGATACGCCCGAAGCCCAGGCCCAGCGGCACCAGCGGGGCGACGAAATCCATGGTGTCGAAGAAGTGCAGGCGGTGACGTCGCGACCACCACCAGCTGGCCCCCAATACGCCCAGCAGGCCACCGTGGAAACTCATGCCGCCGTCCCATACCTTGAACAGCAGCAGCGGGTTGGCCAGGAAATCCCCCAGCGCGTAGAACAGCATGTAGCCCACGCGGCCGCCCACCACCACGCCGAGCATGGCGTAGAACAGCAGGTCGGAGAAGCCATCGGCGTTCACCCCAGGCAAGCGCCCGGCAGCGACACGGCGCTTGCCCAGCCACCAGGCAGAGGCGAAGCCAAGCAGGTACATGATGCCGTACCAGTGCACCTGGACCGGCCCCAGCGAGATGGCGATGGGGTCGATATCGTGGAAATAGATCATGGGCGGCGCCTTGCGGGTAGGCGACTATTCTCGGCCGACTGCCGCCTGGGCTCAACCGAGGATCTGTGGCTCGTTCGACAGGCCGTCATTCTCGTCACCGGAAGCCGGCGGAAAGTGGGCAGCAAGCAGATCGGAGACTTCGCCGATGGCAGCGCGCAGCGCCACGGCGGGATCCGCCCCGCGCAGCCCGTCGCGCAGGTGCGTGCAGATGGCCTGCCAGCGTTCATCGGCCACGTGCGGTCGCAGGCCACGGTCGGCGACGATCTCGATGGCGTGGTCGGCCAGCAGCAGATAGATCAGCACGCCGTTGTTGTTGGCGGTGTCCCAGGTGCGCAGGTGCGCGAATGCGCGCTCGGCCGCCTGGCGTGGCGTCACGCCCTGCCATAGCGCCGCCAGCGGCAGATCGGCTTCCACCGCGAACATCACCTGCCCGCCATGGCGCTGCTCGCCTTGTGCGATGGCATCGGTGATTGCCTGCAGGGTCGCCTGCGGGAAAGCGCGCCTTACCGAAGGCGAAAACACATGCCGCCACGTGCGTCCCATCATCACCAGCCTCCCGAGGCACCGCCGCCGCCCGAACGGCCACCCCCACCGCCCCAGCCGCCACCGAATCCACCACCGCCGCCGAATCCGCCGCCACCGAATCCCCCACCGAAGCCGCCACCGCCCCACCCACCGCGGCCGGCGAAGCGTGCTGGATGACCCGAGCTGACCGCCATCAGCAGGCCAACAAAGCCAGCAATGCCACTGGCCAGCAGCAACGAGGTGAACACGAACGCCACCAGCGCCGCGCCGCCACCGGCGATCACACCGCGGACCGGACGCGGCAACCGGCCCAGCACCGCACGCAGCAGCGAACCGACGAAGAATCCGATCACCACCGCAACTATCCAGCCATCCCCGCCTCCGTCTCCCTGGCGCTGGCGATGGGCGCTGACCGGTGCGGGCAACGGTTCGCCGTCCATCAGCTTCACCAGGATCGCGGTCGCTTCGGTGATGCCACCCGCGTAGTCGCCCGCCCTGAAGGAAGGCACCAGGTATTCCTGGATCACCCGGTTGGCCACGGCATCGGGAATGGCCCCCTCCAGCCCGTAGCCCGGTTCGATGCGAACGCGCCGATCATCCTTGGCCACAACCAGCAGCACGCCATCGTCCACGCCCTTGCGGCCGATCTGCCATTGATCGAAGACGCGGGTGGTGTACTGGGCGATATCCTCGGGCTGGGTGGTGGGAACCACCAGCACCTGCAGCTGGCTGCCCTTGCGCTGCTGCAGTTCGATGGCCTGCTGCGCCAACTGCTGGACCTGTGCGGCATCCAGGCTGCCGGTGGTATCGACCACCGGGGAATCCAGCCGGGGGATGGCGGCCAGATCCTGCGCGGACAGGCGGCCCGATGGCAGCCAGCACAGCAGCATCAGCAGCAGCGCGGCGGGCAGGCGCATGGATCAGTTGCCCGGCTGCGGCTGCTGTTGCTGAGGCTGCTGCTGCGCGGGGGCGCCGTTGCCGAATTCCACTGTCGGCGCGTTGGAGATCTGCGCCTCGTTCTCCACGGTGAAGTTCGGCTTGGTCTTGTAGCCGAAGATCTTCGCGGTGATCACCTGCGGGAAGGAACGGATGTAGGTGTTGTAATCCTGCACCTGCTGGATATAACGGCCGCGGGCGACAGTGATGCGGTTTTCAGTGCCTTCCAGCTGCGCCTGCAGGTCGCGGAAATTGGCATCTGATTTCAGGGTGGGATAGTTCTCGGTCACCACCAGCAGCCGCGACAGGGCGCTGCCAAGCTCACCCTGGGCCTGCTGGAACTGCCGCAGCGAGGCCTCGTCGTCGGCATTGACGTTGATCTGCCCGACCCGCGAGCGGGCGTTGGTCACTTCAGTGAGGACCTGGCGTTCCTGGTTGGCGAAGCCCTGCACGGTGTTGACCAGGTTGGGAACCAGATCGGCGCGGCGCTTGTACTGGTTGAGCACTTCGGCCCAGCTGGCCTTGACCGCTTCATCCTTCTGCTGGATGGCGTTGTAGCCGCAGCCGGACAACAGGGAAGCCAGCAGCAGCAAGGGAATCAGGCGGGTCAACAGGCGCATGGCCAAGGCTCCGGAGGGAATGGGAGCCGAGCATGCCACGTTTCTGGTGAACGGCAAGGAGTGACGACCAACGGTCGTCACCCACCGCCATCTCAACCAACGGTCGTCACCCACCGCCGGGTGGTGGTCAGCTACGCGCCACCCGGCAGAACCTCACCAGTTGCCGGCGCCGGGCACGTTGTGTGCCACCGCGCGGCGGCGCATCAGCAGATTCAGCCATTCCACCAGCACGGAGAAGCCCATCGCGGCATAGATGTACGGCTTCGGCACGTGCACTTCCAGGCCATCCAGGATCAGCACGGCACCGATCAGCAGGATGAACGCCAGCGCCAGCATCTTCACCGTCGGATTGGCATCGATGAAACGGCCCAGCGGGTTGGCCGCCAGCAGCATCACCGCCACCGACAGCAGGATCGCCGCCACCATCACCGGAATGTGGTCGGCAATGCCGACCGCGGTGATCACCGAATCCAGCGAGAACACGATATCGATGATCGCGATCTGCAGGATCACCAGACCAAAAACACCGGATGCCCTGGACGTGGTCGGATCCTCGTCCTCACCGCCGGTGATCAGCTCGCGGATCTCCAGCGTTCCCTTGATGATCAGAAACAGGCCACCGACGATCAGCACCAGGTCGCGGATGGAAATGCCCATCCCGGCCACGGTGAACAGGTTCGCCTCCATGTGCGTCAGGTAGGCCAGCGACACCAGCAGCGCGATGCGGGTGATACAGGCCACCGCGATGCCGAGCTTGCGCGCGAACGGGCGACGCGCTTCGGGCAGCTTGCTGACCGCGATGGAAATGAACACCAGATTGTCGATGCCGAGCACGATCTCCAGTGCGCTCAGCGTCAGCAGGGTCAACCAGACATTGGGGTCGGAAAGCAGGTCAAGGAACATCAGCGGTGTCTTCTCGAAGGCAAAAAAACAAAAGGGCGGTCAGAACAGCCGGGGCAGCAGGATCAGGCCCCAGCACAGCAGCACGTTCATCATCAGCACGAACACGGCAGCCGAACCCATGTCCTTGGCCCGTCCCGCCAGCTCGTGGATTTCGCTGCCATAGCGCTCGATGACGGCCTCGATGGCGGAATTCAGCAGTTCCATGGCCAGCACCAGCAGCAGCGAACCGGCCAGCAGTACGCGTTCCACCGGGGTCTGGCCGAGCCACAGCGCCAACGGCCCGAACACCACCAGCAGGCATACTTCCAGGCGGAAGGAGGACTCGTGCAGCCATGCGGCGCGCAGGCCCTGCCAGGACCAGCGGGCCGCCTGCAGGACACGCCGCGGGCCACGCGGCATGTGCCCGAAATGGTCAGCCATGTGGCAGCGCCCTGGCCGGAGCGCAGGCGATCCGGTCGCCACAGGGCGACAGCGGAAGCAGTGGATGGACAGTCATTGCAACGCCTGGAAATTCAGCAGGAGGCATATTTTGCCATAAGCCCCCGCCCGGCAGCCGTACCCATCACGGCCGGGCGGCGCCCCTTGGGCACCGTATGATGGACGCCCCGCACACCGCAGGAGTTGCTGATGTCCCGTCGTCGCCCGCTGTTGATCGCCCTCGTCCTGGGCCTGTCCGCCACCGGTCTTGCCCACGCGCTGGCCCCCGCGACGGCGCCGCAGGTGCCGGCACAGGTATCCAATAGCGCCTGGGCGGCCGACATGGATGCCTTCGCCAAGGCCGATCTGGCCACGCCACCGCCGCGCGGCGGCATCGAATTCGTGGGCAGTTCGTCCATCCGCATGTGGGAATCGCTGGCAGAGGACTTCCCCGGCAAACCGGTATTCAACCGTGGTTTCGGCGGATCGGAAGTACGAGACAGCACCTGGTATGCCGATCGCATCGTGGCGCCCTACGCGCCGTGCAAGGTGTTCCTGTACGCCGGCGACAACGATCTCAACAGCGGCCGTACGCCGGAACAGGTGCGCGATGACGTGGTGGCTTTCGTTCAGCGCGTGCACAAGGACCTGCCGGAAACCACGGTGGATTACCTCGCCATCAAGCCAAGTCCGTCACGCGCCCACCTGCTGCCGCAGATCGCCGAGGCGAACACGATGATACGCAGCGCGCTTGAGCACATTCCGCATACGGGCTATACCGACATCCACACGCCGATGCTCGCTGCCGACGGCAAGCCCGACCCGGCGCTGTTCCAGCAGGACATGCTGCACATGACCGCGGCCGGTTACCGCATATGGAAGCGCGTGCTGGCTCCGAAGGTGCAATGCGATTGATCGGCTTGCCGGGCAGCGCCCGGCATTACCGGAAGATGACGGTTGCTTCGGTACCCTGCCCCGGCCGGCTGCGCAGGCTTGCCTTCCAGCCAAAGCGTTTGCACAGGCGGCGTACGATCGAAAGCCCCAACCCGGTTCCCTGCGGCCGCTCCGGCTCAGCGCGGTAGAACGGTTCGAAGGCGCGCGCCAGCGCGTCGGCGGACATGCCGATGCCGGTATCGCGCACGCGCACGCGGTCGTGCTCCACGAACACGTCCACGCGTCCCTCGTCGGTGTAGTTGCAAGCGTTGCGCACCAGGTTGCTGATCACCACCTGCAGCACCCTCGGCGGCCCGTGCAGCGGAACCGGTTCGTCCGCGTGCAGCTCCACGTGCACCGGTCGGTCGGCCAGCAGCTCGGCGGCCGTGTCCACCTCGTAGCGGGCGATCTCGACGACGTCGAACATTTCCAGCTGCGGCTCGACATCCGCCTCGCGGGCCAGGATCAGGAACGCATCGATCACCGCTTCCATGTCCCGTCCTGCGCGCTGGATACGCTGCAGGCTGCGCAGCTGACGCGGTGTGGTGTTCTCATCGGCCATCGCCATGTCGCTGGCTACCCGGATCACCGTCAGTGGCGTGCGCAGCTCATGGCTGGCATCGCGGGTGAAGTTGCGTTCGCGGGCCACGTTTTCCGTGACCCGGCGGGCCAGCGAATGCAACGCGGCGGCCAGCTGGCGCGTTTCGCCCTGCATGTCCGCCGGCAGCTTGTCCGGCTCCAGGTCGCCGGCCTGCGGGTGCACCGGATCCCAGCGCGACACCCGGCGCGCCAGCCAGTTCACCGGCGACACCAGCCGCTTGGAGGCACGGTAGGTCACCCAGGTGGCCCCGTAAACGGCCAGCAGGGTCAACAGCACCGGCACGATGCCGAACCAGAAGGCCAGCATTTCCGCGCGCGAGCGCAGGAAGACCAGATACAGGCGTCCTTCCGGTCGCACGTCCACCCAGACCAGTTGATCTTCGCGGGGCAGTTCGTGGAAGCCGGGCGCCAGGTCGCGCAGGCTGGCCGGAAGGCTCAGGCTGGAGCGTCCTGTTTCCACCAGATAGCCACGGATGTTGCGGGTGTTGGGCGGCGGCTGCATCGGCGAGGCGTCATGCAGCGTCCAGTAATACGACGCTTCCTCGCGCAGGGCCGCACTCACCAGGCTGTGCTTGATCACCAGCGATACCAGCCACGCCCCCAGCAGGATGCCGAGACTGGCAAGCACAGCCTGCAGCAGGAAAGCGATTCGGATCTTGCGCGGCAGGCCGTGCGGCATCAGGCGGGTCACTACGGAAAATGGCCGCGCCGAGTATAGGCAGCCAGTGCGTCAGCCTCCCGTGCAGGTCCGGTATGGATCCTGCACGGGGGCCAGGCGCGGTATCAGCCCATCGGCTGGGCGATATCGGCGATGCGGTAACCGGCACTCTGCACGGTGTGCAGCAGCGGGCGGTCGAACGGCTTGTCGATGATCTTGCGCAGGTTGTACAGATGGCTGCGCAGGGTATCCGAATCCGGCAGGCCGTTGCCCCAGATCTCGCGCTCGATCTCCTGGCGCGTCACCACCCGCGGCGATTCCCGCATCAGGATGGTCAGCAGGCGCAGGCCGATCGGCGAAAGCTGCAGCTCGGTGCCGGCGCGGGTGGCACGCATGCTCACCGGATCCAATACCAGATCGGCCACCTTCAGAACCTCCGAACCCACCTGGCGGCGCTCGCGACGGATCAGGGCACGCAGGCGCGCTTCCAGCTCCTGGATGGCGAACGGCTTGGTGAGATAGTCGTCGGCGCCGAAGCCCAGGCCGGTGAGCTTGTCATCGAGCGTATCGCGCGCGGTAAGCATCAGCACGGGAGTGGATTTGCGGGCGTCGTTGCGCAGCCGCCGGCATACCTCGATGCCATCCAGGCGCGGCAGCATCAGGTCCAGCACCACCACGTCATAGCTGTTTTCGGCGGCCAGACGGTAGCCGTCCAGGCCATCCTGCGCGTAGTCCACTTCGAACCCGCGCCCTTCCAGGTATTCACCGATCATCTCGGAGATATTGCGGTTGTCCTCCACGACCAGAACCAGGCCGGAGGTTTCCTTCGTCTGACGCATGACCTTCCCTCTAACTTCAGCTTTGTGAAACATGCCGGATCGACGGTGCACGCGGTGTGAAGCCGCAAACGGTTTCCTTACAGATTCACAACAGCGGCAACAGCAGCGGCCAGACGTTCTCCAGCACCCTCGGTTGCGCCTTCGCGGTGGGATGCAGGCCATCGGCCTGCATCATGCCCGGCTGCAGCGCCACACCCTCCAGCAGGAAGGGTAGCAAGGGGATCCGGTTGTCCGCTGCCAGATCCCGATACACCGCCGCGAGACGCTGGCGGTACGCGGGTCCGTAGTTCGGCGGCACATCGATGCCCAGCATCAGCACCTTCGCGCCACTGGCACGGCTGGCCTGGATCATCTTCTCCAGGTTGCCGCGGATCTGCGCAGGCGTCAGGCCGCGCAACGCATCGTTGCCCCCCAGTGCGATCACCACGACGCCGGGCTTCTCACGGGCCAGCAGGCCCGGCAACCGGGTCAGCGCGCCGGCCGTGGTCTCCCCGCTCATGCTGGCATTGACCACCCGGGCCGGCGATGCCGAACGGGTGCTGAGCCGCTGCCCCAGCAGGTCCACCCAGCCGGTACCTGGCGGGATATTGTGGGCGGCACTGAGGCTGTCGCCGATCACCAGCACCGTGGTCGCTTGACCTTTGGCACACGCCAGTACCGGCACCAGCAGCAACCATGCCAGCAGCATGCCCATCCGGCCGAACAGCCGGCCCTGTCCCGTAACACGCATTGGAGTCTCCTCATCGACAGCCTGTCCCCCCGCAGCGCGCCCGTCGCCATCGCCGTCGAAAACGTCGGCAAATCCGTGCATGGCCCGGAGGGTGAAGTCCACATACTGGACAACGTCAGCATGACGGTACATGAAGGCACGTCGGTCGCCATCGTCGGTGCCTCCGGTTCGGGCAAGACCACCCTGCTCGGCCTGCTGGCCGGGCTCGATCTTCCCAGCCGTGGCAGCATCACCCTGGCCGGCAGCCCGCTTGGCACGCTGGATGAGGAGGCACGCGCGCAGCTGCGCGCACGTGAAGTGGGCTTCGTGTTCCAGAGTTTCCACCTGCTGCCGGCGCTCACCGCAGCCGAAAACATCGCCCTGCCGCTGGAGCTGGCCGGTCGCGAGGATCGCGCGCGGGTGGACGAGGTGCTGGCGGCGGTCGGGCTGTCGCACCGCGCCCGGCATTACCCGCGCCAGCTTTCCGGCGGCGAACAGCAACGCGTGGCGCTGGCGCGGGCCTTTGTGGCGCGGCCGCGCATCCTGTTCGCGGACGAGCCCACCGGCTCGCTCGACCAGGCGACCGGGCAGCACATCAGCGATCTGCTGTTCGCATTGAATGCAGACAGCGCAACCACCCTGGTACTGGTCACCCACGACCTGCGGCTGGCCCAGCGCTGCCAGCACATCCACCGCATCGACAACGGACGCCTGCAGCAGCTGCCGCACGGGGCAGAGGCATGAACCTGCTGCGCCATGCGCTGCGCGCGCTGCGTCGCGAAGCGCTGGCCGGCGACCTGCTCACGGTGTTCGCCGCGCTGGTGCTGGGGGTGGCGGTGATGACCGCCGTGGGCACGCTGGTGGATCGCGTGAACCTGGCCCTGGCCAACAGCACTGCGGAAATGCTCGGCGGCGACCTGGGCATTGCCGGCCGCAGCGAGCCGCCGGCGGAGTTCACCGCCGAGGCGGCTCAGCGCGGGCTGCGCAGCACGCGTATCGCCGCCTTCGGCAGCGTGCTGTTCCATGGCGAAGAAAGCCAGATGGCGACGGTCAAGGCGGTGGAAGCCGGCTATCCGCTGCGCGGCCAGCTGCGCGTGCGGGCAGGCGCCGAGGCGGTGCTCCGGGAAGCGGCGGCAGCCCCGGCGCGCGGCGAGGCCTGGGCCGATCCGCGCCTGCTGCAGGCGCTGCAGCTGCGCATCGGCGACGATCTGGAATTCGGCGCCGGCACGCTGCGCATTGCCGGCAGCATCGACGCCGAGCCGGACACCTCCAGCGAGCTGCTCACATTGTCGCCCACGCTGCTGGTGAACCGCGCCGATGTCGAAGATACCGGGCTGCTGGGGCCGGGCAGCCGGGTCAGTTACCGCACGATGTTCGCCGGCGAACCCGATGCGATCGCCGCATTCCGGCAATGGCTGCAACCGCGCGTGCAGGGCCTGCGCCTGGTGGGACTGGGCGACACGCAGCGTGGCGTCCGCGAATCCTTCCAGCTGGCGGGACGGTTCCTGGGCCTGAGCGCGCTGCTGGCGGTGCTGCTGTCCGGAGTGGCCACCGCACTGGCCGCGAACCGATTCGCCCTGCGCCGCATCGATCAGGTGGCCGTGCTGCGCTGCCTGGGTGCGCGCCAACGCGACATCCTGGCCGGCCTTGCGCTGCAGCTGCTGCTGCTCGCCATTCCTGCCTGCCTGCTCGGCGTGCTGGTCGGCATGACCGCGCAGGAAGGCCTGGTGCAGGTGCTCGGCGGGCTGGTGCCGCAGCGGCTGCCGTTGCCGCAGGCCATGCCGGCGCTGACCGGGGCCGGCATCGGTCTGCTGTTGCTGCTGGGCTTCGGCCTGCCACCGCTGCTGCGCCTGCGCGGCGTTCCGCCGATGCGCGTGCTCAACCGCAGCTTTGCCAGTCTGCCGCCGACGTCACTGCTGGTCTATGTTGGCGCGCTGCTGGCAAGCCTTGCATTGACCATACAGGTCACCGGCGATCTGAAGCTGGCCCTGTGGGTGCTGGGCGGGCTGGCTGCGCTGGCAGCCCTGGCGGCAGGTGGCGGGTTCATGCTGCTGATGCTGGTCCGCACCCTGCAGCATCGCCTGCATGGCAACTGGCGCCTGGGGCTGGCGGCACTCACGCGGCGGCGGGCGCTGGCGGTGATGCAGCTGGTGGGACTGTCGCTGTCGCTGTGCGCGCTGCTGCTGCTGGCCGTGGTCGGCCCAGGACTGCTGCAGCAATGGCGCGACCGCTTGCCGGAAGACACGCCCAATTACTTCCTGATGAACATCCAGCCGGACCAGCGACAGACGGTTCTGGATGCGCTGCGGGCACAGGGCGCGGTCGATGCCAGCGTGGAGCCATTTGCCACCGGACGCCTGCTGGCCCTGAACGGCCAGCCGCCCCGCCGCCTCGACAATGCGCCACAGCAGCAGGAGGGGGGAGATGAGGCGGCAGCATCGGCTGACGACGCCCGCGACGACCAGGACCGTCCGCTCAATTTCAGCTGGCGCACTACCCTGCCACCCGCCAACGTGCTGCTGCAGGGGCGATTCTGGACAGCCGACAGCACCGCAGCGGAAGCCTCGGTGGAAGAAGGCTGGGCCAGCCGCTATGGCGCCCGGCTGGGCGACCGCATCACCCTGCAGGTGGGCGAACAGCAGCGGGAGTTCACCATCACCAGCATCCGCAAGGCCGAATGGAGCACGTTCCGGGTGAACTTCTTCCTGCTGGTGAACGCCAATGCGGTCGCCGATGCGCCACACAACCTGATCTCCGCGTTCCACCTGCCGCGAGCGAAGGCCGCCGGACTCGGACAACTGGTACGCGACCTGCCCAATCTGTCGCTGCTGGATATCGACGGACTCATCAGCGAAGTGCGCCAGGTGATGGACCGGGTGACACAGGCCATCCAGCTGGTGATGGGTTTCAGCCTGCTGGCCGGCGTGCTGGTGCTGCTGGCCGCGCTGCAGGCCACCGCCGGCGAGCGTCGTTACGACAGCGCGGTGCTGCGCACCCTGGGCGCCACGCGTCGTCAGCTGAGCGGCGCGGTGCTGGTGGAGTTTGGCGCGCTGGGCCTGCTGGCAGCAGTACTGGCCACAGGCGCTGCCGCGGCCATCGGCATGGTGGTGTCGCGGCAGGTGTTCGATCTGGCGCTGGCACCGCCGTGGCCGGGTCTGCTGGCTGGCGGTCTGGCCGGCGTGGCGCTCAGCGTGCTGGCCGGCTGGTGGGGCACGCGCCGTATCCTGCATACCCCACCGGCGCTGGCGCTGCGCGAGGCATGAGGCGCCTGCAGATCTGCGCAGCACACGCCAGGCGTCAACGCGATGGACAACGCGTTGACGAAAAAAGAGGGAGGGCGAGCGCATAATCCGCCGACCCTCCCGGCGTGCTCGACATGACCCAGTACATCTATCCCGTGTTGTTGTTGGTTGCCAGCAACATCTTCATGACTTTCGCGTGGTACGGGCATCTGAAGTTCAAGAGCGCGCCGCTGATGACGGTCATCCTCATCAGCTGGGGCATCGCGTTCTTCGAATACTGCCTGCAGGTGCCGGGCAACCGCCTTGGCAGCGCGGTGTATTCCGCGCCGCAGCTCAAGGGTATGCAGGAAGTGATCACCCTGCTGGTGTTCGCGGTGTTTTCCGCGTTCTACCTGGACCAGCCGCTGAAGTGGAATCACTGGGCCGCATTCGCGTTGATCGTGGTAGCCGCGTTCCTGATGTTCAAAGAGTAAACCGCCGTTGGTGCGTGACGACCATCGGTGGGTGACGACCATCGGTGGGTGACGACCGTTGGTCGTCACGGCCATCCCGAAGCCGGGCAGAGCCCGGCCCGGCCAGCGATCAGCGCGCGGTTTCCAGCGGCGCCTTCTCCACCCACCGCTTGAACACCTTGTCGATCTCCGCGTCCTTGACCTGCTTGCCGTCCTGGACGTCCTGCGCCTGGGTGAACAGCGGGATGATCATCGCCATGCCATCCAGCCTGGTCTTCAGATGCACGCCCGGGGCCTGGCCGAGAAAGCCGTCCCAGCGCTGGCGTACCTTGGCCCAGTAGCCTGCGGTCGCTTTCCAGTAATCACGCGCCGGTGTGAAATCGACTTCGGTGGTCCTGATGTAATCGTTGAAACCGAACTCGCGCGCGATCTCCACCTGGCTGCCATCGGCATTGCGCTGCACCTTGGTGTTGAACTGTTCATGGGTCCAGCCGTTGGGCGTCAGCGTGTGGACGTTGATCACCGCCAGCGCGTTGTAGTCGCTACGCTTGGTGTATTCACGGCGCGGCAGCGGACGCCAGACCAGGTCGCTGGTCCAGGTCGGTACGTCGTTGCGGTAGCTCCACCTTCCCGTGCCGCAGTAACGCGGCGCATCACTGACTTCGTACACGCACTGCGTCCAGGCGCCCTGGGTGGCCGGCGCAGCGATGGGCCGCACCTGCCAGGTCTGGTCGGCGCTGAATTCGAAACGCTCAGGCGCCTCGTACACCCAGTCCTGCCGCCAGTGCTTGGTGACATGGCCGCCATCGCCCACCAGCAGGTGCTGCAGCACGATCCGGGCAGGCGTGTCCTCCACCACCACGACAACTTCATTGCCGCCGCTGCGCATCGCCGGCGCGCGCTCGTAGCCGGGCTTCAGGAGCACGGTTTCGTCGAATGCGAAATCGACCGTGTACTCGCCCTGCATCGCAAGGATGCTGTCGTGGTCGCGTTGCGGATCGACGGATTGCGCACCGGCGGCGCCGGTGCCGGTGCCGGTGCCGGTGCCGGTGCCGAGGATCAGCAACAGCATGCTGGCGGAAAAGGCGTTCATCGTGGTTCCTTGTACAGGGTTTGCTTCGGCAAGGCGCCGTCCGTGGCGACGTTCGGTCCTTCAGGGTCTGAGGCGGATCAGCGGCAGGCCATCGCCGTTGCGCGCTGCCCCGGCGGCACGACGCGCAGCGTCGGCGCAGCAGCAGTCATCCACCGGCATGCCGCCCTCGGCGCCTTCCAGGCGGGCGATGCGGTGCGCGGTCGCCTCGCCCAGCGTGGACAACCGCGCCAGGCTTGCGGCAAGACCCTGGCCCTCCTCCACCGCATGCAGACGCAGCGCGCACATCCGCCAGCGCTGTCCGCCCAGGTGGCCGGCCAGACGGCGCCACAGACGTTCTGCGACGTTTCCGTCTTCATCCCCAGACGGGCGGGCCGGCAGTCGGGCCGCAAGCCTGTCCCAGGCGAGAAAATCGCTGTCCGGCAGCAGATACAGCCTCCAGCAGCAGCGTCCGCGAGCATCGGTGAAGCACACGCTCTCGCGCACTCCTTCGCTGTCCACGCCCTGGCAGACATGCGCCGCCACCGCCTGCTGCCAACCTGCCAGTTCACTGCCATCGGCCCGGTACAGGCATAGCACGGTGCCGAGCGCCGCCAGCTGCGCAGGCGCGGGCCAGGCCATCGACGCCGGCAACGGGATCGGGGACGGGACGCGACGACGGGTAGCGGACAGCGCTCGGCTCATGGGCTCACCAGGACACGGCCAGGCTGGCCGACACAGTGCGGCCAGGATTGGAGAAACGGTCCACCACGGTGCTGGTCGAACCCAGCGTACCGGTGATGGCCGACCATTCGACATAGCGCCTGTCAGCCAGGTTGAACACCCCGACATTGAATTTCGCACCCGGGGCGAAATCCCAGTGCGCCATCAGGTCCAGCACCCCATAGCCGGCCGGACGGTAACTGGACTGGTCGGCCAGCCGGTCCTTGCGCCTGGCGAACGTGCCGGCCAGTTCCACGCCCCAGGCATCGCGGTCGTAAGCCACGCCGAGCGTGCCGCGCAGCGGGTCCACCGAGTCCAGCGGCACGTCCTCGGTGCGGTTGTCGCCACGCGACCATGCCACCCCGCTGCGCAGCGACCAGCCCTGCAGGGCCGCGTTGATTTCACCGAAGTCCACCCCGGCTTTCAGTTCGGCGCCATGGATGCGCGCGTCGGCGATGTTCTGCGACTGGTACACCATGAGACCCTGGTCGTTGATACCGACGTAGCTGCTGGATTCGATGAAATCCTTGTAATCGTTGTAATACCCGCTCAGGCTCACATAGGCGGCCGGCGACAGGAAGCGCAGGCCCAGCTCCACACCATCGCTGGTTTCCGGCTTCAGGTCGGGATTGGGAATGGCGGTATAGCCGAACATCAGGTTGGTGAAGCCGAGGTTGACGTCGTTGTACGGCGGCGAGCGGAAGCCGCGCGAGTAACCGGCAAACAGCGACCACTGGTCGGCAAAACGCCAGACAAGGCCGAACTTCGGCGACACACTGGTCTTCTTCAACGTTGATACCGCCACACCGGGATTGTCTTCGGTGAAGATCCCATCCACGTCGGGCTTCAGTTCGTAACGGTCCACGCGTACGCCCGGCACCAGCGACAGCCGGCCATCGGCCAAACGCATTTCGTCCTGTGCGTACAGGCCCAGCTCGGTGGTGGTGCTGACCGGGAAATCGCGCACCGGGAACACGTCCGGCAGGATGGTGCTGCTGGTCTGGCCGTTGGCCAGCACCTGGAAACCATCGCGCTTCTGGCGGATCTCGGTGTGCGCGCCATCGAAGCCATAGGTCAGCGAGTGCTCCACGCCGCCCGTGATGAAGCCCTTGTTGAACACGGCCTGGAGGCCATGGACGCGCTGATCGAAGTTGAACTCGCGGTGGCGGGTGGTGCGGTTGGCACGCGACTCGTCGGTGCGCTGGGTGGTTTCGCTGTCCTGCCGATACAGCTGCCAATGCAGGCTGTCGGCGAAGCCCTTGTCCAGCGCATCCATTTCATGGGCGAAGGACACGCGCGCACGGGTCTGCTTGTCGCGCGCCGTCATGCCGGTGGTGGTGGCGTGGTCGATGGAGGAATACGCGTCGGTATCGATGTTGTCCTCGTTGCCCTCCACCGTCAGCCGGAAGCGCTGATCCCCGCCGGGGGCATACACCAGCTTGGACAGGACGCTGCGGCCATCGCGCTGCTGCGGGTTTGCCGCGGTGCGGGTGTTGTCGAGGCTGCGCACCTGGCCCTTGTTTTCGGTTTCCTGGCCCTGGCGGTGGTTGACGTTGACCATGCCGCTCCAGCGCTCGCCGCCGAACGCGGTGGTGATGCTCCCCAGCAGTCCGTTCCAGTCGCCGTCGTAGCCGAATTTCAGGCCCACATGGCTGTCCTTGCCGTCACCAAGGTAATCCAGCGGATCCTTGGTGACAAACGCGACCACGCCACCCAGCGCGTCCGAACCGTACAGCGAGCTGGCCGGACCACGCACGATCTCCACCCGCTTCAGGGTCTCCAGATCGGTGAAATCGCGATTGGCGTTGGAGAACGAGCCGATGGTGAAACTGGTCGGCATGGCGATGCCGTCGGTCTGGATGCGCACGCGATTGCCATCCAAGCCACGGATTCGGATGCCGCCGATCCCGAAGCGGGTAGCGCTGCGGGTGGCCGACAGGCCGGGTTCGTAGCGCAGCAGATCGCGCAGGTCGTGGACCAGCTCGTCATCCAGGCGTTCCCGGTCGATCACATCGACGGTCGCCGCCACGTCGCTCACCGCCCGTTCGGTACGCGTGGCCGTCACCTGCACCCGGTCGAACTCATGGGTGGCAGCGGCAGCCGCATCGACATCGGCAGCAGCGTGGGCAGACAATGGCAGCGCGAAGCACAGGGCGGCGCAGAGGACATTCGGGCGGTTCATGACGGGGATCAGGACGAGCTTGCAGGGTGAGTCCCCCGGCTACGGCCATCGCCACGAAGGCCATGGCCGCAACGCCGAGGGGGAGAGAGAGGTGGGACGGCCGCCGGTATCGATGTCATCGCACGATGGCGCGACAGGCGCCGGGGAGGGAGGCGGCCGGCCCGTGACAGCGTTACTTGGTGAGGATCAGCTTGTCGTTGCTGGTGTGGCGCAACCGGTAGAAGCGGTCGCCATGCTGGATGACTATCTCGCGACGCCCCTTCAACAAGGCTTCGCTGTCAATCACTTCCTCCGCAGGCACGACACGTACCGGGTGGTTGCGGAGGGTCAGGGTTTCGGGGCGCAGCAGAACAGCTTGAGCGTTCATCGTCTGAACTCGATGCGAGGGATGACTCAAATGATAACGCTTCTCAGTTCGCATTCAACAACCATTCTCAATTTCATTTCTTTAATTGATGATTGCTTTTTGATTTTCAATAGCCAATACCTATAGCAGGGACCAGGCAGAGCCCTCCGCCGGCGGAAACCTGCGTTCTCTCGACCCCGGACGGCGCTCAGGCCTCGCGTTCGAACGCGGCTTCCACCTGCCGCCAGGCAGCGTCGTCCAAGGAGGTGACCAGCTCCAGCGCCTGAAGGTTCTGCAGCAGCTGCTCCACCCGGCTGGCGCCCAGGATCACGCTGGACACATTCGGGTTGCGCAGGCACCAGGCGATGGCCAGTGTGGCGGGCGGATGGCCCAGCGAGGCGGCCAGCTCCGTATAGCGGCGCACCTGTGCCAGCCGCGCCGGTGCATCCGCGCCCAGCACGATGTCCTGCAGCCAGCCCATGTCCGCCAGGCCCAGCCGCGAGCTGGCCGGAAAGCCATCGTTGTACTTGCCGGTCAGCAGGCCGGAGGCCAGCGGCGAAAACGTGGTGGTGCCCAGACCCGCGTCGGCGTACAGCGGCGCGTACTCCCGTTCCACCCGGTCGCGATGCAGCAGGTTGTACTGCGGCTGCTCCATGGTAGGCGCCTGCAGCCCTTGGCGGCGGGCGATATCCACCGCTTCCTGGATCTGCAGCGCCGACCATTCGGAGGTGCCCCAATACAGCACCTTGCCCTGCCGCACCAGCGTATCCATGGCATGCACGGTCTCGGCGATGGGGGTATCCGGATCCGGACGATGACAATAGTAAAGGTCCAGGTAATCCACCCGCAGGCGCTTCAGCGCGGCGTGGCAGGCATCGGTCACGTGTTTGCGCGACAGGCCGTGCTGGGTGGGCCGAGGATCGGCAGCGCTGCCGAAGAACACCTTGCTGGACACGCAGAATCCGTCGCGGGGCAGGCGCAGATCGGCGATCACATCGCCCATGACCTGCTCGGCGCGACCGTTGGCGTAGCCTTCGGCGTTGTCGAAGAAGTTGATGCCGTGGTCCCACGCCGCAGCCACCAGATTGCGCGCCTGGTCCCGCGCTATCTGGCTGCCGAAGGTTACCCAGGCACCGAAGGACAGCGCGGAAAGCTTCAGCCCGGAACAGCCAAGGCGACGGTAGAGCATGCGGTTCTCCTGCGACGGGCCCTTGGACCGGGCCGGATGGTCGGACATCTTACCTGCATGGCGAAGCCGCCCCGCTGCGCGGTGATGCCCTCAGCCGGGCAGAGCCCGGCTCTACCCCCCTGCTGCGCGGCGGTCCCCAGGACGGGCCCACCGGCGGCCCGCGGAACCCTGTATTTCCCCTCCTGCCAGCGGCCACGGCCCGCTTTTCCTTGCCCCGGCACCTGCGCTGCACTAGGCTTCCCGTTTTTCGCGTCGCCCTCAGGGGATTCAACATGGTCGAAGGTTTGGGCAGGATCGGCTTCGGCCTGTTCGGGTTGGCGGTGCTTGTCGGCATCACCTGGTTGTTTTCCAACAACAAGCGCGCGGTGGACTGGAAGCTGGTCGTCACCGGCATCAGCCTGCAGGTCGCCTTCGCTGCGGTGGTGCTGCTGGTTCCCGGTGGCCGCGATGTGTTCGACGCGCTGGGCAAGGGCTTCGTGAAGGTACTGAGCTTCGTGAACGAAGGCTCGACCTTCATTTTCGGCTCGCTGATGAACGTGGACAACTACGGCTTCATCTTCGCCTTCCAGGTATTGCCGACGATCATCTTCTTCTCGGCGCTGATGGGCGTGCTGTACCACCTGAACGTCATGCAGGCGGTGGTGCGGGTGATGGCCTGGGCGATCACCAAGGTGATGCGCGTATCGGGAGCGGAAACCACCAGCGTCTGCGCCAGCGTGTTCATCGGCCAGACCGAAGCGCCGCTGACCGTACGTCCCTACATCGCCAGGATGACCCAGTCCGAACTCATCACCATGATGATCGGCGGCATGGCGCACATCGCCGGCGGCGTGCTGGCCGCCTACGTGGGCATGCTCGGCGGCAGCGATCCGGCGCAGCAGGCGTTCTATGCCAAGCACCTGCTTGCGGCGAGCATCATGGCCGCGCCGGCCACCCTGGTGGTGGCCAAGCTGCTGATCCCGGAAACCGGCACCCCGCTCACCCGTGGCACCGTGAAGATGGAAGTGGAAAAGACCTCCAGCAACATCATCGACGCTGCGGCGGCCGGCGCCGGCGACGGCCTGAAGCTGGCCCTGAACATCGGTGCGATGCTGCTGGCGTTCATCGCCCTGATCGCGCTGCTCAACGCACCACTGACCTGGTTCGGCGAGGTCACCGGACTGTCGGCCGCGCTGGGCCGCCCGACCGACCTGGCCACCATCTTCGGCTACCTGCTGGCACCCATCGCATGGGTGATCGGTACACCCTGGGCGGACGCCACCACGGTCGGTTCGCTGATCGGCCAGAAGGTGGTCATCAACGAGTTCGTCGCCTACAGCGAGCTGTCGCGCATCGTCAATGGACAGGTGGCAGGCATGAGCCTGTCCGATGAAGGGCGCCTGATCGCGACCTACGCGCTGTGTGGTTTCGCGAACTTCAGTTCCATCGCGATCCAGATCGGCGGAATCGGCGGCCTGGCCCCCGAGCGTCGCCATGATCTGGCACGGTTCGGCCTGCGCGCTGTGCTCGGCGGCACCATCGCCACGTTCATGACCGCCACCATCGCCGGCGTCCTGACCCACTTCAGTTGATACCCTTGGTTTCAATCTCGCTTCACTGAGAACAGTTTTCCTATGAGCAGCAATGTCGTCGTCGTCGGTTCCTTCAATGTCGATCATGTCTGGCGGTGCGAAAGCCTGCCGGCACCGGGTGCGACCATTGCCGGGCGCTACACCACCGGGCCCGGTGGCAAGGGCTTCAACCAGGCCGTGGCGGCCCGTCGCGCCGGTGCACGGACCACCTTCGTGTGCGCGCTGGGCGACGATGCCGGCGGCGCGATGGCGCGCGAACTGGCGGCACAGGATGCGTTCACCGTAGCCGCCGAGGCCTGCAGCGAACCCACTGGTACCGGTGGCATCTATGTCGATGCGCGCGGTCGCAACACCATCGTCATCGGCCCGGGCGCCAACGCGGCACTGAGCATCGATTTCGTGCGTACCCAGCAGATGCTGCTGGCCGGTGCGTCGGTGGTGCTGGTGCAGCTGGAATCACCGGTGGACACCATCGAAGCCGCACTGGGCCTGGCGCGCGAGGCCGGGGTAACCACGGTGCTCAACGCCGCGCCTGCCGACGCGCCATCCAGCATCGGCCTGCTGAAGCTGGCCGATGTGATCACCCCGAACGAGACTGAGTTCGCTGCGCTGCTGAGCCGCCATGTCGGTGAACGCGTGGATCCCAACGACGTGGCGGCGCTGGATGGTGCCAGCCTGCACGCGCTGTGCCGCAAGCTGGTCGGCAATGGCACGGTGGTGGTGACCCTGGGCGCCGTGGGTGTGTTCGTTTCCCACGATGAGGACAACCTGCGCGGCGATACCCAGGCCTACTACCGCGTCGGTGCCGAGCAGGTGCAGGCGATCGATACCACCGGTGCCGGCGATGCGTTCAACGGTGCGCTGGTAGCGTCGATGGCGCAGTCGCCGGAGACGCCCTTCGTGCGCCATGTGCGGTTTGCCAACCAGTTCGCAGGGCGTTCAACCGAAAAGGAAGGCGCGGCGGTGGCAATGCCGCATTTCACGCCAGCCGATGCCTGACTACCGATGGCCGGGCCCGGGGCCCGGCTGCGGCCCCGGCTGATCAAGCGCAACAGCGCCGCGGACCACGCACCGCCAGATAGGGCAGACACGCGGCGCTTGATTTTTCGCCGCCCTGCCACGCCAGCACTACAATGGCCGCCATGCAGATCGGCCCCTACACCATCGCCCCCAACATCGTGCTGGCCCCCATGGCCGGGGTGACCGACAAGCCGTTCCGGCTGCTGTGCAAGCGGCTCGGCGCGGGCCTTGCCGCTTCGGAAATGACCATCAGCGACCCGCGCTTCTGGAATACGCGCAAATCCCTGCACCGCATGGACCACGCCGGCGAACCGGATCCGATCAGCGTGCAGATCGCTGGTACCGAACCCCGCCAACTGGCCGACGCCGCACGCTACAACGTCGACCACGGCGCCCAGATCATCGACATCAACATGGGGTGCCCCGCCAAGAAGGTCTGCAATGCGTGGGCCGGCTCGGCGCTGATGCGCGACGAAGACCTGGTGGCGCGTATCCTCACCGCCGTGGTGCAGGCCGTGGACGTGCCTGTCACCCTGAAGATACGCACCGGCTGGGACTGCGACCATCGCAATGGTCCGCGCATCGCGCACGTTGCGGAAGACAGCGGCATCGCCGCGCTGGCGGTTCATGGGCGCACACGCGACCAGCACTACAGCGGCCACGCCGAGTACGAGACCATCGCCGCGATCAAGTCCGCGCTGCGCATCCCGGTGATCGCCAACGGAGACATCGATTCGCCGCGCAAGGCCGCGCACGTGCTGTCCCGCACCGGAGTGGATGCGGTGATGATCGGCCGGGCCGCACAGGGGCGGCCCTGGATATTCGGCGACGTAGCGCACTTCCTGGCCACCGGCCATGAACGTGCACCGCCGTCGCTGACCGAGATACGCGACATCCTGCTCGGCCATCTGCACGCTCTGCATGCGTTCTATGGCGAACCGCAGGGCGTGCGCATCGCGCGCAAGCATCTGGGGTGGTATGCCAGAGACCGGCCGGAAAACGCGGCATTCCGCGCCGTGGTGAACCGGGCCGAAGATCCCGCCAGCCAGATCGCCCTGACCGCTGATTATTTCGACCGCCTGATCGATGAGGCTTGATCGCCGGGTACCGGACCCTCACACCGCGGATTCCGCCGGATGCGAACGACCCCGACACGGTGTTCTTCCTTTCGTTCGTGCTGACCCGCGCGACGGTGTACCGGGCCGCCACGGATTCTGCTGGAGCCGGGCGCTGCCCGGCTGACGCACCACTACCGCGGCGGATTGCCGGGCAGAGCCCGACTCTACAACGCTGCCGCATGATCCGGCGCGTGCCAGATGCGGTACCACATCTGCCCCAGCCGTCGCCCCATGTCGGCGCGCGCGGCGGGGCTGGCATAGTCGCTGCGCACCTGCTCCGGCACGATGCCCCGCCACTGCCCACCGTGCTGTTCGGCCACCACGAAATTGAAGGTGTAGTCCGGCTCCAGGCCCATGCGCAGGTCGCTGAGCACCAGCCGGCCTTCCACCACCTGCGCGCGCATGAAGCCACGGTTGAACCAGTTCAGACGCTGCACGGCCGGAATGCCATCGGCCTGCCGCAGCGCCTGCACGTTGGAGGGGAAGCCCTGGAAATGCATGGCGCCGGTATCGGCCACCAGCGAGCGATCACCTACCACGTAGCCGTTGGGGGTCATCGCCACCACGCGCCACAGCAGCGTGTTGAACGGCATCGGTACCGAAAAGCGCGGCGCCTCGCCGAGCCCCATCGCCGCCAGGCTCTGCTGCGCGGCACGGTCCACCTGGACTTTCGCCACCAGGCTCCAGCCCAGGTAAGCACTGCTGACCACCAGCGCCAGCCCCAGCGCCTTGCCCGCCCATGGCCGGGCGCGACCAAACCACGCCACCACGCAGCCCAGCAGCAGCCACACGGTATACAGCGGGTCGATGATGAAGATGTTCGACCCCATCGCCGGCGAGGGCTGCAACGGCCACCACAGCTGGGTGCCGTAGACGGTCATGGCATCCACCAGCGGATGCGTCACCAGCGCCAGCTGCATGGCCCAGAACCAGCGCACCGGCGCCTGCGCGACCCGCCCGTTGCCGAAGCGCCGGAACACCCACCACAGCGCGGCGGCCACCCATGGCAGCACCAGCAGCGAGTGACTGAAGCTGCGGTGTTCGGTCATCACCGCCACCGGATCGGCCGCCATGAAGCCCAGCCAGAGTGCATCAAGATCGGGCAGCGTGCCCAGGCCGGCACCGGCAAGCAGGGCCGCGCGGCGGTGGCCGGGCGGAGCGACGGTGGCCGCCAAGGCACCACCGAGAACGATCTGGGTAAGAGAATCCATCCGGCCGATGCTAGCAGCCACCGTGCTTTTCGCCGCAGCCAGCGGAAATCCCTCCGGTTTACCGCAGCGACCGGCAAGGGGTGGGCAACTCCGGCGACGTATCCTTAACCACCGGCAACTTCCAGCAGTCCACAATGCACTTGCGACGCGCGCCGTGTATCATTCGCGCCCATCTTTCCATCCGAATCAAGGGATATAACGCCTGATGTCCAGCTACCTGTTCACCTCCGAATCGGTCTCCGAAGGCCATCCGGACAAGATTGCCGACCAGATCTCCGATGCGGTGCTGGACGCGATCCTGGCCAAGGACCAGCGCGCCCGCGTGGCCTGCGAAACCATGGTCAAGACCGGCGTGGCGATCGTTGCCGGCGAGATCACCACCAGCGCGTGGATCGACCTGGAAGCCCTGACCCGCAAGGTCATCCTGGACATCGGCTACAACAGCTCCGACGTCGGCTTCGACGGCGCCACCTGCGGCGTGCTGAACCTGATCGGCAAGCAGTCGCCACACATCGCGCAGGGCGTGGACCGCAAGAAGCCCGAAGAAATGGGCGCTGGCGACCAGGGTCTGATGTTCGGCTACGCCACCAACGAAACCGACAGCTACATGCCGGCGGCCATCCACCTGTCGCATCGCCTGGTCGAGCAGCAGGCGAAGATCCGCAAGAAGAAGAACTCGGCACTGTCCTGGCTGCGCCCGGATGCCAAGAGCCAGGTCACCCTGCGCTATGAAGACGGCGAAGTGTCGGCCATCGACGCGGTGGTGCTGTCCACCCAGCATGCCCCGGGCATCAAGCAGAAGGACCTGATCGAGGCCGTCCGCGAAGAGATCATCAAGCCGGTGCTGCCGGCCAGGTGGCTGCACAAGGGCACCAAGTTCCACATCAACCCGACCGGCAAGTTCGAGATCGGCGGACCGGTGGGCGACTGCGGCCTGACCGGCCGCAAGATCATCGTCGATACCTACGGCGGCTGGGCCCGTCACGGTGGTGGCGCGTTCTCCGGCAAGGACCCGTCGAAGGTGGACCGCTCGGCCGCCTACGCCGCCCGCTACGTTGCCAAGAACGTGGTGGCTGCCGGCCTGGCCGACCGTTGCGAAGTCCAGGTGTCCTACGCCATCGGCGTAGCCGAACCGACCTCGATCTCGGTCACCACCTTCGGCACCGGCCGGATTCCTGATGAGCAGATCGAAAAGCTGATCCGCAAGCACTTCGACCTGCGTCCGTACGGCATCATCAAGATGCTGGACCTGATCCACCCGATGTACCAGCAGACTGCGGCCTATGGCCACTTCGGCCGCAAGCCGAAGGAGTTCAGCTACCTCAACGGCGAGGGCGAGACCGTCAACGCCACGGCCTTCTCCTGGGAGAAGACCGATCGCGCTGCCGCCCTGCGGGCCGATGCGAAGCTGAAGTAAGGCCAGCTGGCGGGATCTGGTTCCCGCGCTCGTATCACGAAGGGCCGCGCAAGCGGCCCTTCGTTTTTTCGTGGAACCGGAGCCTGCCCGGCTGCCTCCGCCGCCCCGCGGGGTTTGGCTACAATCGCCCGATGTCTACCGAACTGAAATCCCACCAACTGAGCATGACCGTGCTGATGACGCCGGACATGGCCAACTTCTCCGGCAAGGTACACGGAGGAGCGGTGCTGCGCCTGCTGGACCAGGTGGCCTATGCCTGCGCGAGCCGGTATGCCGGCCGCTACGTGGTCACCCTGTCGGTGGACCAGGTGATGTTCCGCCAACCGATCGCGGTGGGCGAACTGGTGACCTTCCTGGCTTCGGTGAACCATACCGGGACTTCATCGATGGAGATCGGCGTGAAAGTGGTGGCTGAGGACATCCTCAAGCGCAGCGTGCGCCACGCCAACAGCTGCTTCTTCACCATGGTGGCGGTGGATGAGGAAGGACGGCCGACGCCCGTGCCGGCACTGGAACCCGTTGGCAGCGATGAAAAGCGCCGGCACGCCGCGGCACTGATCCGCCGACAGCTGCGCCAGGAATTGGAACATCGGCACCTGGAGCTGCTGGCCTCCAATCCGCCTGCCCCGGAATGATCCCGGGAGGATGGCTGTTTGCGGTGGCACTGCCTGACCTGGATGGGCTGGCGGCCTGACTCGAGTGGAGTGAATGACTCTCATGGGAAGGCTGCCTGGCTCTGGTGGGTGACGACCGTTGTTCGTCACGCTCCTGCTGGGGAGAAAGCGGTGACGACCAACGGTCGTCACCCACCAGATCTCACTCACCAGGTCTCAGCACCAGAACCTGTCCACCAGCACTCACCTGCCCAACGCCCATCCGCCAGCGCTGAGAGGCAGTCAACGTCAGCCGGTGTTCTGCACGCCCTGGGCGACGCCATTCACACATGCCACCAGCGCGCGCAGCAGGTGGTCGTCCTCACCGCCGCTGTCCCGCCAACGCTTCAGCAGGTCCACCTGCAGCACGCTGATCGGGTCCACGTAGGGATTGCGCAGGCGAATGGAGCGGGCCAGCCGCGGATCGTGTTCCAGCAGCGTCGCCTGCCCGGTCAACGCCAGCAGCCATTGTTCGGTCAACGCCCATTCGCGCCGTACCTGCGCGAAGAAGCCCTCATGCAGCTCACCGGAAAGGCGCGAGAACTGTTCGGCGATGGTGATGTCGCCCTTGGACAGCACCATCGCGGTGTCGTCCAGGAATGTGCGGAAGAACGGCCAGTCGCGTGCCATGGTGCACAACGTGTCCTGGTACCCCGCAGCCACAGCCGCCTGCAGTCCACTGCCCACACCGAACCAGCCGGGAATCACCGCACGCGCCTGGCTCCAGCCGAATACCCATGGAATGGCGCGCAGATTGGAAAGCGCGGCATCCTGTCCCAGCCGCCGCGATGGCCGCGAGCCCAGCGTCATCCGCTCGATCACATCGATCGGCGTGGCAGTACGGAAGTAATCCATGAAGCGCGGCTGGCCGACAAAGGCACGGTAGACCTCGCTGCTGGCCTGGGCGACCACGTCCATCACCGGCCGCCACTGCTCTTCGCGCGGCTCCGGCGCGCGCGGGCGCAGGCTGGAGCGCAGTACCGCGCCGGTGGACTGCTCCAGCGAACGCAGGGCCAGCGCACGGATTCCGTACTTGCGATGGATCACCTCACCCTGCTCGGTCACACGCAGGCGGCCATCGATGCTGCCACGCGGCGAGGCATCCACCGCTCGCGTGGTCTTGCCTCCCCCCCGGCTGATGGAACCGCCGCGACCATGGAAGAACGTGAGCGCGATGCCGGCCTCGGCCGCGACTTCCATCAGCTCCACCTGCGCACGTTGCAGCCCCCAGCGCGAGGCCGCGATGCCGCCATCCTTGCTGCTGTCCGAATATCCAAGCATCACCATCTGCACGTCGCCACGCGCACGCAGATGATCGCGGTAGACGGGATCCTGCAGCAGATCGCCAAGTGTCTCCGTGCCGTGCGCCAGATCGTCCACCGTTTCGAACAGCGGCGCGACGTCCAGCGGTACGGCGCCGTCGTCATCCAGTAATCCACCGCGACGCGCCAGTGCCAGCACCGCCAGCACATCGCTGCGATCATGGGCCATGGAAATGATGTAGCTGCCCAGCGCATCCGCCCCATGCCGCCTGCGCGCGTCCGCCAGCGCGGCGAACACGGCGTCCAGGCGCTGGTTGCCTTCTTCATCGGAAGGCGGCAGCGCCTGTGCACCACTGGCATAGGGTGCCAGCAGCGCGGCGCGTCCAGCGGCATCCAGCGCGTCCCAGGCCGCTTCGCCATCCAGCACATTGGCCAGCGCGCGCGCATGCACCCTGGATTCCTGGCGCACATCCAGCCGCGCCAGATGGAAACCGAAGGTCTTCACACGCCACAGCAGGCGCTGCACCGCGAAGCCACCGGCGTGTTCGCCACGATTGGCCAGCAGGCTGTCGTGGATCAACGTGAGATCGTCGATCAGCTCCTGCGGCGCCGTGTACGCAGCATCACCGTCATCCAGCGTGGCCTGCAGCCGCGCCCGCATGCGGTCATTGAGCAGGCGATACGGCATGTCGGCATGGCGTGGCCGCGACTGCACCTGCGGAAGCAACTGCTGGTAATCGACCAGCCTTGCCTCCAGGGCATCGCTGACCTTGACGCGTTCGGTGGACTGGCTGAGCAGGCTGGCCAACTGCAGCAGTTCCTTCTGGTAGCGCGAGAGCACCGCTCGTCGCTGCGCATCCAGGGTGGCACGGATGGTGGCCGCATCCACGTTCGGATTGCCGTCCATGTCGCCGCCTACCCAGGTGCCGAAACGCAACAGGCGCGGCAATGGCAGGCCGTCTCCCCAGGTATCGTGCAGGGCCTGCTGCAGCGATTCGTACAACACCGGAATCACCCGGTACAGCACCTGCACCAGATAGAAGCCTACGTGCTCGCGCTCGTCGTCCACGGTCGGACGCACCGGCGAGGAGTCCGTGGTCTGCCAGGAGGCGGTGAGCGCCATGCGGAAGCGCGCGGCATCGGCCGCAGCTTCGCCCGGCGTGCGCTGGCCATCCAGGTTGTCCACCAGGCTGGCCACCATGATCTGCTCTTTCTCCAGCAGGGCGCGACGCACGGCCTCGGTGGGATGCGCAGTGAATACCGGCTCGATATCGATGCGCGGCAGCCAGCTGGCCAGCTCTTCCAGGGTGACGCCCTGCGCCTTGAGCTGCTGCAGGGCGTCCTGCAGTCCATCCGGCTGCGGCGCGTGCGTGCCGGCACGCTGGTAATCGCGGCGGCGGCGTATGCGGTGCACGCGCTCGGCGATGTTGACCACCTGGAAATAGGTACTGAAGGCGCGGACCATGGCCTCGGCCTGTTGCGGCGAGCGCCCGGCAAGCTCATCGGCCAGATCGGACAGTGGCGCGTCGTTCTCGCGGCGCGCAATGGCCCGGGTGCGCACGCGTTCCACGTCATCGAAGAAGGCGCTGGACACCTGCTCCACCAGCAGATCGCCAACCAGTGCACCCAGCCGGCGTACGTCGTCGCTGAGGGCATGATCCTGTGGAGCGGAGACATAGCTGCCGCGATCGGACTGATTCTGCACGCAAGCACCCTGGCTACGGAGTCGCTGCAAGACTAGCGCACTACGCAGCCCGTCTGACAAATGAATGCACTTCGCATTGGTCATACCGCATGCGCGAAAGCTGTCATTCCTCTGCCGGGGCAGTAGCGAACATACCTGCCTCCGACGTCAGGACCTTCGCAATGCATCTCTCTTCTGTCCGCTCATTCATCACACTCGGCTGCGCAGCACGCCTCCGGCCCAACGAGGTGAAGGAGCTGTTTCCCAGATTCTCCGAGCGTCTGCGCGATATCAGATCAGGTTCGACGCCGGGCGTGAGCGGAATGACCTCCACTTTCACGGTCGGTTACTTCAGTGAGTGGCAGCAAAGACGACGCTACTACCAAGCGGCGGCGGAGGGCCAGCCCGCGAGTGTAACCGCAGGGCTGCCCGCGTCGAATGTAGTGCGGTCCATGCCGGCACAGCCTTCCGCCCGCCCGGCGGTCAATGACTCGGTGCCTGTCACGAGTTCCATTGAAAACGCTGCCGTCGAAGCAGAGCCGTCAGTCCCCTCCACGCGTCCCAGCGGGGCCACGCGGTTCGTCCTGCCCTCACTACGGTCGCTCACTCGGCCTGGCCTGCTGTGGTCAGCGTATGTCAAGAACAATCCCAAGGCAGCAACAGATCTGGTGCGCCACGATCCAAGTCCACGCAGCCTGAGCATCGCGCTGAGAACCATTGATAACGCACGGAGCAAATGCGCCACAATGATTGAAGGCTACCCTTGGCACAAGAACGATTTGCGAAAGGCACTGGACTCCGACGAGCACCAGATACTGCTGATGATGGAAAACGCTCCAGCGTCATCCGGCCTCGACATTGACGAAAGTGCCTGTCTCGGGCCATTCGTGGTTCCCCAAGGGGTCTGGGAGACCCTGCGAACGCCGCGTCTGACAGCAAGCGACGTAACACATGAGCGTGCACATTCAATCGCGAGGCCGTTCTCGCGACACGGTTCTTCCATTTCGTTCGGCACGACGAATTCCGAAAGGACGGTGACCGAGGCGCGCGCGGGGAATGGGTTCCGTGTCCGGCTTCAAACTCCGGATCAGACCATAGGCCCGGAGCCGCGCTCTCGGCACGGCTCTTCCAGTTCGTTGAGCTCGTTGAACTCAGTGATGAGCCTGGCGTACACGCCGGATTGGTTACGTAGCCAATCTGAAACCGAAGACCAGACCATAAGCGACAACCCTCCATCTCCCATCCCGACGCTTGCCAATCGAGGGTCGGCATATGGCGACCTTCCGCAGGACCGCGCCTCCTCCGGCAACTCCAACGGAGTGCGCACCATTACAGTCGAACAGGCCAACAGCCTTATGAGCGCGTTGAAGGTTGCTCTTTCAAAACCCGACATGGGGTTTCGCCGTATAGGCGTCGCTGCGAAGACGGAGGAGCAGCCTCCAGCGGCAGCAACACCGGATGCCGTGACAGCCGAAAACCACGGCGCCGAGCGGTCCTCCGCTCCCTGGCGCGGGCCGCGACTGCATCAGCCATCGGAATGACTGAAGCTGCACCTCGTTCCGGGCAGGGCTGCACGCCAGCCGGGATGAGCCCACTGGCTCATCCCTCACTCATTGATCCGCTTGTCTGCGTGGCCCGCTGAGCCCGCTCGACCAACCTGCTATTTCGTCGCCGGCCCGATCGTCTGCTCCAGCCAGCGCTCGCTTTCAGCCAGCATGGTCATGATCGATTCGCGTGCGCGGTAGGCGTGCGATTCGTTCGGCAGCATCACCAGCCGTGCCGCGCCGCCCAGCCCCTTTACCGCGGCGAACATGCGCTCGCTCTGCATCGGGAACGTGCCGGAGTTGTTGTCGTCCACGCCATGGATGAACAGGATGGGGTCCTTGATGTCGCCGGCGTAGTTGAACGGCGACATCTTCAGATAGGTGTCCTGCGCCTGCCAGTAGTTGCGCTCCTCCGCCTGGAAACCGAAGGGCGTGAGCGTGCGGTTGTAGGCGCCGCTGCGGGCGATACCCGCCTTGAACAGGCGGCTGTGCGCCAGCAGGTTGGCGGTCATGAAGGCACCGTAGGAATGCCCGCCGATGGCGATATGGTCGCGGTCGGTCACGCCCCGCCGCACCACTTCATCTACCGCCGCCTGTGCATTGGCCACCAGTTGTTCAAGATAGGTGTCGTTGGGCTCCTTGTCGCCTTCACCGATGATCGGCATCGTCGGGCTGGCCAGCACCACGTAGCCCTTGGCCAGGAAGGCCTGCGGACCCCAGTAGCTGATCGCGTTGAAACGATACGGCGAATCGGTGACCTGGCTGGCCGCCGCGGCGCTTTTGTACTCGCCCGGGTAGGCCCACATCAGCAGCGGCCGTGGGCCATCACGTTTCGGATCGTAACCGGGAGGCAGCAACAGGGTGGCGGTCAGGTCCACTCCGTCCTTGCGCTTGTAGCGGATCTGCTCCTTGGCCACGCCGCGCAGCTGTGGCAATGGATGGGCAAAACGGGTCAGCGCACGCGGCTGCGCACCCTCGCCGGCCAGCGGCTGCACGAAATAGTTCGCGGGTTCCTCCGGACTTTCCCGCGTGAGCAGCAGCGACGAAGCATCTTCGCCCAGCAGGGCTATCGGCTGCGAGTACGTGGGCGCCTGCGAATGGAACAGGCGGGTGGTCTTTCCCGTGGCCAGCTCATGACGGTCCACGAACGGCCGGTCGCCTTCCGGTGACGCGCCGGCGCCGTAGAAGAAGATGCTGCCGCCATCGGCGCTGGTCTGCAGCAGCGCTCGACCGTTGTCGTCGCGCAGCACGCCCGGCTTGCCCGGGTCGCTGTAGCGATCCTGTGCGTCACGGTCGAACAACAGCCGCGGCTCGGTCGCCAATTCGTCCGGAGCGATCAGCCAGGTCTTTGTTCGACGGTTCTTCCACCACGATTCGTTGAGCAGCGCCAGGTCGCCACGCCCCCAGGTGATGCCGGCAAAGCGGCTGCCCAAGCGGGCCAGGGTCACCGGCGGCTTGTCGAACGGCGCCACCTGCATGAATACCGCATCGCGGATGGTCGCCTCGCGGTTCGGGTCGCCACCGTCCTGGGCTTCGGCCCAGACCAGGGTAGCCGGGACATCGGCGCGCCATCCTATATCGCGCACCCCGGTCACTTCGGCATCGTTGCCAGTCGGCAGGCCCTCCACCAGCGGACGCACCGCCACGGTATGCACCAGCTTGCCGGCGCGGTCCAGCACTTCGATACGGCGCGGGAAGCTGCTTACCGGCACCACGTAGGAATAGGGACGCTGTACCCGCTGGCTGAGCAGGAAGCGGCCATCCGGAGACAGCTCCAGCCCCAGGTAGACGCCAGCCGCGCCGACTGGACGCGACTGTCCATCCAGGCCGATCTCCATCGGCTGCGCCGTGGCGTAGTAATCGAACACGCGCGCGTCTGCCTCGTTGCGCAGCAGATCCTGGTAGGTGCGGATGGACACCACGCCGCTGCCGGCGGTGGTCTGCTGAACGGCCGGGCCGGTAGGCGTCACATTGCCGGAGGGCGGGGCACCGGCGTCGGCCATCCGACTCATCACCAGCAGGCCGCGGCTGTCCGGCAACCACTGGTAGCCAGTGCCAAGCACGGTGTTCAGGTTGCTACGCAGACGGCGGGCGGTGGCGGCGGCCACATCCACCAGCCACAGCTCGTTGGCACCGCTGGCGGCGTCCACCTGGTTGAACGCAAGCCATTTCTCGTCCGGCGACCAGGCTACGCTGGCAATGGAGAGCTGCGCCGGCAGGCCACTGATCTGGCGCTCCCTGCCGTCTTCAATCCCAAGCAGCCACAGCTTGTCGCTGTAATTGAAGCGGCTGTCGGAGAACGTGCGCGGGTTGATGCGACGCCCGGCCAGCTTCAGTTCCGGCTGCGCCACGACCTCGATGGACGGCAGCGAAGGCATCTGCAGCATCGCCGCGATATCGCGCCGCGGCGACAGGAACAGTGTCGGTGCGCGCGGCTGGTCCACCACCGCCTGCAGCGCGGCTGAAGGCAGCTGGTAGCCGCTCGCAGCCTGGGCCGATGCGCTGGCCGGGGCATCGGCCCAGGCCGCAGGCACCACCGCCAGCAATGCCATCGACAGGACCGCACCGGTCCAACGCCTTGTGCGGCGCACGCGCTTGCTCATGACCTTCCCTTCGCTGCATGTGAATACCCGACCTTAACAGCCAGAATGCTTTTCACCCCCTGCCGATGGTTGGGCATGGCCCGTGCGGCGATATAATGGGCACTTCCCCCGCCGAGGGGCGCTGCGACCGGTGTTCCCGGCCAGGCTCGGAGGGTGGCGATGCAGAACGGCGCCCGGCCAGATGCGAGCACCCGCTCGCCCACAACCGGAGCTTTCAATGAACGCTGTTGCCAGGACCTTCTCCACCGAAGGTGATTACAAGATCGCCGATATTTCGCTGGCAGACTGGGGCCGCAAGGAACTGGACATCGCCGAGCACGAGATGCCCGGCCTGATGTCCATCCGCCGCAAATACCAGGCCGAGCTGCCCCTGGAGGGCGTGCGCGTGACCGGCTCGCTGCACATGACCATCCAGACCGCCGTGCTGATCGAGACCCTGAAGGACATCGGTGCCGATGTCCGCTGGGCCTCGTGCAACATCTTTTCCACGCAGGACCATGCCGCCGCCGCGATTGCTGCTTCGGGCACGCCGGTGTTCGCCTGGAAGGGCGAGACGCTGGAGGAATACTGGGACTGCACGCTCGATGCGCTGACCTTCACCCTGCCGGACGGCACCCTCACCGGTCCGGAACTGGTGGTGGATGACGGCGGCGATGTCACCCTGCTGATCCACAAGGGCTACGAGCTGGAAAACGGCAGCACCTGGGTGGATGAAAAGGCGTCCTCGCACGAAGAACAGGTCATCAAGAACCTGCTCAAGCGCGTGGCCAAGGAGCGTCCGGGTTACTGGGGCCGCGTGGTCAAGGACTGGAAGGGCGTCTCCGAAGAGACCACCACCGGCGTACACCGCCTGTACCAGCTGGCCCAGGCCGGCACCCTGCTGATCCCGGCGATCAACGTCAACGACTCGGTCACCAAGAGCAAGTTC
>JAAIGF010227753.1_pt1 | contig 32573 bp, 30 predicted proteins | sample 6487441 | NCBI WGS metagenome assembly JAAIGF01 (sample SAMN13974129, study PRJNA590717) | phyllosphere metagenome | biome: pepper field; feature: multiple bacterial spot infested pepper fields; material: pepper leaves; isolation source: leaves from pepper fields | host: Capsicum annuum ... | reverse complement strand
GCGCCGAAGAAGTCGGTGGTCTTGCCGTGCGGCACGTCATCGCCCCAGCACTCGACCACGCGCAGGGCACCGTATTCGATGAACACCACGTCGCCGCTGCGCGCGTGGGCGAGGAATTTTTCCTTGTTGGCGGTGGGCACCGCCAGGACGAAACCATCGATGTAACTCATCGCTTGCCTCCGAGGTGGGCCGTGCCACATGCACGGCCTTCAATGACCCGACGAACCGGCGTGAGGGAAATCGACAACGGTGCAGTGAACACGCTGCGATCACGCCAGAGCTGCGTCCGCGCACCACGCGCGTATGCCTGAGAGTGCCTGAATCAAGCCAAAAAATTCAGTAATGCGAAAGTCGTTGTTTTCAGGGTGCGTTGTGGCGAATAACGGAGAATTTACATTCCCGATGCGATGGCGCCCTGGCGCTGCTGCACAACATAAGAAAGTAAAGGTGTACCCCCATGAAGAATTCGCTGATTGCCCTGGCGCTGGCCGCTGCCCTGCCGTTCACTGCCTCGGCCGCCGAGAACCTGTCCTACAACTACGCTGAAGCCGACTACGCCAAGACCGACGTTGATGGCGTCAAGGCCGACGGTTGGGGCGTCAAGGGTTCCTACGGCTTCCTGCCGAACTTCCATGCCTTCGGTGAGTACAGCCGCCAGGAAGTCGACCACACCAACATCAAGGTCGACCAGTGGAAGGTCGGTGCCGGCTACAACGTCGAAATCGCTCCGTCGAGCGACTTCGTTGCCCGCGTCGCCTACCAGAAGTTCGACCAGAAGCACGGCCTGGATCTCAATGGCTACAGCGCTGAAGCCGGTATCCGCACCGCTTTCGGCCCGCACGCCGAAGTCTACGGCCTGGTTGGTTACGAAGATTATTCGAAGAAGCACGGCGTGGATCTGGACGGCCAGTGGTACGGCCGCCTGGGTGGCCAGGTCAAGCTGAACCAGAACTGGGGCCTGAACGGCGAGCTGAAGATGAACCGCCACGGCGACAAGGAATACACCGTCGGCCCGCGCTTCAGCTGGTAACTGCTGCACGGCGCGTCCGCGCGCTGGAGATGCACCAACAGGCCCGGCATTGCCGGGCCTGTTGCGTTCTGACAAAGCGGAACGACAGGTGACTGCGCACTGTGTCGTTTGCTGCATTGCAAGAAATTGGATTCCGCTGCTGGTGAGGCGGTCCCAGGATGACGGTCCTGTCCAACAGGACCCGCCGCAATGTCACCTGCGCTTCCTCCCCTGCTCCCCGATCGGCCGCGCCGGCTGGCGTTGCTGGATCCGCATCCGGTCCTGCGGCTGGGTGTGGAAGTGGTGTTGAGGCAGCACAGCGGCGTCCAGGTCTGTGCCAGCTACGCCGAAGAAGCCGAGCTGCTGTCGCTGCTGCAGCAGGACCCGCACGCAGTGGATCTGCTGGTGATCGATGCGTTGCCGCTGGGTGACCTCGGCGATGGCCTGGCGCTGCTGCGCGAACTGGCGCAGCGCTGGCCGCGCCTGCCAGTGCTGGTGCTGTCGGCGCACTGCAATGCCAGCACGGTGGCCACGGCCATGCAGGCCGGTGCGCGCGGCTTCCTGTCCAAGGCGACGTCGCCGGAGATGCTGCTGCGCGCGCTGGATACGGTGTCCCGCGGTGGCCGCTTCGTGCCGCCGGAGCTGCGCACGCAGCTCAATCGTTCGCGTACGCGGCGCGCCCCGGCGCTGGCGCTGACGCCGCTCAGCCGGCGTGAACGCGAAGTGCTGCGGCTGGTGCTGCAGGGCTGCAGCACCGGTGAAGTGGCGCGGCGCTTCCAACGCTCGGCCAGCACCGTCAGCACGCAGAAGAAAGCCGCCTACCAGAAGCTGGGCATCCACAGCGATGGCGAGCTGTTCCGCATCCGCCATCTGCTGGAATGCGGCTGACGCGGGGGCTTATTCGCCCTGGTACTGCTTTTCTTCCACCAGCGCCGAGCCGGCCACGCGGTTGATCTCGTTCTTCACCGCGATGCGCTCGCCATTGGTGCCATAGACGCCGCGCGCCAGCTGGATGAACGCATCATCGAACACCTGCGCTGCTTCCTTGTCGCGCAGCTGGTCCTGGATGTCCCACATGCGTTCGTTGATGGCCTTGAGCTGGATGCGCAGCGCGCCCAGCGCCGGCTGCGCCTGCAGCTGCTGCTGCAGCAACGGCAGCAGGCCGTCCAGTTCGGTGCGTACGTTGGCCAGCTTGGCGGCATCGTCGATGCGCTCGGCCTTGATCTCGAGGATGGTGATCTTGTCGATCAGCTCGCCGATCGATATCGGGGTCAGGATGGCGTCCACGCAGGGCTCCTTTTAACAGGGCGCCATGATACCCCGGCAACCGTCGAGCCCCTTCGCTTTCGTCGAGCCCGTGCGCTTTACGTCGAATTTGCGCGAACCCTGGCGCTGCGCCATCGATCCGTTACGGCCCCGGCGCCGACACTGCCGTCCCGGCGGCACGACCGCCTTCGACGAGGAATACCACGCAGTGGACAGCAAGGGGATGAGCGCGGCCGTGGCCGCACTGGTGGCCGGCCTGCTCGGCATCGGCAGCGCGCAGGCGCAGGTGCAGGCCAGCGGCAACATGGCGGTGACCAGCGATTACGTGTGGCGCGGCAGCTCGCAGACCGGTGGCGACCCGGCGGTACAGGCGGGGGCGAAGCTGGCGCTGCCGTCGGGCCTGTATGCCAGCGTGTGGGGGTCGAACGTGTCGTTCACCCCGGACATCGGTGCGCGCAGTGAATTCGATCTGGTGGCCGGCTGGTCCGGCGTCGTGGCTCAGGACTGGAGCCTGGACGCCAACATCACCCGCTACCTGTACCCGGGCACCGGCCGCGCGCTGGACTGGACCGAACTGGGTGCCACGCTCAGCTGGAAGCAGCGGGCCTGGCTGCAGCTGGCCCATTCCAGCGATGCCCTGGCCGGCGGCCACCGCGGCACCTATGCGCAGCTGGGCGGACGCCTGCCCTTGAACGAGCGTTTCCGCCTGGAAGCGGCGGTCGGCCACTACTGGTTGGCCGACGCCCAGGGCCCGGACTACCTGCATGGCCAGCTCAGCGCCATCGCCACCCTGGCACCGGCGTGGGAACTGCGTGCCACCGTGCACGACACCCACAACGCCGCGCGCCGGCTGTTCCCCGGCAATGCCGGCGGGCGCTGGGAGCTGGCCCTGCAGGGCAGTTTCTAGCGGGCGATGGCCGCCTGGCGCGCACGCCACGCGCCGGGCAGCCACAGCAGCAGGGCCAACACGCCCACCGCGGCGCCGGCCACGCACACCCCGGTCCAGCCGAAGTGCTGGTAGACCTGCGCCGACAGCAACGACCCCAGCGAACCGCCGATGAAGTAGCCGGTCATGTAGCCGGCGTTGAGGCGGTTGCGTGCCGCCGGCTGCAGCGCATAGATCAGGTTCTGGTTGCTCACGTGCAGCAGCTGTGCGGCCAGGTCCAGCACCACCACGCCCACCAGCAGGGCCAGCAGCGAGTGCGCCGACAGGCCAAGCGGCAGCCACGACAGCAGCAGCATCACCAGCGCGATGGCGGTCGCGCGGCCGGTCTGGCCACGGTCGGACATGCGCCCGGCCAGCCCCGCCGCCAGGGTGCCGGCGGCACCGACCAGGCCGAGCAGGCCGATGGTGGCATCGCTGTATTCGTACGGCGGTTGTGCCAGCAGGAAGGCCAGCGGGGTCCAGAAGATGGCGAACATGGCGAAGCTGCACGCGCCCAGCAGGGTACGCTGGCGCAGCACCGGCTCCTGCACGAACAGCGTGCCGATCGAACGCAGCAGGGCGAAATAGCCCAGGCCGGCGGTGTGGTGGAAGCGCGGCAGCCCGCGCTGCAGGGCCAGTGCGGTCAGCACCAGCACGGCGGCGGCGATGGCATAGACCAGGCGCCAGTCGCCCAGGCTGGACAGCAGGCCGGCCACGGTACGTGCCAGCAGGATGCCCAGCAGCAGCCCGCTCATCAGCGTGCCGACCACGCGGCCGCGATGCTCCGGCGCGGCCAGGGTTGCGGCGAATGGCACCAGCACCTGCGCCACGACCGAGAACAGGCCGGTGATGGCCGTGCCCACCAGCAGCCAGGTCAGCGAGGGCGCACACGCGCTGATGACCAGCCCGCTGGCCGAGAGCAGGCTCATCACCACGATCAGGCGGCGGCGTTCGAACAGGTCACCCAGCGGCACCAGCAGGATCAGGCCGGCGGCGTAGCTCAGTTGGGCAGCGGTCACCACCATCCCGATCTGGCCGAACGGCACACCGAAGGCATCGGCGATGGTGTGCAGCAGCGGCTGCGCGTAGTAGTTGCTGGCCACCGCCACGCCGGTGGCAACCGACATCAGCAGCACCTGCCAGCGGTGCAGGGGAGGGAGGGGCGGGCTCACGGGGCATTCCAGAACGTGGGGAGCACAGTGTCCTCCTGCTGCAATGATGATGGAAATGAATCATCATCATCCTTGGCATCTGAAATTCAGATGGTCGTCAGGGGCAGCGCGCATGAACCTCAAGCAGCTCGAATTTGCCGTGGCCCTGGCCGAAGAAGGCAACTTCACCCGTGCCGCCGCACGCTGCCATGTGGTGCAGTCGGCGCTGAGCCACCAGATCGCACACCTGGAAGCAGACCTGGGTACGCCGCTGTTCGAACGCCTGCCGCGGCAGGTGCGGATCACGCCGGCCGGCGAGGCCCTGCTGGTGCATGCGCGGCAGGTGCTGGCCAGCCTGCGCCACCTGCGCGCCGACGTGGCGGCGGTGACCGGCGAGGTGCGTGGCACGCTGGCGATCGGGCAGATCTCCTCGCTCACCGACATCGACGTGGTGGCCATCCTCGCCACCTTCCGCCAGGCCTACCCGCAGGTGGAATTCCAGCTGCGCGTGGACAAGAGCGAAACCCTGATCGCGCAGGTGCAGGCGCGTGAACTGGATGTCGCCCTGGTCGGGCTGGCACCGTCGGCCAGCCTGGATGGCGTCTGCCACCAGATGCTGCAGGAAGAGGATCTGGTGGCGGTGGTGGCGCCGACGCATCGGCTGGCCGGGCAGGCGCGGTTGCCGCTGGCCCTGCTGCAGGACGAGGCGCTGGTGGATTTCGCGCGCGGTACCGGCGCGCGCCGGCAGACCGACGATGCATTCGCCGCGGCCGGCCTGCCGCATCAGGTGCGTTTCGAGGTCAACCAGATGGAGCTGATCGAGCGCTTCGTCCGCCATGGGCTGGCGGTGGGCATCGTGCCGGTGCTGATCGCGCAGGGGTTCGAGGGGGGGGTGCGGATACCGCTGCAGCCCACCCCGACCCGGCGCGTGCACCTGGCCTGGCAACGCCTGCCCACGCCGGCGGCGCGGGCCTTCGTCGAGGCCGTGCTCAGCCGCGCACGCGCAGGCTCAGGCCCTTGAGGAAGTTGCGCAGCATCTGGTCCAGGCAGCGCCGGTAATTGGTGTGGCCGGGCTGGCGGAACAGCGCGCCGAGCTCGGACTTGGATACCTTGAAGCCGACGCTGGCGAAGATCTCCATCAGGTCCACGTCGCGCAGCTGGAAGGCCACGCGCAGCTTCTTCAGCACCAGGTTGTTGTCGATGCGGGTTTCAACCGCGCGCAGCGGCTGGCTCTCGTCGCGGCCCCGCAGGTGCACGATCAGCCCATCCAGGAAGTGCGCCAGCGCGGCGTCGTTCATCGCTTCGAAGCCGGCCTCGTCGTCGCGCCGCAGCCAGGCCTTGACCTGCCCGGTATCGACCACGAAGGCGGGGTCGGCCATCTGGCACAGGGTCACCACGTGGTGGTCGCCCAGGTCCAGCGCGTAGCGCACGCTGCGCAGTACATCGTTGTTGATCATGGCCCATTGTACCGGCCCGGCGTGTGTCACCGGACTGTCATCCCGCCGTAGCAAAGTGTGCGCACTTCCGCTGAGACTTCGCCGATGCGCCGGTTCCTTCTGTCCGCCCTGCTGGTCGCCAGCAGCTTCGCCGCCACCGCCCAGGACCGTTTCGTGCCGGTCGAGCAGCGCCTCAACGCGGCCCAGCTGGCCGAAGTAGGGCTGAGCCCGGCACAGCTGCAGGCGCTGAACCGGGTGCTGCGCGAGGCGGAAAGCGCAGCGCCGGCGGCCGTGGCAGCCCAGCCGGCGGCACCTGTGCCCGCCAATGTTCCGGCCCCGGCCGCCATGCACCTGGGCCTGGAAGAAGGCCCGGTCACGGCTCGGGTGGTGGGCGATGTCGCCGGCTGGGAGCCGGGCACCGTCTTCACCCTCGACAATGGCCAGCAGTGGCAGGTGATGAAGGGCCAGATGAAGCTGCGCAAGACCCTGCAGGCGCCGCAGATCGAAGTGATTCCGGGCATCGCCGGGCGCTGGTTCCTGCAGGTGGACGAAGACCTGCCCAAGGCACGGGTATTCCGCCTGCGCTGAACCCTGCCGGGGCCCGCGCCGGGGTCGGATCCCTTTGCCACCGGCAAAGGGCTCTGACCCCAGCAAGGCCCCCAGCCCGGCCATCCCGGCCTGATCGGGCAACGCAGGCACCGGCCGACGGTGCCAGAATGGGGGTCTGGTTCCCCACGGAGTTGTCTGCATGACCCGCACCGTCCTGATTACCGGCGCCACCTCCGGCTTCGGCGCCGCCGCCGTCCATCGCTTCGCCCAGGCCGGGTGGAAAGTGATCGCCACCGGCCGTCGTGGCGAACGCCTGCAGCCGCTGGTCGACCGCTATGGCAAGGACGTGGTGCACGCCGCCGTGTTCGACGTGCGCGATCCGGTGGCGATGGAAGCCGCGCTGCTGGCGCTGCCGCCGGCCTTCGGTGACATCGACCTGCTGGTGAACAACGCCGGCCTGGCCCAGGGCACCGCGCCGGCGCAGAGCGCCAAGCTGTCGGACTGGACCACCATGATCGACACCAACATCACCGCCCTGGTGACCCTGACCCATCGCCTGCTGCCGCTGCTGGTCGAGCGCAAGGGCGCGATCATCAACATCTCCTCGGTGGCCGGCGTGTACCCGTACCCGGGCGGCAATGCCTATGGCGGCACCAAGGCCTTCGTCAGCCAGTTCTCGCTGGGCCTGCGCTCGGACCTGCACGGCACCGGCGTGCGCGTGACCACGATCGAGCCGGGCATGGCCGAAACCGAATTCACCGTGGTCCGCACCCACGGCGACCAGGCCGCCTCGGACAAGCTCTACACCGGCGCCAACCCGATGACCGCCGAAGACATCGCCGAGCAGATCTTCTGGGTGGCCACGCTGCCGCCGCACCTGAACATCAATCGCCTCGAACTGATGCCGGTGAGCCAGTCGTTCGCCGGTTTCCAGGTCGCCCGCGAAGGCTGACCGGGGTCGCATCGTTTTTTAGAGTCGAGCCATGCTCGACTGCTCTCGGTGCATTCAACGGCAGTCGAGCATGGCTCGACTCTACAGAAACGAAAAAGCCGGGCAATGCCCGGCTTTTTTCATCTACTGCGCCTTGATCGCCATCGCCTGCAGCCCGGTGCCATCCAGCTTCTGCTTGGCTTCGGACAACTCGCCGGCACTGCCATACGGCCCCATGCGCACGCGGTACACGGTCTTGCCATTGATCTGCGCCGATTCCACCCGCGCGGCCAGGCCCATCATCGCCAGCTTGGCCTTGGTCGCCTCGGCATCGCCGGACGCACCGAAGGCGCCGGCCTGCAGGATGTAGCGGGTGTTGTCGGGCGCTGCGGCCGGTGCCGCGGCAGCCGCCTGCGCAGCCTCCGCACGCGCGGCCGGCGTGGTCGCCGCCGTGCTGGTGGCCGCCGGTGCCGCCGTCGAAGCCGACGGCGTGGCTGCCGCCGGGCGTTCGCTCAGCGGTGCCGGCAGCGGGCGTGCCGTGCTGGTGGCCGGGGTGGTGCTGGCCACGATGGGGGTTGCTGCCGGTGCTGCAGCCGCAGCCGCAGCCGCAGCCGGAACCGGCTTGCCTTCCAGGGCCGCCTGCGCGCGCTGCGCCTCGGCCTTGGCCCGGCGCAGTTCTTCGGCACGCGTGCTGGCGGCCAGTTCAGCGTCGGACATCTCGACTTCCTTGCCCGGCAGCAGGGTGTAGAAGTCGTACTGGGTGGCCGCCGGCTTGGCCGGTTCAGCGGGCTTCGGCGTGGCCGGTGCTTCCGTCGGCTGGCTGCCGACATCGCTGTCGGCATCGGCAACCGGGGCCGGCTGCGCGTTCGGGTTTGGCTGCGGACCGGCGCGCAGGAAGCCATCACCTTCGCCCTTGAACAGGTTCGGCGCCGCCAGGAACACCACTGCGGCAATGGCCACACCAGCGACCAGCCACACCCATCCCGGGGTGCCCTGGCTGCTGCTGTTGCGTCGTGCCTGGCTTTTGCCGCGTCGTGCTGCCATGTGTACTGCGTCTCCTGAGACTTACATTTTTTCCGGGGCGCTGACGCCCAGGAGGTCGAGGCCATTGGCCAGTACCTGGCGTGCGGCGCAGGCCAGGGTCAGCTTGGCATTGCGGTCGGTGGCGTCGTCCACCAGCACCGGCGTCCCGTGATACCACGTGTGGAAGGCGTGCGCCAATTCACGCAGGTACTGCGCCACCAGGTGCGGTTCCAGCGCCACGCCAGCCGCTTCGACCACTTCCGGGTACCGCGAGATTTCGTTCATCAGCAGCAGCGAGGCGTCGTCGGCCAGGCGGCCGAGGTTGCCCAGGCCGTTGCCCTGGTCGTACACCAGGCCCTTCTCCTGCGCCTGGCGCAGCAGGCTGCAGACGCGGGCGTGCGCGTACTGCACGTAGAACACCGGGTTGTCGTTGCTCTGCTGGCGGGCCAGGTCGATGTCGAAGGTCAGCTGCGAATCGGGCTTGCGCGCGATCAGGAACCAGCGGGTGGCATCGCGGCCGGCTTCCTCGATCAGGTCGCGCAGGGTGAAGTAGCTGCCGGCACGCTTGGACAGCTTCACTTCCTCGCCGCCGCGCATGACGGTGACCATCTGGTGCAGCACGTATTCCGGCCAGCCCTGCGGGATGCCCACTTCCATGGCCTGCAGGCCGGCGCGCACGCGGGCCAGCGAACCGTGGTGGTCGGCGCCCAGCTCGGTGATCGCGCGCTCGTAGCCACGCTGCCACTTGGACAGGTGGTAGGCCACGTCCGGCACGAAGTAGGTGAAGGTGCCGTCGGACTTGCGCATCACGCGGTCCTTGTCGTCACCGAAGTCGGTGCTGCGCAGCCACAGCGCGCCGCCTTCCTCGTAGGTGTGGCCCGAGGCCTGCAGCTTGGCGACCGCTTCGGCCACCTTGCCATCGGCATACAGCGAGCTTTCCAGGAAGTAGATGTCGAAGTCGACGCCGAACGCGGCCAGGTCCAGGTTCTGCTCGTTGCGCAGGTAGGCCACGGCGAAGCGGCGGATCGCGGTCATGTCGTCCGGATCCTTGGCGCCAACCACCATGGTGCCTTCCAGGTCGACGCTGGCGCCGGCCAGGTAGGCACGGGCAACGTCGGCGATGTACTCACCGCGGTAGCCGCCTTCCGGCCAGCCGTCCTGGTCCGGGGCGATGCCCTTGATGCGCGCCTGCACCGACAGCGCCAGGTTCTCGATCTGCACGCCGGCGTCGTTGTAGTAGAACTCGCGCTTGGCGTTCCAGCCGTTGGCATCGAGCACGCGCGCCACGCAGTCGCCGATCGCCGCCGCGCGGCCATGGCCGACATGCAGCGGACCGGTCGGGTTGGCCGACACGTACTCCACGCCCACCGTGCGGCCATTGCCGGACAGGTTGCGGCCGTAGTCGTGGGCTTCCTTGATGACCGAGGCGGCTTCGCGCTGGTACGCGGCCGGGGCCAGGTGGAAGTTGATGAAGCCAGGGCCGGCGATCTCGACCTTGCTGACGTCCTCGCTGCGCGGCAGCGCGTCGACCAGCGCCTGGGCCAGTGCGCGCGGATTGCTGCGCGCGGCCTTGGCCAGCAGCATGGCGGCATTGGTGGCGAAGTCGCCGTGGTCACGGGTCTTCGGGCGCTCGACCACGAAGTCCGGCGGCAGGGAGTCGGCGGGCAGGGTGCCATTGGCGCGCAAGGCTTCGATGCCTTGGCTGATCAGGGCGCGGAGGAGATTTTTCACGAGGCCTGCTGTGAGAATGAGCGGCGGAATCGCCCATTTTAGCGCAGATGCCGGCGCGTACGCTGACCGAGGCCTGCCCATGTGAACGCGCGCGACCTCCGGCGGCCGGGCGCGCGGGGCCAGCGGGCTCAGCCGAACAGGCGCGGCTGGTGCTGCGGCAGCAGGCCGCGTTCAGCAAATGAAACAGGGCGCCCCTCGCCAATGACGAAGTGGTCCAGCAGGCGGATGTCGACCAGTGCCAGGGCCTGCTGCAGTTCCTCGGTGATCCGCGCATCGGCCCCGGACGGCTCCGGGTCGCCCGAGGGGTGGTTGTGGCTGAGGATCACCGCCGCGGCGTTGTGCAGCAGGGCCCGCCGCACCACCTCGCGGGGATAGACCGGCGCGGTGTTGATGGTGCCGGCGAACAGTTCCTCGCAGGCGATCAGGCGGTGCCGGTTGTCCAGGAACAGCACCAGGAACAGTTCGCGGGCCTGGCCGCGCAGCCGGTGCTGCAGGTAGCGGCCGACCGCCAGCGGGTTGTCGCCCACGCTCTCGCCCTGCGCCAGCTCGGCGGCCAGGTAGCGGTGGGCCAGCTCCAGGCCTGCCGCCAGCGTGCAGCTGCGCGCCGGCCCCAACCCGGGCAGGCGGGCCAGCTTGGCGGCGGGGCGGTCCAGCAGCACCCGCAGCGGACCGTGGCTGCCGAGCAGGTCGCGCGCGGTCTGCACCGCATCGCGGCCGCCGAAGCCGGAGCCCAGGAACAGGGCCAGCAGTTCGGCATCGGACAGGGCAGTGGGTCCGCGCGTCAGCAGCTTCTCGCGGGGGCGTTCCTCGGGTGGCCAGTCGTGGATGGGCATGGCTGCATGGTCGCTGCCGCGGCGCCCGCCAGCCATCGGCATTTGCCGCCCGCGATGGTCGGCCGATCCCTCAACCGCGCTGGGCCTGCAGGTAGTCGTACAACTCCTGGTTGTTGTCCAGGCCCAGCTTGCGCATGGCCTCGGCCTTCTGCCGGCTGATGGTCTTGGCGCTGCGGCCGATGTGCTCGGCGATGGCATTCACGTTCAGGCCCTCGCCCAGCAGCTGCACGACCTGCTGCTCCCGGGCCGAAAGCGTCGCCTGCGGTCTCGGGAACAGCAGATCGCGCGACTGCAGCAGGCGGCGCAGCTGGTGGGACACGAACACCTTGCCGGCCATCACCGCGCGCAGGGCCTGCGGCAGTTCGGCAAAGTCGGCGCTCTTGTCCACCAGCCCCTGCACGCCATCGCGCAGCAGCCCATCCAGCAGCCCCGGGTGGCGCGCGCCGGTCAGCACCACCACCGGCAACGCGGGGTGCTGCTGGCGCAGCGCCTCCAGCAGCTCGGGGCCGTCGGGCCCGGTGCCGGGCATGGAAAGGTCGGTCAGGACCGCGTGGCAGGGCTGCTGGGCGACCAGGTCGAGCAACCCGGCGCCATCGGCGGCCGCGCCGGTGACGCACATCTGGTGGCGTTCGAGCACGATGCGGATGCCGTGCAGTACGACCGGATGGTCGTCGGCGATGATGATGCGCGGATGCACGGTGCACTCCTCGGAAAACCAGATGGCGCACCCGAGGGGGCCAACCATGATTCTGATCAAGCCGCGGCCGGCTGAGGTATAGGAAAGTTCCGAATCGAAGGGGGGGCAACCCGGAAAACGATGTAGCCGGAGTTCCATCTGCTGATAGCTGCGCGCTATGTGCGCTGTGTACCGGGACGTTACCGGCCATCGGGTAAGCTAGCGCCCTCGTTTGCACAGGATTTCCAGGTGGCTGATTCTCCCAACGCCCTCCCCGCGCCGGCCCGCGCGCTGGAAGGCCAGAAACTGCTGTTGTGCGTCGGCGGCGGGATCGCGGCCTACAAGGCACTGGAGCTGGTCCGCCGCCTGCGTGATGCCGGCGCGCTGGTCCAGGTGGCGATGACCGCCGGCGCCCAGCAGTTCGTCACCCCCCTCAGCTTCCAGGCCCTGTCCGGCCAGCCCACCCGCACGACCCTGTGGGACAGCGCCGCCGAACAGGCCATGGGCCACATCGAACTGGCGCGCTGGGCCGACCGCATCGTGGTCGCGCCGGGCACCGCCGATCTGCTGGCACGCCTGGCCCAGGGCCACGCCGATGACCTGGTCAGCACCCTGTGCCTGGCCAGCACCGCGCCGCTCACCGTGTGTCCGGCGATGAACCACCGCATGTGGCTGCACCCGGCCACCCAGGCCAACATCAGCCTGCTGCGCCAGCGGGGCGCGCAGGTCATCGGCCCGGTCGACGGGCCGCTGGCCGAGGGCGAATCCGGTCCCGGCCGGCTGGCCGAGCCGGGCGACATCGTCGCCGCGCTGGCCAGCCTGGGTGGCCGCGTCCCGGCTGCCGCCGCCGCGCCGGAAACCCGCGCGCTGCAGGGTCTGCGCCTGCTGATCAGCGCCGGCCCGACCTATGAAGACATCGACCCGGTGCGCTACGTCGGCAACCGCAGCAGCGGCAAGATGGGCTTCGCCCTGGCCGGTGCCGCCGCCGCCCTCGGCGCCGAGGTGGTGCTGGTCAGCGGCCCGGTGCAGCTGCCGACGCCGCCCGGCGTGCACCGTGTGGACGTGCGCTCGGCCGCGCAGATGCGCGATGCCGTGCTGAAGGCGCTGCCGGCCGACATCTATATCGGGGCCGCCGCCGTTTCCGACTATACCCCGCGCCAGGTGGCCGCGCAGAAGCTGAAGAAGACCGCCGACAGCCAGTCGCTGGTGATCGAGCTGGTGCGCACGCCGGACATCCTGGCCGAGGTCGCCGCACAGACCCAGTCGCTGAAGCTGGTGGTCGGCTTTGCCGCCGAAACCCACGACGTGGAGAAATACGCGCGTGGCAAGCTGATCGACAAGCGCCTGGACCTGGTGATCGCCAACCAGGTGGGCATCAGCGGCGGTGGTTTCGAGAGCGACAACAATGCCGCCACGGCCTTCTGGCAGGATGGCGAACAGGTATTCCCGGCTACTTCCAAGCGCGAGCTGGCCGAACAACTGCTGGCGCTGATCGCGCGGAGGCTTCAGGCATGACCCAGGCAACATCCACCCCGGTGGCCCCTCTGCAGGCACTGCAGGTGAAGCTGCTCGACCCGCGCTTCGGCGACAGCTGGCCGCTGCCGGCCTACGCCACCGAGGCCAGCGCGGGCATGGACCTGCGCGCGGCGCTGGAAACGGCGCTGGCGCTGCAGCCGGGTGATACCGCGCTGATTCCCAGCGGCCTGGCCATCCACATCGGCGACCCGAACCTGTGCGCGGTGATCCTGCCGCGCTCGGGCCTGGGCCACCGCCATGGCATCGTGCTGGGCAACGGCACCGGCCTGATCGATGCCGATTACCAGGGCCCGCTGCTGATCAGCGTCTGGAATCGCGGCCGCGAAGCCTTCACCATCGAGCCGGGCGACCGCATCGCCCAGCTGGTTGTCGTACCGATTGCCCGTGTCAGCCTGCAGGTGGTGGATACTTTCACCGACAGCGTGCGGGGAACGGGTGGATTCGGCCATACCGGGGTGCGTTGACGGGGGAGACGGATGAGCGGCAGCGGGGAAGGACGGCAGAAGCAGTCAATGGGGCGCAATGCGCCGTTGCTGGGGATGGCGCTGTTGTTGCTGGCCGGCTGGTTCGGTTGGAGCGCCGTGCAGCAGTGGCGGCAGCAGGCCAATGGGGACAGCCTGGCGCAGGCCCGCGACGAGGCGGTGCAGGGCGTGCAGCAGGCTGCAACCGGCCAGCTGCAGCAGCTGCAGCAGCACCTCAAGGGCGATCGCGTGCAGCAGTCGCTGCAGGCTGGCGACGCCGCCGGGGCCGCGCAGGCCCTGCGTGAGAGCTGGTCCGGGGTCGAGCAGGTGGACGTGCTGACGGCCGGACTGGCCGATGCCTACGCCGATGGCGCGACCTTCGGTTACGCCCGCCTGGCGCTGCTGGAATCGGTGCTGGCCGACGGCAAGCCGGGGCTGCGCGTGGTCCGCGATGGCGGGGGCAACCGCCTCGGCCTGGCGGCGCCGGTGCAGCTGGGCGCGCTGGGCCCGGCCGTCGTCTATGTGCGGCAACCGCTGCTGCGCCTGACCGGCCCGCTGGACCAGGTACGCGCGCCGTCCAGTGGCTTCCTGTCCCTGCGCCAGGGCGCGCACGACATCGTCGCGCACGGTGACGCCCGCCTGGCCGACAGTGCCGAAGCGATGGCGCGGCCGATCAAGGGCACTCCGCTGCGGCTGACCGCCAGCGTACCGAACATCGAACCGGGCCCGCTGGGCCTGGGCGCCCTGCCCAGTGCCATCGTGGCGCTGCTGCTGGCCTTCATCGCCGTGCTGCTGGTGGTGGGACGTGGCCGCCTGCCGAAGTCGCTGCCGATGCCGATCCGTCGGGGCGCCGCGGTCGAGGCCGACCAGGGCCCGACCCTGCGCGAAAGCCTGCAGATGGCCACGCCGGTCGTGCCGGCCACCGATGCGGCCGCCGCCACCGCCGGCGGGCCGCCCGCGGTTCCGTCGCCGCCGCCGGTGGACCTGCCGGCCGACATCTTCCGCGCCTACGACATCCGCGGCGTGGTGGGCACCGAGTTGAACGCGCGCAACGCCGCGCTGATCGGCCAGGCCATCGGCACCGTCGCCCTCGAACAGGGGCTGCGCGAGGTGGTGATCGGCCGCGACGGCCGCCTGTCCGGGCCGGAGCTGTCGGCCAGCCTGGCCGAAGGCCTGCGCCGCGCCGGCTGTTCGGTCATCGACATCGGCCTGGCGCCGACGCCGCTGGTCTATTTCGCTGCCTTCCACCTGCGCACGGGCACCTGTGTGGCAGTGACCGGCAGCCACAACCCGCCCGAATACAACGGCTTCAAGGTGGTCATCGGCGGCGAAACGCTGTCCGGCGATGCAATCACCGACCTGTACCAGCGCATCAGCGAAGGCCGCCTGGCCCAGGCCGCCGAGCCGGGCGACTACCAGCAGCGCGAGGTCGCCGCCGACTACATCCAGCGCATCGCCGACGACGTGCAGCTGGACCGCCCGCTGAAGGTGGTGGCCGACGCCGGCAACGGCGTGGCCGGTGCGTTCGCGCCGCAGCTGCTGGAAGCCATCGGCGCCGAGGTCATCCCGCTGTACTGCGATGTCGACGGCACCTTCCCCAACCATCACCCCGATCCCAGCGAACCGGCCAACCTCGAAGACCTGGTGCAGACGGTCAAGCGCTTCGGCGCCGACCTCGGCGTGGCCTTCGATGGCGATGGCGACCGCCTGGGCGTGGTCACCGGCGAAGGCAGGATCATCTATGCCGACCGGCTGCTGATGCTGTTCGCTGCCGACGTGCTGATGCGCAACCCCGGCGCGATGGTGATCTACGACGTGAAGTGCACCGGCAAGCTCTCCGACCACGTGCTGCGCAACGGTGGCAGCCCGCTGATGTGGAAGACCGGGCATTCGCTGATGAAGGCGAAGATGCGCGAGACCGATGCCGAACTGGCTGGCGAGATGAGCGGCCACTTCTTCTTCAAGGAGCGCTGGTTCGGTTTTGATGACGGCCTGTACGCCGCCGCCCGCCTGCTGGAAATCCTCGCCCAGCGCGAAGAGACCCCGCAGGAGGTGCTGGAGGAGCTGCCGGACATGGTGTCCACGCCGGAGCTGAAGGTGCCGGTGGCGTCCGGGACGCCACATGCGCTGGTGGCGATGCTGGTGGCCGCGGCGCAATCGCCGGACAACCCCTACGTGGGCGGTCGCCTGTCGACCATCGATGGCCTGCGCGTGGACTACCCCGACGGCTGGGGCCTGGTGCGTGCCTCCAACACCACCCCGGTGCTGGTGCTGCGTTTCGAAGGCAACGACGAGGCTGCACTGCAGCGCATCCAGGCGCTGTTCCGAAGCCAGCTGCAGGGCCTGCTGGGCGACACCGCGCTGGGCTTCTGATCGGTCGTAGTGGCCGGGCTGCGCCCGGCACCGCGATCCGCTCTGGTAGGTGCCGACCGTTGGTCGGCACGGGGTCGGATCGACGGCATCCACGCATGGCGTGGATCTACGGTAGGTGCCGACCGTTGGTCGGCACGCCTCACCCCTTGAACCGCAACCCCACGCCCGGTTCGGTGAACAGATAGCGCGAATCCAGCGCCGAATCGCCCAGCTTGTGCCGCAGCTTGCCGACCAGGATGCGCAGGTAGTGCGTGTCGTGCTGGTGGGTCGGCCCCCAGATCTCCTGCAGGATCTGCGGCTGGGTCACCACCCGCCCGGCGTTGCGCAGCAGCAGTGACAGCAGCGCGTACTCCTTGCGGGTCAGGGCCACCGGCTCGCCATCGATCGCCACTTCGCGGCGCACCAGGTCCACGTGCAGGTGGCCATCATCGAACACCGGCGGGGTGCCGTCGCTCGGCACGCTGCGGGTGCGCAGCAGGGCCCGCACCCGGGCCATCAGCTCCTGCGTGCCGAACGGCTTGGTCACGTAGTCATTGGCGCCGGTATCCAGCGCCCGCACCTTCTCGTCCTCGCCGGCGCGCACGGTCAGCATGATCACCGGCACCTGGCTCCATTGCCGCAGCTGCGCCAGCACCTGGTGGCCTTCCATGTCCGGCAGTCCGATATCCAGGATCACCAGGTCCATGTCCTCGCTGGCGGCCATTTCCAGGCCTTCCTGTCCGGTGGCGGCCTGGCGCACCTGGTAGCCCTGCGCGCGCAGGCTGATGTCCAGGAACCGGCGGATCTGGGTTTCATCGTCGATCACCAGCACGCGCGCGGCCGGCACGCTGGCATCAATCGGGGTCGGGCTCATCGTGGGCAGCTGGCTTGAGCAGGGGCAGGGTGATGCGGATCAGGGTACCGCGACCATCGCGTCCGGGCAGCGCCTGAACGCTGCCGCCGTGGGCGCCGATCATGCCCTGGCAGATGGTCAGGCCCAGGCCGGTGCCGTGGCGGCCGCGGTCGCCGCGCTCGACGCTGTAGAACATGTCGAAGATGCGCGCGCGCTCGTCATCGGGAATGCCGGGGCCGGCATCGATCACGTCGATGCGCAGCTGCCCGTCCCGTTCGCGCGCCTGCACCTGCACCGGCGCATCGGGCGGCGAGAACTTGGCGGCGTTCTCCATCACGTTGAACACCGCCTGTTCCACCAGCGCCGGGTGCACCCAGATCGGCGCCAGGGTGGAAGGAATATCCAGATCCAGCCGCACCTTGGGCTGGTAGCGCTGCAGGCGACGCGCGGCCGAGCCGATCAGCTCGTCCACGCCGATCCAGTCGCGGTTGATGGTCAGCCCTTCGTGGCCGAGCCGGGTCATGTCCAGCAGGTTCTGGATGTAGCGGTCCAGGCGCTCGCCTTCCACCAGGATGGTGTCCAGCAGCGCCCGCCGGTCGGCAACGTCCATCGCCGCGCCATAGCTGGCCAGGCTGTCGGCCGAACCAATCATCGCCGCCAGCGGCGAACGCAGGTCGTGCGATACCGAAGACAGCAAAGCCGAGCGCAGCCGCTCGGTCTCGTTGCTCACATGCGCCTGCTCCAGCTCGGCCACCAGCCGCGTGCGCAGTGCGGCCTGGGCGATGTCATCGACCATCGCTTCGGCCAGCTGGCGCTGCTCGGGCAGCAGGCGCGCCTGCGCACCGGGCAGGTACAGGCCGGCCACGCCCACGGCACGGTCCTCGCCATCGAGCAGGGGCAGGAACCACCACTGCGCGCCGGCCAGCGTATCGGTGAAGCGGCCGCTGGGCTTGCCGTGGCGCAGGGCCCAGTCGGCAGCGGCCAGGTCGGTATCGCCCGGCTGGCTGCGGCCACCGGTGGCGGTATCGGCGCCGATCCGCAGCCACGCTGGAACGTCCATCGCCTGTTCCAGCGCCTGCCGGCCGGCCTGCGCGACCTCGCCGTTGCCGGCCGCACTGGCCAGCTGCCGCCCGAGCTGCTGGCGCGCACGTGCATGGCGGTTGGCCGCGCGCAGGGCGATCACCTGCATGCGCAGGCGCGAGGCCAGGCGCCCGGCCACCAGCGCCGCGGCGAGGAACAGGAACACGGTGATCACGCCCTGCCGCGCACCGATGGCGAAGGTGAAGCGCGGCGCGATGAACAGGAAGTTGTAGGCGAGGAAGCAGAGGATGGCCGCCATCACCGCCACGCTGGCGCGGGTGCGTGCCGCCACCAGCACCACCGCCACGATGAACACCATCGACAGGTCGGCCATGCCCACCCAGCGTTCGCCCAGCCACGCCACCGCGCAGGCCAGCGCGGTGGCCAGCAATGCCTGCAGCGGCTCGTGGCTGATCCCGCGCATCGGTGGCAGCAGGCCTTCGCGGCGCGCGCGTGCGCGTGCCTGCGGCGTGCTGATGATGGTGATCTCGTAGTGCGCGCCGCGCTGGATCAGCTGCTGGGTCAGCGTGCGGTTGAACATCCGCGCCAGCGGCCGCTCGCGGGTGCGGCCCAGCACGAGGGTCGACACGCCGTTGTGCGCGGCATGGTCGAGCAGGGCATCGGCGATGCTCGAGCCATGCAGCAGTTCGGCATCGCCGCCCAGCCGGCGGGCCAGCGCGAAGGCGGCATCGATCTCGCGGCGTGTGGCCTCGTCCTGGCGCCGGCCCTGCACGGTCACCACCGTCCACGGTGCATCGCGGCGCTCGGCGATGCGTCGCGCCACCCGCACCAGGTACTCGCTCTGGCCACCGCCATCGATGGCCACCAGCACGCCGCGGCGCAGCGGCAGGTTGCCTTCGCCGCGGGCGGCGCGGGTCTCGCGCAGGCTGCTGTCGACCCGGTCGGCCGCTTCCTGCATCGCCAGCTCGCGCAGCGCGGTCAGGTTGGCCGGCGAGAAGAACGCCTGCAGTGCCTGCGCGGCCTGCTCGGGCACGTACACCTTGCCCTGCTGCAGGCGCGCGATCAGCTCGCGTGGCGGCAGGTCCACCAGCACGATGTCGTGCAGGCGGTCGAGCACGCCGTCGGGCACGGTCTCGCTCACCCGCACGCCGGTGATGCGCATCACCACGTCGTTGAGGCTTTCCAGGTGCTGGATGTTGACCGTGGTCCACACGTCGATGCCGGCGTCCAGCAGCTCCATCACGTCCTGCCAGCGCCGTTCGTGGCGGCTGCCGGGTGCATTGCGATGGGCCAGTTCGTCCACCAGCACCAGCGCGGGATGGCGCTCCAGCACCGCGTCCAGGTCCATCTCCCGCAGCGCGTGGCCGTGGTAGGCCACCTCCTTCAGCGGCAGCTGCGGCAGGCCTTCCAGCAGGGCCTGGGTATCCACGCGGCCGTGCGTCTCGACCAGCCCCACCACCAGGTCCACGCCACGGCGCAGCTGTTCCTGCGCGCGGGTCAGCATGGTGTAGGTCTTGCCCACGCCCGGCGCCGCGCCGAGGAACACCGTCAGCTTGCCGCCGGCCTCGCGCTGCAGGCCTTCCACCAGGGCATCGGCCTGGCGGGTACGCGCATCATTCATCGCCGCTGCTGTCATGGCCGCCATTGTGCGCGCCGCCGGTGCAGGCCGGCATCACGGTGCCTTCGTCGCCTGGTCCAGGGCGAAGTTCAAGGTCACCACGTTCACCCGCGGCTGCCCGAACATGCCCCACTGGCGCCCTTCGGTATGCGCCTGCAGCAGCGCCTGCACGCGTTCCACCGGCAGGCCGCGCGCGCGCGCCACGCGGGCCACCTGCACCTGCGCGGCAGCCGGTGACAGCTGCGGGTCCAGGCCGCCGCCGGACTGGGTGACCAGATCGGCCGGCACCTGCGCCGGGCTCACGCCTTCGCGCGCGGCCACCGCCGCAGTGCTGGCGGCCACGCGCTCGGCCAGCGCCGGGTTGCTGCGGGCCAGGTTGGAACCGGCCGCCGCCATCGGGTCGTAGTTGGCCGCCGACGGACGCGCCTGGAAGTAGCCATCGCCGTTGAACGGCTGCGCCAGCCACGCCGAGCCGCGCACCTGGCCACTGCCATCGCGCAGCAGGCTGCCTTCGGCCTGGGTCGGGTAGCTCAGGCCGGCAAAACCGGTGGCGATGCCGGCGTAGACCGCACCGGCCAGCAGCAGGGTGGCCAGGCCCAGGCCGATCGCCGGGCGCCAGCGGGCATCGTCCTGCAGGCGCGCCATGCGGGCCTCGGCCGGATGCTCGTGGGGCAGGGAAGAAGACGTGGAGACAGAACGGTTCATGCGCCGAATACCAGGACAAGAAGGAGGTCGATCAGCTTGATCGCCGCGAACGGCAGCAGTACGCCACCGAGGCCGTACACCAGCATGTTCCGGCGCAGCAGCGCGGTTGCCGTGGCCGGGCGGAAGCGCACGCCACGCAGGGCGAGCGGGATCAGGGCGGGAATCACCAGGGCGTTGAAGATCAGCGCCGCCAGCACCGCGTTGCGCGGGCTCGACAGCTGCATCACGTTCAATGCGGCCATGGCCGGGACCGCAGCGGCAAACAGCGCCGGCAGGATCGCGAAGTACTTGGACACGTCGTTGGCCAGCGAGAAGGTGGTCAGCGCGCCGCGGGTGATCAGCTGCTGCTTGCCCACTTCCACCACCGCCAGCAGCTTGGCCGGGTCCGAATCCAGGTCGACCATGTTGCCGGCCTCCTTGGCCGCCTGCGTGCCGGAGTTCATCGCCAGGCCGATGTCCGCTTGGGCCAGCGCCGGGGCATCGTTGGTGCCGTCGCCGACCATCGCCACCAGGCGGCCACCGGCCTGTTCCTGGCGGATGCGGGCCAGCTTGTCTTCCGGGCGCGCCTCGGCGATGTAGTCGTCGACGCCGGCTTCGGCGGCAATCGCGGCCGCGGTCAGCGGGTTGTCGCCGGTGATCATCACCGTGCGGATGCCCATCGCCCGCAGCTGTGCGAACTTCTCGCGCATGCCGTGCTTGACCACGTCGGACAGCTCGATCACGCCCAGCACATGGCGGCCCTCGGCCACCACCAGCGGGGTGGCACCGTTGCGCGCCACCTGTTCGACACGCCCGGCCAGCTCGGCCGGCACCGTGCCGCCCAGCCCCAGCACGTGGTTGCGGATCGCATCCAGCGCACCCTTGCGGATCTGCCGGCCGGGCTCCTGATCAGGCTGGGCAAGATCCACGCCGGACATGCGGGTCTGTGCACTGAAGGCCAGGTACTCGGCCTGCTCCGGTTCGGCAGTGCTGCAGCCCTGCTCGCGCGCCAGGCGCACGATGGATTTGCCTTCCGGGGTCGGGTCGGCCAGCGAGGACAGCAGCGCCGCTTCGCGCAGCTGGCTGGCATCGATGCCGGCCAGCGGGTGGAAATGGCTGGCCTGGCGGTCGCCGTAGGTGATGGTGCCGGTCTTGTCCAGCAGCAGCACGTCGACGTCGCCGGCCACTTCCACGGCCTTGCCCGACTTGGCCAGCACATTGGCGGCCAGCGCACGGTTCATGCCGGCAATACCAATCGCCGGCAGCAGGCCGCCGATGGTGGTCGGGATCAGGCACACCAGCAGCGCGATCAGCAGCAGCGGATCGACTTTGACGCCGACGTAGGCGCCGATCGCCGGCAGGGTCGCCACCACCACCAGGAAGGTCAGCGTCATCGCCGCCAGCAGCAGGGTCAGCGCGATCTCGTTGGGGGTCTTCTGCCGGTTGGCACCTTCCACCAGCGCGATCATCCGGTCCAGGAAGCTGTGGCCCGGCTCGGCAGTCACCCGCACGATGATCTGGTCGGACAGCACCTTGGTGCCGCCGATCACGCCGGAGCGGTCGGTGCCGGCCTCGCGCAGCACCGGTGCCGATTCACCGGTCACCGCCGCTTCGTTGATGGTGGCCAGGCCCTGCACGATCTCGCCATCAGCCGGTACCAGCTCGCCGGCACTGACGATCACATGGTCGCCCGGACGCAGCTCGGCAGCGGCCACCTGGGTTTCGGCCGCACCCGGCTGCGGCGCGGCCAGCCGGCGTGCCACCAGGTCCTGGCGGGCACGGCGCAGCGAGGCGGCCTGGCCGCGGCCGCGCGCTTCGGCCACGGCTTCGGCGAAGTTGCCGAACAGCACGGTCACCAGCAGGATCGCGGTCACCGCCAGGCCGAAGCCCAGCGGCGCGTTGCCGGTCAGGGTGACGATGGCGGCGACGATCGTGCCGGCCATCACCACCGCCATCACCGGGCTGCGCACCAGGTGCATCGGCGAGAGCTTGCGCACCGCCTCGACCAGCGCACGGCGCAGGCCGGCGGCATCGAGCAGGCCAGGGCGCGGGGCAAGGGAACTGCGGGGAGAACTTGCGTGGGTACTCATCAGGGTGTCCTTAGTGCAGTCCCAGGCTCAGGTGGTCGGCGACGGGGCCGAGGACCAGGGCCGGCATGAACTGCAGCACGGTCAGGATGACGATCACCGAGACCAGGGTCAGGGCGAAGGTCGGGGTTTCGATCTGCAGGCTGCCGGCCGATTCCGGGGCCTGGCGCTTGGCGGCCAGCTGTGCGGCCACCACCAGCGGAATGATCAGCAGCGGGAAGCGGCCCAGCAGCAGCACCAGCGAACAGCTCAGGTTCCACCACACGGTCGCATCGCCCAGGCCCTCGAAGCCCGAGCCGTTGTTGGCATAGGCCGAGACGTACTCGTAGAACACCTGGCTGATGCCGTGGAAGCCGGGGTTGGAGGTGCCGGCCAGGCCGGGCACGGCCAGCGTGATCGCGGTGAACACCAGCAGGGTGATCGGCTGCAGCAGCACCAGCAGGGCCAGCAGGCGCACCTGCGGCGTTTCCAGCTTGCGGCCGAACAGCTCAGGCGTACGCCCGGTCATCAGCCCGGCCAGGAACACGCCCAGCAGCAGGTAGACGATGAACTGCTGCAGGCCGCAGCCGATGCCGCCCCAGATCGCGCTGACCAGCATGTTGACCATCGCGATGCCACCGCTCAGCGGTGCCAGCGAATCGTGCATGCCGTTCACCGAGCCGTTCGACACCTGGGTGGTCACTGCCGCCCACAGCGCGGTGCCATCGGCGCCGAATCGCACTTCCTTGCCTTCCATCAGCAGCGGCGTGGCCGCGCTGGCGCTGTGGCCCTCGCTCCACATCATCGCGCCGGTGGAGAGCAGCGACATGCCCTGCATGCAGCTGAACACCAGGACGCCGAAGCGGCGTCGCCCGGTGAACGCACCGATCATGAAGATCACCGCCAGCGGGATCAGCAGGATGCCCACCACCTCCAGCATGTTCGACACCGGGGTCGGGTTCTCCAGCGGGAAACTGCTGTTGGGGCCGTACCAGCCGCCACCGTTGGCGCCCAGCTGCTTGGCCGCGACCATCGCCGCCACCGGGCCCAGCGGCAGCTTCTGCTGGGCCATGCCGGCGCTGGCGTCGATCGGTGTGGCCTGCGGTCCGCCGGCCATCGTCGAGGGCACGCCCTGGCTGGTCAGCAGCAGGGTCCAGACCAGGCACAGCGGCAGCAGGAAGCGCACGCACAGGCGCACCACGTCCACGTAGTAGTTGCCCACCGGCACCTGGCGGTCGTCACCAGCCGCGGTCGCCGCCGCGGTCTGCGGTGCACGCGCGAACAGCGCCCGCAGCGTGGCCACCGCCAGCGCCAGGCCCATCATCGGCGTCACCACCTGCAGGCCGGTGATGCCGGTCATCTGCGAGAGGTAGGACAGCTGCGCCTGGCCCGAATAGTGCTGCTGGTTGGTGTTGGTCAGGAACGAGATCATCGTGTGCAGCGCGGTGTCCCAGCGCATGTTCGGGATCTGGTCCGGGTTCAACGGCAGCCAGGCCTGGGTCATGAACACCGCCTGGGTCAGCACCGCCACCACCACGTTGCTCAGCACGAAGGCCAGCACGTAGCCGCGCCAGGACATCGAGCGCGCGGCATCCACGCCGAACAGCCGGTACAGCGGTTTCTCGATCCAGTGGAAAAGCACGTCGACCTTCATCGGCGTGCCACGCATCACGCGCGCCAGGTACAGGCCCAGCGGCCAGGCCAGCAGCAGGCTGGCGGCAAGAATCACAAGCATCTCAGTCATGGCAGGCTCCGCTCAGAACGACTCGGGCCGCAGCACGACATAAAGAAGATAGGCGGCGGCAACCAGCACCAGCACGCCACAGAACAACGACAGCCAGGGGGACATGGGATTGCGTCCTGGTGGAACCCCTCCACCTCAGGCCGCCATCGTCGTCCTGCACCCCATAAACGCACTACGCGCCGGACGGGGCCGGCGCGTAAAGAGTGCATAAATTCCGTTGTTGCCGGGGCCTCAACCGCCCGGGGCCATGCCCTTCAACTCGCGGTAGCGTTGCAGGCTGGCCTCGATCTCGGCCTTCAGCGTGACCTGCTGCTGCTCGAAGCTGGCCTGCAGGCGCTGCTGCGCCTGCAGCTGGGCGTGGCGCTGGCGGATCGCCTCGACCTGCTTGTCGGCCACCTTGCCGCCGGCCAGCTCGCGATCACCGGCCGTCCCCAGCAGGGTCACCAGCGAATCGCGCAGGCTGGCGACGTTGTAGCGGGCGGTGTTCAGATTGTTGTCGAGCACCTCCTGGCGCTCGTTGAACACCTTGCGCAGTGCATCCTCGCTGCCATAGGTCGACAACATGGCCTGCTCGGTGCGCTGCTTGGTCTGCGCCGCCATCAGGTCCAGCTTGGCCTGCGCCGCCACGGTGGCCGCGGCGGCGCGTTCCTCGTCGGTCAATGCGCGCTGCACCTGCGCATTGCGCACGCCGCTGTTGGCATTGAACTCCTCACGGGCATTGTTGACCGCATCGGCCGGCAACGCATCGCTGCAGATCCGCTCGTTGCCCTCGTTCCAGCAGTACAGCTTCTTGTCGGCCGTATCCGGCTTCGCCAGCAGGCTGGCTGGCAGCGCCAGCAGCAGGCTGGCGGCAACGATGGCAGGAACTCGGAACATGCGACCTTCCCCTGGGTCAGCGTGCGGAACGGACGCCGTACTGGGCGCGATAGGCCTCCAGCGGCTGCCGGTAGCCCACAAGTTCCGGGTTTCCGGAGGCGAAATCAAGCAGATCGGCCAGAGTTGCGACGGCGATCACCGGGATGCCGGCTTCCTCGGCCACGGCCTGCGCCGCCGAACGGTGGTCGGCTTCCGAGGCGATCTCCTGGCGGTCCAGCGCCACCACGATGCCGGCCGGGATGCCGCCGGCAGCGCGGATGATGGCCAGGGCTTCGCGGATGGCGGTGCCGGCGGTGATCACGTCGTCGACGATCAGCACGCGCTTGCCGGTCAGGTCGGCGCCGATCAGCTGGCCGCCCTCACCGTGGTCCTTCACTTCCTTGCGGTTGAACGACAGCGGCAGGTCGCGGCCACGCTGGGCCAGCTCGCAGGCCATCGCGGTGGCCAGCGGGATGCCCTTGTAGGCCGGGCCGAAGACCACGTCGTACTTGATGCCGCTGGCGTCGATGGCGTCCGAATAGCAGGCGCCCAGCTGGGACAGCAGCGAGCCGGAGTCGAAACGACCGGCGTTGAAGAAATAGGGGCTCAGCCGGCCGGACTTGAGGGTGAACTGGCCGAAGCGCAGGGCATCGGCGGTCAGGGCCAGCTGCAGGAAACGGTGGCGGTGGTCGCTCATCAAAACTCGATTCATCTTCATTTGGAGCACAAATCCTAATCCAGCTGGGCTTTCTGCGCTCGTCCGGCCCCGTGTGAAGGCCCTGCCGGGCCCATCCAGCGGGCTGCGCGGGCCGCCGGGCAACCGGTATGCTTGCCCGGTTTCCCGCCGTAGGTTCATCCGCATGCGCATCATCAGTTTCAACGCCAATGGCATCCGCTCGGCCGCCACCAAGGGCTTCCTCGACTGGTTCCGGGCCCAGGACGCCGACGTTCTGTGCATCCAGGAAACCAAGGCGCAGGAGGACCAGCTCACCGATCCGATGTTCCGCCCCGACGGCCACCACTGCTTCTACCGCGACGCCATCACCAAGAAGGGCTACAGCGGCGTGGCCATCTACAGCAAGCGCGAGCCGGACCAGGTCATCACCTCGCTGGGCTGGGCCCCGTTCGACGACGAGGGCCGCTACATCGAGGCCCGCTTCGGCAATCTCAGCGTGGTCTCCTTCTATATTCCGTCCGGCAGCTCGGGCGATTTGCGCCAGGGCTTCAAGTTCGAAGTGATGGAATGGCTGCGGCCGATCCTGGAAGAGTGGGCGCGCAGCGGCCGCGACTATGTCCTGTGCGGCGACTGGAACATCGTCCGCTCGGCGCTGGACATCAAGAACTGGAAGTCCAACCAGAAGAATTCCGGCTGCCTGCCCGAGGAGCGCGACTGGCTCAACGGCCTGTGCGCCGACCACGGCCAGGCCACCGACGTGGCCACCGGCCGCGGCTGGGCCGATGCCTACCGCCTGCTGCACCCCACCGGCGAGGACTACACCTGGTGGAGCAACCGCGGCGCGGCCCGCGCCAACAACGTCGGTTGGCGCATCGATTACCAGTTCATCACCCCCGGCCTGCGTGACCGCCTGCGCAGCTGCTCGATCTACCGCGACGAGCGCTTCTCCGACCACGCCCCGTTCACCGTGGACTACGACCTGTGAGCGAAGCCGCCGCCAAGCCCAGCTACAAGGGCTGGGCCGGGATCAAGCGCGCCTTCGGCACGCCCTCGGCCCTGACCATGGCCCTGTTGGGCTTCGGCAGCGGCCTGCCGTTCCTGCTGATCGCCTCGCAGACCCTGTCCACCCGCCTGCGGGATGTCGGCCTGGACCTCGGCAGCATCGGCCTGATCAGCCTGGCCAGCTTCTTCTACCTGCTGAAGTTCGTCTGGGCGCCGCTGCTGGACCGCTATGCCTTCCCGCTGCTGGCCTTCATGGGGCGCCGCCGTTCCTGGCTGCTGCTGTCGCAGGTGGCCGTGCTGATCGGCCTGGTCGCGCTGGCCTTCGTCCGCCCCGAACAGGGCGTCTGGCCGCTGGTGGCCTGGGTGCTGGTGGCGTCCTTCGCCGGTGCCACCCAGGATTCGGTGGTCGATGCCTACCGCATCGAAATCGCCCCGGAAACCGCGCAGGCCGCGCTGGCCGCCACCTACACCCTGGGCTACCGCATCGGCCTGATCCTCGCCGGTGCCGGCGCGCTCTACCTGGCCCAGTTCGAAGGCTGGATCATCGCCTACCTGGCCATGGCCGGGCTGATGCTGCTGCCGATCATCACCACCCTGCTGTGCCGTGAGCCCGACCGCCCCGCGCAGGCCGTGCAGCGCCGCATCGATGTGGCCGAAGCCTTCGTGCAGCCGATCACCAGCTTCTTCACCCGCAACGGCATCGCCCTGGCGCTGGGCCTGCTGGCCTTCGTCGGCCTGTTCAAGTTCCCCGACCAGGTCATCGGCGTGATGGCCGGCCCGTTCTACCTCGATTCGGGCTTCGACAAGGCCGACATCGCCACCGTCTCCAAGCTGTTCGGCGTCTGGATGGGCATCGGCGGCGCCTTCCTCGGCGGCATCGCCGTGGCCGCCTTCGGCTTCCGCCGCATGCTGCTGGTGGCGGCGCTGGGCGTGGCCCTGTCCAACCTCGCCTTCCTGTTGATGGCGCACAACCCGGGCCAGCTGTGGGCGTTCTACGCCGCGCTCAGTGCCGACAACCTGTTCCAGGGCTTCGCCGGCACCGTGCTGGTGGCCTTCATGTCGTCGCTGACCGACCGCAACTTCACCGCCACCCAGTACGCCCTGCTGGTGTCGCTGGCCAACCTGCCGGGCAAGTTCGTCGGCGGCGTGTCCGGCTACATCGTCGAGGCCACCTCCTACAGCACCTTCTTCATGCTCAGCGCGGTCACCGTGGTGCCGACCCTGCTGCTGCTGGCCTGGCTGTGGCCGCGCATCCACGACCGCAGCGCCCCCGCCCCCTGATTGCCTGACTGCGCAACCTGCGGGATGATCGCCGCGGACGCGCCGAGGGGGCGGTGCCTTGCGAACGGGGGAGTGAGCATGGCCGATGTAGTGCTGCGGGACGTGGACCCGCTGATGTTTGAACGTATCCGAAGGGTGGCCGTGGCGCGCGGCTGGACCCACGAGCAGGCCTGTTCGGTGCTGCTCGAACAGGGCCTGCTGAGCAGCGAGCTGGAGGTCCGTTCCGGCTTCGGCGATCCCGAAGTGGACGCCCTGTCAGCGGCGATCGCCGCCCTGCAGGCGATGCCGGCGGGGCAGGGGTTCGATTGATCTGATACCGCGTCGCCGGGCATGGCCCGGCGCTACCGCGCGTCCTGGTAGATCCACGCCATGCGTGGATGGCGCCACCACAGGGCCCCTGTAGAGTCGAGCCATGCTCGACTGCCTTGCCATCACGCCAGATGGATCGCCCCGAGAATCCGCGGCCCCGATGCCCCGGTCACGCTCGGCAGGTTACCCGCCAGCCCGTCCATCGTCCGCTGGGCCAGCCAGGCGAAGCCCATCGCCTCCATGTACTCCGGGTCCAGCCCATGCACGGCGCTGGATTCCACCGCCACGCCAGGCAGCAGCGCCGCCAGCCGGCGCATCAGCTGCCGGTTGTGCACGCCGCCCCCGCAGACCAGTACCCGGCGGGTGTCCGGCTGCTGGGCCCGCAGTGCATCGGCCACGGTCACCGCGGTCAGCTCCAGCAGGGTGGCCTGCACATCGGCGGCCGCGTACTCGCCTTCGCCCATGCGCGCCTCGGCCCAGGCCAGGTGGAACTGTTCGCGGCCGGTGCTCTTGGGCGGCGGCAGGTCGAACCACGGGTCCGCGCGCCAGCCGGCCAGCAGCGCCGTGTCCACCGCACCACTGGCCGCATAGGCGCCATCGGCGTCGAAGGTGCGGCCGGTATGGCGCTGGCACCAGGCGTCCATCAGCGCGTTGGCCGGGCCGGTGTCGAAGCCGCGCGGCATGCCGTCGCGCGGGATCATGGTCAGGTTGCCGATGCCGCCCAGGTTGAGCACCGCGCGGTCTTCGCCGGCCGTGCCCAGCATCGCCAGGTGGAAGGCCGGCATCAGCGGCGCGCCATGGCCGCCGGCCGCCACGTCGCGGCGGCGGAAGTCAGCCACGGTGGTGATCCCGGTCAGCTCGGCAATGCGGTTGCCATCGCCCAGCTGCACGGTGAAGGCCGGGTCGGCCAGCGGCCGGTGGCGCACGGTCTGCCCGTGCGAACCGATCGCCCGCACCTGGCGGCGGTCCACTCCGGCTTCGTCCAGCAGCTGGTTGGCGGCTGCGGCGAAGTTGATCGCGATGCGCGCATCCAGCTCGCCCAGCTCCTCCAGCGACTCCAGCGGCCCGCCTTCGCCCAGCGCCACCAGCCGCGCGCGCAGCACCGGCTCCCAGCGGGCGGTCAGGCCGCGCACGAAGCGGCAGCCGCCGCTGGCGGGAAACTGCACCAGCGCGGCATCGATGCCGTCGGCGCTGGTGCCGGACATCAGGCCAAGGTAGAGCGGGGCATCGGCGTCGGCGGTCGTGTTCATGGCAGGCATAAAAAAAGGACGCGGCAAGCTTGGGCTGCCGCGTCCTTCTTCGTCAACGCAGGGCCGGTCAGCCGCGCTTGTGGCCGTTGGCCGGCTTGGCCTTGGCGCTGGCCACCTCGGTCGGGGCGGCGTCTTCGCGGCTGCTCGGGGCCGGGCTGGCCTTGGCGTAGATCATCTTCTCCATGCCCTGGATGCGGGCCATGGCCGGTGCGGTCTGCGCACGGAAGGCCACCAGCTCGGCGCCCTTCAGCGGTTCCGGCGGCGGCATGGTCACCGTCAGCGGATTGCGGTGCTCGCCGTTCACGCGGAATTCGTAGTGCAGGTGCGGGCCGGTGGCCAGGCCGGTCGAACCGACGTAGCCGATCACCGTGCCCTGCGCCACGCGCTGGCCGGTCTTGATGTTCGCAAAGCGCGACATGTGCCCGTACAGGGTGGTGTGGCCGCGGCCGTGGTCGAGGATGACCACGTTGCCGTAGCCGCGCTGCACACCGGCGAACTGCACGCGCGCATCGCCGGCGGCCATGATCGGCGTACCGGTACGCGCGGCGTAGTCCACGCCCTTGTGCATGCGCATCTTGCCCAGCACCGGGTGCTTGCGCGCGCCGAAGGTCGAGCTCAGGCGCGCGAACGGGATCGGCATGCGGATGAAGCTCTTCTTCAGCGAACGGCCGTTGAGGTCGTAGTACTCGGATTTGCCGCCGCGCTCGAAGCGGAAGCCCGAATAGGTCTTGCCGCCGGTGGTGAAGGTCGCCGCCAGGATCTTGCTGGTATCGACCTTCTCGCCTTCGCGCCAGGTCTCGTCCATCACCACGCTGAAGCGGTCGCCCGGCTGCAGGTCCTTGGAGAAGTCGATGTCGTACTTGAAGATGTCGTCGGTCATCGTCGCGATCGCCGACGGCGACAGCCCGGCCCGACGGGCCGCGGCATACAGCGAACTGGTGATCTCGCCGCTGGTGACCACCGTGCGCGTGGAGGTCTCGCGCTTGGTCACCTTTTCCTTGATGTCATTGCCGGCCAGGCTCAGTTCCACCCGGCTGTCGCCATCGCGGTCGAAGCGGATGCTGCGCAGGTCGCCCGAGAGCGGCATGTCGAAGGCGATCTCGGCGCCGGGGCGCAGCTTGGTCAGCGATTCGCGCGCGCCCGGATGGTCCAGCACGCGGTGCAGGGTGGTGGCGGGGATGCCGGCCTGGTCGAACAGGTCACTCAGGGTCTGCCCGCGCTGCACCCGGAGTACCTGCCAGCTGTCCCCCGGGGTCTGCTGCTGGCGGGCCAGCGACAGCGGCGGCAAGGGCAGGGCCAGGCTGGTGTGGCTTTCGGCGTAGGGCGAATCGATGGTGTGGGAGAAGCCCGGCACGATCGTCGCCACCAGGGCGCCGATGGTCGCGAACAGGCTGGCGTGCACCCAATGGCGGCGCGTCCAGCGTTCATTGAACGCGGCGGGGAGATGCTGCCTGAGCTTCCGGTGCAGGGCGTTGTCGTGCAGGACGTGGAGACGTTCCTGGAAGCGCTGCTTGCGTGCGCGCCCTTGTTCGGAGTTTTGCATCAGTGTTTTTTTCCTGCGGCCCGGGAGCGCGGGCCTGATCGCCGGTTACCATAGACACCTGAGAAAACCGCGTCAAACCCTTGTGCCTATTGGCTTTTGTGAAGCCGGATGGGTTAACTTGGCGTTAACACCCCACACAAGAAACGGCATCGCCGGGAGTAGTCACCGTGTCCTCGATTGAAGAAGCCCTTGCCCTGATCGGCCGTGGTGCCGACGAGATCCTCAAGATCGAGGATCTGCGTGCGCGCCTGCAGGAAGGCCGTCCGCTGCGGATCAAGGCTGGCTTCGACCCCACCGCGCCCGACCTGCACCTGGGCCATACGGTGCTGCTGAACAAGCTGCGCCAGTTCCAGGACCTCGGCCACCAGGTCATTTTCCTGATCGGTGACTTCACCGGCATGATCGGCGACCCGTCCGGCAAGAGCCTGACCCGCAAGCCGCTCAGCCGCGAGGACGTGCTGGCCAACGCCCGTACCTATGAAGAGCAGGTCTTCAAGGTGCTGGACCGCGACAAGACCCAGGTCCGCTTCAACTCGGAGTGGTTCAGCAAGATGGGCGCGGCCGACATGATCCGCCTGGCCAGCCAGCACACCGTGGCCCGCATGCTCGAGCGCGATGATTTCGCCAAGCGCTACGCCGCCCAGCAGTCCATCGCCATCCACGAGTTCCTGTACCCGCTGGTGCAGGGCTACGACTCGGTGGCCCTGGAAGCGGACGTCGAGCTCGGCGGTACCGACCAGAAGTTCAACCTGCTGATGGGCCGCGGCCTGCAGGAACACCACGGCCAGAAGCCGCAGGTGGTGCTGACCATGCCGCTGCTGGAAGGCCTGGACGGCGTCAACAAGATGTCCAAGTCGCTGGGCAACTACATTGGCATCAGTGAACCGGCCATCGAGATCGTCACCAAGACCATGAAGGTCGACGACACCCTGATGTGGCGCTGGATCGAGCTGCTGTCCTTCGATATCGGCCAGGCCGAAGCGGTTTCGCTGCGTGAAGAGGTCGCCGCCGGCAATCTCAACCCGCGCGTGGTCAAGCTGCGCCTGGCACGTGAGCTGGCAACCCGCTTCCACGACGCCGCGGCGGCCGATCAGGCCATTGCCGGCTGGGAAGCGGCGGTGACCGGGCAGGGCGACATCACCCAGCTGCCGCTGCAGGAGGTGGCCATTCCCGCAGAAGGCCTGCGTATTGCCGCACTGCTGACTGCTGCCGGGCTGACCCCGAGCAACTCCGAAGCCAACCGCAAGCTCAAGGAGCGCGCGGTCAAGGTGGACGGTGAAGTGGTCGAGGACGGACAGCAGGTACTGCAGCCGGGCTTCGAAGGCCTGCTGCAGGTCGGCAAGCGCACCTTCGCCCGCGTGCGCCTGGTCGCTGCCTGACATATGTAGAGTCGAGCCATGCTCGACTGCTTTTGCTCTTCGCGGTATGCCCCCGCGGGCGCGATGGATGAACGGATGCAACATCCCGTGAAAAAAATCGCCACACCCCCTTCACAAATCCTGTGGATGGGGGCATACTTCTCCTCCCCCGTCGCAGGGGTCGCCACCAAGGGGCTTCAGCGACAACAGGGCGCCCACCACCGCCGAACGAGATGATCGAACGAAGGTGTTGACAGGCTGAAAAAGTCTGACATAATGGGCGGCTCGCTACGAAGGAAACTTCGCAGCACACGGGAACGGCGCTGAGGCCGCTTCCCCTGATCTTTGAAAGTATGCGCAGGTATCTTGTGAAGGCGCCTGCAGGAAGGATGATTGTCCATCTTGCAGACGTTT
>JAAIGF010132859.1_pt1 | contig 32631 bp, 30 predicted proteins | sample 6487441 | NCBI WGS metagenome assembly JAAIGF01 (sample SAMN13974129, study PRJNA590717) | phyllosphere metagenome | biome: pepper field; feature: multiple bacterial spot infested pepper fields; material: pepper leaves; isolation source: leaves from pepper fields | host: Capsicum annuum ... | reverse complement strand
TTCTCCGCCTTCGTCGGCATGGACCCGCGCCAGAAAACGGGTGTGGTGATCCTGTCGGATACCAGCTGGGTCAACCTGGGCGGCCTCGGTCCCATCGGGCTGCACCTGCTGGCGCCCGACGCGGTGCCGCTGGGCAAGCCGCGCCGCGCGGTCGACACCCCGGCAGCGCTGCTGGAATCCCTGCCCGGACGCTATGTGATGGATGGCGGCATGACGCTCAACATCATGCGGCAGGGCCGGCAACTGGCCATCCAGGCCCACAACCAGCCTGCCTTCGTGCTGGGTTACGACGACGCTGGCGACTTCTATCCGCTGGGCTTCGACGCGCGGCTGGCACCCCAGACCATCGAGGGTGGCCAGGGCTTCGTGTGGCATCAGGGAGGGGGAGCGGTGCCGGTCCGGCGAGTGGGACCGGCGTCGTAGTCTGAGTCAGTAAGCGGATCAGTCGGGCGACGCCAACAAATCGAATCAGCCCTGCGACTTCAGCGCGAACAGTGCTGCGCGCTGCTCGGGACGGCCGGCGATGCCGCCACGCGGCTCGGCGCCGTGCGACGACGAATTGCCCGAACGGCCCGCGTTGGCGCTGCGGCCATTGCCGCCGCCCGAGGCATTGCCCCGGCCGCCATTGCCACCGTTGCCACGCGAGGCTGGTGCGCCATCGCGGCCACCACGGGCGCCGTCACGGCCACCACGCGGTGCGTCGCCCCGACCCGCACCCGATCCGCGCGGTGCATCACCGCGGCCGGCGCCCGCATTGCGCGGTGCATCGCCACGCGGCGCACCACGGCCACCGGCGTTGCCGCCACGGCCCGGGCCGCGCGGGGGACGCGGCGGGCGCTCGTCGCTGTCTTCGGCGGTACGCGGACGCACCGTGAAGGCCGGCAGCGGCGCACGTTCGATCTGGCGCTTGATGAGCTTTTCGATGCCCGACAGCAGCTTGACCTCTTCGCTGTCGACCAGCGACACGGCGGCACCAGTGGACCCGGCACGGCCGGTACGGCCGATACGGTGCACGTAGTCTTCCGGCACGTTGGGCAGTTCGAAGTTCACGACCTGCGGCAGCTGGTCGATATCCAGGCCACGGGCCGCGATGTCGGTCGCCACCAGCACGGCCACGGTGCTGTCCTTGAAGCCGGCCAGCGCCTTGGTACGGGCCGACTGGCTCTTGTTGCCGTGGATGGCGGCAGCCGTGATGCCGTCCTTCTGCAGCTTTTCAGCCAGACGGTTGGCACCGTGCTTGGTGCGCGTGAACACCAGCACCTGGGTCCAGTTGTTGGTGCGGATCAGGTGCGACAGCAAGTCGCGCTTCTGGTCCTTGTGCACCAGGTGGACGGTCTGTTCGACCAGTTCCGACGCCGTGTTGCGGCGAGCCACCGACACTTCGCCCGGGTTGTTCAGCACGCCCTTGGCCAGGGTGCGGATCTCGTCCGAGAAGGTCGCCGAGTACAACAGGTTCTGGCGTTGCTTGGGCAGCAGCGCCAACACCTTGCGGATGTCGCGGATGAAGCCCATGTCGAGCATGCGGTCGGCTTCGTCGAGCACCAGGATTTCCACGCCCGACAGGTCGATGGTCTTCTGGCCCGCGTGATCGAGCAGGCGGCCCGGCGTGGCCACCAGGATGTCGAGCGGCTTGCGCAAGGCCGAAATCTGCGGGTTGATGTTGACGCCGCCGAACATCACCATCGACTTCAGCTTCAGGTACTTGCCGTAGGTCTGCACCGACTCTTCGATCTGGGCGGTGAGCTCGCGCGTGGGGCTGAGGATCAGGCAACGCGGACGGCCGGGCTGCTGCGACGCCAGCGGGCGATCATTGAGCAACTGCAGGATGGGCAGGGTGAAGCCGGCAGTCTTGCCCGTGCCGGTCTGGGCTGCGGCAAGCAGGTCGCCGCCTTGCAGGACTTGCGGAATGGCTTGCGCCTGGATGGGCGTCGGGTGGGTGTAACCCGCGTCGGCAATGGCGCGCAACAGGGGCGCTGCCAGGCCCAGGCCAGCAAAGGTAATCTCGGAAACAGTCAAAACAACTCCAGCAACGGCCTGCCGCGCGGATCATCGCGCGACACCAATCGAGGCTGACGAGTAGGGGAAAAGGGGAAGCCGGGCGCGGCGCAGGCCGTTTGACGCATGAGGCGAACGGGGCCGGGGCGGCCGGTGCGTGGATTGGTGCAACGCACTGAAAGATCATTGTAATGGTTGACGCGCCCCTGCGGTGGCCGATTGCGCGTTCATGCGTAACGGTCCCGCACGGCAGAACCGATGTGAGCACTTATTCACCACTCATCCGAGTGCATCGTCGTCCAGCACCACCAGTCTGTCGGGCAATTCGTTGCGCGGCCCGGTGCAGGGCAGGTGTCGTGCCAGCACGTCACCGCACTGTTCGATGCACTGCAAAAAACCTTTGGCGGTATGGCCCGCCCGCACTTCCCGGGTGAAGGCCGCGATGATCGGCTCCCAGGTCGCATCGTCGATGTGCCGCGCGACGCCGCGATCCACCAGGATCTCGACATAGCGCTCGGCTTCCGACACGAAGATCAGCACACCGGTTTCGCCCGCCGTGTGATGCAGGTCGAGCGCCAGGAACTGGCGGCGTGCCAGGTTGGACGCCCGCCATTCGCGCACCTGCCGGGGAATCAGCCGGGCGGTGACGGCCGGGATGCGAAACACCAGCGCCAGCACGATGAAGCACAGCCACTGTGCGACCAGTTGCAGATTGCTCGACAGCCACTGCGGGTAATAGTTGATGAGTCCGGGCACCACCAGCGCAAAGGCGCTGGCCCACAGCAACGGGATGTAGGCGTAGTTGTCGGCGCGGGGCGCGAGCACGGTGACCACTTCGGCGTCGGTGCGCTGCTCGATGCGGGTGATGGCCTGCGCGACCTGGCGCAGCTCGTCGTCGTTCAAGATCATTGTCGATGTCCTCTTACCAGCTTCCCGATGCACCGCCGCCGCCGAAGCCACCACCACCGCCCCGGAAGCCGCCTCCGCCACCGCCGAAGCCGCCCCCACCGAATCCTCCCGAGCGGCGTCCTCCGTTCAGGATGCTGCCGATCACCATGCCGGTGACCACGTTGCCCACGCCGCTGCGGCCACGCCTGCCGCGCGACCTGCCGCTCAGGCTGAACAACAGGAAGACGATGATGACCAGGCCGCTTCCCAGCATTTCGAGCAGGCTCTTGGACTGCGGCTTGGCCGGCGCCGGGGGCACGGCACCCGATGCCGTGTTGCCAGCCGCCAGCACCTCGATCATCGCCGTCACGCCATCGTCGATGCCGCGCGCGTAGTCGCCCTGGCGGAACGCCGGGGTGATGACGCGATTGATGATGGCCGAGGCCATGGCATCGGTCAGCCGGCCTTCCAGGCCATAGCCGACCTCGATGCGCACACGCCGGTCGTCGCGCGCGACGATCAGCAGGGCGCCGGTGTCCTTGCCCTGCTGGCCGATTCCCCAATGGCGTCCCAACTGGTAGCCGTAGTCCTCGATCGGCCGGCCGCCCAGACTGGGCAGCGTCACCACGACGATCTGCTCGCCGGTGGCCTGTTCATGGCGCGCCAGCTTGCGGGTGATCGACGTGCGCGCGGCCGGGCCGATCAGGTTGGCCCGGTCGACGATGCGGCCGGTCAGGGCAGGAAAGCCCGCTTCCGGGGCAGATGCCGGGTCGGCCGCGGGCGGTGCAGCGGCAGGTGCGGCCGGCGTCGCGGGCGCCGTCACGGGCGCAGGCGCGGTCGCCGCCTCGGGAGCCGGCGCGGGCTGGGCACTCACCCAGGCCGACATCAGTGCGATCAGTGCGCCTGCCGCCAGACGCCTGCCTGGATGAAGGCTGCGCATCAGAACTTCACCGCCGGTGCCTGATTGGCGTTGGGCGTGGTGGCCGTGAAGCTCTCACGCACAGGCATGTCGCTATACATAGTCATGGCCCAAAGTCGACCTGGGAAGGTTCGCAGCTCGGTGTTGTAGCGCTGCACCGAGGTGATGTAGTCGCGGCGAGCCACGGCGATACGGTTTTCCGTGCCTTCGAGCTGCGACTGCAGCGACAGGAAGTTCTGGTTGGACTTCAGCTCGGGATACTTTTCGACCGTGACCAGCAGGCGGCTCAGCGCGCCCGACAGCTGTTGCTGCGCCTGATCGAACTGCTGCAGCTTGGCCGGATCGTCGATGGTGTTCGCATCGACCTGGATCGAGGTGGCCTTGGCGCGCGCCTCGATCACGGCGGTCAGGGTTTCCTGTTCCTGTTTGGCGTAGCCCTTGACCGTTTCGACCAGGTTGGGGATCAGGTCCGCGCGGCGCTGGTACTGGTTCTCGACCTGGCCCCAGGCTGCCTTGACCTGCTCGTCGTAGGTCGGAATGTTGTTGATGCCGCAGCCTGCCAGCACCGAAGTGGCCAACAACACAGAGGCCAGGCGCCAGCGGATACCGGAAAACACGCGTGTGGACATGCGGAAAGCTCCATGAGCAGGGGTCGTCGTGGCGGCTGCGCAGCAGGATTCTCGCCCGCCCGGCGCAGCCGGGGGCGCAAGGATGCTAGCACCCGTGTTTCAAGGTCGAGCCTGCCAGCCTTGCCGGGCTTGCAACCGGCTGCGACAACGCGCCACCTGGGAACGACCCGGGGGTGCCGCATCATGGCAATCCAGAATAGCGGCGTGACGGCGGCTTCTTAACAATCCCTGACACTGCTTGGCCGTTCCGAATATCGGCGCCTGTCGGCGCCCCGGCCAAACGGGGGACCAAATAATGAAAATCCGCCTCGCATCCCTGTTCGCCACCGCCCTGGTTGCCGCTGCACCGTTCGCCCAGGCCGCCGACGACTTTCCCACCAAGACCATCACGGTGATCGTGCCCTTCGCGGCCGGCGGGCCTACCGACACGGTGGCGCGCCTGGTCGCGCAGTCCATGAGCACCGACCTGAAGCAGCAGGTCGTGGTCGAAAACGTGGGTGGCGCAGGCGGCACCCTGGGTGCCGGACGCGTCGCGCGCGCCGCCAACGACGGCTACACCCTGCTGCTGCACCACATCGGCCAGTCCACCGCGCCGACCCTGTACCGCAAGCTACCCTACGACGCCCGCAAGGACTTCGCCCCCATCGGCATGATCACCGACGTGCCCATGACCATCGTCGCCCGCGCCGACTTCCCGCCCAAGGACGTGCCCGAGCTGCTGAAGTACGTGCGCGAGAACAAGGACAAGGTGACCTACGCCAACGCCGGTGTCGGTTCCGCCTCGCACCTGTGCGGCATGCTGTTCATGAGCACCGCCGACGTTCAGCTGACCACCGTTCCCTACAAGGGCACGGGCCCGGCCATGAACGATCTGTTGGGCGGCCAGGTCGACCTGATGTGCGACCAGACCACCAACACCACCAGCCAGATCCGCAGCGGCAAGATCAAGGCCTACGCCGTCACCACCAAGACGCCGGTGGCCTCGCTCTCGGACCTGCCGACCCTGGACAAGACCGGCATGCCGGGCTTCGAAGTGGCGGTCTGGCATGCGCTGTACGCCCCGAAAGACACGCCCAAGGCCATCGTCGACCGCCTGTCGAAGTCGCTGCAGGTCGCCCTGCAGGACCAGAACGTCATCAAGCGCTTCGCCGATCTGGGCACCGAGCCGGTCAGCCAGGACCGCGCCACGCCTGATTCGGCACAGAAGTTCGTGGCCTCGGAAATCGACCGCTGGGCACCGATCATCAAGAAGGCAGGTGTGTTCGCCGACTGATGAACGCGCAAGCCGGCTCGGTTACCCCAGCCGGCTTTCTGCGCAGAGGCTACAGTCACGAGGCGCCGCATCGCGGCGCCTTTTTCGTTTCCTCTGCCACCTTCGCCATGCACGCTGCCCACGCCCGTTCGACCCTGGTCCACGTCTTCTGCGGCGACCCGCGCGGCGGCAATCCCGCCCAGGTCATGCTGGCCGACACCAATACGTCTTCCGACACGATGCAGGCCGCGGCGGCAGCCGCCGGCTGCGAAACGGTGTTCGTCCTGCCTGCCGAGGACGGCAGCGCCGACTGGCGCCTGCGCTTCTTCGCGCCTCGCCACGAAATGGACATGTGCGGCCATGCCACGGTGGGCGCCTTGTGGGTGTTGCGCCAGGCTGGCCGCTGGCAGACAGACCATGCACGGTTGCAGACGGCCAGCGGCACGGTGCACGCACGCTGGGACGACGGCCAGGTCTGGATCTCCCAGCCGGCCGCGTACACGCAGGCGATCACCGACGACCAGCGCGGCCGCATCGCCAGCCTGCTTCGTGTCGATGCCGGCCAGATCGGCGTGGCGACCTGGGCCAGCACGAGCCGCCCGAAGACTCTCGTGGCACTGCCCGACGTGGCGACCCTGGACGCCCTGCAGCCCGACTTCCCCAACATGGCGGCCGGCTGCGCCGCCCTCGATTCCACCGGCCTGTATCCGTACGCCCCCACCGACGACCCCGTCGTATGGTGCGCCCGCCAGTTCCCCGCCAATGTGGGATACGCCGAAGACGCGGCCACCGGCGTGGCCGCTGCCGCCCTGTGGGGCTGGCTGACCGCCCGCGGCGCGGCACCGATACAAAATGACGGCCACGATGCGACCCTGACCATCCGCCAGGGGGAAGCCATGGGGGCCGCCTCGGCCATCCATGTCCGCCCTCGCCGCGATCCGGCAGGGAATGTCGACGGCTGCTGGCTGGGTGGGCAGGTGGTGTACGGCCAGACGCCGTAAGCGTTCATACAGGACGCGGAGGCACCGGAATCATGCGTACCCGCAGCCTGACGCGGCCCTGAAAAGACGTCTGACATCCGACCAGAGAACATCCATCGGCGCTCGTCACGCCCGGAGATACCCTGCATTGCGGTGCCGCATCATGGCAATCCACAATTGCAGCGTGACACGGATAACTTCGACAATCCGCGTCCCCCCTCCGGCCCAGGCCGGTGGTGTGCCCATTTCCCGCAATGGGCACGGCTTTGCGCGGCCGACAAAGGCCGCTGTTCCGATCGATCACAAGGACGCCGCATGCGCCTCGACATTCGCAGTTCCAAGAACCTCTGGGCAGGTCTTTTATTCATGGCCGTCGGCGTGGCTGCCGTCGTCATCAGCATGGATTACGACGCAGGCTCGGCCACCCGCATGGGTCCTGCCTATTTCCCTCGTGCCCTGGGTGCCATGCTGGCGATCATCGGCCTGGTCATCGCGCTGCGCAGCCGGCGCAACGCCGAACCCATCGGCGAAGTCACCGTCAAGGGACTGCTGCTGGTACTCGCCGGCGTCGCCCTGTTCTGCATCCTCGTCCAGGGTGCCGGCCTGCTCATCGCCATGCCGGCCATGGTGCTGGTCGCTGCCGCGGGCAGCACGCTGTTCAAGCCCTTGCACGCCATCATCCTGGCCATCGGCATGACCACCTTCAGTGCACTGGTATTCGTCAAGGGACTGGGCGTGCCGCTGCGCCTGCTCGGTTCCTGGTTCGGCGGCTGAACGCCCGCCTTGCCCCGTTAGTCCCGCTTTCTCCGCCACGGAACCAGACTCATGGAACTTCTCGACAACCTTGCCCTCGGCTTCAGCACCGCGCTGACCCTGGACAACCTGCTCTATTGCCTGGTCGGCACCATTCTTGGCACCATGATCGGCGTGCTGCCAGGCCTGGGCCCGACGGCCACCATCGCCATGCTGCTGCCGATCACCTTCGGCCTGCCGCCGGTGTCGGCACTCATCATGCTCTCGGGCATCTATTACGGCGCCCAATATGGCGGTTCGACCACAGCCATCCTGGTAAATCTGCCAGGTGAGTCATCCTCAGTGGTGACCGCCCTCGATGGCTACCAGATGGCCCGCCAAGGCAATGCCGGCAAAGCGCTGGCCGTGGCCGCGCTGGGCTCGTTCTTCGCCGGTACGGTCGCCACCGTCATCCTCGCCATGTTCGCGCCGCCGCTGGCCGAACTGGCCCTGAAGTTCGGCCCGGCCGAATACTTCTCGCTGATGGTGCTGGGCCTGGTCGCCTCGGTGGTGCTGGCGCACGGTTCGCTGCTCAAGGCCATCGGCATGGTCCTGCTGGGCCTGCTGCTGGGCATCGTCGGTACCGACGTCAACTCCGGCACGCCGCGCTACACCTTCGACATCCCGGAACTGGCCGACGGCCTGAACTTCGTGATCGTCGCCATGGGCGTGTTCGGCCTGGGCGAAATCATCCGCAACCTGGAAAACGAATCGGCTCGCACCCTGGTCGCCAAGAAGGTCTCGGGCCTGCTGCCGACCAAGGACGATTTCAAGCGCATCGTCGCCCCCGTCCTGCGCGGCACGGCACTGGGCTCGGCCCTCGGCATCCTGCCGGGCGGCGGCGCCATGCTGGCCTCGTTCGCGGCCTACTCGCTGGAAAAGAAGGTGTCGAAGAACTCGGCACAGTTCGGCAAGGGCGCCATCGAAGGTGTCGCGGCGCCTGAATCGGCCAACAACGCCGGTGCACAGACCTCGTTCATCCCGATGCTGACCCTGGGCATCCCGTCCAACCCGGTGATGGCACTGATGATCGGCGCGCTGATCATCCAGGGCATCCAGCCGGGCCCGGCCGTGATGACCGAACAACCCATGCTGTTCTGGGGCATCATCGCCTCGATGTGGATCGGCAACCTGTTCCTGGTGATCCTGAACCTGCCGCTGATCGGCATGTGGGCCAAGCTCATCACCGTGCCCTACCAGTTGCTGTACCCCTGCATCCTGGTGTTCTGCGCCATCGGCGTGTTCAGCCTGAACAACAGCGTCTTCGACGTGTGGATGATGGTGCTGTTCGGTTTCATCGGCTACATCCTTATCAAGCTGGACTGCGAACCCGCCCCGATGCTGCTGGGCCTGGTCATCGGCCCGATGCTCGAAGAGTATCTGCGCCGTGCCCTGCTGCTGTCGCGCGGCGACTTCAGCGTCCTGATCACCCGCCCCATCAGCGGCGTGATGCTGACCCTGGCCCTGATCGCCCTGGTCGTGGTGCTGCTGCCGGCAGTTCGCAGCAAACGGGAAGAAGCATTCCAGGAAGAGTGAACGTCTTCTGCCTGGCATGAATGAAAACGGCGCCCTGCGGGGCGCCGTTTTTGTTTGGAGAAATTTGGACGAAAACTGACCAGTGGATGAGCCCAAAAAATGATACGAAAAGTATTTTCAGCCTTATGAAGAAATTGAGGCAACCATGGCTTCTGAAGGAGCCGTCTTTCCTGGACTAAAGCAAAAGCGACTTCGTCTAGCCTAACTGAATAACATAATGAAAAGTCAATAAACATAGCCACCCGTTAAAATTAGGAAGGTGTAACCTCCAAAAGTTACCCAAGTTAGCTTCCGAAACCCCCGAAACACTTCAAGCAATAGGAATTATTAACATCGCCCCATCGAACGGCAACGGGGAACCCTTTGTTAAATTGTTTTTTTGAATTGAATGGTCAGCCCATGAGTACTTTTAAGATCTCAGGCCTGGAGTATTCTGCTTTCTCGGGAGAAGAGGGCCATATAAATCAGCCCCTCAGTATGTGCCTGGTAGGGCAAGGGCCAATTCCCAAAGGAAAGTACTACATCGTTGACCGACCAGATCACGGGTGGAAATACAGATTGCGAGACCAATTTACCGGACATAGCGAATGGTTCGCCTTATATGCGAATGACACAGTCATAAACGATGAGCTTTGGTGCGATGACGTGATTCGAGGTCAGTTTCGTCTTCATCCCAAGGCGGGGCGAGGCATAAGCCAAGGCTGCATTACTATTGAAAGATACGCTGACTTCCAGACCATCTCTGCGCTACTCAAGGGCGCAGCTAAATCGTCCATCACGGGCACGAATCTGTTGGCGTATGGTCAAGTCGAGGTCACATGACTACCGTTGCTCGCTGGCTCGCTGTGACAGTCCTGTTTGTGGGTGGAACTTTTCTCCACGGCATTCTGTGGACCAGATACCAAGTCTTATCGCCGGACTACCCCGCCTGGGTAGGTCGGATGATTGCCACCCTGACGGGGCATCGCGGCATCGATGACCCGGAAGGTCTGAACTTCCTCTATGTCTTGCTGATCTCGATGTTTCATGTCGCAGTGATCATGTTGCTGGTCTACACGATCTTGCGCGTGCATCGCCGCAGAATGAGATCATCGACTGCATCTTCTACGTGACAAGCGCCTGCACGTCTGCAAGTCCCGACACCGGCCGCACCTGCACGTACTTGGTGATGAACCCCACGTCCTCGTCCTCGCCGCGGAACATCACGGCGGCATCCTCGGGGATCTCGGCGGCGTGCCCGAAGACCTCGACGCACGAGGCGCGCACCAGCCGCACCTCGGGCCGGGCGTGGAACAGTTCCAGGGCCGCCACTTCCGCCGGGCTGGCGCCGCCGATGCGCCACGACTGTTCCAGCACGCCGCTGCGCGTATGGCCGGCATGGTCGCGGCCGACGATGGTGTCGTAGTTGCGGCGCGAAGCGAAGAAGTCGGGGTAGCAGGTGTTGGCGGCATCGTCGTACACCTGGGCCAGGGCGACCGCATGCCGCAAAGGCGGCGGCAGGTCCTGACGCTGCAGGGCGCCGAAGCCGCCCCGCACCACCAACAGATCCGACCCGCCATAGACGAGTTCGCCGCGATTGTCGGGCGTCAGCCGCTGCGTGCCGGTGTAGGACGCCATCAGCCCGCCGACGTGGATCTGCCCGACGCTGTAGGTGGTGACGTCGGTGAGATTGGCTTCCAGCACCACGCCGCTGCTCTGCAGTTCGTCGTCGGGAATCGCAGCCAGTTGGGCGTCGAGTTGCGGCCAGTCGTTCGCCACGGTCTGGTCGCGGCCGGCGGTGGCGCGGCCGGGTTTAATGCGCACCGGGCCATCGGCCAGCAATAACAAGCCGGCCTCGCGCGCATCCTCCCGGGAAAATGCCGAGAATCCGGGCAGCACCGCCGCCCGTACCCGCGCGCTGAACGCGTCCGACCAGCCCTTGGGGGCGGCCGCCCCGGGACGTATCAGCCGGTGCGTGATGACCTTGCTGGCCATGTGCGCGGCCGACACCACGCCGCCGTACAGATCGTTTTCGTCGGTGATGCCCAGCATGCGGGCCGTGCCGGTGCCGATGATGGTGGTCGACGGCACCAGGAAGACGCGGCGGCCGAAGTTGGCCGAAGCGTCATAGGTGCCGCCGTATCCCATGCCCAGGATGGCGGCCAGGCGGCTGGCCAGGGCGTCGTACACCGCCAGTTCGTGGCGAGGCTCGTGGGCGCGGGCGTGGTACGTCATGACCACGCCATGTGCAGCTTCGAATTGCCGTGCTTCCATGATCCCCTTCTCCTCGCAGATTGCGCGGCCCGCTGTGGGGACAAGCACCGCGACGCTCAACTGCCGCCGCCGGCACCCCCCACGGCATTGGGACGCGCCAGTTCGCCGGCCGTCGAACTCCCCAGGCGTGCGCCGAAGATCATCTCGGTCGCCCAGTTCAGCAGCATGGAGTTGTAGGCCCGCTGACTCAATTCTCCGGTGAGCGCGTGGTCGGCGCCATCCAGGGTTCTATGGGTCAAGGAATGCGCTTTCACGAACGCGGCCCGGTAATTCATGATCGTCTGGTGCGGAATGTAGTCGTCGTGCTCCGACTCGACGATCAGCACGTCGCCTTCGAATTCCGCGCAGGCGGCCAGTGCCCGGTTCTCGCGCGCGGTCACCACCGAACGGCGGTAGCGGGTGATGTCCTCGCGATCGAGATCGCGCTTGGCCGTGGTCCACTGCTCGTCCCGGTACAGCGCGGGCACGTGCAGCGCCAGCCAGCGCACCGGGCGCTCGGTCGTCAGGATGGCCGACAGGTAGCCACCGTAGCTGCTGCCCACCACCGCGATCGAATGCGGATCGATCCACGGGTGGGCGACCAGCCGGTCGTAGGCGGCCAGCACATCGCGGTAGTTCTCGTCGCGCGACACGGTCTGGCGCTGCTTGCGCGTGCGCTCGTGGCCGCGCAGGTCGAAGGTCATGCAGACGCAGCCCAGGCCCGACACGCCCTTGGCGCGCACCAGATCGCTTTGCTGGCTGCCGCCCCAGCCATGTACGAACAGCACGCCGGGCACCTTCTCGCCCGGGGCGAGAAACGTCCCGGCGATGCGCTCGCCGTCTACGTCGATGTCGATGGTTTCACTTCGTGTTCCCATAAGGCGTCGTTTCCACGTACTTGGTGATGAATCCGATGTCCTCGTCCTCGCCGCGGAACAATACGGTGGCCTGCGGCGGAACGGGTGCGTCGGCGCCGAAGACCTCGACGCACCGGGCGTGCACGGCGGCCAGCCCCGGCTGGTCGCGGAACGCCTGCAAGGCCAGGATCTCCGCGGGGCTCGCACCACCGATGCGCCAGGACTGCTCGAGCACGCCGCTGCGCGTTTCGCCCGCAGCATCCGTGCCCGCCACCGTGTCGTAGTTGCGGCGCGAGGCGAAGAAGCCCGGATAACAGGCCCGGGCCGCCTCGTCGTAGCAGCGCGCCTGCGCCACCGCGCGACGCACGTCCTCGGGCAGCTCCAGCGCCAGCAAGGCATCGAAGTCGCCATTGGCCACCAGCAGGTCCGAGCCGCCGTAGACCACCTCGCCATCGTTGGCCGTGGTCAGTCGCTGGGTGCCGGTGTAGGTGGCCAGCCAGTCGCCCACGCGGACCTGTCCGACGCTGTAGGTGATCACATCGACGAGGTTCTCTTCCAGCACCACGCCGCATCCGCCGATCTCGTCCTGGCCCAGGGCATCGAGCGCCGCAGCCAGGTCGTCCAGGCTTTCGACCACCACCTGGCCGCGTCCGGCGGTCGCGCGCACCGGCTTCAGGCGGGCCGGGCCGTGTTCCAGCAAGCGGCGGCCGGCCGTCATGGCGTCTTCGCGCGTGAACGCGGTCAATCCGCGCAGCACGGCGTCGTGCACGCGCTCGCCGAAGGCAGGCGACCACCCGGCGGGCGCGTGGGCGTCAGGCGCCACCAACGGATGCGTGATCGCCTTGGTGCAGATGAATTCTTCCGGCACGACGCCGCCGAACAGGTCGGCCTCGCTACGCACACCCAGGCGGTGGGCGGTGTCCAGGCCGATCAGGGTGCCGCTGGGCACCAGGTAGACGCGTCCGGGATACGACGCCGACGGGTCGAAGCGGCCGCCGAAATCCAGGCCCAGCAGGTCGGCCAGGCGGCGGGCCAGCGCCACCTGGGTGTCGCGTTCGTGGCGGGGTTCATGGCGCCGCGAAGCATGGTTGAAGACCGCGCCAGCGCGCGCTTCGGCGTGGGGGTGGGTGCTCATAGGGTGCGGCTCTCCGGGTGTCCCGCCGGCGGGGTGGCATGCGCCCGCAAAGGCAGGCGGCGGCGGGACCGATGGCATTCAAGCTACTCCCAATCCCCGGCGCCGCGCAGCGCAAATGAGTGAGCGAGTTTTAAGAGTGCGACGCGGCCGACACAACCGCTGTCATGAGTCGTACATCCCGGCGCACTAGCCTTGCGCGATCCCACCCATTCACCAGGCGGGCGCACGTGTCTTTCTGCCCGACCGCCACCCCCGGAGCCGCCATGGATCGCCGCAAGTTCCTGAAACTATCTGGTTTCGTCACCGCCTCGGTCGCCACCCTCGGCCTGTCCGCCTGTGGCGGCGGTGGCGACGACGATCCGGTCACCCCGCCGCCCTCCGGCCCCGGCCTGGCCACCGGCGCCAACTGGAAGTTTCCGCAAAGCGTGGCCTCGGGCGATCCGTCGGCCGATGGCATCATGCTGTGGACCCGCGTGGTGCCGGCCTCGGCCGACGACGTGGCCACCAGCGACGCCGCCGATGTCAGCATCCGCCTGATCGTGACCGCCGCCGACCAGTCGGCCTTGCTGGGCAGCAACACCGCCCTGGGCGGCGCCCTGGTGGTCGACGCCAGCGTGCCGGTGTTCGCCCGCTTCGACCACACCATCCGCCACAAGATCACCGGCCTAGCGGCCGGCGCGACCTACTTCTACCAGTTCGTGGCGGGCGAGGTGCGCTCGCGCGTGGGCCGCTTCAAGACGGCACCGGCGGCGGGCAGCGATGTGTCGCAGTTGCGCTTCGCCTTCGCCTCGTGCCAGGACTGGAGCATCAACCACTGGGGCGCCTACGAATACATGGCCGCCAACGAGTCGCTGGATTTCGTCGTCCACCTGGGCGACTACATCTACGAAACCGTGGGCGAAGCCTTCCAGACCGGCGTGGTCGAACCGCGTCACACGGCGCTGGTGCTGCCCGACGGCGAGTTCAAGGATGGCCAGTCCGGCGCCCGCTACGCCGCCACGCTGGCCGACTACCGCTACCTGTACAAGCAGTACCGCACCGACGACCGCCTGCAGGCCGTGCATGAACGCTTTGCCTTCATCGCCATCTGGGACGACCACGAGTTCACCGACGATGCCTGGCAGGATGCCGAGACCTATGGCAACGGCACCTTCGACCCGGCGCTGGGCGGCAACAACACCCGCCAGCCCGACCGCCGCCGCCGTGCCAGCCAGGCCTGGTTCGAGTACATGCCGGCCGACATCCAGTTCAGCGAAGACGCGCCGGGCATCGACAACATCCGCATCTACCGCGAGCTGCGCTTCGGCAATCTGGCGCACCTGGTGATGACCGACGAGCGCCTGTACCGCACCGACCACATGGTCCCCGAGGCGGCCCCGAACCCGGCGACCGGCCAGCCCGTCGGCTCGATCGGCACCCGCTACATGGTCCCGGAAGCCACCCTGTACGGCGCCGAGGCACAGCGCATCGCCGCCGCCACGGCCGCCGGGCAGCATCCGCTGTCGGCCGTCACCATGCTGGGCAATACCCAGCGCCAGTGGTGGATCGACACCATGCGCACCTCGCCCGCCATCTGGAAGCTGTGGGGCAACGAAGTGTCGCTGCTGCGCATGGGCATGGACGGCACCAAGGCCATCGCCGCCCTGCTGGCGCTCAACAGCGTGGGCACGGTGGCCACGCAGATCGGCACGGCAGCCCAGGCCACCAACGGCAACGTCGCCGTCGCGGCAGCGCTGGTCGTCGCGGTGCTGACCGGTGCGTCACAAGCCACGGCAGGCGCCGGTGCCATGGCCATCGCCACCGCCGACGCCCGTGGCGGCAATACACTGCAGGCAGGCATCGGCGCCGGGCTGACGGCCCAGCAGGCCGCGCTGGCCGACGACATCTACCGCAACACCAAGGCGCTGTCGGGTACGGCCGCCATTCAAGCGGGCGCCCAGCGCATCGCCCTGGGCGTCATCGCACCCGACATCCAGGCCAAGGGTGCGGCATCGTCATTCGTCGCGGCCTCGGGCATGCAGGACGCCCTGGCGCCCTTCTTCACCCAGTTCCTGCTCAACGCCGACCAATGGGACGGCTACGACGCCGAACGGCGCGCCCTGGTGGGCAGCCTGCGCGACAACGGCGTGCGCAACGTGGTGGCATTGACGGGCGACATCCACTCGTTCTTCGCGGGCGCCGTACGCGACGATTACCGCGCCGAAGGCGGCGGCACACCGGTCATGGTGGATCTGGTCACCGCCGGCATCAGCTCCGATTCCTTCTTCTCGTACCTGGCCAGCCAGGTGGGCGAGCTGTCGGCCTCGCTGGCGACGCTGGTGTACCAGGAGATCCCGGTGACGCTGCCCACCGGCACCAGCTTCTCGCTGCGCCTGAACCTGCTCGACTTCACCATGGGCAAGGACATCACCGGTCCGCAGGTGGTGGTCGAACAGTTGCGCGTGCGCCTGCGCGGCGAATTGAGCCGCGCCGGCATTCCGGCTGCACAGCTCGACGCCACGGCGGATCAGGTGCTGGCGGGGCTGGCAACGTCGCCTGCCTTCACAGGCCAGGTGCTGCCGCTGGCCCAGTTGCTGGCCGGGCTGGACAACAACCCGTGGATCTCGCACCTGAACACCGATGCGCAGGGCTATGCCGTGGTCACGCTGACGCCGGAACGCCTGGTCTGCGAGTTCAAGCAGGTCAACCGACTGGTCAACGGGCAGGCACCCGCAGACAACGTGATCGCCCGCATCAACACCGCCACGGTGCTGCGCGATCAGGCGGCCGTGACGATGTCGTAAAGCAGTCGGGGCGCATCATGCGCCCCGATCTGTTCTGCTCACCAGCCGTAGAAGCGCGGCCATTCCGTGGCCTGGCCATCGGCATCGACGGCCTGGTAGGCAGGGAACTGCGCGCCCGTGGCGCACGCGTGATTGGGCAGGATGCGCACGCGCGTGCCGATGGGCAGGCGGGCGGCGATGCCCGCATCGGGCTCGCCCACGCGGGCGACGATGCCGTGTTCCTGGTTGGCCGCCGACACCATGTAGCCGGACAGGGGCGTGCCATCCAGCGTGCAAACCTGGCCATAGCCATAGTCGCGCGTCTGCTTCTGCGTCCCGCGATCCCGGCTCATGGCCATCCAGCCGGCGTCGATGATCGCCCAGCCCTTGTCTTCCTGGTGGCCGATCACGGTCGCCAGCACGCTCAGGGCGATGTCGTCGGGCGTGCAGGCGCCGACGTTGGCCATGACCAGGTCGAAGAACACATACACCCCGGCCCGCACCTCGGTCACGCCGCGCAGGTCGCGCGCCGCCACCGCCGTGGGGGTCGAACCGACGCTGACGATGAGGCAGGCATGGCCTGCCGCCCGCAGGCGCTCGGCGGCGCGCACGCACCCGGCGCGTTCCTGTTCCGCCATGGCGGCCAGGGCCTCCGGCGTGTTCAGGTCGTAGCTGGACCCAGCATGCGTCAGCACGCCCGCCACCTCCATGCCGCCGTCGCGCAAGGTCTCGGCCACGGCCAGCAGGGCGTCTTCATCGGGCTTGATGCCCGAGCGATGGCCGTCGGTATCGATCTCGATCAGCACCGGGAACACCTCGCCCTGGGCCCGGCCGAAGTCGGCGATGGCACGGGCCTGCGCCACGCTGTCGGTGATAATCTTCAGCGCGCAGCCACGGCGGCGCAGGGCCAGTGCGGCCGGCAGTTTGCCCGCCGCCATGCCCACGGCATACAGAATGTCGTCGAAGCCGGCCGCGAAGAACTGCTCGGCTTCCTTCAGCGTCGACACCGTGATGCCCCGGGCACCGGCTGCTGCCTGGGCACGCGCCACCTCGATGCACTTGCTGGTCTTGACGTGCGGACGGAAGGCCACGCCCAGCGTGTTCAGGTGGTCCTGCATGCGGGCGATATTGCGCTGCATGCGCGGGCGGTCGATCAGGGCAGCCGGCGTGCCCAGCGTTTCCAGGTTCATGGCATTCCATCGTGAGCCGGCGGCGCCAGCGTGTCGCCGCACTTTACCGGCCCCGGCCCCCGCTGGTGTTCAGCGGCGCAACATCTCTTGTTAAGGGCGCGTGAATGATCCAGCTAGACGACCTGCGGCTCGCCGCTGCCCTGGCCCAGGCCGACACGCTGGCCGCCGCCGCGCGCGCCATGCACCTGACGCCGCCCGCCCTGTCGATGCGCCTGAAGAAGCTGGAAGCCACGCTTGGCGTCGCCCTGGCCGTGCGCAGCACCCAGGGCCTGCGCCTGACGCCCGAGGGCGAGCGCTTCGCCGCCGAAGCAGAACGCCTGCTGGCCCAGCTCGACGCCCTGCCCGCCACGCTCCAGGGCGACACTGCCCGCCTGAGCGGCCGCCTGCGCCTGATCGCCCCGTTCGGCTACGGCCGCGCCTGGCTCGCCCCCTTGCTGGCGCCCTTCGCCCAGCAGCACCCTGGCCTGGACCTGAGCCTGGACTTGCGCGAAACCCCCTGGGCCGAACGCGCCGAGGCCGATGCCGTCATCCATATCGGTACCGTGCGCGACTCGTCCTGGATCGGCCGCCTGCTGCATGACAACGAACGCTGGGTCTGCGCCAGCCCGGATTACCTGCGCCGCCACGGCCGGCCAGCACATCCGCGCGAGCTGCCGGCCCACGCCTGCATCGGCATCCGCGAGAACGACGAAGACCCTGCCCTGTGGCGCTTCCAGGCCGCCGACGGCACGCGCGAATCGGTCCGCGTCACGCCGCGCTATCTGAGCAACGACGGCGGCATCGCCCGCCAGTGGGCCGAAGAAGGATTGGGTATCGTGCTGCGCTCGCAATGGGACGCCGATGCGGCCGTGCGATCGGGGCGGCTGGTGCGCCTGTTCGAAGACTGGGACGCTGGCAGCGCCCCGGTGATGCTGCTGGTGCCGACCCGCGAGGGACGGGCACCGCGTGTGCAGGCGCTGGTGGACCATTTGCTGGCCGGATTGGGCGTGTCATGACGGCCTGAGCATCGCTGCCGCGCCGTGCCTCCCCTTTGCGCGCGTGAACATAGAGCGAGAACACGACAGCCAGCGCTGCTCGCAGGCGAGCACGGCAGGAAAACCCAAGCGACTGCCTGTCAGTCCGAACTGTCGATCTTGCCCAGCGCTTCCTGGATCGACCGCGCATCGTCGGGCCGGACCAGGCGCGCCACTTCCTTGCCGTTGTCCAGGAAGATCAGCGTCGGCCACAGCTTGACCCGGTACGAACGCCCCAGCGCCCGGCCGCTGCCATCCTCGATCTTCAGGTGACGCACGTCCGGGTGGGCAGCCATGGCCTGCGCGATCAACGGCTGCGCCGCCCGGCAGAACCCGCACCAGTCCGTACCGAACTCGACCAGTGTCGGGCCGGTCAGGGCATCGATCTCTTCGCGGGCAGGGGCGGCTTCGGCGTAGGGGGTGTTCATGGCCATGGCGGTGTGCTCGTCTTCAAGCGTTGAGGAAACTGGCGGGCAGCAACAATGATGCCCTGTACGCCACGTGCAACGTACCCCCGCAGGCGATCAGGTTTCGGCCACGCTCTGGCCACCCAGCATCGGCCAGCGGGCACGCCGCTCGCCGTCGGGGTCGGCTTCCACCCGGTCGGGCGTGTTGAACAGCAGCGTCTGGCGCGTGTCGGCGTCGAATCGCGGCCAGGATGGCTCGGGCGCCCCGTTGCGCACGAACGCAATCCAGTGCGCCCGCATGCGCTCGGCCAGCAATGCCCGCTCGCCTGCCAGCGGCGCGCCGCGCGCCAGCATGCCCCACGCACCGTGCCAGTTCCACAGATAGCTCAATTCCAGGGCGTGCACGGCACCGAACATGGGGTGGGTGGCATCGAAGCGGTAAACCCAGGTGGGCTGGGTGGACGCGTGGCGCTCGGCCAATTGCAGCGCGGGAATGGTGAATTCCAGGTCGGTCGCCAGTTGGCGGTTGCCCGCCGTGTTGTCCGGATACGTGGCCAGCACCTGCCCGGCCGCCTCGGCGTCCAGGTTGCCGTGCACCGCCGCATCCAGTTCGTGACGGCGCACCGGCAGCAGGGACGGCCCCGGCAGCATCTCGAACAGCCGCGATTCTTCACGGTTGGTGCCGATCAGCAAGGGCACCGGCGCCAGTGGCTGGGTCCGGGCAACGATGGCCGACGCCGGCACCAGCTCATCGTCGAACCACGGCGCCGACGGCACCAGCCCCGGCATGCGCCGCTGCACGGCGTCCTGCGCCGTCAGCAGGCGCGGCACGTCCACGGTCTGCAACCGCGCCAGCATGTCGCCGCCTTCGGGCAGGCGCAGGGCGTCCAGGTAGGCATGGGCGATGTCCACGCTGCGCGCCTGCGAGTGCACCAGGTCGAAGGTGCCGCTCTGCATGATGGCGCGGTGGAACAGGGGTCGTGCCGCCGCACTGGCCATCAGCATCGACACCATGATCGACCCGGCCGACTCGCCCGCCAGCGTCACGCTGCCGGGGTCGCCGCCAAAGGCAGCGATGTTGTCGCGCACCCACTGCAGGGCGGCCAGCACGTCGCGCAGGCCCGGGTTGCTGACCAGCGACGCATCGCCCAGCGCATCGCGGAAGTTCACGAATCCCAGCGCGCCCATGCGGTAGTTCACGGTCACCACCACGATGTCGCCTGCGCTCGCCAGATGCGCTCCATCGTAAATGCGCGCGCTGCCCAGGATGAAGGCCCCGCCGTGCACCCACACCATCACCGGGCGCCTGGCATCATCGGCAGCGGGCGACCAGACGTTCAGCCGCAGGCAGTCTTCGTCCACCCGCGGGCCCAGCACCGGACGGGAAAAAATCCCTGCATGACGCTGCGGCGCAGCAGGACCAAATTCGCGGGCGTCGAAAACATCCTGCCAGGGCGGCACAGGCTGTGGCGCCCGAAACCGGCGCTCACCGGCCGGCGGCAGCGCATACGGAATGCCCAGCCAGGCCGTGACGTTGCCAGCAACAGGCAGACCGCGGACCGGGCCGCAAGAAGGATGAGCAAGAGAAGCTGTCATGTGCGTTCACTCCAACTGAAACGCGCCAACTGACACGTCATCAAGGTTTATGTTGCATCGCAGCATATCTTGGGCCCGTTGTATGTCCATTCCAGATAAGAACGACGAACGGTCTGCCCTCTTGCATGCGGCACCGTCACGGCCGAGCCCGTCAGTCAGTCCGGCCTGCGGTCAGCGCACCGTCCCGATGTCTCGCAGCACACGTGTGATCACGGCGATCGGCACCGACATGTGCGTCTCGTCCGGCAGCACCGCCACGCTGCTGCGAATGCCCCAGGCCGACAGCGGCGCCATGCGCGCCGCCAGCGCCCGGGTGTCCTGGATCATCTGCGGACTTTCCTGGCCGCCGATCAGCAAGGTCAGCGCAACCTTGTTCCGGACCTGCCCGGCGCGCACCCGTTCGGCAAAGGCCCGTTCGCGCGGCAACAGGTAATTGTCCTGCCACCACAGCGACGGACTGACCGCCACATAGTGCGAAAACGCCTGCGGCTGCGCATACATGGCATGCAGCGCGAACATGCCGCCGAAGGAATGACCGAACAGGGTCTGCGCGCGCGGATCGATGCGATAGCGCCGCGCGATCTCGGGCTGCAGCGTGCCGGTCAGGAAAGCCAGGAAACCGTCTTCGCCACCCAGGTTGGCGGCGTGCTTCGTGCCTGGCGGCGCCACCGGCGAATAGTCGTACGACCGGCCGCCCATGCTGAACGGCGTGTCGACCGCATAGCCCACGCCCACCAGTAGCACATCGGGCATCTCGTACGACTGCAGGCGGACCGCATCGCGAAAGGCACCGAACACCGAATTGCCATCGAGCACGTACAGCACGCGATAGCCGTTTTCAGGCGGCGGGGCGCTGGGCTCGGCCACCATGACCTGCCAGTCTTCCCCGCGCGGACGCGACCAGCGCAATACGCGGGTGCCAGGCATGGGGACCGGCGGGTCAGCCGTTGCGGTCGACGCATCAGGCGCAGCGTTCGCAGGCCCCGAGGCGGCCGACGCCCCTGCTGGCGATCCGGAATCAGCCGATGCCGAGACAGGCGCCAGTCCCGACGCCAAAGCCCCCACCGACATCGCCCACCCCGCAGCGGCCAGCACGCCCGCCACCATGACCCGGATCATCCCCTGCCGCACCTTGGCGCGGTCACCACCGCCCGCCTTGTCCGACGAACCCTGCTGTCGCATGCCCCACCTCATTCTTGAAGAAGCTCCCGGACACCGCCCTTGCCGCGCCCGATTCCCAGTACGAAAAGACCGACCCAGATCGTAGTGCAGCCCGCCCCCCTTGAACGCAAAAAGGCCACCCGAAGGTGGCCTTTTGCATGCTGCGCGACTGACGGATCAGTGCGGCATCATGAAGTAGCGCATGTTGACCATGACCCAGACCGTGCCGGCGACCACGATGAACATGACCTTGACGGCGAACAGGAAGGCCAGGACGTTCCAGCGCTGTTCGGACGAACCGTTCATGTGCAGGAAGAACACCAGCTGGACCAGCACCTGCAGCACGCCCGTGCCCAGGATCGTGAGCACCACCATGACGGGCGACATGCCGCCCTGCATCACCATCCAGAACGGGATCACCGTCAGGATGATCGAAATGATGAAGCCAATGGTGTAGGACTTGACGCTGCCGTGGCTGTTGCCGGCCGCGCCGTGGCTGTGACCGTGACTCATTTACAGGGCTCCCAACAGGTACACGATGGAGAACACGCAGATCCAGACGATGTCCAGGAAGTGCCAGAACAGGCTCAGGCACGCCAGGCGCTTCATCATGCGCGGGGTCAGGCCCTTGCGCTGAACCTGGACCATCAGCAGGACCAGCCACACCGTACCGCTGGCCACGTGCAGGCCGTGGGTACCCACCAGCGTGAAGAACGCCGACAGGAAGGCGCTGCGGCCGGGGCCCGCGCCGATGCTGATCAGGTGATGGAACTCATAGATTTCGATCGCCAGGAAGCCCAGGCCCAGCACGCCGGTGACGGCGAGCCAGCCCAGCAGCTGGTTCTTGTTGCCCTTGTAGGCAGCCAGCATGCCCAGGCCGAACGTGAAGCTCGACGCCAGCAGCAGGAAGGTTTCGACCAGGATCAGCGGCAGCTGGAACAAGTCCTTGCCGGTGGGGCCGTCGACCGTGTTGTTGACCATCACCGAGTACGTCACGAACAGCGTGGCGAACAGGATCAAGTCGGTCATGAGGTAGACCCAGAACCCGAACTCGGTCTTGCCGTCGTCGTGGTCGTGGTGCTCCTCGTGGTCATGGCCACCAGCGTGGTGCACGGCGCCGTGATTGTGAAGCGTTGCGGTGCTCATCGTTTCCTCTGCTCTCAGACGGTGGCGTTCGCCTGTGCCTTGGTCAGGCGGGCGAAGTGCGCGTCCTCGAGACGCTTGATCTGTTCAACCGGCACGTAGTAGTCGATGTCGTCGTTGAAGCTGTGGACGATCCACGACACGATCACGCCCAGGAAGCTGACGATGGCCAGCCACCAGATGTGCCAGACCAGCGCGAAGCCCATCACCGTGGCGATGGCGCTGATCACGATGCCGGCCCAGGTGTTGCGCGGCATGTGGATCGGGGTGTAGGTCGTCGGCTGCTTGAACGCACGGCCAGCCTTCTTGTCGTCGGCGAACGCGTCGATGTCGTGCACCACCGGCTCGGACGCGAAGTTGTACAGCGGCGGGGGCGACGAGGTTGCCCACTCCAGCGTACGGCCGTTCCACGGATCGCCCGTGTGGTCGCGCAGCGCCTTGCGGTTCTTGATGCTGACGATGATCTGCAGGACCTGGAAGGCGACGCCGATACCGATCACGGCCACGCCGACGGCCGACACGATCAGCAGGGGCTGCCATGCGGGGTTGTCGTAGTGGTTGATACGGCGCGTCATGCCCATCAGGCCCAGTGCGTACACCGGCATGAAGGCCAGGAAGAAGCCGATGAACCAGCACCAGAACGACACCAGGCCGGTCTTGCGGTCCAGCTTGAAGCCGAAGGCCTTCGGGAACCAGTAGGCGATGCCGGCGAAGTAGCCGAACACGGCACCACCGATGATCGCGTTGTGGAAGTGGGCGATCAGGAACACCGAGTTGTGCAGCACGAAGTCGGCGGCCGGCACGGCCAGCAACACGCCCGTCATCCCGCCGATGGCGAAGGTGATGATGGCGGCGATGGTCCACAGCATGGGCAGCTCGAAGCGGATGCGGCCCTTGTACATGGTGAACAGCCAGTTGAATATCTTCACCCCTGTCGGGATGGAGATGATCATTGTGGCGATGCCGAAGAACGCGTTGACTTTCGCCCCGGCCCCCATGGTGAAGAAGTGGTGCAACCAGACGATGAACGACAGCAGACCGATCACGCCCGTGGCGTAGACCATCGACTTGTAGCCGAACAGACGCTTGCCGCTGAACGTGGCCACGACTTCCGAGTACACACCGAACGCCGGCAGAACCAGGATGTAGACCTCGGGGTGGCCCCAGATCCAGATCAGGTTCACGTACAGCATGGCGTCACCGCCACCCGCATTGGTGAAGAAGTGGGTGTCGAAGTAGCGGTCCATCGTCAGGAGCGCCAGCGTGACCGTCAGCACCGGGAAGGCGGCGGCGATCAGGAAGTTGGCGATCAGGGCGGTCCAGGTGAACACCGGCATGCGCATCAGGGTCATGCCCTTGGCGCGCATCTTCAGGATGGTGACGATGAAGTTCACCCCTGTGAGCGTTGTTCCTATCCCTGATATCTGCAACGCCCAGATGTAGTAATCCACCCCCACGCTCGGACTGAATTCCTTGGTCGACAGCGGCGGGAAGGCCAGCCAGCCGGTTGCAGCGAATTCACCGATGAACAGCGAGACGTTAACCAGGATCGCGCCCGACACGGCGAGCCAGAAGCTCAGCGAGTTCAGGAACGGGAAGGCCACGTCGCGCGCACCGATCTGCAGCGGCACGACGAGGTTCATCAGGCCGGTGATCAGGGGCATCGCCACGAAGAAGATCATGATCACGCCGTGGGCGGTGAACACCTGATCGTAGTGATGCGGCGGCAGATAGCCTTCCGAGCCATTGGAGGCAATGGCTTGCTGTGCACGCATCATGATGGCGTCGGAGAAGCCCCGAAGCAGCATGATGAAGGCGAGGATGATGTACATCACGCCGACGCGCTTGTGGTCCACCGAGGTGAGCCATTCGTTCCAGAGGTATCCCCACTTCTTGAAGTAGGCAATACCACCGACCAGTGCGATCGACACGATGAAGATCATCGCCGTTGCCGACATGATGATCGGATCGTGGTACGGGATCGCGTCTAGATTGAGTTTTCCGAGGAATGTGTCGTTCACGTTGCCGCCTTGATTACGGGACTCACAGGGCCGAGGCCACGTTTTCGGGCGTGCACAGCGCATCGCTGCTGGCATGCATCATGTACTTGCCCATGATGTCGCCGAACAGGTTGGTCTGCACGCTGCCGTAGTACGCCACTGGCACGTTGTTGCTGGGCGCGGCGAGCTGCGAATAGGTGCCGCCGTCCAGCGCCAGGCCACCGGCCTTCGCTTGGTCGACCCAGGCCTGGAAGGCCTCGGGCGTCGTTGCGATCGCCTGGAACTTCATGTCGGCAAAGCCAGCGCCGCTGTAGTTGGCCGAGATCCCGGCGTACGTGCCCGGGTGATCGGCCTGCAGGTGCAGCTTGGTCTCCATGCCGGCCATGGAGTAGATCATGCTGCCGAGCTGGGGGATGAAGAATGCATTCATCACCGAGTCGGACGTGATCCGGAAATTCAGGGGGGTCCCGACCGGGAAAGCGATCTCGTTGACGGTCGCGATGCCTTGTTCGGGATAGATAAACAGCCACTTCCAGTCGAGCGAGACCACCTGGATCTCAAGCGGCTTGACGTCGGATTGCAGCGGCTTGTAGGGATCGAGCTCGTGCGTGGTCTTGTAGGTGATCACGCCGAGGATCAGGATGATGACGATGGGAACCGCCCACATGCCTGCTTCGATCTTGTTGGAATGGTGCCAGTCGGGCAGGTATTCCTGCGTCGTGTTGGTGGCCCGGTAGCGCCACGCGAAGACCACCGTCATGATGATCACGGGGACCACCACGAGCAGCATCAGCAGCGTTGCGGTGATGATGAGCGACTTCTGGGCTTCCCCGATGGGGCCCTTCGGATCCATCAACACCATCTCGCTGCAACCGCTCAGGAGCGCTACGACAGCGAGAGGAGCCAAAGACCGTAGTCTTCTTGCAATATTGATTAAACACATGGCGCTAAAGACCGGGTTGAGGGAAAGTGGCATGACTGACACGACAGCCAACCGGCTGATGCCGGCTGCAGCCTCCCCGCGGGGTTTGAACTGGTAGGTTTCCGGTGTGCCGGTTGCAGAACCGACCCGCAGGCACACGCGCAGTGGCCTGCGGCCGCCGAGGCGGCCATCCGATCTTCCGGGCGTAGAAAGCCCCGGCAGGCTCAGTACAAGATGGACCAGTTAAACTCACTGACCATGTGACTGGCACGGCATTCTAGCACTTCACCCGCTTGCGCTCGCCTCTGATATGGTGTTCGTACCACGGCGTCGCATTCTTTTGTGCGGTGCACTCCTTCCGAAGGCCGCCGCCCCGACTTCTCGTGCTCATGCGTACTGCTTCGTCCCCCCGACGCACGGCTGCAACCACCCTGTTGGCGTGGTTCGCCTTGTCGTTGGCGGTCGCGATGATGGCCCCGCTTGCCCAGGCATCGCCCTGGGACGATCTATGTGGCGTCGGCACGACTCATCGCATCGGACCCAGCCAGGCAGATGCCACCGGCGTCCCGCTCGGCGTGCACTGCCCCTTCTGCCTGCCGGCCTGGGACGTACCGCCACCGCAACGGCCGCTGGCGGTAGCCCTGCTTCCACGCCATCCGGCCGCTGTGCCGGTCTGGGCACTTGATCGGCCGCTGGCCGATTCCCCGCGCCGCGCCCATCGGTCGCGCGCCCCACCGCCGCAGGCCTGATCCTTCCTTCGCCTGTGGCGGCGTGCCTGTGCGCATGCCGCCTCCCGATCATCGCCGGCCGGGTGGCGCCGTTCACGCGCCCACGCCCGCCCGAACATCGAGAGCCTGTTCTACATGATCCAGACTTCCCTGACTCGCCCCGGGGCGGCACGCCGCCGCCTGCTGGGCGCTTGCGCACTCGCCACCTTGCTGCTGGCCGCGGGCTGCTCGCAATCCTTCAATTCCACCGACATCACCGGCGTGCGCTATGCGCAGGACTTCCGCCTGCAAGACGCAGACGGCCAGGACCGCACGATGAAGGACTTCCGCGGCAAGGCCGTGCTGATCTTCTTCGGCTTCACCCAGTGCCCCGACGTCTGCCCGACCGAGCTGCTCAAGGCCGCCGAGGTCAAGCGACTGCTCGGCCCGCAGGGCGACCGCCTGCAGGTGGTGTTCATCACCGTCGACCCCGAACGCGACACGCCCGAGGTGTTGCGCGAGTACACCCGCGCCTTCGACCCCGACTTCGTCGGGCTCTACGGCACCCCGCAGCGCACCGCCGACACCGCGCGCGACTTCCGCGTGCACTTCAAGAAGGTGCCGACCCAGGACTCCTACACGATGGAGCACTCGTCGTTCAGCTACGTGTTCGATGCCGAGGGCCAGCCTCGCCTGGTGGCTGGCTTTGCCATGACCGCAGAGCAGATCGCCGAAGACGTACGCAAGCTGCTGTCCTGATCGCCCCCCGATTCCACCCATTGAAGACATTCCGATCATGAAAACGACACAACGCATTGCCCGTTCCCTGCTGGCAGCCGTCCTGGCGACAGGTGCCATAGCCGCCCAGGCCGCCGACGTCACCGTCAAGGACGCCTGGATTCGCGCCACCGTGCCGCAGCAACAGGCCACCGGCGCCTTTATGCACATCGAAGCCAGCGAGGCCCTCAAGCTAGTGGGTGCTCGCTCCACGCTGACGCCTTCCGCCGAGGTGCATGAAATGTCCATGCAGGACGGCGTGATGAAGATGAAGCAGGTGCACCAGATCGACGTCGCCCCGGGCAAGCCGCTGGACCTGGCGCCGGGCGGCTATCACGTCATGCTGATGAACCTGAAGCAGCAGGTGAAGGTGGGCGACCAGGTGCCGTTGACGCTGGTGTTCGAGAAAAAGGACGGCACCCAGCAGGAGGTGGATCTGAAAGTGGAGGTCCGACCGCTGAACACGCCTGCCAAGAGTCATGGCAAAGGCGCGCACGGTCACTGACAACCGGCCGATGGCCCGCCAGACCTGCCCGCCACGGCCACTGCTGCAGTCCCGGCCGGATCGACTGGCAGCGGCGTCGACGATGCCACGTCCACTGCCGATGCGGCTGGGGGCCCTCGCCACCGCATCGGCCTCAGGCCGTGGCCATGAAGCAGGCCTGGTCCTCGTAGCTGCGCAAGCTTGCTTCCAGCGCAGGCAACCTGACTACCTCGAAGCCCTGGCGGCGCCAGAACGGTGCCGAGGCATTGACCGCCACCAGCGACAGACGCGCCAATCCGTGGCGCGCCGCCACCTCGCGCAATCGCTGCACCGCCAGCGACCCCGCCCCGGAACCCCGGGTAGTGGGCAGCAAGGCCAGGTCGTGAAGATAGTAGGTATCCGGCGCCTCGGGCAACGCGCCCAGCAAGGTATTGAGCGAGGGCGGCTCACCGAAACGCCACGGGTGGCTCAACACGTAGCCCACCAGCCCCTGCGGCCCGGCCAGCGCCAGGCAGCCATCCGGAAACCGCGCCAGCCGGTCGGCGTAGATGGCAGGGTCTTCGGGATACGCCGCATGCACCACGTCGGCAATGGCAATGACCTGCGGCAGGTCATCCGCGCGCAGCGGGCGCCAGGACAGCGCTGAGGAAAACTCGGTCATGGGACGGCATCCCGCCAACGGGCGGGGAATCGGGCAAAGACGACATTCTAGGAAAGAACGTCCGCGCTGACTTTCAGCGCCCGTCGTCGCGAAGGCCGTGCCCCCAGGCAACGACCGAAGGAGCGCGCCGGACATGGGTGCCGGCCGCTTCCCGATCGGCGACAAGCCCTTCCCGCCGCCACATACAAGGGGTTCTCGCCCCCCTGACGGGCTCGTAGAATGGATGATTCGCCGTCGAGTCCGCCGCCATGCTCACCCTGTTCATCTCCGCCTTCCTGCTGGGCGTCGTCTTCAATGCCGCGCCGGGCGCCATTTTTGCCGAAACCGTCAAACAAGGCGTGCGCGGCGGCTTCCGTCCGGCGTTTGCCGTCCAGGTGGGCTCGCTGGTGGGTGACCTGGTTTGGGCGGTGCTGGGCCTGGCGGGAGCCGGCCTGCTGCTGCAGGCCGATGCCTTGCGCCTGCCCCTCGGGCTGGCGGGGGCGGCCTACCTGATCTGGCTGGCCTGGGATGCCTGGCGCGCCGCAGGCCGCCACCTGGCGCAGGACGCCCCCGATACGCAAACCTGCACGCGCAGCGCCATGCGTACCGGCGCCGTGATGTCGCTGACCAATCCGCACAACGTCGCCTACTGGGCCGCCATCGGCAGCGCCATGGGCGCCATCGGCGTGGCCAATCCGGGCATGCAGGATTACGCCGTCTTCCTGATCGCCTTCATGACGGCATCGGTTTTGTGGTGTGTGGTCTGCGCGGCGCTGGTCGACCGGGTGTTCCGCCGCGCGGGTACGACCTGGGCCCGGCTGACGTATCGACTGTGCGCCATCGCCCTGCTGGCGCTGGCCTTGGGCTCGGTTCGCGATCTGGTCATGCCTGCGCAGTCCGGCACCTCGTCCGGTGCGCAGCACGGGAACCGACTGTAAGCAGGTATTCACTTCCAACAGAAAAGGCAGCACAACGCCTGTCTTTTCTTGCATCGCAATCGACGAGCGAGGCATTGCACCTCGCTGCGGGCCCGCTACGCGGAACTGCCTCAGCCACTCGCGCGCCAAGGCGTGCGATTCAATCCTTGTTGTTCTTCACGAAGTCGACGTAGCGGTCGACATAGCCTTGCAGGAAGCGCCGGGTGTCGCCGTTGGCAATGCTGCCGTCGACATCGAAGAAGCCTTCCTTGGCCTGCAGATAGACTTCGGGCTGCCCCAGCACCACCACGTCCAGATAGGCCAGGATGCTGCGCAGATGCTGCTGCGCCAGCGCGGTGCCAATGGCGCCCACCGAAATCCCGATCACCCCGGCGGCCTTGCCGCCCCAGACACTCTTGCCCCAGGGCCGCGAGCCCCAGTCGATGGCGTTCTTCAGCACGCCCGGCAGCGACCGGTTGTACTCCGGCGTAACGAACAGCAAGGCGTCGGCGGACGCGATCTGTTCCTTCAGACGCAGGGCGGACGCCGGGTAGTTGTCGTCGTACTCCTGGCTGTACAGCGGCAAATCGTCGAGTTTCACGAAATCGAAGGAACAGCCCTCCGGCGCCATGGCAGCGACCGCCTTGGCAAGCTTCAGGTTCAGGGATTCCTTACGCAGACTGCCCACAATTACCGCGACTTTCATCGATCGATCTCCGGAGTCCGATTGCCGAGCCGCTGTTGCAGCAAATTACGCGCCTGCAACAAAGCCGCACGCCCTGGTGAAAGCGTTTGACACCACAATATGCGAACTTACGATTACCTGAAGAGTCAATCAGGCCTATCCCCTTTACTGGAGCATTGACAGTGAGCGCACGCCAACTATTGGACCAACTGATGCAGTCTGGCCGAGGACTCCTCGGTGACGCCCGCGGCGGCGCCCAGTCGGGCGGCGGTCTTCTGGGCAATCTGGGTGACAGCCTTGGCAAATTGACCGGTGCCGGCGGCAGCAGCGCAGGCGGTGGTCTGGGCAATGCCCTGGGTAGCGGCGTCGGCAAGTTGTCGGGCGCCTTCAATGGCTTGGGCGGTACCGGCAAGACGGTGTTGGGCGCAGGCGCACTCGCCGCCCTGGTGGGCAGCAAGAAGGTCCGCAAGGTCGGCGGCAAGGTCGCGCTTTATGGCGGCATGGCTGCCCTGGGCGCCGTCGCCTACCACGCCTACCGCGACTGGCAGAGCAAGCAACCGGGCAACGTGTCGCCCGCCATCGGCCAGCCGGCTGCCCCGGAGCCGCGCACCCTGGATCGCCTGCCCGCGCCGGAAGCCGAACAGCACAGCCACGCCATCCTGCGCGCCATGCTGGGCGCGGCCAAGGCCGACGGCCACATCGATGCCGCCGAACAGGAAGCCATCCGCGGTGAACTCGACAAGCTCGACGTCGACGCCCAGGACCACGCCTGGCTCGAAGCCGAGATCGCCCGCCCCCTGGACCCGGCAGAAATCGCCCGCATCGCCACCACGCCCGAAATGGCGGCCGAGATGTACCTGGCCAGCCTGCTGGTCGTCGACGAAGAGTCGTACATGGAACGCGCCTACCTCGACGAGCTGGCACGCCAGCTGAAGCTGGATCCGGGCCTGAAGCAGGAACTGGAACAGCGCGTGCGCGCCGACACGCAGGCGGTGGTGTAAGCGGGAGAACGACGGGCCGTGGCCTTGGACGGCATCGGCCCTGCTTTCCCGCGTATGCGGGGATGAACCGCCAGCTACACCGACGCCGCCCGCAACTGCCACGTGTTCCCCGCGTACAGGCAGCTAGGAAAATCGAAAGGATGCAGGAACTGGCACACATGCCAGACCTGCGTTGGCACCACGGCATTGCCCTGCAGCGCGACCGCCGCAGGGCAATGCCGCATTTACACGCAGCGGCCGCCGTCGACTTCCAGCGACGCGCCGGTCACGAACTCGGCCTCGTCCGAGGCCAGGTACAGCGCTGCATTGGCGATGTCGCGCGCTTCCGAGAAGCGTCCCAGCGGGATGCCGGCCAGGAACTTCTTGCGGTTCTCGGGCGTGTCGGGCATGCCCATGAACTCGCTGACCAGGCCGGTTCCACCGATCACCGGGTTGATGCAGTTCACACGGATACGATCCGGACCCAGTTCGGCCGCCATGGCCTTGCTCGCCGTGACCACCGCGCCCTTGGTCGCGTTGTACCAGACCAGACCCGGACGGGGACGAATGGCCGCCGTCGACGCGATGTTCACGAACACGCCGCCGCCCTGCTTGCGGAAGTACGGCACGATATGTTGCGCCGTCAGGAAGATGCTCTTCACGTTGACCGCGAACACCTTGTCGAACTCGGCCTCGGTGATCTCCAGCAGCGGCTTGTTCCGGTGCGTCGTGCCAGCGTTGTTCACCACCACATGCAGCGCGCCATAGGTGTCCAGCGTCTGCTGCAGCAGCCTGGCCACATCGTCACCCGATGCCACGTTGGCCGACACGAACGTCGCCTCGCCGCCCGCAGCACGGATGGCTTCGACGACACGCTCGCCGCCTTCCTGGTTGATGTCGGCCACGATGACCTTGGCGCCTTCCTCGGCGAACCGCAGCGCAATCCCCTCACCGAAACCCGAGCCTGCACCCGTGACGACGGCAACCTTGTTCTGCAAACGCATTCGATCTTCTCCAAAGATGGGCAGGCTGCCGCGTTGACGCTGTGTGAGCATCCCGGTGCCTGCCTGCTGCTGTTGTTCGTTTTATGTATGCCAGGGCGGGCGCAGCGCGCCCACCCGGATCAGCCGTGCTTGATGGCGATGGTCTTCAAGGTCGTGAAGCCCAGCAAGGCCTCGAAGCCCTTCTCACGGCCGTAGCCGCTGGACTTCACGCCGCCGAAGGGCAGCTCGACCCCGCCACCGGCGCCATAGTTGTTGATGAACACCTGGCCGCTGCGCAGCTTGCGCGCCAGACGCAGCTGGCGAGCGCCATCGCGCGTCCAGACGCCCGCCACCAGACCGTAATCGGTGCCATTGGCCAGGCGCAATGCTTCGGCTTCATCGTCGAAGGGCATCACCACCAGCACCGGACCGAACACTTCCTCGCGCGCCAGCTTGTGCGTTGGCGCCACGTCGCGGAACAGCACCGGCACCTGGTAATAGCCGTTCGCGGCGGCGTCTGCATGCAACTGCCCACGCGCAGCCACCGTCACGCCGTCTGCATCGGCTTCGGCAAGCGAGGCCTGCACACGATTCTGCTGCGCCTTGTTGACCAGCGGACCCAGGGTGGAATTCGATGCCGGCGGACCCGCCTGCAGCTTGCCGAAGGCATCGGCCAGCTTGCCTACCACGTCTTCATAGATCGACCGTTCGACCAGCACGCGGCTACCCGCCGAGCAGGTCTGCCCGCTGTTCTGCACGATGGCATTGACCAGCACCGGCAGGGCCGCATCGAGGTCGGCATCGGCAAACACCAACTGCGGCGACTTGCCACCCAACTCCAGCGTGACCGGGCAATGACGACGCGCAGCGGTTTCTGCCACGCGGGCGCCCGTCACCGGCGAACCGGTGAACGAGATGTGCTCGATGCCGGGATGTTCGGACAGCGCCGCGCCCGCCTCATGGCCCAGCCCCGTCACGATATTGATCGCACCCGCCGGGAACCCGACCTCGGCGGCCAGTTCCGCAATGCGCAGCAGCGACAGGCAGGC
>JAAIGF010064128.1_pt1 | contig 32667 bp, 27 predicted proteins | sample 6487441 | NCBI WGS metagenome assembly JAAIGF01 (sample SAMN13974129, study PRJNA590717) | phyllosphere metagenome | biome: pepper field; feature: multiple bacterial spot infested pepper fields; material: pepper leaves; isolation source: leaves from pepper fields | host: Capsicum annuum ... | reverse complement strand
GGCAACGTATCGCTTGCTTTAAAACAATTAATAGTTGCTTGATCAAACGTCTGCAAGATGGACAATCATCCTTCCTGCAGGCGCCTTCACAAGATACCTGCGCATACTTTCAAAGATCGTGGGAGTCGGCCTCAGCGCCTGCCCCGTCTGCTGCGAAGTTTCCTTCGTAGCGAGCCGCCCATTATAGCCGGCAAACCTGCTTCGTCAACACCTTTTTTCAAGGCCGTCACACCGGGGTGGACGTTGTTGCCGATGCTGCTCCGAACTCGGCCCCGAGAGGCTTTCGTCGTTGCGAGCCGCCTATTATGGCAGGCTTTTCCAGTCCGTCAACACCTTCGTTCGATCATCTCGTCCGGCGGTGGAGGCGCCCCTTCGGGCAACTGCGCCTTGCGGCAGCCCGTTGCGTCGGGGGAGGGAAAGTATGTTCTCTTGTGCAGCGTTTGTGAAGGGGTTCGACGAAAATTTTTCGCTGCCCTGGGCCGGCGTTCATATGACCGCCGGCCTCGCTCCACGCTGGCCGGTCAGGCGGCGACCAGACGCACCCGTGCGAAGGTGCGCTTGCCTACCTGCAGCAAGCCTTCAAAACCAGGCTGCAGCACCTGCTGCGCGTCTTCGACAACCTCGCCATCGACCTTGACCGCGCGCTCCTTGAGCTTGCGGTTGGCTTCGGAATTGCTCGGGGTCAGGCCGGCCGCGGTCAGCAGCGCGGCGATGCGCAGGCCTTCGGCGGGGATGGCCACATCCTGCAGCGGCAGCTGGGTGATGTCACCCTGCCCGGTCACGGCCGCTTCCCAACCGGCGATGGCCTGCTCGGCCGCAGCAGCGTCGTGGAAGCGGGTGGCCAGCTCGCGCGCCAGCCGCAGCTTCACCACACGCGGGTTCAGTCCGCCGCCGGCAACCTGGTCGCGCAGGGACTGCGCCTCGGCCTGGCTGATGTCAAAGGACAGCAGTTCGATCCAGCGCCACATCAGGTCGTCGCCGATCTTCATGGTCTTGGTGACGATGTCGATGGCCGGTTCGCTGACGCCGATGTAGTTGCCCAGCGACTTGGACATCTTGGCCACGCCATCCAGCCCCTCCAGCAGCGGCATGGTCAGCACGATCTGCGGCTTCTGACCGTAGTGTTCCTGCAGGCCACGGCCCATCAGCAGGTTGAACTTCTGGTCGGTGCCGCCGCACTCCACGTCCGCTTCCAGCGCCACCGAGTCGTAGCCCTGCACCAGCGGATACAGAAACTCATGCAGGGCGATGGACTGCTGGGCCGCGTAGCGCTTGGCGAAGTCATCGCGCTCGAGCATGCGGGCCACGGTGTGCTGACCGGCCAGACGGATCATGTCCGCCGCGCCCATCTTGCCGAACCATTCCGAATTGAAGCGCACCTCGGTGCGGCTGCGGTCGAGCACCTTGAAGACCTGTTCCTCATACGTACGCGCATTGGCCAGTACGTCATCGCGGCTGAGCGGCTTGCGGGTCGCGTTCTTGCCCGACGGGTCGCCGATCATGCCGGTGAAGTCACCGATCAGGAATATCACCTGATGGCCCAGCTGCTGGAACTGGCGCAGTTTGTTGAGCAGTACCGTGTGGCCCAGATGCAGGTCCGGCGCGGTCGGGTCGAAGCCAGCCTTCACGCGCAGGGGGCGCCCGCTTTCCAGACGGGCGCGCAGCTCGTCGCTCTTCAGGATTTCGTCGGCACCGCGACCGATCAGGGCAAGGGCTTCATCAATGGACGACACGTTTACTACTCCCGGCGAGGCCGTTTTGTTCTGTGGGTTGTTAACGCCAAGTTAACCCGATCGGCTTCACAAAAGCCAATAGGCACAAGGGTTTGACGCGCTTTTCATAGGTCTTTATGGTAACCCGCGATTGGGCCCGCGCTCCCGGGCCAGCCAGGATATTCCCACTGATGCTCAATTCCGACCACGGCCGTGCGCGCAAGCAGCGCTTCAAGGAACGGCTTCACGTCCTTCACGACAATGCACTCCATCGGAAGCTCAGGCAGCACCTACCCGCGGCGTTCAATGAGCGCTGGACCCGTCGCCATTGGATGCACGCCAGTCTGTTTGCGACCATCGGCGCGCTGGTAGCGACCATCGTGCCGGGCTTCTCGACCACCATCGACAGCCCATTCCCCGATGCGCACACCAGCCTGGCGCTGCCGCTGCCGCCGATGGACGATGCGCGCCGGCAGCACACCCCCGGTGACAGCTGGCAGGTACTGAGCGTGCAGCGCGGCCAGACGCTGAGCGATCTGTTCGACAAGGCGGGCATCCCCGCCACCACGATGCACCGCGTACTGGATCATCCCGGTGTGCGCGACGCACTGGTGAGGCTGCGTCCGGGGACCGAGATCGCTTTTGATGTGCCGCTTTCCGGTGAACTGCGGGCCATCCGCTTCAACCGCGATGGCGAGCACCGGGTCGAGCTGGCGCTCAATGGCGATGAGATCAAGGAAACGGTGAGCGCGCGCGAAACCAGCACGCGCACGGTGGTGGCCAGTGGCGAGATCACCAGCTCGCTGTACGCCGCCGCACGCCGCGCCGGCCTGTCGCCCTCGGCGATTGCCACGATGACCGACGAGATCTTCAAGTACGACATCGACTTTTCCAAGGAAGTGCAGCCGGGCGACCGCTTCAGCGTGGTGATGGACGAGACCTGGCGTGAAGGCGAACGGATTGACACCAGCAAGATCCTGGCGGCTACCTTCACCAGCGGTGGCAAGACCTATTCGGGCTTCCGCTTCGAGCGCAACGGCAAGAGCGAGTATTTCGACGCCAGTGGTCGGCCACTGAAGAAGAGCTTCATCCGCATGCCGATCCAGTTCGCGCGGCTGAGCTCGACCTTCGGCGCCCGCCGTCATCCGGTGCTGGGCAAGATGCGCATGCACAAGGGCGTGGACTACGCTGCCCGCACCGGTACGCCGATCATGGCCGCCGGCGATGCACGCGTGCAGTTTGCCGGTGTCCAGCGCGGCTACGGCAACGTCGTCATCCTCGACCACGGCCGGGGCCACACCACGCTCTATGGCCACATGTCGCGCTTTGCCAACATCCGTCAGGGCCAGCGTGTGGCGCAGGGCACGGTGATCGGCTATGTCGGCTCGACCGGCCTGGCAACCGGCCCGCACCTCCACTACGAATTCCGCGTCAACGGCGAGCACCGCAACCCGCTGCAGGTGACCATGCCGCCACCGGAGCCGCTGCGCGGCGCCGAGCTGGCCGCGTTCCGTGCCCAGACCGGCCCGGCGATGGCCCGCATCGAGGGCATGGAGAAGCTGATCTATGCCGACGCCAGCCCGGCAACGCCGGCGGCAACGGCGGCGGCAACGGCGGTGGCAGCGGCACCGGCCCCGGTCCCGGCTGCCAAGCGGGGCTGAACCGCGTTGACGCATGCCTCGAGGGCGCCCAAGCTGGCGCCCTCGCTTTTTCTGGATCCCCCATGGCTGCTGCGCCCCACCCCTCCGAGCCTGCCGATGGACCGCTGTACCTGGGCCTGATGTCCGGCACCAGTGCCGACGGCATCGATGCTGCGCTGGTGCGGTTCCCGGCCGCAGGCGGCTGCCGCTTTGTTGCCGGGCTGACCCATGCGTGGGAGCCCACCCTGCAGCAGCGGCTGATCGCACTGGGCCAGGGCGCTGACCTCGCCTCGCTGGACGAGCTGGGAGACCTTGATGCCCGCATCGGGCTGGCCTTTGCCGAGGCCGCATCGCGCCTGCTGGACGATGCGGGTGTGACCCCGGACCAGGTGCGGGCGATCGGCTCGCACGGGCAGACCGTGCGCCACCGTCCCACGGCCGATCCGGCGTTCACTCTCCAGCTCGGCGACGCCAACCGCATCGCCGAGCGCACCGGCATCACCACCGTCGCCGACTTCCGTCGCCGCGACGTGGCTGCAGGCGGCCAGGGCGCGCCGCTGATGCCGGCCTTCCACCTGGCCATGCTCGGGGCTGCCGCGCAGGACCGCGCGATCCTCAACCTGGGCGGCATCGGCAACCTCAGTCTGGTGCGCCACGACGGCAGCATCCTGGGCTTCGATACCGGGCCGGCCAACGCCCTGCTCGATGGCTGGTGCCAGCGTCATACCGGTAGGCCGTATGACCACGATGGCGGCTTCGCCGCTGCCGGCACGGTACTGCCACCGCTGCTGCAGCGGTGGCTGGACGATCCGTGGTTCGCGCTGCCACCGCCGAAAAGCACGGGGCGTGAGCAGTTCCACATGGACTGGGTGGATGCCGCCGTTGCCGGCATGCCGCATGCGCCCGCCGATGTGCAGGCCACCCTGCTCGAGCTGACCGCCACCACCGTGGCCGAGGCACTGCTGCGGCACCAGCCCGGCACCGCCGAGGTACTGGTGTGCGGCGGCGGCGTGCGCAACAGCCAGCTGATGGCGCGCCTGCAGGCGCGCCTGCCGCAGATGTCGGTGGTCTCCAGCGCGCGCCATGGCCTGGACCCGGATTACATGGAGGCGATGGGTTTCGCCTGGCTGGCCCGGCAGACCCTGGAGGGTCTGGCTGGCAATCTGCCCAGCGTAACCGGGGCCAGCGGTCCGCGCGTGCTGGGTGCGATCCATCCGGGCCGGTAGCACAGGACGCTGCATCGGCAGCGGCGAAGGCAAAGGCAGAGGCAACAGCACGCAAAGGCGTGACGACCAACGCTCGTCACCTGCCAGCAGCGGTGAGGTCGTCACCTGCCAGCAGCACAGGGTGGGTCAGTGGGCGGTGCGCTGATGGTCGCCGATGCGTGGCCACAGCCAGACCAGCAGCAGCAGCGTCGGTACCACAGTGACCGAGCTGAGGATGAAGAACATGCTGTAGGAGGTCGCCTCGACGATGTAGCCGGAGACACCGCCGACGAACTTGCCTGGCAGATTGGCCAGCGACACCAGCAGTGCGTACTGGGTCGCGGTGAAGTTGCGGTCGGTCAGCGAGGACATGAAGGCGACCAGCACCGTCCCGGCAAAGCCCTGGAACAGGTTGTCCGCGCTCAGCGCCACATAGAACGCCCACAGCTGGCCCGGGTTGTAGGCCATCACCAGAAAGGCGAGATTGGACAGCGCCACGCCCAGCGCCGCCAGCAGCAGCATCCGGCGGAAGCCGAACGCCGCCACGGCGATGCCACCGGCGAACGCGCCGGCGATACCGACCCAGACGCCGAACAGCTTGGAGACGGTGGCGATGTCGGCCTTGTCGAAGCCCGAATCAAGGTAGAACGGTCCTGCCATCACCCCGATGACCTGGTCCGGGAACTTGAACAGGCCCACGAATGCCAGCAGGGCCACGGCCAGCGGCACTCCGTTGCGCTTGAAGAAACCGGTGATCGGCTGCAGGAACGCCTCGCGGACGTCGATGCGCCGCTGCACGGCCTGCACCGGCTGCTCCGGCTCACGGCATAGCAGGGTGGTCAGAATCGGCAGCAGCATCAGCGAGGCCATCGCCAGGTAGGCAACGATCCAGCCCTCGTACTGGGCCAGATAGAGCGCACCGGCACCGGCCAGAATCAGGCCGATGCGGTAGCCCAGCGTATAGGTGGCTGCCAGTGCGGCCTGCGCCGTCTCAGGCGCGATTTCGATGCGGTAGGCGTCGACCACCGAGTCCTGCGTCGCGCCGGCAAACGACGCCACCAGCACCCAGACCACCAGCGGGGCCACGCCCTGCTCGGGACGCACGAAGGCGAGTGCCACCAGACCGACGAGCACCAGCGCCTGCGAGACCAGCAACCACGAGCGGCGGCGGCCGAGGAAGGCGGTCAACGGAAAGGCATAGCGGTCCAGCAAGGGCGCCCAGACGAACTTGAGCAGGTAGAAGAAGCTGGCCAGACTGATCAGCCCGATGCTGCCCAGGTCCAGGCCGACATCGCGCAGACGCGTGGACAGCGTCTGTGAGGCGATCAGCAGAAACGGCAGGCCACTACCGAAGCCGAGCAGCGCCATGGTCAGGGCCGAAGGCGTGGCGAAGGCGCGCTTGATGCCCGCCCAGCCTTTGTAGGACGGTGCGCTGGCGACCTCGCTCACAGCGCGTAGTCCACGCTGAAGGGGGCGTGGTCGGAGAAGCGCTGGTCGCGGTAGATCGAGCAGCCCTGCAGGCGATCGCGCAGGCCCGGGGTGACGAACTGGTAGTCGATGCGCCACCCGACGTTGTTGGCGCGGGCGGCACCGCGGTTGCTCCACCAGGTGTAATCCTCACCGGTGGGGTTGAGCAGCCGGTAGGCATCGGTCCAGCCGCGGCCAACAGCCAGGTCGGTCGGCTGGCCGTGGTCGGCGCAGAGTGCATTGAGCCAGTCGCGCTCTTCCGGCAGGCAGCCCGAGTTTTTCTGGTTGGACTTCCAGTTCCGGATATCCAGCGCCGAGCGCACGATGTTCCAGTCGCCGCAGAGCACGTAGTCGCGCCCGCTGTGCAGCCACTGGTCGAGGATCGGCCGCAGCCACTCCATCACTTCGAACTTGAATCCCTGGCGCAGGTCGCCGGAACTGCCCGACGGGATGTAGAAGGACACCACGCTCAGGTTGCCGTAACGGGCCTCGATGTAACGCCCTTCGTCGTCGAACGGCGACCAGCCCAGCGAGGTCAGCACCTGGTCCGGTTCACGCCGGCTGTAGATGCCCACCCCGCTGTACCCCTTGCGGGTGATGGCGTCGCGATAGAAGCAGTGGTGACCGTCAGGCCGGAACATCGCATCGGTCAGCTGCGCTTCCTGCGCCTTGGTCTCCTGCAGGCAGAGGACGTCGGCATTCTGGGTGGCGAACCAGTCGAGAAACCCCTTGGTGGCGGCGGAGCGGATGCCATTGGCGTTGAAACTGATGATGCGCATGCAGAACCTGTAGTGGAGACCGGGAGGACCAGTGGTCCTTCGCCGGGCATCGTACCAATGCACTGCCGCCTGCGGGTGGAAATCGGGGCCTCGCGCGGGCGGCGTGTTCCGCCGCGACGACGGCCCCCCGCATGCAGTACGCTCTGCATTCCAGAAATGAACAGTATTTGAGCGAGATGAGCGACCATCGTCACCGTTTCCTGCAGCTGGCCCTGGCGGCCGATGCCCTGCGTTTTGGCCAGTTCACCCTGAAATCCGGTCGACTGAGCCCCTATTTCTTCAATGCCGGCCGCTTTGACTCCGGCTCACGCCTGGCCCAGCTGGGTCTGTGCTACGCCGACGCGGTTGCCGCCGCCGGGATCAGGTACGACGTGGTATTCGGCCCGGCCTACAAGGGGATTCCGCTGGCCACCGCGATGGCCTGCGAGCTTGCCCAGCGTGGCCAGGACCTGCCGCTGTCGTTCAACCGCAAGGAAGTGAAGGACCACGGCGAAGGCGGCCAGCTGATCGGTGCCGACCTCAACGGCAAGCGCGTGCTCATCGTCGACGATGTGATCACCGCCGGCACCGCGATCCGCGAAGCGCTGTCGATCATCCGCGCCGCCGGTGGCACCCCGGCCGGCATCGTGGTTGCGTTGGACCGTCAGGAGATTGCTTCGGAGACCGATTCGCGCTCGGCCGCGCAGGCGGTGGCTGAAGAAGCCGGCATCCCGGTGGTGGCGGTGGCCACGCTGGCCGACCTGCTGGAGTTCGCATCCGGCAACCCGGAGCTTGTCGGTTACCGCCAGTCACTGGAAGATTACCGCTCGCGCTACGGCATCGCCGGCAGGCGCTGAACCATCCCGGGGAGGGGATCGTCATGGCCAGGGCAACGCTGCTCACCACCGCCGTCGTTCTGCTGCTCGTGCTTCCCCTGACCGCGGCGGCCCAGCAATCGGCCCGTGACAAACGCCAGGGTGAAGGCAAAGCGCGCAAGCTCTACTGCTGGAACGAGGGCAATGAACGGATCTGCAGCGACACACTGCCGGCAGACGCGGTCAACAATGCACGTGAGGAGTTCAACGCCCGCACCGGCCAGCGCAGCGCGCAGGTGGGTGCGGCATTGAATGCGGACGTGCGCGCCGATGCCGCGGTGGAAGCCGAGCAGGCGCGCCTGGACCTGATGGCGCAGCAGACCCGGCAACGCACCGAGCAGGCACTGCTGTCCAACTACCCGGACGAGGCCGCGCTGCGCACGGTCTTCAATGAGCGTGCCAGCATCCTGGACAACACCATCGCCACGGCGCGCTACAACGTTGCCAGCCTGCGCGAGGGCCTGTTCACCGCGCTGGCCAGCGCCGGCGAACGCGAGCTGGCTGGCGCCAAGGTCAGCGACAAGCAGACCGAGGTGATCCGGCAGCGCCACGCCCAGTTGCGGGCGCAGCAGCGGCTGCAGGCCGGATTCGAGCGGCAGCGCCAGGAGCTGGACGCCGAGGTGGAGGCCACCCTGCTGCGCTTCCGGCAGCTGAAAGGCCTGTAACGCCGGTTTGCACACGTTGCGCAGCGGGGCAGAGCGCCGCGCTGCGCGTGCGGCCGCAGACGGCAGCCGCTGGTTTTACGCAGACTTTACGGCCCGCGCGGGGCACGGGCATGGAAGCTTTACGGCCGGCGCGGTGAGCATGTGCACCTGCGGTGGAGCGGTTCCACCGGGATGCCCCTCGATGCCTGCTCCCTGTCCGTTATCACCGGTCGCGCTGACATGACCAGCGCGATTGTCATTCTGCTGGCCTGCGCCCTGCTGGCCTGGCCGCTGGGCCTGTATCTGGCGCGTCTGATGACCGGCGCGCCGATGCGCGTTGATCGCCTGTTCGGCTGGGTCGAACGCCCCCTGTACCGGCTCGCCGGCGTCGATCCACAGCGCCAGATGTCCTGGCGCGGGTACGTGCTGGCGCTGCTGCTGAGCAATCTGGTGATCGCGGTGCTCGCGATGCTGGTGTTCATGACCCAGGCCTGGCTGCCGCTCAACCCGGACCACGCGCCGAACATGCGCTGGGATACGGCGCTGCACACCACCGTCTCGTTTCTCACCAACAGCAACCAGCAGCACTATGCCGGGCAGAGTCAACTGTCCTGGCTGGCGCAGATGACCGCGATCACCGGCCTGCAGGTGGTCACCCCGATGATGGGGCTGGCGATGGCGGTGGCAACGCTGCGCGCTCTGTTCCCAGCTGCTGGCAACGCAACGCTCTCTGCTGACAGTCCGGCAGAGGCCCACACGGTAGCGGTGGGCAACTTCCATGCCGACGTCATCCGGCTGTGCGTGCGCGTCCTGCTGCCGCTGTGCCTGCTGTGGACCTTGCTGCTGGTCAGCCAGGGCGTTCCTGCCACCTTCAGCGCCAGTGTGCCGGTCGTCCCGATCGACGCCAGCGCCGGAATGGCCAGCCAGACCGTACCGCTGGGGCCCGTGGCGCCGATGGTGGCGGCCAAGCAGCTCGGCGCCAATGGCGGCGGCTGGTATGGCCCCAACAGCAGCTTCCCGCTCGAGAACCCGACCTCGCTGTCGAATCTGGTCGAACTGGTTGGCATCGTACTGTTGCCGATGGCGGTGATCTTCATGATCGGCCCGTTCACCGGGCGCCGCCGATTCGGTGCGCTGGTGCTTGGCTGCATGCTGGCCATGTCGATGCTGTCCACCATTGCGATGCTCTGGAGCGAAAGCCACCCGGCCAGCACGATGCTGATGGAGGGCAAGGAGGTGCGCTTCGGTGCCGATGCCAGTGCGCTGTGGGCCGCGCTGACCACCCAGGTTTCCAACGGCTCGGTCAACGCCATGCACGACTCCATGGCTCCGCTTTCAGGCGGCGTGGCCCTGGTCAACATGCTGATCGGGGCGATCTGGGGCGGCCTGGGCTGTGGCCTGCAGCAGTTCATCGTCTACCTGCTGCTGGCCGTGTTCCTCGCTGGGCTGATGACCGGGCGCAGCCCGGAACTGTTCGGCCGCCGCCTGGAGACACCGCAGATCCGTCTTCTGGTGGTGTTGGTGCTGCTGCAGCCAGTGTGCGTGCTCGTGCTGACCGCCATCACTCTGGCGGTGCCGGGCCTGTCGGGCATCTCCAACCCCGGCTTCCATGGCATCACGCAGGTGTTCTACGAATATGTCTCGGCCTACGCGAACAATGGTTCCGGGTTTGAAGGGCTGGCCGATGCAAGTCCCTGGTGGAACCTGAGCTGCACGCTGGTGCTGCTGCTGGGCCGGTTCCCGCTGCTGGTGGTGCCGCTGGTCATCGCCTGCCAGCTTGCGGTCAAGCGTCCCGCACCCGTCAGTGCGGGCAGTCTGCAAGTGGAGACCCCCACGTTCGCGCTGACCCTGCTGGCACTGATCGTCATCCTGACCGTACTGCAGTTTCTGCCGGTGCTGGCGCTTGGGCCGGTGGCCGAGCAGCTGTCGCTGACCGCGCAACAAGGAACCCCATGAACACGCACGCTTCGCCGGGGCACCGCCCCGCTCTGTTGGACGCCGCCGGTCTGCGCCAGGCCGCACGGGATGCGCTGCGTCGCCTGTCGCCACGACACGTGCTGCGCAGCCCGGTGATGACGGTGGTAATGGTCGGTACGCTGCTTGCAGCACTGCTTACCGTCTCGGGCCATGCCGCACCCGGCTTCGGCGCGGCGGTCACCGCCCTGTTGTTGCTGACCGTGCTGTTCGGCAACTTCGCCGAAGCCATTGCCGAGGCGCGCGGCCGCGGGCAGGCCGCCTCGCTGCGCAGGGCACGCCAGGACCTGCAGGCGCGTCGCCTGCAGGCCGCCGATGCCAGTTCCGGTGAGACGCCGATCGCGGCGGCGCTGCTGCGTCCCGGCGACCATGTCATCGTCAGCGCCGGTGAGCTGGTCCCCGCCGATGGCGAGATCGTGCACGGGCTGGCGTCGATCAACGAAGCAGCAGTGACCGGCGAATCAGCACCGGTGCTGCGGGAGGCCGGTACGGACCGGTCAGGGGTGATCGGCGGCACCAGGGTGCTCTCCGACGAGATCATCGTGCGGGTCAGCGCCGAGCCCGGGAACAGCTTCCTGGACCGCATGATCGCGCTGGTGGAAGGCTCCAACCGCCAGAAGACTCCCAACGAGATCGCTCTCAACCTGCTGCTGCTGGCCATGACGCTCACCTTCGTGGTGGTGGTGGCCACGCTGCCGGCCATCGCCGCCGCCGCAGGCGCAACGCTGGATCCGCTGCTGCTGATCGCACTGCTGGTCTGCCTGGTGCCCACCACCATCGGCGGCCTGCTGCCGGCCATCGGCATCGCTGGCATGAACCGTGCGCTGGCCGCCAACGTACTGGCCAGATCAGGCAAGGCGGTCGAGGTGGCCGGCGACGTCGACGTGCTGCTGCTGGACAAGACCGGCACCATCACCCATGGCGACCGCCAGGCACGGCACTTCCATCCGCTGGCGGGCGTGGATGTCGAGCAGCTGCGCGAGGCGGCCCTGCTGGCCTCGCTGGCCGACCCGACTCCGGAAGGTCGCTCTATCGTGCAGCTGGCACGCGAACAGGGCAGCACCGCCCCCGAGCCCGATAACGCGCGCTATCTCGCCTTCAGCGCGCAACGCCGGATGTCCGGCGTCGACCTGGCCCAGGGACGGCAGATCCGCAAAGGCGCTGCCGATGCCATGGCCGCGCATGTGCAGAGCCTGGGCGGCGTCGTGCCCGCTGAGCTGCACGCCCGGGTGGAACAGGTGGCGCGAAGCGGAGCGACTCCACTGGTGGTGGCCGAAGGCGCGCATCTGCTCGGCGTGGTGGAGCTGGCCGACGTGGTCAAGAACGGGATGCGCGGCAGGTTCGCCCAGCTGCGCGCGATGGGCATCCGCACCGTGATGATCACCGGTGACAATCCGCTGACGGCCGCCGCCATTGCCGCCGAGGCGGGTGTCGACGACTACATCGCCCAGGCACGGCCGGAAGACAAGCTGGCCCGCATCCGCGCCGAACAGGCCGCTGGCCACCTGGTGGCCATGGTCGGCGACGGCACAAACGACGCCCCGGCGCTGGCCCAGGCTGACATCGGGCTGGCGATGAACTCCGGCACCCAGGCAGCGAAGGAAGCCGGCAACATGGTGGATCTCGACTCGGACCCGGCCAAACTGCTGGCGGTGGTGGAAGTGGGCAAGCAGCAGCTGATCACCCGCGGCGCGCTGACCACCTTCTCGCTGGCCAACGATGTCTCCAAGTACTTCGCGATCCTACCGGCCCTGTTTGCCGCATCGCTGCCGGCGATGTCGACGTTGAACGTGATGCAGCTGTCCAGTCCACGCAATGCGGTGCTGGCGGCGCTGATCTTCAATGCACTGGTGATTCCCGCGCTGATTCCGCTGGCCCTGCGCGGGGTGCGCTTCCGCCCCGCCACCGCCACGACCCTGCTGCGCCGGAACATGCTGGTGTACGGCCTGGGCGGCGTGCTGCTGCCCTTTGCCGCGATCAAGCTCATCGACCTCGCCCTTGCAGGACTCTTCGGCGCATGAACATCACCCGCACATCCTCTCTGACAACCGGCGCGACGCCAGCAGCGGCCCCACTGCAGCAGGATGGCGCCTGGCGGCCGGCCATCGCACTGGCGCTGGTCTGCCTGCTGCTGGGCGGGCTGGGCTACGCGGCGGCCGCCACCGGTATTGCCGCCGCGCTGTTCCCGCAACAGGCCGAGGGCAGTCTGCTACGCGACACGAACGGCACTGTGCGAGCCTCGGCGTGGCTGGCCCAGCCTTTTGCAGACGAGCGCTATTTCCAGAGCCGGCCTTCGGCCGCCGGTTACGATCCGATGGCGGCGGCCGGCTCCAATCTCGCACGCAGCAATGTCGAGCTGGCCCGCCGCGTGGCCGCCACCACCGCCGTGGTGGCAGCGCGTGAGGGTGTACCTGTCGCGCATGTGCCGGCCGACCTGGTGACCCAGTCCGGCAGCGGCCTGGACCCGGACATCTCGCTGGCGGCGGCCCAGTTGCAGGTGCACCGGGTGGCCCGCGCGCGTGGCCTGCCCGACGACCGCGTGCATGCCCTGCTGCACGCCCACACGCAGGCCGCAGACTGGCTGGGACCCGCACGCGTCAACGTGGTGCGGCTCAACCTTGCGCTGGACACGGCGGCGGCACAGCCATAAGCCCACAACAGGCGCACAATCGATCCCATGACCGACGCCGCCCGCACCGACAAGCGCCAGCGCCAGGCCGACGCGCTGGCCGAAGGCCTGCAGCGCGCGGCCGGCGGCAAGCTCACCGTGTTCCTTGGCGCCGCGCCGGGGGTCGGCAAGACCTGCGCGATGCTGGCCCGCGCCCATGAGCAACGCGAGGCCGGTACCGACCTGCTGGTCGGTCTGGTGGAAACCCATGGTCGTGCCGATACCATCGCCCAGCTGGAAGGCCTGCCGCAGCTGCCGCGTACCACGTTGCACCACCGCGGTCATGCGCTGGAGGAGCTGGACCTGGACGCCGCCCTGCAGCGACGTCCGGCGGTGCTGCTGGTGGACGAGCTGGCCCACCGCAATGCCCCCGGCAGCCGTCACCAGCACCGCTGGCAGGATGTGCTGGAACTGCTTGACGCTGGCATCGACGTATGGACGGCGATCAACGTGCAGCACCTGGAAAGCCTTAACGATGTGGTGCTGCGGATCACCGGCGTGCGGGTCAGCGAGACGGTTCCCGATGCCGTGCTGGACCGGCTGCACGACATCGTGCTGGTCGACCTGCCCCCGCGCGAACTGCAGGCGCGGCTGCAGCAGGGCAAGGTCTACATGCCGGAACAGGCGCACCAGGCACTGCAGTCGTTCTTCAGCACCGCCAACCTCACTGCCCTGCGCGAGCTGGCCATGCAGGTGGCAGCCGACCATGTCGACGCAGACCTGCGCCAGGCGCGCACCGCGCTGGGCGAGCCGGGTCTGCCGCTGCGCCGGCGCGTGCTGGTGGCCATCGACGGCGCCGGCCAGAGTGCTTACCTGGTGCGCATGGCCAGACGCATCGCCGAGCGCCGCGATGCGCCGTGGACCGTGGTGCATGTGCAGCGCGCGTCTGCCCCGGAACGCGGAGAGGAAGTGGAGGCCGCATTCGCGCTGGCGCGCCGTCTTGGCGCCCAGACCGAGGTGCTTCATTCCCGCAGCGTTGTCGAGGCGCTGCTTGACTACGCTGCCGACAATGGCGTCTCCACGCTCGTACTGGGCCGTACCCGCGAGCGCCCGCTGGCCCGCATGGTCAACCGCACGTTGACCCAGCAGCTGATCCAGCGCGGCGCGCACTACGAGCTGACCATCGTCAGCACCCCCGAGGCCCGCGCCCGGGCCCGCCAGAGCGCCCGGCTGGACGCACCCGCGCCCGCGCAGGAACTGCTGCTGGCCATGGTGGCCACTGCGCTGGCGTGTACCGTGGCATGGCTGGCCGAGCGCTGGGTCGGCATGGCCGACCTGTCGATGGTGTTCATCGTGGCCGTGGTGCTGGTGGCCAGCCGTACCCGCAGCAGTGCAGCGGTACTGGCAGCGGTGCTGTGCTTTCTTGCGTACAACTTCCTGTTCATCGCCCCCCGTTTTACCTTCGCGATCAGCGCCCGCCAGGGCGTGGTCACCGTGTTCCTGTTCCTGGCCGCTGCGCTGGTGGCCGGGCGCCTGGCTGCACGCCTGCGCATGCAGGTCACTGCTCTGCGCGCGGCCAACCGTCATACCAGCGCGCGCCAGCAGCTGGGCCAACAGCTCAGCCGCGCCGCTGATCACGCCGCCGTGGCCGCGGCGGGCCGGCAGATGCTGGAGCAGGCGCTCGGTCATGCCTGCTGGCTGCGGATCGGCCAGGACGTGGCCGAACCCAACGGCTGCCAACCCGGTGCGACCGATCTGGCGGCCGCCGACTGGGCCCAGCGCAATGGCCAACCTGCCGGCGGCCTGACCGACACCCTGGCCGGGGCGCAATGGTGGTGCCTGCCGCTGCTCGATGGCAGCGGCCATGCGATCGGTGTGGCCGCCCTGCAGGTGGATGGCGCACGGCCCCGGTTGCTGGCCACACAGCGCCAGCTGGCGCAGGCCATGGTCGACGACATCGCCCAGGCTGTGCTGCGTACGCAGCTGGTGGCCGAACTGGAGCAGGCCCACGTCAGTACCGAAACCGAACGCCTGCGCTCGGCCCTGCTGTCTTCGGTGTCGCACGATCTGCGCTCGCCGCTGGCGGCGATGATCGGCTCGGCCGACACCCTGGCCAGCTATGCCGACCATCTCGATGCCGGCGACCGGCATGCGCTGCTCGACACCATCCGGGTGGAAGGCGAGCGGCTGGACCGTTACATACAGAACCTGCTGGACATGACCCGGCTCGGCCATCAGGGACTGAAGATCCAGCGCGACTGGATCGGCGTGGACGAACTGGTCGGCTCGGCGCTGCGGCGCCTGCAGCGCTATCAGCCGCAGGCGCAGCTCGAGCTGCAGGTGCGTGGTGCGCTGGCCCCGGTATGGGTGCACCCGGCACTGCTCGAGCAGGCGCTGTTCAATGTGATGGAGAACGCGGTGCAGTTCGCGCCAGCGGGCTCGACCGTCCAGGTCCGGCTGCAGCAGGACGCTGCCCAGCTGCGCATCGACGTGGTCGATGCCGGGCCCGGGATTCCGGAAGAGGAACGCAGCCGGATCTTCGACATGTTCTACAGCGTCGAGCGCGGAGACCGCGGCCGCACCGGCACCGGACTCGGCCTGGCCATCTGCCAGGGCATGGTCGGCGCGCACGGCGGCAGCGTGGTCGCGCTGCCCGGCGACCACGGACGCGGTACTCTGATCCGCATCACCCTGCCCCTGCTCAGCCCCGCATCCGACCATGCCGCCCCCTTCGCCTGACGCCGTAGTGACACCGGCCCGTGTGCTGGTGATCGATGACGAAGTGCAGATCCGCCGCTTCCTCGACATCAGCCTGCGCGCACAGGGCTATCAGGTGCGCCAGGCCGGCACCGGCGCCGAGGGCCTGCAGCTGCTCGCCAGCGAGGACATCGATCTGGTCGTGCTCGACATCGGCCTGCCGGACATGGAAGGCCATCAGGTGCTGATGCAGCTGCGCCAGTGGAGCCAGCTACCGGTGATCATGCTCACCGTGCGCGCGGGCGAAGCAGAGAAAGTGCGCGCGCTCGACAACGGCGCCAACGACTACGTGACCAAGCCGTTCGGCATCCAGGAGCTGATGGCGCGCATCCGGGTGCTGCTGCGCCAGCGCAGCGTACCGGCCGATGGCATGCCGGTGTTCGATGATGGCAACCTGCGCGTGGACCTGGCGCGGCGTGAGGTGAGCGTGGCCGGAACCGCGGTGGTATTGAGCCGCAAGGAATACGCACTGCTGGCCCTGCTGGTCGCCAACGCTGACCGGGTTGTCACTCAGCCGCAGATCCTGCGCGAAATCTGGGGCCCGACCCACCAGCAGGACACGCACTACCTGCGCATCCTGCTGGGCAAGCTGCGCAGCAGGCTGGGCGAGTCCGCCGTGCAGTCCCGCTACCTGTTCACCGAACCCGGCATCGGACTTCGTTTCAGAAGCGGCTGAGTCGAAGTCAGAAGCCCAGTGCAGTACTGCCGACCAACGGCTGCAACTGGCTGCGGAACAGCGACTTGATGCGCTCCAGGGCGGCTTCGTCGTCACCCTCGAACCGCAGAACCAGCATCGGGGTGGTATTGGACGCACGCACCAGCCCCCACCCGTCCGTGAAGTCAACGCGCAGACCATCGATGGTCGAGACACGGCCACCGACAAAGGGATTGTCCGGACCCTGTGCAGCGCTCAGCACCAGCGACATCAGCGCATGCGGCGTGCCCTGCTCCACCGGCACCTTGATCTCCGGCGTGCTCACCGCATCGGGCAGTCCGGCCAGCACCTCCTGCGGCGACTCATCGCGCAGGGCGAGAATCTCCAGCAGGCGCGCGGCGGCGTACAGGCCATCGTCGAACCCATACCAGCGTTCGCGGAAGAAGAAGTGCCCGGTCATCTCGCCAGCCAGCTCGGCATCGGTCTGCGCCATTCTGGCCTTGATGAGCGAATGGCCGGTCTTCCACATCTGCGGGCTGCCCCCGTGGCGGAGCACGAAATCTGCAAGCCTGCCGGTGCACTTCACGTCGTAGATCACCATCGCGCCCGGGTTGCGCATCAGCACGTCGGCGGCGAACAGCATCAGCAGGCGATCGGCGTAGACGATGGTGCCATCGGGGGTGACCACGCCAAGCCGGTCACCGTCGCCGTCAAAGGCCACGCCGAGGTCTGCACCGAAGCGCTTGACCGTCTGCACCAGGTCGTCGAGGTTGCCCGGTTCGCTGGGGTCGGGATGATGGTTGGGGAAGGTGCCGTCGACATCGCAGTAGAGCGGAATGACCTCGGCCCCGATGGCTTCCAGCAACGGCTGGGCAAGCACGCCTGCGACACCGTTGCCGGCATCGGCGACGACCTTCAGCGGGCGCTCCAGCTGCACGTCGTTGGCGATGCGCTGCACATAGTCGTCGCCCACCTCGCGCTGCTGGTAGCTGCCCGGCTCGGTGGCCTGCGCGAGGCGGCCTTCGACGATGCGCTGGTACAACGCGGTGACCGCGTCGCCGGACAGGGTGACGCCGGCGATGACGATCTTGAAGCCGTTGTAGTCCACCGGATTGTGGCTGCCGGTGACCGCCACGCAGCTTCCGGTCTGCAGGTGATGGCTGGCGAAGTACACCACCGGCGTGGGAGCCAGACCAATATCGATGACGTTGCAGCCGGCGCGGCGCAGCCCTTCGGCCAGGGCGCCACTCAGCTCGGGGCCGGACAGGCGGCCATCGCGGCCGATCACGATCTCGGCCAACCCCTGTTCGAGCACTTCGCTGCCGATCGCCTGGCCGATCAGGGCGGCCACCTTCGGCGTCAGCTCGCGCCCCACCACGCCACGGATGTCGTAGGCGCGGAAGATGCCTTCCGGCACGTGAGGTACCTCCACCGGTGCCGGCACCGACGCGGCGTGCTCGGCGACCGGGGCCTCGACAGCCGCCTGCGCCAGGCTCTCACGCAGGGTCGGTCCGGTATCGTCGCCGCTCTCCGCAGCCGCGTTGCGGCGTCGGGGCAAGCGTAGCCGGCCCAGTACCAGCAGCAGCGCGATGGCACCGAGCAGGGCCGCCACGATTGCCGATGGCATCGCGCCCAGGCCCAGCGGACCCGGTTCGACACCGGGAACCGCTGCCGCTACCCGCAGCCCGCTGCCCGGCACCGGCCGCGCCAGCGAGTTCGCACTGTCGGCCAGCTTGCGGGTGCCGCGCTCGGCGATGTTGTAGTTGCCCTGGCGCAGGGCCAGATAGGCACGACCGGGGGTGTTGACCGCCGCCAGCGGTGCGGTCAGGCGCTGCAGTGGCTGACGGACGTACACCACGACGGGGGCCTGGCCGGTCGGCTCGACCACCGCGGCCAGGCCAAGGCGCACGCCGCCCGCGTCGCGGACCACACGCAGCACCGGCGCCCCTTCGCGCAGCGCCGACTCAAGCAGCGCCAGCCGCGCGTAGCCGAAGCTGGCCGGGTCGACATACGCGGCCTCCAGGGTGGCCGGCAGCACCTGCACCGCTTCCACGCCCGTCCACGCCTGCTGCAGCGCTGCGGCCGCAGCCGCCGCATCACCGTTGGACAGCGCCTGCTGCACCGGTTCGGCGCGCAGCAGCGCGCTGAACTGCGCACGCTGCGCAGCCACGGTCTTCTCCACGCCCTTCAGCGCGGTATCACGCGCGCGCTCGAGCTCACTGGCAACCGACGCCTCGCGCCACTGCTGCGCGGCGCTCCAGCCGAATACAGCGGCCAGCAGGGCCAAGGCAACGGCCAACAACAGCCCTGTGCGCCCGGTCACGGCCAATATCTCTTTCCCCTTGCTGCCCATTGCGCTCCCCCCCGGGTGGTCAACGTACTCCGGTGTGCCCGAAACCGCCCGCTCCACGTTCGCTGGCAGTGAAAGTATCCACTACCTGCAGGCTGACGCGGGCGATGGGCACCACCACCAGCTGCGCGATGCGGTCACCGGCCTCGATGGTGAACGCTTCGCGGCCCCGGTTCCAGACGCTGATCAACAACGGGCCCTGGTAATCGGCATCGATCAACCCGGTGCCGTTGCCCAGCACGATGCCGTGGCGATGCCCGAGCCCGGAGCGCGGCAGGATCACCGCACACAGGTTGGGGTCGGCGACGTGGATCGCCAGCCCGCTCGGCACCAGTGCCGTGTCGCCAGGCTGCAGGGTCAGCGGTGCTTCGAGCGCGGCACGCAGGTCGAGCCCCGCGCTGGCTTCGGTGGCATAGGCCGGCAGCGGCCAGGTGTCGCCGAAGCGCGGGTCCAGCAGCTTCACCTGCAGCGGCTGCAGACCAGTCGAGGATGAGGACGTGTTCATGCTTTGAGCCTTTGTGCCACCAGGGCAAGAAGTTGTTCAGCCAGCTCGGCCTTGGAGGTCGCCGGGAAAACCTGCTCGCCGTCCTGCCAGTAAGCGGTGGCGGCATTGTCATCGCTTTCAAAGCCGCCCGACGCGAGGCCGACCTGGTTGGCGATCACCAGATCCAGATGCTTGTCGACCAGCTTGCCACGTGCGTACTTTTCGACGTCATGGGTTTCGGCAGCGAAGCCGACCACCAGCTTGAGCGCCTGCTCCTGCGCGGCCACCTCGGCCAGGATGTCGACGGTGCGCACCAGCTCAAGCACCAGCGAGGTGCTGCCGGCGGTCTTCTTCAGCTTCTGCGGCGCCACCTGGCGCGGCGTGTAGTCAGATACCGCCGCGGCTCCGATGTAGATGTCCGCCGGCAATGCCTCAAGCACCGCCTGGCGCATCTGTGCGGCCGAACGCACGCTGATCCGCTGCACGCCGGCCGGGCAGGCCAGCTGCACCGGTCCGCTGACCAGCACCACCTGCGCGCCGTGGCGGGCGGCGGCAGCGGCCAGCGCGTACCCCATCTTGCCGCTGCTGCGGTTGCCGACGTAACGCACCGGGTCGATGTCTTCGTAAGTCGGGCCAGCGCTGATCACGATGCGCAGCCCGGCCAGTGCATTGCGGGCGTCGTCCGCCTGCGGCGGCGCGTGCGCGTCCACCAGCGCGGCCACGATGTCGCCCGGCTCGGCCAGGCGGCCCGGGCCCGATTCGCCCTCAGCCAGCGGGCCGTCCACCGGTCCGATGATCTGGGCGCCACGCTCGCGCAGCAGCGCGATGTTGGCCTGTGTGGCCGGATGCAGCCACATGCGATGGTTCATCGCCGGACACAGGGTCAGCGGGGCGGTGCTGGCCAGGCACAGCGTGGTCACCAGGTCATCGGCCTGGCCGTGCGCCAGGCGGGCCAGCAGGTCCGCCGTGCCCGGCGCGACCACGATGCGGTCGGCCCAGCGCGCCAGTTCGATGTGGCCCATGGCCTGCTCCGCGGCGCTGTCCCACAGGGTCGTACGGGTGGGCTGACCGGACAGCGCCTGGAAACTGAGCGGCGTGACGAACTGCTGTGCGCCGGCGGTCATCGCCACCTGCACCAGCGCACCGGCATCGCGCAGCCGGCGGACCAGTTCCAACGACTTGTAAGCGGCGATACCGCCGCCCACGCACAGCAGCAGCTTCCTGCCCTGCAGGGGGCGCTGTGCCTGCGGAGATGCCATCGGTTGGTCGTCCACCGGTAAATCCTATGCAAACAAAGGCATTAGCTTACCCGAACGTCCGTAAAACACCGCTAGCTACCGATATAAGCTGGGGCGATAACGTGATTCATCGACCCTCGGTACGCGACCTGCCGCCGCGTGCGCATACGAACAGCGCCGTCATGGGAGATCATCGTGTCCCTTCGCGTCATCATTGCCGACGATCACGCCCTCATCCGCCAGGGCGTGCAGATGCTGCTGGAGCAGAACGAGGTCGCCACCGTCGCCGTGGCAGCCAGCGGCGATACCCTTCTCGACCAGCTGCACCGGCACGATTGCGACGTGCTCGTGCTGGACCTGGCCATGCCGGGGAACGGCCCCGATGGTCCTGCGCTGCTGCTGCAGATCCGCGCGCGCTATCCGATGCTGCCCGTGCTGCTGTTTACCGGCACAGCCAGCACCGCACTGCTGGCCCACCTGATGCGACGTGGTGTGCGCGGCGCTGTGGAAAAGTCGGAATCAATGGACGAGCTGGTCGCGGCGGTACAGGCCGTAGCGGCCGGGGAGCGGTTCGTTTCCTCGCACCTTCAGCAGCGCATGCTGGCACGTGAGATCGACCCCCAGCAGTGTCCGCCCCCCCTGTCGCTGCGTGAACGGGCCGTCGTCGAGCAGCTGCAGGGGGGCTTGGCGCTGGGTCGCATCGCCCACCTGCACGGGCGCAGCCCCAAAACCGTCAGCCGGCAGAAAATCGATGCGATGCGCAAGCTGGGCGTCGTCGGCGATTACGAACTGCATCAGCTGCTGCGGGCCTGTCCCACAGCAGCCGGGCCTGTCGCCCGATCACAATCGGGGGCCGCTGCCGATACGAGGCCGCTGGACGCCCCCGCACACTATCCGCATGACGATCACTGACTGGCCGGCCCCCGAACGTCCGCGCGAACGCCTTCTGGCCCACGGCCCGGGCGTGCTCTCAGATGCCGAACTGCTCGCCCTCTTTCTTGGCTCCGGCAGCAAAGGTCTGGACGCGGTGGCCACCGCGCGCCGGCTGCTGGCCCATCACGGCCCGCTGCGGCGGCTGCTTGACCGGCCTGCCAACGAGCTCATGCAGCTGCCGGGGCTGGGGCCGGCCCACAGCTGCACCCTGGTCGCCGGCCTCGAACTGGCGCGTCGCCATCTGGCAGCGCAGCTTCGTGAAGGCGACGCGTTGGCCAGCTGCCCACAGGTGGCAGGGCGCTACCTGCAGCAACTGCTGCGCGGCCGCGCGAATGAGGTGTTCGTCGGCCTTTTCCTGGACAACCAGCATCGTCTGCTGGCCTGCGAGGAGCTGTTCCACGGCACGGTCAACGGGGCGGTGATCCATCCGCGCGAGGTGGTCAGGCGGGCACTGGCGCTCAACGCCGCCGCGATGATCATCAGTCACAACCATCCCTCCGGTGACCCCCGGCCATCCCAGGCGGACCGCGACGTCACCTGCCAGCTCACGGCTTCACTGGCCCTGGTCGATGTTCGCCTGCTGGACCACATCGTCATCGGCGAGGGGCCGCCGGTTTCATTTGCTGAACAGGGCTGGATGAATCCGCCATTAAACAGCGCAGGTGGGCCGACCAGCTGAATCTCCGGGAAGCGCTGTGGGGTCGCCGCAGCTCCCGTGGCCAAGGCGACAACGCCTGGAGCGGGGAGATCGGCTAAAATGGGGGATTCCGCCGCTCACTTCACAGCAGGCCTCGTGAAAAATATCGTCCGCGCCCTGATCAGCCAAGGCATCGAAGCCCTGCGCGCCAATGGCACCCTGCCCGCAGACACCCTGCCCCCGGAATTCGTGGTGGAACGCCCGAAAACCCGCGAGCACGGTGATTTCGCCACCAATGCCGCCATGCTGCTGGCCAAGACCGCGCGCAGCAATCCGCGCGCCCTGGCGCAGGCACTGGTGGAGGCCCTGCCCCGCAGTGGTGACGTGAGCCGCGTCGAAATCGCCGGCCCCGGCTTCATCAATTTCCACCTCGCTCCTGCCGCTTACCAGCGCGAGACGGCCTGCGTGCTCAAGGAAGGTGCCGATTACGGTCGCAACCTCTCGGGCAACGGCCGCATCGTAGGGGTGGAGTACGTGTCGGCCAACCCGACCGGCCCTCTGCATGTCGGCCATGGTCGCGCCGCCGCCATCGGCGACTGTGTCGCGCGCGTGCTCGATGCCAACGGCTGGAACGCCAAGCGTGAGTTCTACTACAACGACGCGGGCGTACAGATCGAAAACCTGGCCCGTTCGACCCAGGCCCGCATCAATGGCCTGACCCCCGACGATGCCGGCTGGCCGGAAGACGGCTACCGTGGCGACTACATCGCCGACGTCGCGCGTGCTTACATGAGCGGTGCCAGCGTGGAGCTGGAAGGCACCACCGTGGTCGGCAGCAAGGACCCGCAGGACATGGAGGCGATCCGTCGCTTCGCGGTGGCCTACCTGCGCAACGAGCAGAACCTGGACCTGGCCGCGTTCGGGGTCGACTTCGACATCTACTTCCTGGAAAGCTCGCTGTACGCCGATGGCAAGGTCGCCGAAGCGGTCGCCACCCTGGTGGCCTCGGGCCACACCTATGAGGAAGGTGGCGCGCTGTGGCTGCGCAGCACCGACTTCGGTGACGACAAGGACCGCGTGATGCGCAAGTCCGACGGCACCTTCACCTACTTCGTGCCGGACGTGGCCTACCACCTGTCCAAGTGGCAGCGCGGCTATGAGCGCGCCATCACCGAGCTGGGCGCCGACCATCACGGCTCGCTGGCGCGCGTGCGTGCCGGCCTGCAGGCGATGAGCGTCGGCATTCCGCAGGGCTGGCCGGAGTATGTGCTGCACCAGATGGTGACGGTGATGCGCGGCGGCGAGGAAGTGAAGCTCTCCAAGCGTGCGGGCAGCTATTTCACCCTGCGCGACCTGATCGAAGAGGCCGGCCGTGATGCCACGCGCTGGTTCCTGATCGCGCGCAAGCCCGACTCGCAGCTGACCTTCGACATCGATCTGGCCCGCCAGCAGAGCAATGACAACCCGGTGTTCTATGTGCAGTACGCGCATGCCCGGGTGTGCAGCCTGCTGCGCCAGGCGCAGGAAAAGCGCCTGGATTATCGCCAGAGCGAGGGCGTGGCCGGGCTGGGCCAGCTGGGTGATGAGGCCTCGCTGGCATTGATGACCGAGTTGTCGCGTTTCCCGGAAGTGGTCGAAGCGGCCGGTACCGCGCTGGAGCCGCATCTTGTCGCGCAATACCTGCGTGAATTGGCGCACGCCTTCCACACGTGGTATCACGGGACACCGGTGCTGGTGGAAGACGCCACCGATCGCAACAGCAAACTCGCCCTGGCCTGCGCCGCACGCCAGGTGCTGGCCAATGGCCTTGACCTCCTGGGCGTCAGCGCCCCGGAAAAAATGTAACAACGGAGAAGCAGTAGACATGGCAGCACGACGCGGCAAGAGCCAAGCACGGCGCAACAGCAGCCAGGGCACGCCCGGATGGGTGTGGCTGGTCGCCGGTGTGGCGATCGCCGCCGTGGTGTTCCTGGCGGCACCGGATCTGTTCAAGGGTGATAACGGCGGCTTCCTGCGCGCCGGCCCGCGCCCGGACCCGAACGCACAGCCGGCGCCGGTGGCCGACGCGGAAACCGACGTCGGCAGCGAGGTCGGCCCTGCGCCGGCCAAGCCGGCCGAACCGGCACGCCCGGCCGCCACCCAGTACGACTTCTACACCCTGCTGCCAGGCAAGGAAGTGGAAATGTCCGATGCCGAGCTGGCCGCCAGCGCCCGCGCCGAAGAACAGCGCGTCGCGCGTGCGGAGGCGCAGCGCGCGCGTGCGGCGCTTGAAGGCCGTCCGGTGCCTGCCGCCGCCGAAGCGACCTCCGTGGCCACGGCCGCGCCGGCCGCTACGGTCAATGGCAACCCGGTCGCCACGCAGCCGCTGCCGCCGGCGGTCAGCGAGACGCGTACCGCGCCGGTGGCCGCTGCTGCCGCACCCGCTACACGGACCGAGCCGACCCCTGCGGCAACCACGACGCCTGCCCCGGCCGCCGCCGCGGCCGCCAATGACAGCAATGTCCGTTACATCCTGCAGGCTGGCGCGTTCGGTGCTTCCGGCGATGCCGAGGCCACCAAGGCCAAGCTGGCGATGATCGGCCTGGCCGCCCGCGTGGAGTCGGCACAGATCAACGGCCGCACCGTCTATCGCGTGCGCATGGGGCCCTACGGCAGCGCGGGCGAACTGGCCGAAGCCAAGCAGAAGCTCGACGGCAGCGGTCTGCAGGCGATGGCGATCAAGGCGCAGTAAGCGCCTTCCAGCAGCATGCCGGGCAACGCCCGGCAGCTGCTTTCAGCGCAGGCCTGCCGACGCAGCCGGGCGCTGGCTGAGGTCACGAACGCGCGACCTGGAAGCCGGCATACGACTGGCTCACCGGCATCAGTTCAAGGCGATTGATGTTCAGGTGTGCCGGCAGGTTGGCCACCCACAGGATCTGCTCGGCGATGTCCTCGGCGGTCATCGGGTTGGCCCCGGCATACAGCGTGTCCGACGCGGCCTGGTCGCCATGGGTGCGCACCACGGTGAACTCGGTTTCGGCCATGCCCGGCTCGATGGTGGTCACCCGTACGCCGGTGCCGTGCAGGTCCGAGCGCAGGCCCAGCGAGAACTGGCTGACAAACGCCTTGGTGCCGCCGTAGGTGTTGCCGCCCGGGTACGGATAGACGCCGGCCACCGATGAGATGTTGATGATTGCCCCACGGCGCTCGACCAGCTGCGGCAGCAGGCGGTGGGTCAAGGTCACCAGCGCGGTCACATTGGTGTCGATCATCGTGCGCCAGTCTTCCAGCGTGGCGCGTTGCGCCGGGGCCGTGCCCTGCGCCAGGCCGGCGTTGTTCACCAGCAGGTCGATGCCGGACAAGGCGGGCGGCAGCGCCGCCAGCGCGGCGTCCATCGCGTCCACATCGCGGATGTCGAACGCGGCGGCGTGCACGCGCCCGGGGCCGTAGGCGTCCACGAGCGGCTGCAGGCGCTCGGCGCGGCGGCCGGTGGCGATCACGTTCCAGCCATCGCGCACGAAGCGGTGGACGGCAGCGGCGCCGAAGCCGGAAGTGGCGCCGGTGATCAGGGCAGTACGGGACATCAGGCAACTCCACAGGGATCCAGGCCGTCATTCTGTCACTGTCCGTCGCGCGGGGCATGCCACGCCGCACCGGTGCCGGTGCCGTGGCGGGCTACAATGGGAAAGCGGCGCGCCGTGCCGGCAGTGTGGAAGAACCATGATCAACAACGATGTCCTGCGCAGCCTGCGCTATGCCCTGGACCTGGGCGACCACCACATCGTGGTGCTGTGCGAGCTGGCCGACCCCGGCCATGTCGTCACCGTGGAACAGGTCAACGCGTGGCTCAAGGCCGATGGCGAGCCCGGCCACGAGACGCTCCCCGACCCCACCCTGGCCCATGTGCTGGACGGGCTCATCGTGCATCTGCGTGGACGGGATGAGAGCAGGCCGGCGCGGCCGGTCGAAACCCGGCTGGACAACAATCTGATTCTGAAGAAGCTGCGCGTGGCCTTCGAGCTGCGCGATGTCGACATGGCCGACATCTTCACCTCGGCCGGCTTCCCGGTATCCAAGCCGGAGATGAGCGCGCTGTTCCGCCAGCCGGACCACAAGAACTTCCGCCGGGCCGGCGACCAGCTGCTGCGCTATTTCCTCAAGGGGCTGGTGCAGCGGGTACGCGGCGGAGCACCGCGCTGACGAACGCCTGCGCTGCCGGTGTAGGCTGACGCTGCCACACCAGATGGACCCGGCGCCGTGGCGCCGGGCGCAGTGCTACCTGTACGCCGCTGGTGAAGCCGGCCGCCAGTGAGGTCGGCACGATGCCGATGGCCAGACCATGGGCGATGAAACGCTCGACCAGGTCCATGTGGTTGACCTCATAACGCACCGTGTGGCCCAGCCCGGCTGCCGCGAACGCATCGTCGGTCTGGCGACGCGCGCCACTACCGGCAGGAAAATCCACCAGTGCCTCGTCCTGCAGCGCCGCCAGCGGCAGCTGTCGGCGTGCGGCCAGCCGGTGGCCGGCGGGCAGCACGGCCACCAGCACTTCTTCTTCAATCAGTTGATGCTGCAACCCGGCCAGCGCGTCGCCCGGCGGCAATCCGACCAGCGCCACATCCAGCTGCCGCGCCTGCACCTGCGCCAGCAGCACTTCACTGCGGTCGGTGCGCAGCTGGAACTCAACCTGCCGATGACGCTGGTGGTAGTCAGCCAGCGCCGCCACCAGGTCGATCTGGCTCTGCGCGGAGATCTGGCCGACGGCGAGCGTGCCGCGCACTTCGCCCGTCGCCGCAGCCACTTCTGCCTGCAGCTGCCTGACCCCGCCCAGCACCTGGCGCGCGTGGCGCAGCAGCACGTCGCCGGCCGGGGTGACGCGCAGCCCGCGCGGCAGGCGCTGGAACAGCGCGGCGCCCAGCTCGTCCTCCAGTCGCGCGATCTGGTGGCTGAGCGCTGACTGCACGACATGGCAGCGGGCGGCGGCGCGGGTGAAACTGCCTTCCTCGGCCAGCGCAACGGCAAACTCCAGCTGCTTGAGCTTCACTGATCCATCTCATTCCAAGATTGCAGTCATCATTATCATTCGTTTCACAGATGACGGCGTGCGCGACAGACTGCAGTCCCCCGCAACGGTTTTGTCCATGAACACCTCGGCGCTTCCTTCCCTGCAACGCTGGCAGGTCCTGCTGATGGCCCTGGCCACCGGCGTGGCCGTGGCCAGCAACTATTACGCCCAGCCGCTGCTGCACACGATGGCCGGGCAGCTGGATACCTCGTTCGAGCGCATCGGCCTGGTGGTGACGGTGGCGCAGCTCAGCTATGCCGCCGGTCTGTTGCTGCTGGTCCCGCTGGGTGATCTGTTCGAGCGCCGCCGGCTGATCGTGGTGATGTCGCTGCTGTCGGCCAGTGGCCTGGTCATCAGCGCCAGCAGCGGCACCCTGGCGATGCTGCTGGTGGGCACCGCGATCACCGGCCTGTTCTCGGTCGTCGCGCAGGTGCTGGTGCCGTTTGCCGCCACGCTGGCGTCGCCTGCCGAGCGCGGCCGCGTGGTGGGCACGGTGATGGCCGGTCTGCTGCTGGGCATTCTGCTGGCGCGCACGGTGGCCGGCGCGGTCTCCAGTCTGGGGGACTGGCGCTGGGTCTACTGGTTCGCGGCGGGTCTGCTGGTGCTCACCACCGTGGCCCTGCACCGGGGCCTGCCCCGCTACCGGCAGGATGCCGGACTGCGGTATTTCGCTCTGCTGCGCTCGATCGGCCAGCTGTTTGCGAGCGAGCCGGCGTTCCGCCTGCGCACGCTGCTGGGCGCCTGCAGCTTTGCCATGTTCGCTTTGTTCTGGACCCCGCTGGCCTTCCTGCTGGCCCAGCCGCCCTACCAGTACAGTGACGCCACCATCGGCCTGTTCGGTCTGGTGGGTGCCGCGGGAACGCTGGCGGCCGGCCTGGCCGGGCGCATGGCCGACCGCGGCCAGGCCAACCGCGCGACGTTGATCGCGTTGCTGCTGTTGTTGCTCTCCTGGCTGCCACTGCTGCTGGCCAGCCGTTCGCTCGCCGCCCTGCTGCTGGGTGTGGTGGCGCTGGACCTGGCCGCGCAGCTGCTTCACGTGAGCAACCAGAACGTGATCTACGCGCTGCAGCCGCAGGCGCGCAACCGGCTCAACGCGGGCTACATGACCGGCTACTTCATGGGCGGCTCACTGGGCTCGCTGGCCTCCGCGCAGCTGTATCCGGCCTTCGGCTGGACAGGCATCTGCGTGGCAGGTGCAGGTATCGCCACAGCGGCGCTGCTCACGTGGTACCGCAGCGGCTCATCCGCGCGGTCGTCGGCTGGGTGAGGCCAGCGGCGCGCTATCATGGCGGCCTGTTTGCAAGGAGTTACCCGTGGACGCCATCCTGACCCCCGTATCGATCGGCGAGCTGATCGACAAGATCACCATTCTCGAGATCAAGGCCGAGCGGATTGCCGACCCGGCCAAGCTGACCAATGTGCGCGCTGAACTCGATGGCCTGTTGCCGCTGTGGGAAGACCAGCATCAGGCGCAGCCGGATCTGGGCGCGCTGAAGAACCAGCTCAAGACCATCAACGAGCGCATGTGGGACATCCAGGACCAGCTGCGCGACAAGGAAGCGGCCCAGGTCTTCGATGAGGCCTTCGTGAAGCTGGCGCGCGGCGTTTACCAGACCAATGGCGAGCGCGTGCAGGTCAAGAACGAGATCAACCGGCTGGCCGGTTCGCACCTGGTGGAAGAAAAGCAGTACCAGGGCGAGTGACCTGCACGTAGCGCCCATTGCGCCCATCACGGTGGGGCGCACCGTCGGAGCAGACAAAAAAACAGGCCCGGTTCGCACCGGGCCTGTTGCGTTTCACGACAATGCAGCGCAGCTGCAGGTCAGGTGGCTTACCAGCTGAAGCGCGGGCCGACCGACCATTCCTTGTTGCCGTCGTTGTTCATCTTGATGTCGCCGCTCAGGCCCCAGTTCTGATTCAGCTTGACCTGGCCACCAAGACGGCCGTAGAACTCGCCGTCCGGGTTGATGCCGTGCTTCTTGCTGTAATCCTCGTAACCGGCCATCACGTAGGTTTCGATGTGCTCACCGAATGCGGTGCGCAGGCCGACTTCGGCGCTGTAGCCATTGAAGTCCAGGCCGCCCTTCGGGTCGAACTTGTTGTAGGCAGCGCGCGCGACGAAGTCGCTCGACGGCAGCACCTGCACGTTGTAACCCACACCGACGCGCCACTGCTGCAGGTCGGTCTTGGTGGCGTCCAGTTCGGTCTTGCTGTAGTCACCGAACACGTGCATGTTCGGCAGCACGCCGTAGGAGGCCTTCACGCCCCAGCCGTCACCGCGCAGGGCATCGTTGGCCTTGACGTAGTTGCCTTCAACAAAGTTGTAGGACAGGTTCTCGGCAGCCGAGGCGCCGAACGGAAGAGCGGAGGCCAGGGCCAGTGCAATCAGCTTGTTCTTCATAGGTACAACCTCTTTTCTTGCGTTGTGCGCAGGATGCCGGGGCATCCCCGCGTGGGGATATGTAAAGTTTCCGTTTTTCGACACAACGCCACCTGAAAGCGACCAGCGCATTTTTGGCTTGTATTCAGCTGTTTTGAGGCATACGCGCGCACAGATGCCAGATCGGCCGTTGAAGACGGCGTGAGGACAGGAGTTGTTCCGCCGGTGCAGCAGAGAGATGCTGGCGGTCACGCCTCAGGAAGGAGCACGACGACATGGACAGGTTGATCCGAAGCGGGCTGGTCCTTGCAGCGCTCGTCGCGCTGGGCGTCACGCCGGCGCGCGCCATGGAGGTGGCGGATTACCAGCGCGCTGCAGCCGTTCACGACACGCGGCTGCGCGGCGCGATCGATAACGCCACGGTCACGCCCCACTGGCTGCCCGATGGACGCTTCTGGTACACGCGACGCGACCGCGATGGCGCTGAGCAGCGGGTTCTGGTCGATCCGGCCGCGGGAGCCCGACAGGTGCTGGCTGCCGACCACCCGCTGCAGGCGCAGCGCGCCCTTGCAGCGGCGCCCGCTCGGCTGCAGGCGCCGGCGGGCGGCGCGGCGCTGGAAGTGCGCGACAACGACCTGTGGCTGATCCATGCCGACGGCCGCACACAGGCACTGACCCATGACGGGGACGACGGCCACGGCTACGGCGTACGACCGGACTGGACGCTGCGCGGCATTGCGCGCCGCCAGGCCACTGCCTCCGCTCCTCCTTTCGCCACCTGGTGGTCGCCCGATGCGCGCCACGTGTTCGGCGTGCACTACGACGAGCGCCACGTTGCGCTCTACCCCTATCTGGACAGTGCGCCCGACACCGGCGCGCGCCCGCGCCTGCACCAGGTCCATCTGGGATTGCCGGGCGACAGCGCGCAGGTGGCCAGCAGCTGGTTCATCCTCGACGTGGACAGCGGCGCGATGCGCACGATCACCCCGCCGCACGGCTGGCAGGTGCTCAGCGAGGCCGGGGCGCTGGGGTGGCGGGCGGGCAAGGTGTATTCGGCCATGGTGCGTTACGACGGCCCGGCACGGTTGCAGCTGGTCGAGCTCGACCTGCGCAGCGGCCAGCTGCGCCCGCTGCTTGAAGAACGCAGCGCCACACGCGTACAGCTCAATCTCTACCCCTACAGTCGTCCGGCAGTGACAGTGCTGGCGCAACGCGGGCAGCTGGTGTGGTTCTCGCAGCGTGACGGCTGGGGTCATCTCTACCTGCTTGATCTGGTCAACGGTGGGCCCCTGCGCCAACTGACCCGTGGACGCTGGAACGTGCGTGACATCGTCGGTGTGGACGAGACCGGCGCCGCGCTGTGGGTGACCGGCAGCGCCGTGGACGCCGCCGACCCGTATCTGCGGCAGCTGTACCGCGTGCCGCTCGATGGAAGTGGCGCCGTGGCGCTGACCGATGACACGCTGGACCATGCAATCGACGCTGGCACGGGCCCCCTGTCCGGTGCGCGGGCGCCACACGGCATGGCACCGCACGAGCGCCTGTTCATCGATACGGTCTCTTCGGTCAGCGCCCCCCTCGTACCGTGCTGCGCTCAGGCGAGGATGGGCGTGTGCACATGGTGCTGGAAGACGCGGACGTGCGCCGCGTGTACGCCGCCGGCTGGCGCGCACCGCAGCGGGTGCAGGTGTTGGCCGCCGACGGCCACACGCCGCTGATGGCCGCCGTTTACCTGCCCCCCGGATATCACGATGGCGGGCGCTATCCGGTCGTCGATGCGATGTACGGCGGTGTATTCATCCACAACGCACCGACCACCTTCGCCGACGCAGTGTCCGCGCAGAATCCGGTCTCACGCGCCAGCCTGGCCGAACTGGGCTTCGTGGTTGTCACTGTCGACGCCCGCGGCACCGGCGGCCGCGAGAAGGCGTTCACCGATGCGGGTTTCAACGACGGCGCCGATACCCAGCTGGAGGACCATGTACATGCGTTGCGCCAGCTTGCCGGTCGCTTCACCGGCATGGGCCTGCAGCGGGTGGGCATCTACGGGCATTCGTTCGGTGGCTACAGTGCCGCGCGGGCGCTGTTGCGCCATCCGGGCTTCTACAAGGTGGCGGTCGCCTCGGCCGGCAGCCACAACCTGCAGGGCATCTACGGCGGTGCGGTGCATGGCATGGACAGGCTGTTTGTCGGCATGTCGCCGGACGGGACGGAACAGCGCCTGCCCGCGCTGCGCGCACTGGACAACGCCGCCCTGGCCGATCAGCTGCGCGGCCGGCTTCTGCTGGTTTACGGCGAACTGGACGAGAATGCGCCGCCCGCGCTGACGCTGCAGCTGGCGGCTGCCTTCAACCGGGCCAACAAACCCTACGACCTGCTGTACCTGGCCAACCAGGACCACGAGCTGTTCCGCAACGACGCCTATTACACGCGCCGGTTGTGGGATTACTTCGTGCTGCACCTCGCCGGGCAGGTGCCACCGGCCAACGCCCCGCTCGCCTGGTGAATGCGCGCCGCCTGGCTTCTGCACGCCCGGACCGTCCCTCCAGGTCCAGACTGTCGGCCATGGTCGTCTTCATCAAGTGCTGCATGCCGCAGCATCACCCCGGAGAGCGCAATGAGCTACGTAGATGGGTTCGTGATCGCCGTGCCCACGGCCAACAAGCAGGCCTTCCTCGATCACGCCCGCATGAGCGATGAAATGATCATCGGTTTCGGTGCGCTCCGCGTGGTGGAGTGCTGGGGCGATGACGTGCCGCGCGGCACGGTCACCGACTTCTTCGGCGCGGTGCAGGCCCGCGAAGATGAGACCGTGGTGTTTTCGTGGATCGAGTGGCCGGACAAGGCCACGCGCGACGCTGGCATGCAGAAGATGATGGACGACCCGCGTATGGACCCGGCCAACACCCCGATGCCATTTGATGGCAAGCGGATGATCTTCGGTGGCTTCATGCCCCTGCTGGACCTGGGTGGCACTGCCGGTAGATAAGCCGCCCGGCCCGTCTGCACGCCCGCCAGGAGGCGGGCATGCAGTCGGTAGCGCGGTGCCGGGAATGATTACCTGGCGCGCCTGGTGGCCTTTTTGGCGACCGTCCTGCTGGCACCCGCCGCCTTCCTGGCGACGGTCTTCTTCGCGACCGCGGCCTTCCTGGCGACGGTCTTCTTCGCGACCGCGGCCTTCTTGCCGACGGTCTTCTTCGCAACCGCAGCCTTCTTGCCGACGGTCTTCTTCGCAACCGCAGCCTTCTTGCCGACGGTCTTCTTCGCAACCGCAGCCTTCTTGCCGACGGTCTTCTTCGCAACCGC
>JAAIGF010025830.1_pt1 | contig 32721 bp, 34 predicted proteins | sample 6487441 | NCBI WGS metagenome assembly JAAIGF01 (sample SAMN13974129, study PRJNA590717) | phyllosphere metagenome | biome: pepper field; feature: multiple bacterial spot infested pepper fields; material: pepper leaves; isolation source: leaves from pepper fields | host: Capsicum annuum ... | reverse complement strand
GAGCCCGCTACAATGTCAGGAACCTGCCGGGTGGCGACCAGTCGAACCAGAGCTGTCCGCAGCACCTTCATCGTTAGGAGTCATGCATGCGTAATCTGATCCTCTCCGCGGTTCTGGCCACTGCCAGCCTGTTCGGCGTTAGCGCCCACGCCGACGATATCGAGGCCGGCAAGCAGTACGTCGAGCTGAGCAACCCGGTACCAATTTCCAAGCCGGGCAAGATCGAAGTCGTCGAGCTGTTCTGGTATGGCTGCCCGCACTGCTACCAGTTCGAGCCCACCCTCAACCCCTGGGTCGAGAAACTGCCGTCCGACGTCAACTTCGTGCGCATTCCCGCCCTGTTCGGTGGCCTGTGGAACGCCCATGGGCAGATGTTCATCACCTTGGAAAGCATGAAGGTCGAGCACAAGGTGCACGACGCCGTGTTCCGCGCCATCCACAAGGAAGGCCGCAAGCTGGCCACGCCGGAAGAAATGGCCGATTTCCTGGTCACTCAGGACATTGATCGTGATGCCTTCCTCAAGGCCTATAACTCCTTTGGGGTGAAGAGCCAGATGGAAAAGGCCAAGAAACTGGCCATGGCCTATCAGATCAACGGCGTACCGGTGATGATCGTCAACGGCAAATACCGCTTCGACATCTCCAGCTCGGGTGGCCCGGAGCAGACCCTGCAGGTTGCCGATCACCTGATCGCCAAAGAGCGCGCCGCCAAGTAATCGATCTACCGGAGCGCCTGCCATGCTGCGTCGCCGCTCGATGCCCCGTCAGGCTGGCCTGTGTGATCCACAGGTCAACCCCGACTGCACCCCGGACCCCGAGTGGCCGCAGGACGGGCGCTTGCGCCTGCTCAGCTTCAACATCCAGGTCGGTATCAGTACCGAGCGCTACCACCATTACCTGACCCGCGGCTGGCAGCACCTGCTGCCCCATCAAGGCCGCGCCGGCAACCTGCAGCGCATCGGTGACCTGCTCGGCGACTACGATATCGTCGCCCTGCAGGAGGCCGATGGCGGCAGTGTGCGTTCCGGCTACGTCAACCAGGTCGAACACCTGGCGCGCATGGGTGCCTTCCCTTACTGGTATCAGCAGCTCAACCGCAACTTGGGGCGTTTCGCCCAGCACAGCAACGGGCTGCTCAGCCGCCTGCGGCCAACCCTGCTGGAAGATCACCCGCTGCCCGGCCCGGCCGGTCGCGGGGCGATCCTGCTGCGCATCGGCGAGGGCGACGACGCCATCGCCGTGGTGATGATGCACCTGGCGCTGGGCGCACGTACCCGTACCCGGCAACTGGCCTACATCCGTGAGCTGATCGGCGGCTATCGCCACCAGATCCTCATGGGCGACATGAACACCCACGCCATCGATCTGCTCGAGCATTCGCCGTTGCGCGATCTCGGCTTGCTTGCGCCGCAGCTCGAGGCGACGTTTCCAAGCTGGCGGCCACAGCGCTGCCTGGACCATATTCTGCTCAGCCCGGGTCTGGAGCTCGAGCGCTTCCAGGTACTGGCGCAGCCGATTTCCGACCACCTGCCGGTGGCCGTGGAGATTCGCCTGCCCAATGCCCTCACGCCACCGTTGACGCCTCGTGTACAGGAGCCCTGAGCATGGCCGACGACGCCAAACGCTGGCGCGAGAAGTACCTTGCCAATATCGAACAGCAGGAAAAGCTCGAGCGCCGCTGGGACATGCGTATCGACCTACTGCGCCGCGGTCTGGTGCGCAGCAGCCTGGCGGCCGAGGGCGCTGACAAGGCGGTCGATCAGTGCATGCACGATCTGCGCGAGATCCTGCGCCGTGACGATATGGATGCCGGCCTCAGTGCCCTGATTCCACGCCTGGAAAAAACCGTGCTGGATTCCGAGCAGCGCCGCCAGCAACGTGTCGAACAGGTTGCCAGCGGCCTGGCGAGCCTGGTGGCGCAATTGCTGAAGATGGATCTGCCGGGTGACGTGCGCAAGCCGCTAAAACGCTATGCCAAGCAGGTCGAGGAACGGGCCCGGCAGTCCCGCGAGATGCCCGCTCTGCTCGCCGAACTGAGCCAGTTGCAGCAGCAGGCGCTGCAGGCGCTGGGCGCAGAGCAGGTCGAGCGGCCTGGCTTCATCGAGCGCCTGTTTGGCAGCCGTGACAGCGCCAGCCCTGCGGCCAACGCGGATGCAGCGGCGCCGGATACGCCGGCCGAGCAGGTCGCGGCGGCGCCCGTCACCCCTCTCGAGCAGCCCGTGGCAGAGCCGCTGGGCGCCGAGGCGGAAGCCGCATCGCAAACCGCAACCACACAGCCGGCGCCTGCCGTCATCGCCGAAATTTCGTCGCCGTCGCCGTCGCCGTCGCCGTCGCCGCAGGCCCAGCCATCTCCGGCTGCCGTGCCGGTGGAGGCTACGGGCGCCGTGTTGCTGGACAGCCTGCCACTGTCGTCGGCCTTGTTGATGCCGTCGCCCGTCGCCAAGGCGCCTGCCGGACCTGCCGCGCAGAGCGACGCATTGGCCGAACCGGCTCCGCAGCCGGCGACCGGCGTCGTTGCTGAGGCTGCTACCCAGGCCGACCCCGAGTACGCTCTGCCGGCAGCGCCCGAACCGGGCTACAGCGCCATTGCCGGCCATGTTGAAAGCAGCTTGCTGAAGCTGCTCGAGGAGTTGCCACTTCCCGAGCGTCATCAGGGCCAGGCCGACACCCTGCGCCAGCGCATCACTGCCGGGCTGAACATGTACGAGTTGGTGCCGGTGCTCGATGACATGGGCGTGCTGATGCTGGCGATCGCCGACGTGGGGCAGCGCGAGTTCGAGGGCTACCTCAAGCAGCTCAACGAGCGGTTGGCGATGTTCCAGGGCAGCCTGCAGGACGTGCAGGCCGACTACAGCGATTCCACCGAGGCCGCGCGCAGCCTGGACAGCGAGCTGCGCCAGCAGGTCGACGGGCTGCACAACAGCGTGCAGGAGGCCACCGACCTCGACAACCTCAAGGAACTGGTGGAAAGCCGCCTCAGTGGCCTGCTCGGCACCATGGCGCAGTACCAGCAGCAGCGCGATACCCGCGAGCAGCAGGTGGGCGAACGCCTGCAGGTTCTGGTCGACCGGGTGGCCAGCATGGAGCTGGAAGCCAAGGGGTTTCGCGACCACCTCGAAGAGCAGCGGCAGAAAGCGCTGATCGACCCGCTCACCGGCCTGCCCAACCGGGCGGCCTGGACCGAGCGCCTGGATATGGAGCTGGCGCGCCTGCAGCGTTATGGCGGTGAGCTGCTGCTGGCGGTGCTGGATATCGACCACTTCAAGCGTATCAACGACGACTACGGCCACCTGGCCGGCGACAAGGTGCTGAAGATCATTGCCGGCGAGCTGTTCAAGCGCCTGCGCAAGACCGACTTCATTGCCCGCTTCGGTGGCGAGGAATTCGTGCTGTTGATCCCGTCCACGCCGATGGAAGGCGGTTTGAAGCTGCTCGATACGCTGCGTTCGGCGATCGAGAACTGCCCGTTCCATTTCAAGGGCGAGCGCGTGACCATCGGCCTGTCAGGCGGCATCAGCGCGTTCGGCAGCGCCGAGAGCAGCGAGCAGGTATTCGAGCGCGCCGACCAGGCGCTTTACCGCGCCAAACGTGGCGGGCGTAACCGTATCGAAGTGGGTTGAGCGCAGCGGTTGGGCCATGTGCTGTGGCACGGCGTGCGTTCTGTGCGCCAGGCACGTCGGGCCTGTGCCGGTTGTCGCAAAGCGCGACGCTGGCAGTCGCCCGGCCACCGAGACGCTGCTAGTCTTGCCCTGCCGAACACTTAATAACCAGATCGAATCTTATGCTAGGGCGCCTCTCACTTCTTCTGGGACTCGCTGCGTTCGCCTGTCAGGCGAGCGCATTGACCGTCTACAAGTACACCGATGCCAATGGCGTGGTCACCTACAGTGACCAGGCCGCGCCCGGTGCGAAGGTGTTCGTGTTCAGCGACCGCATGGTCGAGAAGCTCGACAACCAGGTGAAGCTGGAGACCCGTAAACACGCTGCCGGCGAGACCCTGCTGGTACGTAACGATCTGTACGCGCCGGTGCAGGTGGAGCTCAAGCTGGAGCAGCTGAGCAACGTCAGCGGCGCGCCCGGCAAGCCGATCAACTGGGTGTTGCCGCCGCGTAGCGAGATCCGTCTGGCCACGCTGGCGCCGCTGGATCCATCCAAGCCGCTGCGCTATACGCCCAAACTCAATTATGCCCTCGGTGACCCGCGATTGTTGCCGATCAAGCAGCCTTACCCATTGCCCTGGCAGGGCGGGCCGTTTCGCCTGACCCAAGGCGCCAACGGCCAGTACAGCCACTTCACGGCCAAGGGCCGTTACGCCCTGGATATCGCCATGCCCGAAGGCACGCCGATCGTTGCGGCGCGTGCCGGGGTGGTGGTCAAGACCGAGAACGCCCAGAGCGGGCGTGGCAATAATCCCTCCGGCAACTTCGTGCGCATCCTGCATGACGACGGCACCATGGGCGTCTACCTGCACCTGATGCAGGGCTCGGTGAACGTGCGCGAAGGGCAGCGCGTGGTGGTCGGTGCGCCGATCGGCCGCTCCGGCAATACCGGCAACAGCACCGGCCCGCATCTGCACTTCGTGGTGCAGCGCAACGTTGGCATGGCCCTGGAGTCGATTCCTTTCGAATTCGCCCAGCCTGTCGACAGCCTGCCCAATTTCGCCGTGGGCGGCGACTGAGGCAGCCAGCTTCAGCTCTCTAGCTGGGCCACCGATCAGGCTTTGCTCAAGCGACAGCTCAGCGCGCAGTGGTCAGACACGCCAGTACTCAGGCTGACGTTCTCCAGCTGATAGCCCGGCGTATGGAACAATCCGTCGACCATGAATGGAATATCCCCGGAGCGGTGCAGCGAGCCGTCGATGCTGCTGGTGTAGTGCGCCGGTACGCCATCGATGAAGTGCTCGGCGAGCATGGCGAACGTGGCGCGGCCACGTGGTGCGTTGAAGTCGCCGGTCAACAGCAGATCGCCGGCCCGTCGGGCTTGCGCCTGGGCCAGAGCAATCAGCTTGCCGGCGCTTTCGCGCTGGTACGGCGTGGACGTGCCAAGTGGGGTCACGTTGAGGTGGGTGACGGCGACGCGGAAACCGCGCAACGTGGCGCTGAGCATCACTTCGGCAATGCTCAGCGGGTCGGCTGTGCGCTTACCTTCGGCAGTGAAGAAGGCCATTTCCTGAATGTGTTCGGGATTGCCTGAGTAGTACTCGGCGGCGACCTCGCCCAGAGCTTCTGCGCGGGCGATCATGCCGATGCCCACCACATTGGCAGAACCTTCGTCCGGATAGCGCGCCATGGGCGCGAAGCTCATGCGACTGCCCATCAGCGCTTCGAAGAACGCAATGTCACGTTCGCAAAGTTCCTGCAGGCAAAGCAGATCCGGGCGTTGGCGCGCAACGAAGGCTTCGACGCGCGACAGGTGCCGGGAGCGTTCGATATTGATGGAGGCGATGTTGAGGAACATGAAGGTAGTCGATGAGTGCGGTGGAGATAGAGCGCATGGAGCGCAAGGCTGCCGATAAAGCGGACGCGAAGTATACCTGAGGGCGGCGACCGAGCGCCCCGTTGCCTTGTAACCTGGCCAGCCGAATGCAAATCGCCCGGCAAACCGGGCGATTTGGTTACAGCAGCGTGGTCAGAACGCCAGGCCGACCTTCAGGCCGACTTGCTCTTGCTTGAGTTTGCTGTTTTCCGCCAGCACGCTGTCGCTGTCGACTTTGTAGTTGGTGCGGGTGTAGTACAGGCTGGTGCTGATCGGCAGGTTGTTGATGCCCTTGTTCCACAGCACGGTCAGCTCGGCGTACGGGTTGGCCTTGTCCTTCAGGTCAACGGTGTCGCTGCCTTCGCCGCTGACTTTCAGCTCGGCTTCGGCGTCGAGCGAGTAGCGTGCACCGGCTTCCAGACGCACGGTGTAGTCCGGGGTCAGGTAGTTGTAGCCGATACCAGCCTTGGCGAACGGCGCCTTGCTGGTCAGCTTGACGTTGGTGTCGAACGGACCAACGTCGTCCTGCTCGATACGGCCCCAGTCATAGCCGCCGCCGACGATGAAATCGATGTAGTTGTTGGTGCTCAGTGCCGCGCGCAGGCCGAGGTCGAGATCGGCACGGGCCGCCTTGTATTCGTCGTCATCCTTTTCGCGGTACTGGGCTTCGATACCGGCCTGGTAGATGAAGCCTTCGTGGCCGGTCAGCTTGTTGCCGAAGTTGTAGAACAGACCGCCCTGGTTCAGGCGCTCCTTGTCACTCTCGCCAAAGGTGCTCAATTTGTACTGGTTGTGCGAGCCGATCACGCCGATGGTCGAAATCGGGTCGGTGATCGAGTCGGCATACGCGTGGGAGGCGCCAGCGAGGCACAGGGCGAGGGCAGTTTTCGAGGTGATTCCATTGAGTTGCATGGCTGATTCCTTGGCAGTCTGTTCAGGTGATGGCGTGCGCCGATCCAATCGGTGCCCGCGGTGGACTGCCCACCCGTGCAGAGTATTCGAGGAGGCCGACGAGCGGTCCTAAGCAGTTGTTGCAGAAGGCGGGAGTGGTGCAGATCAGGGACGATAAATGACCGTTCGGTCAGGTTTCTCAGGCGGCAATTGAGTGCGCTGCCGGGTGCTTGGCCACCCGACAGCGCGGCGCCTCAGTCCAGCTTGATGACCTTGGCCAGGAGGATCTTCGGGCCTTTCATCTTCTTGACGATCAACCGCAGGCCGGCGACTTCCAGGGACTCCTCTTCCTCGGGCACCCGCTTGAGGGTTTCATAGATCAGCCCGGCAAGGGTCTCGGCCTCGATATGGTCGAGGTCGATACCCAGCAGGCGCTCGAGCTTAAACAGTGGCGTATCACCGCGCACCAGCAGTTTGCCGGGCTGATAGGCGAGGATGCCGCGCTCGGTCTTGCGGTGTTCGTCCTGGATATCGCCGACCAGGGCTTCGAGCACGTCTTCCATGGTCAGGTAACCGATGACCTTGCCGTCCGCCTCTTCGACCAGGGCGAAGTGCGCGCTGCCCTTGCGGAACTGCTCCAGCAGGTCGGACAGCGGCAGGTTGCGGTTGACCTTCTCGATCGGGTGCATCAGCTCTGCCAGGCGCAGGGTCGATGGCAACATTTCCAGCAGTGACAGGTGCAGCAGCAGGTCTTTGATGTGCAGCACGCCGACGAACTCGCCAGCCGCCTCGTCGTAGATCGGGTAGCGGCTGTACTTGTGCCGGCGGAACAGGCTGAACACCTCATCCAGCGTGGCATTGAGCTCCAGGTAGATGAGGTCTTCGCGCGAGTTGGCCCAGTCGACCACTTCCAGTTCGCCCAGCTCCACGGCAGAGGCGAGCACGCGCATGTCCTGGTCGGTCGGGTCGCTGGCGCGGCTGGAGTGCAGGATCAGCTTGAGTTCATCGCGGCTGTAATGGTGCTCGTGGTGGCCGGCCGGCTGGTCCTGGCCGGCGATGCGCAGGATGGCGTTGGCGCTGGCGTTGAGCAGGAAGATCGCCGGGTACATGGCCCAGTAGAACAGGTACAGCGGCGCCGCCGTCCACAGTGACAGCAGCTCCGGCTTGCGGATCGCCCAGGATTTGGGGGCCAGCTCGCCGATCACGATGTGCAGGTAGGAAATGATGAAGAACGCGGTGAAGAAGGCGATGCCGTGAATCAGCTTCTGCGACTCGATGCCGATCGAGGTCAGCAGTGGTTCGAGCAGGTGCGCGAAGGCCGGTTCACCCACCCAGCCCAGGCCCAGGGAGGCCAGGGTAATGCCCAGCTGGCAGGCGGAGAGGTAGGCATCGAGCTGGCTGTGCACGGTGCGCAGGATATGCCCGCGCCAGCCGTTCTTCTTGGCCAGAGCTTCGACCTTGGTAGACCGCAGCTTGACCATGGCGAACTCGGCGGCCACGAAGAAGCCGTTGAGCAGCACCAGGAACAGGGCGAACAGCACCAGGCCCATGTCAGCGAAATAACTGGAGAAGGAGACGCTCGTAGAGGGATCCATAAGGGGTTCGTGTGACCGGATGTTGCTAAAGGGTGGGGCCTGGGCGGGCGCTTTGCAATAGGAGCTAGGGTCTGTTGATGATTCAGCGTGGCCGTGCGTGAAACCTCAACAGACCCTGGTCAGCGGGTTGGCGCGGCGATCTGCGCCGGTTGGAAATGGCAGGTGAACAGGCTGCCCTTGCCGATCACGCTGGTGATTTCCAGCCCGCCACGGTGGCGCAGCAGCACGTGCTTGACGATGGCCAGGCCCAGGCCGGTGCCGCCGGTATGGCTGGCACGGCTGGAATCGACCCGGTAGAAACGCTCGGTCAGGCGCGGCAGGTGCTTGGCCTCGATACCGGGGCCGGAGTCCTGTACCGACAGGTGCGCGCCCTGGGCGTCCTGCCACCAGCGAATGCGGATCTCGCCCTCGGCCTGGGTGTACTTCACGGCGTTGAACACCAGATTGGAAAACGCGCTGCGCAACTCCGATTCGCTGCCCTTGAGCCTGAGGCCGGCGTCGGCCTCCAGGCTGATCCGGTGGTTGCGCTCGGCAGACAGCGCCAGGGCATCGTTGCGGATGCTCTGCAGCAGCAGGTCGACCGCCACCGGATGGTTGTCGGATGGGTAGTCGGTGGCTTCCAGCTTGGCCAGCAGCAGCAAATCGTTGAGCAGGCCCTGCATGCGCGCCCCCTGCTGCTGCATCTGCTGCAGGGCCCGGCGCCAGCGCGGATTGATGTCGTCGACGTTGTCATGCAGGGTTTCCAGGTAGCCGGCGATCACCGTGAGCGGCGTGCGCAGCTCGTGGGAGACGTTGGCCACGAAATCCTTGCGCATCTGCTCCAGCTGGTGGAGGCGGGTCACGTCGCGCACCAGCATCAGGTGTTCCTGGTTGCCATAGCGGGTGATGTTGAGCTGCAGCTGCTTGCGCGGGTTGACCGGCGAAGGCAGGTCGAGGGGTTCGAGGAAGTTGCCGCGCTCGAAGTAGTCCTTGAAGCGTGGGTCGCGTACCAGGTTGGTGATCGACTGGCCGCTGTCCTGGGGCGTTTTCAAGCCCAGCAGGGTTTCCGACGCCTTGTTCCACCACTCCAGGTTGCCGTGGCTGTCGAGCATGATCACCGCATCGCGCAGCGCCGCCGTGGACTCCTGCACGCGGTCGATCACTGCCTGCAGGCGGCCGCGGGCACGCTGATTACGGCGCTGCAGGTGGTAGATACTGTCGAACACTTCGCCCCACATGCCGTAGCCATCGGGCGGTGGTTCGTCGGGCTGGTGATCCTTGAGCCAGGCATGCAGGCGCAGCAGCTGGCTGAGGTTCCAGAGCAGGTGGGCGGCCAGCCCGATGGCGATGGCCCAGGCATATTCGCCGGTGATTACTCCAGCGGCCAGGCAGGCCGCGATCAGCAGCACCAAACGGCGCGTTATCGCGCCACGCCAGTTGCTCGTCACGTTTCGCTCATCCGCCAGCCGATCCCTGTCATGGTGAGGTGCAGGCTATGGCTCAGCCCTTGGTAGAGAAACGATACCCGGTGCCACGTACCGTCTGCACTAGATTTTCATAGGCCTCGCCCAGCGCCTTGCGCAGGCGGCGGATGTGCACATCGACGGTGCGCTCCTCGACATACACGTTGCCGCCCCACACCTGGTCGAGCAGTTGGCCGCGAGTATAGGCGCGTTCCTGATGGGTCATGAAGAACTGCAGCAGGCGGTATTCGGTGGGGCCCATTTCGGCGGGCTTGCCGTCGATGGTCACGCGGTGGCTGATCGGGTCGAGCAGCAGGCCGCCCACTTCGATCGGCCCTTCGCTGTCGCTGGGGCCGGCGCGGCGCAGCACGGCCTTGAGGCGGGCAACCAGCTCGCGCGGCGAGAATGGCTTGGTGATGTAGTCGTCGGCGCCGACTTCCAGGCCCTGGATCTTGTTGTCCTCTTCGCCCTTGGCGGTGAGCATGATGATCGGGATGTCGCCGGTCAGCTCGTCACGTTTCAGGCGCCGGGCCAGCTCGATGCCGGAGGTGCCGGGCAGCATCCAGTCGAGCAGGATCAGGTCGGGTTTGCGGTCGACGATGATCGCGTGGGCCTGCCCGGTATTTTCCGCTTCCAGGCACTCGTACCCGGCCATTTCCAGCGCCACCACGATCATTTCGCGGATCGGTGCTTCGTCATCGACGATCAGGATGTTCTTGCCAACCATGGGTTGAGCCTCGGTTCATTCAACTGTCATGCGGCGCATTAGATAACGGAATTATTGCAGCGATATGACAGCTGTGCGGCATGCCTCTTCGAACCGCGATTCTCAGCGCAACGCGTAATCCGTCACGATGCCGATGAAGATCGCCAGCCCGGCCCAGTGGTTGTGCAGGAAGGCGCGGAAGCAGACCATCGGCTCGCGCTGGCGGGTCATGTGGAACTCCCAGGCGAAGCAGCCGGCGGCCACCAGCAGGCCGAGGTAGAAGTACAGGCCCAGCTCGAAACGCCCACCGGCCAGCAGCAGGCACAGCAGGGCCAGGCCCTGCAGGCCGAAAATGATCACCCGGTCGGCATCGCCGAACAGGATCGCCGTGGATTTCACGCCGATCTTCAAGTCGTCCTCGCGGTCGGCCATGGCGTAATAGGTGTCGTAGGCCACGGTCCAGATCACGTTGGCCAGCAGCAGCAGCCAGGCTGCCGCCGGCAGCTCGCCGGTCTCGGCGGTGAAGGCCATCGGCATGCCCCAGGAGAACGCCGTGCCGAGTACCACCTGGGGGTAATAGGTGTAGCGCTTCATGAACGGGTACAGCGCCGCCACGCCGAGGGCACCGAACGACAGCCACACGGTGGTGGCGTTGGTCAGCAGCACCAGGGCGAAACTGAGGGCCACCAGCACGGCGAAGAGAATCAGTGCCTCCCGCGCGCTGACCTTGCCGCTGGCCAGCGGGCGCAACTGGGTACGGCTGACGTGGCCGTCGAAGTTACGGTCGGCATAGTCGTTGATCACGCAGCCGGCGGCGCGCATCAGCACCACACCGATCACGAAGATCACCAGGTTCTTGATGCTCGGCACGCCTTCGGCGGCAATCCACAGCGCCCACAGCGTCGGCCACAGCAGCAGGTAGATGCCGATCGGCTTGTCCATGCGCATCAGCTGCAGGAAATCCCAGGTGCGGGGGTGCAGGCGATTGAGTGATTGCAGCATGCGGATGTACATCGGGTGGTTCTCCTGGCGCGATGCGCGGATTATACGGCGCCGCGCTGGCGGCGGGGTCAGCGGCTCGCCACGGGCCAGAACGCCGGCAGGAACACTTCGGCGACCAATACCGCCAGCTCGCCGCGACGAAAGCACGAGCGCCGCGCCCACAACGCGTTTTCCCGTACCTCTGCCGGCAGCCAGGTCGCCGGATAGCGGCAGGCCTGCAGTTCGCCCCGGGTAAAGGCCTGGTCACTGAACAGCAACTCGCCCAGGGAGCGACTGCCCAGTTGCTGAAGATCCAGACTCGAGCCTTGCAGCGCCTGCCGGGCGGCTACGCTGCGGGCGAATACCCAGGGCTGGCCGTTACCGCGCAGGTAGACCTCGCGCACCCAGCCAGGACTGCCCGCCGGCACGTCCAGGGCGGCGCATTCGTCGTCACGCAGGGCCAGCCAGCCTTCGCGCAACGGGATGACGCTGAAGCCGCCGTTCGATAGCTCGGTCAGCCGCCGGGTGAGGGATTGTTCGTTGAACAGCCAGTCGCAAACGCCGGGCGAGGGCACGCTTGGCAGCAGGTCGCGGGTGAGCCAGTCGGGTGTCTGGGAGGCAGGGCAGGGCACGGTGCAGGTTCACGATGGGGCAGAGCGCGGAGTCTACCATGGGCGTTGCGGGCCCTCTGGCATTCGTCGCGGCCGCTTGGCGATAGGGCGACATTTGCGGTAGCTTGCCCGCGCAATGACCGTGAGTAGCGCCGGAGAGCCTGTATGAAGAAGTGGCAATGTGTGGTCTGCGGACTGATCTATGACGAGCGCGAAGGCTGGCCTGACGACGGCATCGTGCCGGGCACCCGCTGGGAAGATGTGCCGGAGGATTGGCTGTGCCCCGACTGTGGCGTGGGCAAGATGGATTTCGAGATGATCGAAATCAACTAAGTCGGCACGCACCTCAACCGTGGTAACAGGAGCAAGCAATGAGTGATCCCGTCGTCATCATCGGCACCGGCCTGGCCGGCTACAACCTGGCCCGCGAGTTTCGCAAGCTGGACAGCGAAACGCCGTTGCTGATGATCACCACCGACGACGGTCGCTCGTATTCCAAACCGATGCTGTCCACCGGCTTTGGCAAGAACAAGGATGCCGACGGCCTGAGCATGGCCGAGCCCGGCGCCATGGCCGAGCAGCTCGACGCCCAGGTGTGGACGCACACCCGGGTCACCGGCATCGACCCCGGTCATCGTCGTCTGTGGATCGGCGAGGAGGCGGTGGCCTATCGCGACCTGGTGCTGGCCTGGGGTGCCGAGGTGCTCAGCGTGCCCATCGAGGGCGATGCGGCGGATCAGCTGTTCACGGTCAATGACCTGCAGGGCTATGGGCGGTTTCGCCAGGCCGTCGAGGGCAAGCGCAAGGTGCTGATTCTCGGTGCCGGGTTGATTGGTTGCGAGTTCGCCAATGACCTGTCACTGGGCGGCTATGAAGTCGATCTGGTGGCGCCCTGCGAGCAACTGATGCCCGCGCTGCTGCCGGCCCAGGCCGCCGCGGCGGTGCAGGGCGGCCTGGAAGCGCTGGGTGTGCGCTTTCACCTTGGCCCGGTGGTGAGCCGCCTGCAGCATGCCGAGGACGGCGGGCTGCAGGCGCACCTGTCGGATGGCCAGACGCTTGCCTGCGATGCGGTGATCTCGGCCGTCGGCCTGCGCCCGCGCACTGAGCTTGCGGCCGCAGCCGGCCTGGCGGTGAACCGTGGCGTGGTGGTCGACCGCCTGCTGCGCACCTCCCATGAGCATATCCACGCCCTGGGCGATTGCGCCGAAGTCGACGGCCTCAACCTGCTTTACGTGATGCCGCTTATGGCCTGTGCCCGGGCGTTGGCCAAGACCCTGGCCGGCACGCCGAGCGAGGTGGCCTATGGCGCCATGCCGGTTACCGTGAAGACCCCGGCCTGCCCGCTGGTGGTGTCACCGCCGCCGCTTGGCAGCGAGGGACAATGGACGGTCGAAGGCAGTGGCGCCGATATCCGCGCGCTGTGCCACGACGCCGCTGGCGCCCTGCTGGGCTACGCGCTGACCGGTTCTGCGGTGCAGGAGCGGCTGGCGCTCAACCGTCAGCTGCCGGCCCTGCTGGCCTAGGCGATCTGTCGCCTGCGCGACAAAATGGCCGATTTAGCCCTGTGCAGGGCTGGCGAAGCCCCCCAGAGCATGCCATTCTCCCCAAGCCTGGCCGCAGCGTAGAGCTGTCGGCGCGCATTGGCGCCAGGGCGCGGAACACAACAACAACAAACCGTAAATGAGGCAATCATGCGTAAACCGGAACTCGCCGCCGCTATCGCGGAAAAAGCTGATCTGACCAAGGATCAAGCCAATCGTGTACTCAACGCCGTTCTCGAAGAAATCACCGGGGCACTGAACCGCAAGGACAGCGTCACGCTGGTCGGCTTCGGTACCTTCGTGCAGCGCCATCGTGGTGCCCGTACCGGCAAGAACCCGCAAACCGGGCAGCCGGTAAAGATCAAGGCCAGCAATACCGTCGCCTTCAAGCCGGGCAAGGCCCTCAAGGACTCGATCAACTGAGCTCGAGGGTTTATCCCGTTTCAGCGCGACCATGCGTGAAACGGGAACAGACCCTAGGGTCTGCTGAGGTTTCAGCGCAAGCACTGGCTGTGCCGCGGCGCTGAAATCCCAGCAGACCTTCACTACCCGCCAGCACGTCCACCACGCCCAGCTGTCAGGCTCGGGGCGGGTCGCTACAATGCGTGGCTCTCTCACTCGCGCGAACAGGCCATGCCATGAAATTTCGTTTTCTTCTGTGGATGCTGGGCCGGCTGATGGCCAAGGCCAGCCGTGACAATCCGGCGTTCCGCCAGCAACTCGAAGGCCGCGACCTGGTATTCCAGTTGCACACCCTGGACGGCAAGGTTGCCCGTCACTTCATCGTCGACAACCAGCGCATCACCAGCAAACGCGGCACCGCCAGCGAGCCGGCCTTCGCCATCGGTTTCAAGGATGGCGCCTACGGCTACGCCGCGCTGACCGCCCAGAACAAGCAGCTGGCGTTCATGCAGGGTATCCAGAACAAGGACATCCAGATTCAGGGCAATCCGGCTCTGGTCATCTGGTTCCAGGGCCTGACCAAGTACCTGCGGCCCAGGAAGCGCAAGGCCGACAAGAAGGCGGCCTGAACCCATTGCCGTGGCCCGCATGCACTTGCGGGCCACGGAGGTGGGTCACTGCGGTGAGCCGAACTGGGTGGCCAGGTCGCGTAAGGCGACTTCGGCAGCCAGCACCTTGCTCAGGGCTTCCTCGGCTTTTTCCCGGGTGATCCCCAGGTTGTCCAGCAGGCTTGCCGGAATCTCGCGCGCAGGGCCGTTACCGATACCGCGGTTGTGCAGCAGACTGACTGCCAGGTAGACCAGGTTCGGGTAGGTGGCATGGTTGCCGCTGTAGCTGGGGTCATGCTGGAAGCGCAGGGCGACGGCCAGCTCCTCGGGCATGTCCCAGTAGCGCATCAGCCAGGAGCCGATCTGCTCACGGCTGATGCCCAGCAGGTGCTGCTCGATATAGCTGTGCGGCAGGTGCGGGTTGACCTCCAGGTGCCGGCAGATCAGCGAGAAGTGCGGCGGGAAGACGTGGGCCAGCACCAGGTTGCCGAAATTGTGCAGCAGCCCGGCCAGGTAGGTCAGGCCGACTTCCGGGCGCTGCGCCCGCGGCATGGCGCGGGTCAGGCCCTCGATGACGGCGGCGGTATAGATCGCCTGTTGCCAATAGGGCGTAGCCTGCTGTGGCTGGTCCTTGGGCAGGCTGAGGGTCTTGCCCAGGGCAAGGCCCAGCGCCAGATTGACCACCAGGTCGAAGCCCAGCACACGCACGATGGCGTCTTCGACCGAGCGGATCTTGCCCGGCGCCGCGTAATAGGGTGAGGCGGCCCAGCTGACCACCTGGGCTGCCAGCGCCGGGTCGGTCTCCACCACGCCGGTGATGTCGTCGACCGTGGCATTGGGGTCGACCCGCAGCTTGATGATCTTCTGCGCCGTTTCGGCCAGCGGTGGAATCTCGATGGTTTCCTCGAGGCGCTGCTGAATGCGTCGGGCAGTGAATGCCTGCACCGCCTGGCTGATCTCCTGGCGATCATCCTCGGGGCGGCTGAAGTTGGGGCGTACCTTGCTCGCCGGTTCGCCGAAACGCGCTGCGCTGGCTTTGCCCAGCAGGCCCTTGAAGGCTTCGGTACCCAGCTCCAGCAATACCCCGGGCTGGCCGGACTGGATGTACAGGCTTGGCACATCGAGCAGGCGTTCGTCGTACAGGCAGGGCGAGCTGGTCAGGGCGGGGATGCCCGGCAGCATGGCCAGGTCATGCTTGCCCAGCATGCGCTTCAGGCGCTCGGGTTTGACGGCTGTAAGCTTGCGGCCGGTCAGCTCGGCAAGCCGGTTGAGATCGAGCAGCTGGTTCTGCGGGAACAGCACCAGCAGTGCGCCCACGGCGTCCTCGAGCAGCACGGTCTGCACGCGTTGGGCAGCCGGTATGCCGGGTTGGTCGTGGCGAGCCTGATAAGTCACACCGAGTTTCTCCAGCAGCTGACGGATTACATGGGGCGGTAGGGGGGAGGTGTCGGCGATGGCTAGTTCAGTCATGACGTATTCCGTCTTCAAAGGGAGCGCAACTTCCCAAGTATAACCAGCAAGCGGACGAGGTAACCGTTCGAGTCGATCATCGTCATGTGTCTCGCTCACACTTGTCCATATTGTTGCCCGTGGCGCAGCCAGCGCTCCAGCAGCGGGCTGACATGCTGCGGCCACTGCTCCTGCAGGGCCTGTGCGGCATCACGTACCGCCGGAAGCAGGTCGGCGTCACGCATCAGATCAGCTACCTTGAACTGCAACAGGCCAGTTTGTCGAGTGCCGAGCATTTCGCCGGGCCCGCGCAACTCCAGATCCTTCTCCGCAATGATGAAGCCGTCACAGGTTTCGCGCATGATGCCCAGTCGCTCGCGGCCGATCTGCGACAGCGGCGGGTGGTAGAGCAGCACGCAGTGGCTGGCCGCGCTGCCCCGGCCGACCCGGCCACGCAGCTGGTGCAACTGGGCCAGGCCGAGGCGTTCGGGGTTCTCGATGATCATCAGGCTGGCATTGGGCACGTCGACGCCCACTTCGATCACCGTGGTGGCCACCAGCAGTTGCAGATGGCCCTGTTTGAACTGATCCATCACCGCGGCCTTTTCGGCTGGCTTCATGCGCCCGTGGATCAGCCCGACCCGCTGACCGACCAGCGCAGCCGACAAGTCCTCGTAGGTGGTTTCCGCCGCCTGGCAGGTCAGCTCCTCGGATTCCTCGATCAGCGTGCAGACCCAGTAGGCCTGGCGGCCTTCGTTGCAGGCCGAGCGCACCCGTTCGACCACCTCGAAGCGGCGGCTGTCGGCCACCAGCACGGTGTTTACCGGCGTACGCCCGGGCGGCAGTTCGTCGAGAATCGAGGTATCCAGGTCGGCGTAGGCGCTCATCGCCAGAGTGCGCGGGATGGGCGTGGCAGTCATGATCAACTGGTGCGGGCTGAGCCGGCCGCCCACACCCTTCTGACGCAGCGCCAGGCGCTGCTGCACCCCAAAGCGATGCTGTTCGTCGATGATCGCCAGGGCCAGGTTGCGAAAGCGCACCTCATCCTGAAACAGCGCATGGGTGCCAACCACCATCGGTGCGCCGGCGGCGATCTGTTCCAGGGCGGCCGCCCGCGCCTTGCCCTTGAGTTTGCCGGCCAGCCAGGCGGTTTCCAATCCCAAGGGCTGCAGCCAGCGGGTGAAGTTGATGAAGTGTTGCTCGGCGAGGATCTCGGTGGGCGCCATCAGCGCCACCTGGTAGCCGGCCTCGATGGCCTGCAGCGCCGCAAAGGCGGCCACCACCGTCTTGCCGGCGCCGACATCGCCCTGTACCAGGCGCAGCATCGGCTCGTGCTGGCTCAGGTCGTAGGCGATCTCCGCACCGACCCGCTGCTGGGCGCCGGTGGGCTTGAAGCCGAGGTTGTCGAGAAACTGCTGCGGCAGCTTCCGCGCGACCGGCAGCGCAGGCGCCTGCTGCGCCCGCGCGCTTTCGCGCAGGCGCTGCATCGATAGCTGATGGGTGAGCAACTCTTCGAAGGCCAGGCGATGTTGCGCCCAATGGCGGCCTTCGGCGAGTTCTTCGAGATCGGCGTCCGGCGGCGGACGATGCAGGTAGCGAATCGCCTGATCCAGCGGCGCCAGTTGGTATTCCTTGGCCAGCTCCCTTGGCAACCAGTCGGGTAGGCTGTGGGGCCCGAGCCGGGCCAGCGCCTGTTCGCTGAGCTGGCGCAGGCGCTGCTGGGTCAGCCCTTCGGTAGTCGGATAGATCGGCGTGAGGGTCTGTTCCACCGCTGGCGGCTCGTCGCCGGTCAGCGCGCGGTATTCGGGATGATAGATTTCCAGGCCGGACGAGCCAGGGCGGATCTCCCCGTAGCAGCGCACCTGGGTGCCGCGCTTGAGGCCCTCTTTCTGGGCATTGCTGAAATGGTAGAAACGCAGGCTCAGCGTGCCGCTGCCGTCGTTCAGGCGCACCAGCAGGCTGCGGCGCTTGCCCATCACCACGTCGGCGCCGGAAACCGTGCCCTCGACCACTGCATCCTGGCCGGGCCGCAGCGCGCCGATGGGCACGATACGGGTGCGATCCTGGTAGCGCAGGGGCAGGTGAAACAGGATGTCCTGCAGGGTTTCCAGGCCGACCTTGGCGAGCTTTTCCGCCAGGGCCGCGCCGACGCCCTTGAGGGCGGTAACGGAAACCGTCGACAGCTCGCTCATGGCGATCCTCAGGCGTTACGCGGCAGTGGCTTGGCGACCGAGCACAGGCGGATGGAGTCGGCCAGCACTTCGATGGCCTTGGGGCGCGGGAAGCTGGCGCGCCAGGCGATCGCCACGGTGCGGAACGGCGCCGGCGGGCTGAGCGGGCGGACTTCGATCACCCCGGGTGCGTAGTGATGGCTGTCGACCGCCGAGAACGGCAGGATCGATACACCCAGGCCCGAGGCGACCATGTGGCGGATGGTTTCCAGCGAGCTGGACTCCACCGTGGTGTGCTTGGCGTGCTCCTCGCCCTTGCGCAGGGTCGGGCAGGCTTCCAGCACCTGGTCGCGGAAGCAGTGGCCTTCACCGAGCAGCAGCAGGCTCTTGTCGTTGAGCAGCTTGGTGTCGATGGTTTTCATCTCGGTCCACGGGTGCCCGGTCGGCAGCAATGCGTAGAACGGCTCGTCATACAGCGGCAGGGTCAGTACGTCGGCTTCCTGGAACGGCAGGGCGACGATGATCGCGTCCAGCTCACCGGTGCGCAGCTTGTCGCGCAGCACGTGGGTAAAGTTTTCCTCGATATACAGCGGCATCTGCGTCGCTACGCGGTGCAGCTGGGGAATCAGATGAGGGAACAGATAAGGGCCGACGGTATAGATGGCGCCGATTTTCAGCGGCGCTGCCAGCTGATTCTTGCCGGCCTGGGCCAGTTCGCGAATGCCCTGGGCCTGCTCCAGCACCTTCTGCGCCTGGGTGACGATGCCCTCACCGACCGGCGTCAGACGCACCGCGCTCTTGCTGCGCTCGAAGATCAATACGCCGAGTTCGTCCTCGAGCTTCTTGACCCCGACCGACAAGGTTGGCTGGCTGACGTGGCAGCGCTCTGCGGCACGGCCGAAGTGCTGTTCCTGGGCGAGCGTCACGATGTAGCGCAGTTCGGTGAGGGTCATAGTCTTAATCCATTGAGATGGCGCCAAGCATAGCCGCTGTCTTCAATGGAACCAACTATTCGCAGCGCTCAAATAATGTCAGCCGGCGCAGTGGCTGTGGGGAGGGCAAGACAGCTGCCCCGGCGTTTGCCGGGGCAGCTGCAGGGGCGGTCAGCGACCGCGACCACGATCCAGCGAGTAGACGAACGGCGCGACGATCTCGATGCTGCCGTTGTTGAGCATTTCAGCCGGCGGCTTGGGCAGCGGTTGGGCACGACGGATCATCTGCAGCGTGGCGCGATCCAGTGATGCACTGCTGGATTTGCCAACCAGCTCGTACGACAGCACCCTGCCGTTCGCGTCGACTACGAAGCGCAGGCGATTCACCCCCTCGAGGCCGCGACGGCGGGCATCTTCGGGGTACTTCTTGTACTTCGCCAGGTGGGCCAGCAACTCGCTTTGCCAGGTTTTCTCGGCCTTGCTCGGCGCGCTGACAGGTGCCTGCTGGGGGGCGGCCGGCTTGGCTTCGGCCGGGGCCGGTGGCGCAGGCGGTGCCTCTTGCGGTGGCTGCTCCTGAGGCTCCGGTGGCTTGGGCTCGGGCGGCTTGGGCTTCGGCGGCTTTGGCTTGGGTTTCGGCTTGGGCGGCGTCACCGCCAGCGTCGGCTTTGGCGCTTCGGCGATTTTCGGCTGCGGCTCGGGCTCCTCCGGAACCACTTCCGGTGGTGGCGGCGGTGCAGGCTTGGGCGCGGCTGGCGGCAAGGGCTCCAGCTCGACGATCATCGCCGCCGGTGGCGGCAGTTCGACGGGCATCGCCTGGGGCTGCCAGTACATGGCCCAGAGGAACAGGCCGACGTGCAGCCCGACCACGACGGCCAGGCTGGCGACCCAGGAGAGCGTGCGGCTGGATTTCTTCATTGCGCGCCGACCGTCTCCAGGCCTACCAGGCCGATCTTCAGGTAACCGGTGCCACGCAGGGTGTCCATGACCTCCATCAGGTCGCCATATTCGACGCCCTTGTCACCCCGCACGAAGATGGTCTTTTCCTTGTCGTTCTGGGTCAGCTTGTCCAGCGCGGCGCCAAGCATGGCCGGCTGGACCTCGTCGTTGTCCAGAAACAGCTTGTTGTCTTCCTTGATGCTCAGGTAGATCGGCTTTTCCGGTCGTGGCGCCGGTTTGGCGCTGGAGGCAGGCAGGTCGATCTTCACGTCGACGGTGGCCAGCGGTGCGGCGACCATGAAGATGATCAGCAGCACCAGCATGACGTCGATGAAGGGCGTGACGTTGATCTCGTGGTTTTCCTGGAGATCGTCGCCGCCGTTTTCGTTGAGATGAAGCCCCATGGTCTTAACCCACCTTGACCACGTGAGGTTGCTGGGTGCGGTCATGAGCCGGCGGCTGCATGTCCAGGTCACGGCTCACCAGCAGCAGCACCTGGGCCGAGGCATCGGCGACCTGGGCCTTGTAGGCACTGATCGAGCGCGAGAAGGCGTTGTAGATGATCACCGCCGGAATCGCCGCGACCAGACCCAGCGCCGTGGCCAGCAAGGCTTCGGCGATACCGGGGGCGACCACCGCGAGATTGGTTGTCTGGGTTTTGGCGATGCCGATGAAGCTGTTCATGATGCCCCACACGGTGCCGAACAGGCCGACGAAGGGCGCGGTGGAACCGATGGTGGCGAGCACGCCGGTACCCTTGCTCATGTCGCGGCCGCAGGCGCCTACCAGGCGCTCGAGGCGGAAGCTGACGCGCTCCTTGATGCCTTCTTTCTCACGGCTGCTGGCCGAGAGTTTCAGTTCTTCACGGGCATCCTCGATGAGGATTTCGCTGAAGCTGTGCTTGGCGCGGGCCTGGTCACTGGCCTGAGCCAGGTTGCGAGCACCCTTGAGTTCGACGATCTCGCGGCGCAGGCGGCGGCGCGCGGTGACCAGTTCGATGGTCTTGGCGATCCAGATGGTCCAGGTCAGGATCGACGCCAGTACCAGGCCGATCATCACGCTTTTCACGACCACGTCGGCGCTTTGGTACATGCCCCACGGCGACAGGTCGTGGAAGACCGCTTCGGCCTCGGCGGCGGCATCGCTGTTCAGTGCCTGCGCATCGGCACTTTGCTGTGCGGCCAGCGCCTGGCTCAGTTTGTCCGCATCCTGCGGGGCAATGTTGTTCTCGCTGAAAAACTGCTGACGTGCCGCGTTCAACTGCTCGGGCGTAGCCTGCGGGCCAAGGGCCTCAAGCTTGTCGCCAAGGGCATCGACCTGTGCTGCTGCCTCTGGCGACAACGACGGTACTTGCTGTAGGGCGGCGGCAGGCTGTTCGGCGCTCGGTTGCGCAGCGGAGGGTTGAGCGGGAGCCGGAGCCGACTGATCAGCGAAGCCCACGGCTGGCGCCAGTGTCAGGCTGAGCAGCAGGGCGATAAAGGCGCCGAGGCGTTGCGGCCGAACGGCGACGGTGGTTGGCTTGGCGCTATGGGCGTTAGAGTTCATGCTTGCCGGACCTAAGTGTGGGGACGGTAACCTGCGCGGGCAGCGAGCCGGCGCGGGAAAAAAAGGCTAAGCATTATTGCAAGTAATTCTTGTTCGTGAAAGCTTTGGTGTAACTTTATTACGTTTATGGCGCTTTTTCGAGCGCCCGATAGCTTGAGAGGGGATCGGATGAGTAAGGGTGCGAGTGCGCTGATCGCCGGCTGTGGTGATGTGGGTGGCCGGCTGGCCGTACGTCTGCGCGATGCAGGCTGGCAGGTCTACGGCATGCGCCGCAGCGTGTCGGAACTACCAGCGGGCATCGCGCCGGTGGCCGGCGATCTGCACCAGGCGGATTGCCCCGACCAGTGGCCCCAGGGCGAGCTGGATTACCTGGTGTACAGCGCCGCTGCCACCGAGCACGACGAACCGGGTTACCGGCGCGCCTATGTCGACGGGCTGCGACATGTGTTGAGCTGGCTGCAGGCTCGCGGGCAGCGCCCCAAGCGTTTGCTGTTCGTGTCCAGCAGTGGCGTATACGCCCAGGCCGATGGCGGCTGGGTCGATGAGGCTTCGCCGGCCGAGGCGCAGAGTTATTCGGGGCGGATCATGCGCGAGGCCGAGCAACAGGCCCTGGGCAGTGACGTGCCTGCCACGGTTGTGCGCCTGACCGGGATCTACGGGCCGGGTCGTGAGTGGCTGCTCAAGCAGGTGCGCATGGGCTATCGCGTGGCGGTCGAGCCACCGCTATATGGCAATCGGATTCATGCCGATGATGCGGCCGGGTTGTTGGCGTTTCTGCTGCAGGCCGATCGGGCTGGCAAGACGCTAGATGACTGTTATATCGGCGTGGATGACGAGCCGGCGCCGCTGCATGAGGTGGTCGGCTGGCTGCGTCAGCAGCTCGGTGTCGAGCATTGGTCGCAGGATTCGGCAGTGCGCCGCTCCGGTAGCAAACGCTGCAGCAATGCGCGCGCGCGGGCGTTGGGCTGGGCGCCGCAGTATCCGAGTTATCGCGATGGCTATGCAGCGGTGCTGCAGGGCCGCTGAAGGGCAGAGCCCGGAGGCATTGCTCCGGGCGTGCGGCAAGTCAGTCGATGACCAGGATGCCGTCCATTTCCACCTGAGCACCTTTCGGCAGGGCAGCCACGCCAATGGCGGCGCGCGCCGGGTAGGGCTGCTGGAAGTAGCGGCCCATGACTTCGTTGACGGTGGCGAAGTGGGAAAGGTCGGTGAGGAAGATGTTCAGCTTCACGACGTCCTTGAACGAGCCGCCGGCGGCTTCGATCACCGACTTGAGGTTCTCGAAGACCTGCACGGTCTGCGCCTCGAAGCCTTCAACCAGTTCCATGGTCTTGGGGTCCAGCGGGATCTGCCCGGACAGGTACAGGGTATTGCCGGCCTTGATGGCCTGGGAGTAGGTGCCGATGGCGGCCGGGGCCTTGTCGCTGGTGATGACGCTCTTGCTCATGGAGAACTCCTTGATAGGGCAGCCTCAGGCTGCAAGACGGACGCAGGCAGGCTACAGGCTGACGTTCTCGGCCTCAAGCCGCGGCAGGCATCGCTGCGTCTTTGGGATAAGCGGTGACGCTTCCAGGCAGCACTGCTGAGTAGAGCGGTTCTCTTGAGCGCAGCAGTGGCGCGACAGGTCAGGCCTTGGTGCGGGTGATGCGCATGACGCCGGGCAGGGTGCGCAGCTTCTTGATCACTCGCGCCAGGTGCACACGGTCATGCACGCTGACCACCAGCTGGACCACGCTGACGCGGCCGTCGCGCTCATCCATGCTGATCTTCTCGATGTTGCCGTCGGCGGCATTGACGCTGCCGGCCAGCAGGGCGATGAGACCGCGCTGGTGCTCCAGCTCGACACGCAGTTCGACGTTGAATTCGCCGGTCACATCCTTGGCCCAGGCCAGCTGGATGCACTTTTCCGGGTTGTGGCGTACTTCGCTGATGTTCCGGCAGGTGTCCATGTGCACCACCATGCCCTTGCCCGCCGAGAGGTGGCCGACGATCGGGTCGCCCGGGATCGGCGTACAGCACTTGGCGTAGCTGAGCACCAGGCCCTCGGTGCCGCGAATCGCCAGGGGGCCTTCGGCGTTGGGCAGCTCCTCGCCGTCGCTGGCCAGCAGGCGGCGCGCCACCACATAGGCCATGCGGTTGCCCAGGCCGATGTCTTCGAGCAGGTCGTCGAAGGTTTCCAGGCGGTATTCGTTGAGCACCGCCAGCTGGCGGTCGGCCGGCACCTTGTCGAGATGGGTCTCGAAGCTGGCCAGCACCTTGTTGAGCAGGCGCTCGCCAAGATTCACCGACTCCGAGCGGCGCTGCAGCTTCAATGCATGACGGATATGGGTGCGCGCCTTGCCGGTGACCACGAAGTTCAGCCAGGCCGGATTGGGCCGTGCGCCCGGTGCGCTGACGATTTCCACCGTGGAGCCGCTTTCCAGGGCCTGGGACAAAGGTGCCAGGCGGCGGTTGATACGGCAGGCGATACAGGTATTGCCAACGTCGGTATGCACCGCGTAGGCGAAATCCACCGCCGTGGAGCCCTTCGGCAGCTCCATGATGCGGCCCTTGGGCGTGAACACGTAGACCTCGTCCGGGAACAGGTCGATCTTCACGCTTTCGATGAATTCCAGTGAGTTGCCAGCGCGTTGCTGCAGCTCCAGCACGCCCTTGACCCACTGGCGCGCACGGGCGTGGTTGCCCTTGGGCAGTTCGTCCTCGCTGGACTTGTACAGCCAGTGCGCGGCGATGCCATTATTGGCCATCTCTTCCATCTCGCGGGTGCGGATCTGGATCTCGATGGGCACGCCATGCATGCCGAACAGCGTGGTGTGCAGCGACTGGTAGCCGTTGGCCTTGGGAATCGCGATGTAGTCCTTGAAGCGCCCCGGCAGCGGTTTGTACAGGTTGTGCACGGCGCCAAGCACGCGGTAGCAGGTGTCGACCTTGTCGACCACGATGCGGAAGGCGTACACGTCCATGATCTCGTTGAACGACTTACGCTTGCCGCGCATCTTCTGGTAGATGCTGTACAGATGCTTCTCGCGGCCCACCACTTCGCCGCTCAGGCCTTCGCGCTCGAGGCAGTGCAGCAGCGACTCCTCGATGCGCGTGACGATTTCCTTGCGGTTGCCCCGGGCGCGGCGCACGGCGGCGCGAATGCGTTCGGAGCGCATCGGGTGCATGGCCTTGAAACCCAGATCCTCGAACTCCACGCGCATGCTGTGCATGCCCAGCCGGTTGGCGATGGGCGCGTAGATTTCCAGGGTTTCCTTGGCGATGCGCCGGCGTTTCTCGCCGGACAGCACTTCCAGGGTGCGCATGTTGTGCAGGCGGTCGGCCAGCTTGACCAGGATCACGCGGATGTCGCGCGCCATGGCCATGGCCATCTTCTGGAAGTTCTCGGCCTGGGCCTCGGCCTTGGTCTCGAAGTTCATCTGGGTCAGCTTGCTGACCCCGTCCACCAGCTCCGCCACGGACTCGCCGAACTGCGCGTGCAGGGCTTCCTTGGCGATGCCGGTGTCTTCGATCACGTCGTGCAGCATGGCGGCCATCAGGCTCTGATGGTCCATGTGCATGTCGGCGAGGATGCTGGCCACGGCCAGCGGATGGGTCACGTAGGCTTCACCGCTGCGGCGGCGCTGGCCATCGTGCGCCTGTTCGGCGTAGAAGTAGGCGCGACGAACCAGGTTGACCTGTTCGTCGCCCAGGTATCCCGAAAGCCTGTCGGCGAGGGCGTCTATACTCGGCATGGGAGGCCCCCATGCCGCGTCTTGTGCACCTGCGACGTACGCTTTCGACCCGGCATAGGCTTACAGAGGCTCGTTCGCCTCTTCCTCGAAGGCTGCGAACAGCGGTTCTTCTTCGATGATGTCTTCTTGGGCGACGATTTCGGCGTCAACCAGGCCGCTGGCGATTTCGCGCAGGGCGACCACGGTCGGCTTGTCGTTTTCCCACGCTACTTTCGGCTCTTTGCCGCCAGTGGCGATTTGACGAGCGCGCTTGGTGGCAAGCATGACCAGCTCGAAGCGGTTATCGACGTTGTCCAGGCAGTCTTCAACGGTAACGCGAGCCATGGTGTTCCTCGTAGCGAATGCAAAATTGGCTGGGCCCGAATGGGCGAGCGGACTGAATAGTCTAGAAAAACGCCAGCATTAAGGGAAGCGAAACTCGCTGAGAGGCACCAGTTCGCAACGCCGGACGAGATTTTCGCTGCCTGGATGGACGGTTTTGCACCGCCCATCCGCTTTGCTTCAAGCCAAAAGCTCGCTCAACAGGCCGGCATGGCGCTGATGTTGGGCGCTCTGCAGCAGCTGGTTGGCACGAAACACCGCCTTCAGGTCGCTGAGTGCATGGCTGAAATCGTCGTTGATCACCAGGTAGTCGTATTCGACGTAGTGACTCATCTCGCTGACGGCCTCACGCATGCGGCGCTCGATGATCTCGCCGCTGTCCTGGCCGCGATTGGTCAGGCGGTGGCGGAGTGCTTCGCGGGTCGGCGGCAGGATGAAGATCGATTTCGCCTGGGGCATCAGTTTGCGCACCTGCTGGGCGCCCTGCCAGTCGATTTCGAGGATCAGGTCGATGCCCTCGGCCAGGGTCTTTTCCAGCGCGCGCTGTGAGGTGCCGTAGAAATTGTCGAATACCTGAGCGTGCTCGAGGAATTCGCCCTGCTCGAGCATGGCGGTGAACTGTGCGTGATCCACGAAGTGGTAGTGCACGCCGTCGACTTCACCTGGACGCATGGCGCGGGTGGTGTGCGACACCGACACGCGAATGTGCGGCTCGCTGTCGATCAGCGCGTTCACCAGGCTACTTTTGCCGGCGCCCGAGGGGGCGGAAATGATGTACAGCGTGCCGCTGGTGATGCTCATGGATCAGTCCTGAAACGGTTGGAGTCGGGGAGGCGCGTGGGCGCCACTATCTGGCTTCTTTTTTAAAAAACGTAGGCGAGGCAGGCAGCGCAATACCGATGGCGGCCCCGCAAAAACAGATGAAAAAGCGGAGTGTACGAGTAGTACATGAGCATTTTGATCGGACTCGCGCTCAAGTCTGTTTTTAACGCCGCGATGGCAACGCAGCTAGTTTTTAGCCGCTTATTCGATGTTCTGCACCTGCTCGCGCATTTGCTCGATCAGCACCTTGAGGTTGACCGCGGCCTGGGTGCTACGCGGGTCGAACGCCTTCGAACCCAGGGTGTTGGCTTCGCGGTTGAGTTCCTGCATCAGAAAATCCAGGCGCCGGCCTGCCGCGCCGCCGGCTTTCAGCACGCGGCGAACTTCGGTGACGTGGGTGCTCAGGCGATCCAGCTCTTCGGCGACATCGCTCTTTTGCGCGAGCATCACCAGCTCCTGCTCCAGGCGCTGCGGGTCCAGTTCGGCCTGCATCTCGCGGCAGCGCTCGATGATCTTCTGACGCTGCGCTTCGAGCATTTGCGGCACCAGCTCACGCAACGCGGCGACTTCCTCGAGCATGCTGTCGAGGCGCTCATTGAGCAGCTTGGCCAGCTCCGCGCCTTCGCGGCCGCGGCCATTCTTCAGCTCGTCGAGGGCGTTGCCGAACAGCTCCAGCGCAGCGTTGTTGAGCGCTTGCGGGTCGCTGCTGTCGGCCACCAGCACGCCGGGCCAGCCGAGCACTTCCAGCGGGTTCAGCGGCGCGGGCTGCTTGATCAGGGCCGCGACGGTTTCGGCGGCGGCAATCAGTTGGGTGGCCCGCTCGCGATCGACCTGCAGCGGCTTGCCGGTGCTCTCTTCGGTAAAGCGCAGGGTGCATTCCACCTTGCCGCGCGACAGCCCCTGGCGCAGCGCCTCGCGAACCGCTCCCTCTAGGTCGCGAAAGGCTTCCGGCAAGCGCAGGTGGGGTTCGAGGTAGCGGTGGTTGACCGAGCGCAGCTCCCAGCTCAGGGTGCCGTTGGCACCTGCCTGCTCGGTGCGGGCGAAGGCTGTCATGCTGTGGATCATGCGGCGTACCTCGGTTTGCGGTGGGGCAAAGGCGGCGATTGTAGCGCAGTGCGGCGATGGCTCCCAATCGCCGGGCAGGGCCATCGGACGGGCGCGGTCGCGGCACGGAGGCAACAGCCCCTATAATGCGCGGCAGATTCTACTCGAGAGCAGGTATTTTGATGAAACGTCCCAGTGGCCGCGCCGCCGATCAGTTGCGTTCGATCCGCATCACTCGCAACTACACCAAGCATGCCGAGGGTTCGGTACTGGTGGAGTTCGGTGATACCAAGGTGATTTGCACCGTCAGCGTCGAGCAGGGCGTACCGCGCTTTCTGAAAGGCCAGGGCCAGGGTTGGGTGACCGCCGAGTACGGCATGCTGCCGCGCGCCACTGGCGACCGTAACCAGCGTGAAGCCAGCAAGGGCAAGCAGGGCGGCCGTACCCTGGAAATCCAGCGCCTGATCGGCCGCTCCCTGCGCGCCGCGCTGGACATGAGCAAACTGGGCGAGAACACCCTGTATGTCGATTGCGACGTGATCCAGGCCGACGGTGGTACCCGCACCGCGTCGATCACCGGCGCCATGGTCGCCCTGGTCGATGCGCTGAAGGTGATGAAAAAGCGTGGTGGCCTCAAGGGTGGCGACCCGCTCAAGCAGATGATCGCTGCCGTTTCCGTGGGTATCTACCAGGGTGAGCCGGTACTCGACCTGGATTACCTGGAGGACTCCGCTGCCGAGACCGACCTCAACGTGGTGATGACCAGCACCGGCGGCTTCATCGAAGTGCAGGGCACCGCCGAAGGTGCGCCGTTCCAGCCGGCCGAACTGAATGCCATGCTGGCCCTGGCGCAGCAGGGCATGAGCGAGCTGTTCGCTCTGCAGCAGGCTGCTTTGGCCGAATGACCGGCCGTTGACCGAGGAGCGCCGTGATGGATGAGCACAATGCTGTAACGCCCGCCGAGCCCGACCGGGATGCGCGTCAGTGGGCGATGATCTGCCACTTCGCGGCCGCCCTCGGCTTCGTGTTTCCCTTCGGCAACCTGATCGGCCCGCTGGTGGTCTGGCAGGTGAAGAAGGATCAGCATGCCTTTATCGACGAGCAGGGCAAGGAGGCCCTCAACTTCCAGCTGACCGTGGCCATCGCCGGCATCGTCTGCCTGTTGCTGATGCTGGGGCTGATCGGCTTTCTGCTGATGGGCCTGCTGTGCATCGGCACCGTGGTGCTGACCATCATCGGCGGCATCAAGGCAGGCGAGGGCAAGCATTATCGCTATCCTTTCTGCCTGCGGTTGATCAAATGATCAGTGCCTGATCGAAGAAAAAGCCAGCGAATTGCTGGCTTTTTTGTTGAAGTGTAACCAAGTGTTGATTCGCTTGGAGGCGACTTTTAAGCTCTGCCACGAAATAGCCCCATCGAGCTTACAAGGACACCCATGATCCCCATCAACCCATTGGCCATGATGCTCGGATCATTGTTCTTGCTGGTCTCGGTGATTTGCGCTGCGGCGTTGGCCGGTTTGATCGTTGCATTGCTGAATCAGCGCGCCAGACGCTTCATCTTCGCGCGCGGCTGGTGGTTCGGGTTGCTTGGCGTGTTTCTCGCCACAGGCAGCCTGCCAACCTTCGAATTCGTGCGCTGGCAGTTCAATCACTGGCTAGACCAGCGTGCACTCAATCCTCGCCTGGATTCCGAGCAGGTGCTCGGTGATCTGGTGTTGCCGGCTGGCACGCAAGTGCGCATCGAACGCCTGGAACCGTTCAGAGACCTCAGCGGTGACACGCTGCCCGGTGGTTTGCAAAGCCTGCAACGCGCGCAGTTCGATGGCGAGCCCGCTGTGGTGCACGGCGCCGCCGTGCGCAGCCTTGAGCTGGGTGACACAACCGGCGAGGCGGAGCTGGTCGAGGCGGCCCGGCTGGATGGTTGGCTTTGCTCGGCAGAGGCCGCTGTGACCTTCCGATATTCATCCGCTGAGCGCTTCAACCCCAAGGCATGGCAGCTGGACAGCTGCACACTGGCGCCTGGAAGCGAGGTGGCCGGCGTTACCTGGACACAGCCGATGGCCGTGCATGCCGTGGAGAGGGGGCGCTGGCAGCTGGAGCCCGGCGATGCACCCGTGCGTTTTCAGGGCCTGCACCTGCGGCTATGGAATCTGTGGCTCGATGGTCCTTATGGCGAGCTGCAGAATTGGCAGGGCGAGCTGGTGGAGCCCGTGCAACTGGGCAGCATGCAATATCCGTCGGGCACCCGGGTGCGGTCGTTTCAGGGCAATCTGCTGTTCAGCCCGGTCGCCGAGGCCCCCGCGGTCGATCAGCGTGGCGGTAAGCCCCTCGAGGCCGACCTGTCGGTGGAGCAGACGGCAGTCGGTGAGGTGTTGGGCACTCACCGCAATGGGGATGTGGGCGTGATCGACTGGATCAAGGTGGTGCCCTGAGCGGCTCAGCTGCGGTCAGCCAGCACGCCGATCAGGAACATCACCACCAGCAGCACCGGTGCCAGGGTGTAGTTGTTGAAATGGCCCAGCAACTGGGTCAGCAGGGGCGTCAGGTAGACCAGCGCCAGGCCGTAGCCAACCACGCAGACCGCGACGAATATCAGGGTGCGCAGCACGAAGTTGAGGCTGCCGATGCGGCCCTGTATCCAGGCGTTGATCGCCGGGCCGAACAGCACCAGCAGGGTGGCCATCAGGCCCAGGGAAATCTCGCTGAGGTGGCCACGGCTCCAGCGTGACACGGTAGCGATCAGGTCCAGCACATAATCCATGGTTGCTCCTTGGGCATGAGGGTTGAATCCTGCTGCCTGGGATCATCCGGCGCGCTGTTGGTTCGCAGGCTGGTGATTCAAGGCAGGAAATACTGCAGCAGATCATTGAGAAACAGCTGACCTTCACGGGTCGCTGCCAGGCGTCTCGGATCCTTGTGCAGCATGCCGCGTTGCTCGACCTGGGCACGAGCCTCTGCCAGGTGTTCGAGGGGCAGGCCGGTGCGCTGGCTGAACAGCTCAGCGGCGCAACCATCGCTCAGGCGCAGCACATTGATCAGGAACTCGAACGGCAGCTCGTCGACGGTGAGGACGCGCTCGCCCGCGCTGTATTGCTTGGCGGGGTCGAGGTAATCCTTGGGCAGGCGGGTTTTCCAGGTGCGGCTGATGCTTCCGTCCGGGGTGCTCAGCTTGCCGTGGGCGCCGGCGCCGATGCCGAGAAAGTCGCCGAAGGTCCAGTAGTTCAGATTGTGCCGCGCCATGCGCTCGGGCTGCGCGTAGGCCGAGACCTCGTATTGGGCATAGCCATGTTCGGCAAGCAGCGCCTGGCCGGCTTCCTGGATGTCCCACAGAGTGTCGTCTTCGGGCAGCACCGGTGGCTGGTTCCAGAACACCGTGTTGGGTTCCACCGTCAGCTGATACCAGGACAGGTGCGTAGGTGCCTGGGCGATGGCGATGCGCAGGTCGCCCAGGGCGTCCTCCAGAGACTGATCCGGCAGGCCGTGCATCAGGTCCAGATTGAAGTTGTCGAAGCCGGCGGCGCGGGCCATATCGGCAGCGCGTACGGCTTCATCGCCATCGTGGATACGCCCCAGGGCCTTGAGTTTTTCCGCCTGGAAGCTCTGCACGCCGATCGACAGCCGGTTGATGCCCAGGCGCCGGTACGCGGCGAACTTCTCCTGCTCGAAGGTGCCCGGGTTGGCCTCCAGGGTGATCTCGATATCGCCGGCAAACGGGATGCGTCGCTCCACGCCTTCCAGCAGGCGGCCAAGGGCCTTGGCAGAAAACAGGCTGGGTGTGCCGCCGCCAAAGAAGATCGAGGTCAGCGGCCGGCCATAAGCCTGCTGCAGATCACTGTCGAGGTCGGCGAGCAGCGCGTCGACGTAGGCCTCTTCCGGCAGATTGGGGCCGGCGGCGTGGGAGTTGAAGTCGCAGTAGGGGCACTTGCGCACGCACCAGGGAATATGGACGTACAGGGCCAAAGGGGGCAGCTGGAACACGGGCTTTTGGATCACGGCAGGGTGGTTGCGGGGCGCTATCGTGGCACGAGTTGGGCAAACTGCCAAAGCGCGTGGACGAAACGCCCCATTTGGAACCGCTTATAAACCCAAACGCTGCTTGAGCAACTGCATGGCAATGGCGCGGTGGCTGAGCTGGTTCTTGTCGGCCGGTGACAGCTCGGCGCTGGAGCACTGGCGCTCCTCGACCCAGAACAGCGGGTCGTAGCCGAAACCGTGCTCGCCACGGGCTTCGTGGAGGATGCGACCGTGCCACAGGCCTTCGCAGAGGATCGGCAGCGGGTCGTCGGCATGCCGTACCAGGGCCAGGCAGCAGACGAACTGGGCGCCGCGCTCGGCGTCCGGCACCTCCTTGAGGGCCGCCAGCAGCTTGGCGTTGTTGGCGGCGTCGCCCTGGCCATCGGCGTAGCGGGCCGAGTAGATGCCCGGCGCGCCGCCGAGGAAGTCCACCGCCAGGCCGGAGTCGTCGGCCAGCGCCGGCAGGCCGGACAGGCGCGAGGCGTTGCGGGCCTTGAGGATGGCATTCTCGACGAACGACAGGCCGGTTTCCTCCGGCTCCACCTGGCTGAACTCACCAACCGAGCGCAGGCGCACACGGTCGCCGAGCATGGCTTGCAGTTCCTTGAGTTTGCCGGCGTTGTGGCTGGCGAGGACGAGTTCGGGAAAAGGCATCATGGCTCCGGAAAGAGTTCCTGGTTGAAGTCCAGGCGCTGGCCGTTCACCTGCAGGTTGAACAGCAGCACCTCACGGGATTCGAGGGGAAACTGCGCCAGGTACGAGACGAACTCACCCTCGCGCTGCTCGATAAAGGTCAGTTTCTGGCCGTGGCCCAATACCGTCTTCACTTCACCGCTGACCGTGGCCGGGCTCGACTTGCCGGCGCGCAGCACGCTGATATTCAGCACGCCCAGCTTGCTGCTGCGCTCCAGGCCGCTGGCCGCGGCGATCTGCGGCCGCAGGTAGCTGGCATTGAAGGCGCTGTAATGCACCTGCAGATCGCCAAGGCGCTGCATGCGTTCAGCGGCAGTGGCCGACAGGCTCACAGTCAGCACGATCAGCAGGGCGAACAGACGCATGGGCCGGCCTAGTTGGCGATGCGCACGTCGTGCGCGTTGTGGCCGCTGATGCGGTAGATGCCGATCTCGCCAAACAGGTTCGGCCAGCTGCGGCTGGCCCAGCCATGCCGGTGCTCGCGGTCCACGGCCAGACGTTCCAGTACCCGGGCGCTCTGCTGATGGCACAGGCGTTCGAAGTCCTCGAAGGTGCAGAAGTGGATGTTCGGCGTGTTGTACCAGGTGTAGGGCAGGAAGTCGGACACCGGCATGCGGCCCTTGCTGGCCAGGTACCAGCGGCAGCGCCAGTGGCCGAAGTTGGGGAAGGTGATGATGCAGGTCTTGCCGACGCGCAGCATCTCGGCCAGCACCTTGTCGGGAAAGTGCAGCGCCTGCAGCGACTGGGTCATGACCACCACGTCGAAGCTGTCGCTGGCGAAGTTGCCCAGGCCTTCGTCGAGGTTC